>Ga0326727_10000144_pt1 | contig 305271 bp, 259 predicted proteins | sample MB2enrmetagenome_FD_207643 | JGI IMG/M metagenome (GOLD analysis project Ga0326727, IMG submission 207643) | Lab enriched peat soil microbial communities from McLean, Ithaca, NY, United States - MB29MY | ecosystem: Environmental > Terrestrial > Soil > Wetlands > Peat | place: USA: New York... | reverse complement strand
TGTAGAAAGAAGAAGCAGGCTCTGGAAAAGTGGAAAGCAAAGAACGCTTTCCACTTTACACACAGCCTCGACGACGGCGAAAGACTCTCAGCTATGGGATACGCATTCTGAGGGCAAGGTCAGCTTACCCACCCCACTAGCCCAGTGCCGTCGCAAAAGGGCTATATTAAATTAATATGTTAAAACCACTCTATATCGTCCAAGTTGGCGTCGGTACTAGATTGTGTATCCTCATCATCTTCCTTAGGTGCAATCTTATCTGCAATACGCTCAAGGCTCTCTGCAATGGACTTTAGATACTCTTTATAACCGCAATTATCTATGGAGTACGATACATCATCAAGTGCCTGTGCAATCTGTATTAAATGTGGATGTGCCATTTTAATTACCCATCCTTTCCCCCTGTGGTCGGCTGAGCCCATGCTCTTTTGCCGTCTTTGTTATTGTCGCGATGGATACATCAAAGTGAGTTGCCACTTCCATCCATCTCTTAGCCGGATTGTCAATTATGTACTGAGCAATCTCTCTCCGTATAATTGATGTTTTTCTGTCGCTTTGCATTGTGCTACTCCTTATTGTGTTATTTTGTGCTACTTATGTTAATACTGAACTTTTCCCCTTTTTCATCAAATATAATAAATTTATTTTTGCTAGGGTCTAAAAAACGGTCAACAGCAAGGTTCTCATAGCTTGTATCTTCGCCTTTGCCTCTGCTATCTCCGCTTGCAACTGGGCACAGGTTTTGTTGCTCAACTCAGCCTCCCATTTTGCGTTCTCCTCAGCTTCTTCCAACTTACGCGACTTAAATATATTGCGTATGTAACTTACTAATGCCAATATGGTGTTTCTCATCTTATTCCCTCTTCCTTTTTTATGTTTTTGTTGTTTCTGCCAGCATGTTTCTCAAACATTTTGGTAAGTTTTTCCATTTGACGTTGGGTTACTATGTCAATTTTTGCAAACTCTATTATCTCATCATAATACGCAGCATTACAAGCTGGGCACCATATGCCCCAGTCCACTCGTTGCTCTGTATACTCTTTATTGCAATTTTTGCATGTCATAATAGCCCCCTCCGTTTGCGACTCTCAGCTATTGACTCAAGCGACCGCCTAGTTATTTCTGCAGCCTCAGCCGCTAAGTTGGCTCTTAATGCTGCCATCCCAGCATCTGTAGTAGGGATGCAGCCTCTACATATATCGTAATGTCCGTCGAATGGCTCCCCCACCTGCCTATATTTCCGGCTGCACAGCCTACACGTCCTGCTGTTGTTATCTTTATATATGTAATCTAACTCCTCCCATGCGGCACTCATGCTGTCCTCCCAGCCGGACGCCCTTTAACCCGCCTTATCCCGCGTTGACGCGCAATTTGTGCCACATACGCACGTGAGACTCCGCACACGTCTGCAATTGATTGATACGTTGAGTAGGGGGAGCCAATCAGAGCATCGTATATTGATTGACGCAGCTCCTCCCGTGCGATTGTTACTATTGATACGTTTTTCGTGTTATCCATTATTTGCCTCCCGAGGCTCGTGCATTCTTGCCTCCTATATATATAGATACTGATAAATGTTTTTTTTGTTCACATTTATTTTGTGTCTATATCCTATTAGATGCTGCTCAGGCGCAAAAGATTCATTTATTTCAGCCTTGCATTTGTATCAGCCGTCACAAATGCATAAATAATTCTTCAGAAATAGGCTTATAACCTAGAAACATTATCTATACCTTGATAGTAGAGCTAAGGTACTCAAGGTACTACTTAAGGTACTACTTAAGGTATCCAAGGTACTACTAGCTTTTTACTAACCGTAACTATCTAGTACACAGTTGTGTACCAGACCGTTATTGACCACTATATAACACTAAAGTAACCATCAGATAAATTACTTGCTAAGTAAGTGAATAAAATTGTGAGTTTTTCGACTAGCTGACCCCTTTATAAAAGTATTAACTATGAGACGTAAAATCGCAGCAATAGAACGAATTAATTTAGAGGCAGAAAATGACACACAAAATAGACAGTTATAGTAGGATAGATAACCATTGGGTAGATGACAGCACAGGGTACATATGTCCAGCCACATTGGATGAGTTTTTTCAGCGTTATCCACATTATATAGATGGGCAGCTACGCAAGACGTGGACATATGCAACTCTCCAGATGCGCGAGGACATGGTACAGGACGTATATCTCTGGATGTGCAAACGGCGCATGGTGGAGAATTTTGACCCAGCCAAATTTTACGGCTGTTCAGAGCAACGTTGTCTGTCCTACATCAATTTATGCGTTAAGAGACGTATACAGTCGATTTACGAGTACAGCACTAGACAACCGCTATCCGCTGCAATTGGGCTGGCAGATGACACGACTGATCCCGATGATATACAGGACAGGCATCAGATATTGCTACACGACGCGGGGTACACAGACGCGCGCGACATGGACGCTAATATCTATCTGGACGAGCTTGCCGCTTATATCCGCAAGACATACAAGCAGCGAAGTAAGATACGACACACAATTGATGTAGATGTGCTAATCGACTATCTGTATGCACGCGCTCAGGCGACAAATGGTAATGACGCAGCAGAGATTTTTGGACATCCCGCATGGACTACATCGCGTCTGTCGCAAATGATCAAATTATATGTCCGCAAATTTACAAATCAAAAAGGGAGACTAAAAAATGAAGTTAGATAATTATTTAGGCTATGACTACAACGGCAGATTTTTTTCAACGTATGGAGAGATTTTAGTACATCACGGATATGTGATTGGCATTATGGATGGGGATTGTGTCATTCCCTGGCTATTGCTGACTCAGGCAGCTATAGATGACATGATGTTGGAGATTGAGCTAGACTGCCTAGATTAATTTACGTATGGATTTATAGGACATCAAACGTTGTATCTCAACATCAAATGTTGTGCCATGTCGAGTTGTCTTATCCCATAGTTTTACATGGCACATCTCATGCAATAACGTCAGTTTGACAAAATCGGCATAGTGGCTAATCGCCGGATTTATTCGGATTACAAAGGTGCCATCCTCCAGCCGTTGACAGTCGGCAAACGCTGCCACAGGCTCATATATAAGGCTAATGTCATTTGGTAGCTCACCAGCCCAATATAAATCATTGAATTTGTTATATAGCCGTTTTAACTGCAACTCAGACGTTGGCATTATATTCTTTTGCCTCTGCCAGTCTCCGTCTGAGGAGTCCAGCAACTACTTTGCCGTCGCACTTGTCCCACACCTCAAACTGTTTTGCAGCCTCAGCATAGTTGCCGTTGTTGATTAGCTTGAGCAATGTTGAGTGCTCGAAATTCCCACACCCAGTGTTGTACACAAAATCAACGAGGGCATCAAATTCTCCCTGAGTTAGTGGCACATGTACATCTGCATTCACACGAGACTCAGCCCATGCTATATCTTCCGACAGCCACTGCTCCGCTTGTTCTTGAGTACACGTCTGTCCAGCACGCACATTTGCTGTGTGCCCATATCCTATTGTCCAGATGCCGCGACTATCTTGATATGCAGTTAATTTGCAGCCCTCAAATTGCTCTGTAAGTTGTAGACCACTTTTGCTGTATTGCATTAGTCCTTCTTTTTTAGGATGCTCACAATATCGCTAATTGAGCCACTGCCTTTATTGACGCCATAAGGTGCGGTAAAAAATAGGACTAAGGCTCCGATGATAACGGGGATAGCTCCCAGCCATGTTGCCAGCTCAGCTACATTGTTAACGTGGATGACATGATTGACAATGACAATTAACACTGCTGACGCAACTCCGGCAAGGGCAACGGTAAGCACACGAGAGGCTGAGCCTGTCCCATCTGGCTCTGACAGCACTGATTTTGCAAATGTAAAAAATTTATCAAGCATATATGACCTTAATTAAGCAGTGATTCAATTGATGTTAGCTGAGCAGCAGTGATAGTAGTGCCACTATTGAGCAGCGTAATAGCATTACCAATGTTGCTGAGCATTGTGTTAGCTCTAGCAATGTTGGCTGTAAGTTGATTGACTACCGCTTGCAATTTTTGCGTTGTGGTTAGTGCCTGACCAGCCGATGTAAATGGCACATTAGCAAGCACAGCAGAGATGGAGTCCACTTGCGCGACTGATAGTACAGCACCACTGTCTGCTGTTTGTGACAGTGCTAGAGCAGCCTGTGCCGTTGTCAGCTTGGCAGTGAGCACAGTAATCATCTTAGTTGTGCTGGTCTGACGCTGTGTTAGCATCTGGACTGTGTTAGCTGGTGCAACTGCTGGTGCTGACTGAGCATAGGCAGGTACAGCACATGCGATGATGAGAGCGAGAGCGATAATTAATTTCTTCATTTTGTTGCTCCTTTTGAAGTTGTTAACACGTTAGTGCGATTGAAAGATTTCCAGCGGCGTCGGCGCAGATGTAGCCCGCTGTACCGACCCCGGAAAGCTGGTCGAGTTTGATGTTCGGGGAATTTATTTTAAACGTGGACCCAAAGAGAAAAACAAGGGCGTTTTCGCCCAAAGTAAGTGTTGAAGTATTTCCATCAATGAAAACCGTACCCCCGGATAGGCGTTCGCCCATTGATACAGATGACGAAGGTCCATTGGCTGAGATTTGCACGCCACCGCTTGGACTGATTTGCACCAAGTCACTAGTGGAATCGCTCATATAGATAGCAGTGCCAGTATCGGTGATTGTGTTGCAGTTGTTGTCTGTGAGTGAGAATCCATCCACATTGAATAAGTACCCGGAGAACATCAGAGGGGCAAGGGATATGGTTCCGTTGTTAACTGAAATGGTGTCGCCATAACCGACATCGGCAATCGACGCATATCCGCCCCCATACAGGTTGGCACTTCCAGAAGAAAGGTTAAGAGTGTCTGCCGCCGAATCGGCCATAAACGCCCCGCCGTTGTTCGTGTAAATGCTATTGGAGGATCCATCCGAAAAATTGAGTCCCGAAACGCCGAAAATATATGTCTGATTGACGAAGCTGTTGAGGGTGATACTCTCCCAGCCGTCCGATAGATAGACATTCCCGCCTGTGCTGTTTATCTGTGTGTTATCCGTGCCTACTACAGAGAGATAGGCACTGGATAGCTGATTATCGATTATTAGATTTCCAGTTATCTCTCCACCTGTTTTTGGGAGGGCTGCATTTGCGGCTGTGTTAGCTGATGCTGCGGCTGTGCTAGCTGCATTTGCGGCTGTGCTGGCTGATGCTGCGGCTGATGATGCTGATGATGCAGCCGCTCTCGCGGCACTATCATTTGCACTGCCAGAGTTAGCGCTGCAAGTTACGGTAGTAGTGCCAGCCGCAACAGTGCAATCCCCCGATAGGGCTGGCATTGATGCGGCTGGTAACGTGCCAGTTGCATTAGGTAGATATACATGCGTCTGCTGAGCAGCTAATGTAGATGTGAGCAGTAGCAGCCCAGCGACAACTCCAATCCGCTTAATATAGTACGACTGCATAGTGTACCTCCGCCGCTGCTGTGCCAGATGTGGGCTGTAATGCTGTTGCATATGTGATAGTTGAGCCGGACAGCGTGTAATCATTGCCTGTCCTTGAGTGCATAAATTGCCCATCGCGAAAAAGTAGTAATGTAGTGGGAGTATGGGGCAGTGTGTACGTTGCATTAGTTCCATCTACTGTACCCGTCGGCACTCCCTGCCAGACATTGATAGATGTACCCGTTGCTGGAGCGGCTGCACAGAGGACATCCCAGTAAGTTGGGTTACTATCAGGCTGCTTGTTTAACACTCCGTTGTGTATACATATATAGGATGCACTGTTGTAAGACACTACATCATAGTTGTTGTATGAGGTTAGCGTGCTGTATGCCCCTCTCCAATTCAGTCCCTGAGGGGAGGCAGCGGAGTTAATCACGCTAAGGGAGGCATCTCCTGATGCTCCTGTTGAGCCAGCAGCAGCAAGCAAATCCCATTTTGTTGGGTTGATATTTGGCTGCACATCTACATTAGCTATTGTAGCTACATAGGAGGAGCCTAGCCAACTTACAGCGTCTCCTACATTATATGTAGTTGTGTCACTCCACGTGCCAGTCCAGTTGAGACTCATTTATTCACCCTTATTTTTGTATTTTGCTAACAAAGTTAGTATGTGGGGTAGTAATCCGGCTGTCGCTGAGATGGCTAAGAGCCATACGAGCACCTGCAATCCACCAGATAATCTATCCATTGACTCAGTTAATTTGTCCAGCTTTGCGGACTCTGTTTTTCTGTCTACCTGTATGTTATTGATATTTGCTTCGATGTTATCAATGCGTGCATCCTGTACCTGGTCATAGGCTGGCACTGTACCATAATTGTGTTCCATTACCTCCGAGGTAGCGGAGGTATGACTGAAATTAGGAGTTTGCCCAAGGCAAACTGCAAAGGATAAACACAGGCACAGCAGTAGTATTTTAGATATTACAGAGAGAGCATCACCCATTTTTACAACCTCGTTCATAGTTTATTTTTCCCTTTAATCTATAACTCAGCCGCTGGATAGGCTCTATTTAACGGTTGAATATTGAGTATTAGCAGAATCCGAGGGATATCCCAGCCAGCGATACGGGTGCAAGGTTTGTACTCTCTGTCAGTGTAATTGTGCTAGGTAGCACTCCTGCTGAGGATGTTGTTAATGTACCCATGGTGTAGCAGCCTTGTGTATATAATCCGCTTGCTAGGGAGGGTAGGGACAGTGTTGTTGTTGCTGTGTTACACGTCCACGCAGCGTAGTACATCCCCTCAGTTATTGCCGTGGGGGTAATGGGGAATAAGTAATTTGATGGGTACACACTCTTCCAGACATTTCCAAACTCGGCAACTCAGAACAGGAGGAGGTTGAACAGTATTTCTTGAAGAGCTACATGGGCACCGATGAAGAGAAGGGAGAGCTGGAGGAGACCGCGAAGGTATTACTGGCGAGCGCGGAATTGGAAAAGTGGAAGAACCTCTTAGGTGAGGTATTCGACTGCTTTAGAGACGGCAAATACAGGGTATGTATTCCTCCACTGCTGAGCATACTAGAAGGCTTCCTAATGGAGTCTCTACACAAGGAAGCAAATGTACGCACTAACAGCACAAAAGTCCGAGATGCCATTGTAGGCCCAAAGTGGCATGAGGAGAATTCCTTCATCGGCGTGATGTGGTTGTCCGTGGTTACATTCTTCCAACGGCTATTTGCGAATTCTGAGTTCGATTCTGCCGCCCCGACTTTCATTAATCGTCACTGGGTATTGCACGGCAGATCTGCTACGGATTGGACCGCAGCCGACGCCTTGCGCCTAATAAACGCTTTGGATACCTTGCGTTGGTACTTCTCATAATGTTTACGATGGCATCTCATTGCTCGTTAGAGGGTAGCGAATGAGCACCGTTGAACGCCTCACGGCCTAGACCATTGAAGCGCAAGTTTGCGGCGTCGCTAGAATCGCTTTGGGCCTGACAGGAGCTCTACTGAATCGTTGCATAGCTCGCAGTTAATTCCCTCTCAGTGTCCATATGCTCTTTCGGATTTGCAGGCTTTGGCTGCTCCTCTACAACACGGGCCATCGCGCGCCGCATAGCCTCCGGATCGGTGATTGTGTAGCGATCAAACATGCTCCGCGTCTTCCAGCCTCCAATATCCATAATCAGCTTCTCGTGAATACCGCTCTCGCGCAGGCGCTTCGCTGCACTACGGCGCATATCATGAAGCAGTAAGCTGGTATAACTGCGCTCGCCGCCGCATTTGCGCTTGTAGCCATCTTCATCCTTGATCTTCGCCGAGCAAATCTTTGTTCCTGCATCCATCGGAGCGCCGCACTTGCCTCACCGCAACCTGCTTATCGATCCATCGGGACACGGCACCGCCGCTCGGATGCACATGTTCTGCCATGCGCAGCGAAAGTCCTTTACGGGGCTTCCATCTTGGCGTGTGAACACGTACTCGTTCTGTTTCTTGCCTTGGCAGAGAGCGGTGAGCAACGGAAAGACATTGCTCATGATTGGAACAACCCGGCCCTCGCCGTTCTTGCTGTCATAGAGCCTCATCGTGGGCCTCAAGCCTAGGTCGAGTTGATTGACGCGCAGACCAAGCATTTCACCCTTGCGCCAACCATAGGTGAATGCCGTTTCCAGCAGAGCACGCAACCAAAGTCCTTCTTTCATTGCCTCGGCTGCCATGCGTTCATAGGTAACTTGGTCAACGTAGCCCTTACGGACGTTGTTCTCTTTTACCAATCCGAAGTGAGGCACATTATGCACGGTTCCCGTTTGCAGGCCATAACGGAACATGCGACGCAAGGCAGCAAGTTCTCTTTGTACGGTTGCGAGTGCCGCACCCTCAGCGCGCCGTTCTTTTTTGTAATCCTCAATGAGAGCCGAATTCACCAGATCGGCGCGTAAGTGGGCGAAGACAGGCTGCAAGTGTTGCCACCGCCAGCCCATTGCCTTTAACTTTCGCGAGCCAGAGCGCAAATTATTTTCGGTGTGCGTGCGGAGTGCAGTGTACAGTTCTGCAACCGTGCGGGGCCGACCGGAGTCGAATTGCTCACCGCGCGCAATCTTGCCAAGTCTTTCGGTCAACCGCTTCTGCGCTTGCGCGTAGGGCAGACCGCAATATTCACGCTTGCGTACCGCGCGCGTTTTGCCTGTAGCTGCATCGAATGCAGGTACGTTGTATTGAATGTGCCAGTGCCCACTGCCCTTGGACTTTTGAAACAGGCAGCCCGATCCACGCCGTCAAGAGGGGGAAACTGAACGCTTACCATAAGTATGTTTTCAGGATGATTTCTCTTGTAATTTCGCGAAACATCATGGATTTTCCAGGTAAGTCTCTTTTCAGATTCCTCCGGAAGGAGCAACCTATTGCGTGAGTTGGCCTTTGATTGCAATCAGAGGTGTAATCCTGCCAGTGTGCAGGCTGCCAGAACAGAGCGTTGGAGTATCCGAGCATGTTTGAAGATAAGGATGAAGTAGGCCACGGAGCACTTCCTGAGATTTCAGGCACCATTAAGCAAAAGCAGATTCACGATCTGGGCTGGCTTGATTGGAAGCTCTCCTCTTTTGTCCCGAACCCTGAACTGGTGGAGAAATTTACCGATATTCGTACGAAGCAGAATTCGGAGATTACCCTGATTCCGGCCACTGTTCCCGGATCCGTCCAGAGTGCGCTGCTGAAGGCAGGAGTCATCAAGGATTGGAATATCGGTCGGAATGCCCGCGAGGTCGAATGGATAGAGAATCGCGATTGGGTCTATCAAGCCGCATTACCGGACGAGTGGGTTGGTTCTGGCAACAAACTCGTTCTCTGCTGCATGGGACTCGACTACTCCGGGGATATTACACCTTCAATGGAGCAGCCTTTGACGATATAAAGTCGCAATCCAATACCCCGGACTATCCAGCTTGCAGTAAGGATCGCATGGTAGTCCAGCACAACCAAATCGAAGGAACATGTATGTTTAAGACTACGAGTTGTATTGTTCTGGTGATTGCTTTGCTGATGACCGAGGTTGAATCTGATGCACAGACAGGCTGTGCGTCAGGGTTGCAGATTCACGGCTATCCGCCGGTTTCGCAGGGTGCTCTAATGCAGGACAAGCTAGGTGTAACGACAACAGGCTTTCTCTATCAATACGATCCCACAGTAAGTTCGCTTGAAGAAGGGCAGTATCGGTTGGGTACAAACACCACTCAAGGCTACACAGACACAAATCTTGGAGCAGGCCTCGGCACCCATGTTATCAAGATATGGTTCGACTATAACGATCTGGTTGTTAAGGGCTATCCCAACTCTCATACCACCACCGCTACCTATCCCAATATGTCCATTTCTGGAAATCCAAACTCCTACTTCGGTACGGTGAACTCGCTGACCGATCTCGCCAGTTCGCCTCCGATGAAAGAACTTTTCAGCAATCCCGATTTCAACACCTACATTCTGGAAGCAGGTGAATTTTGCCAGAAGACCACTGGCGGAGCGTGGGAGGGCACCCTGTGGAGGTCAACGGACGGTACAAGCTTCAACTTCGGCACCAGTGTTCAAAACTGTGTCTACAATGATTTCTATAGCCTGACGAAATATCTATTACAGACCTATTCCGGCTCAGGCAAGACCTTTGTATTGCAAAACTGGGAGGGGGACAACGCACTCAATCCATCCCAATTTACGGTTCCACCAACACAGACAGAAACCTGCACTAACCCCAGTGCGGCAAATTATCCAGGCGCTTTTTGTCAAACAGTATTAAACATGCGTACTTGGCTTAATCTCCGATGGCAGGGTGTGAACGACGCGCGGGGTGCTTATGAAGCAAGCACATCAAAGGTGACTGTTGCTGCAGCTGCTGAAGTGAATCTAGTTGACGGTTACAACACCTCTAGTTATCCCTATCCAACGGCAATGGATATCGTGATACCGCAGTTGCATATGGATTTGTATTCCTGTTCTTGCTACCATTCGTCTCTGCCGCCCTATGGTCAGACCGTTAATCCGATGCTACAGGTTTATCAGAGCAAGATCGTTCAGCCGGTGCTTGCTGTGAACTCCGAACCAACACTTTATGGCGCCAACAATATCTATATTGGTGAATTCAATGCGCCCGAATACCACTGGTACTCAGATGACGATTGGACCGAAACGACCTCGCGGTTGGCACGAATGAATACAAGTCAGCAAGTGCAAGGGGCCTTGGCGGCGAATGCCAGATGGATCGTCTACTGGCAGGTCTATACCAATGATGTGGTGGGAGAGAGTGGAAACACAATTGCTGGTTACTGGCTCATCCGTCCGCCATGCAATAGTACCGACGGGACACAGAGTTGGTGTACAGACAGCTCGCATACCGGGCAGCCTGGTTACTCACAAACCTGGAATTTCTTTCAGAATGTGATGCCTCAGCCATACTCAACATATCAGTATGTTTATGAGGCGGAGAACTTTTTTACCACAATCACAAACACCGGCAGTGAGCTTGATGTGGCCGATTCAAACATGACCGGTGGGTATGGCACGGAACTCCAGGGTGCAGCGGTCAACAGCGTAATCTCCTACTCGATGTACGTGCCAACCACCGGCACACAAACATTGAGCATACGCGTCAGAACAGGCTCAGCGAACGGATTTTTTGCCGTTCATCTGAATGGCGCAGCGCTTCCAGGAACCTTTGATACATTCGCGTCCGCTTCCGGCTACCCGACTTTTACGATCACTACACAATCTATCCCTTCCGGAACTACAACGGTTGACCTTGTTGTAACTGGCAAGAATAGTTCGTCGAGCGGCTACAACCTAGTTATTGACAACATCTCAATTGTCCCCACATCTGGCCATGACAGTATTTCTCATGTTGTGTCCAGCCAGTTGGGACGAAAGCTCAAGTAAGCTATGGGTCCAGATATTAGCAAGGAGTGTCTGGTGGCTCAAACATCAAACGAAGGATCAACCAATCACGCGCTATCGCGGCTGCGAAGGCTTTGCGTGTATTTTTCAGGAGAAATCATGTTCAAGAATTTCCTCCGCTCACTCTTCCTTGTTGCGCTCGCCTCAGTTCTTGGCTACAACACTGCTTCTACCTCGCAAGCACAGTATCATGGACCAACCAGCCCACCCTTCACTATTTATGGCTCCCCTGCAGTAGCGCAGGGGGCTGGAGTACGAGACAGGGTCGGAGTTACTGCAACCGGATTTCTGTATCAATATGATCCTACGGTTACATCTCTTGAGGAAGGGCAGTACAGGATTGGCACGAATACCTCCAGTGGCTATACGGACAAGAACCTGCCAGCAGGACTTGGCAGTCATGTCATCAAGGTCTGGTTTACTTCAGACGACCTCATCGCCCAGAGTTATCCGAACAATGGTGCGGCATCGGCCACTTATCCTAATATGCCGATTGCAGGCAATCCCAACTCTGTATGGGGTACGGTGGGCACACTTGCACAGCTTGCACAATCGCCGCCCATGGTAGAACTCTTCAAAAATCCGGACTTCGACACGTATATTCTGGAGGCGTATGAATTTGACTCCGATTGTCATGATGTCTGGAAGGCTCCAACGACCAAGTGGACCAGTACAAACCAGTCATGTGTCTATACTGAGTTTTATAACCTGGCTCAATATCTGCTCCAGACCTATTCCGGAACAGGTAAGACCTTCGTATTACAAAACTGGGAGGGTGACAATGCATTGAATGCCGCTGATTTTAGCCCTGCACCATCTCCGACGGAACAATGTAACGAAGCCCCACCGCTATCCAACTTCTGTCAGTCAGTAGTGAATATGCGTCAGTGGTTGAATCTGCGGTGGCAAGCTGTGAATGATGCCCGCAACCCGGCTAATACAACCTACAACAATGTGACGGTGGCGGCTGCTGCCGAGGTGAACATCATTGATGGCTTCCCGACAGGAGGATATTTCAGTTCTGGAACTACGCGAGTTCCTACAGCTATGGATCTGGTAGTTCCATACCTGCACATGGATTTATACTCCTGCTCCTGTTACTACACGGATAGCAATCTGGCAAATGATCCAAACCTGATTGATAACATCAGCTCGCCACCGCCTCCACGGCCACAAATTCTATATGACGAGATACAAACGTATGAGCAAAAAATTCAACAACCTCAGAGCAACAGTAGTACTGGCGGGCCTGCGGACAGTGGTACTCCGCTCTATGGAACAGGCGCAGCTAATTCGGTTTATATAGGCGAGTTCAATACTCCAGAGAGTCATGAATACACCCATGACCAGTGGACGAACGCCACCATGCAGTATGCACAGGAAAACACCGGTCAGGAGATACAGGGAGCATTGGTGGCTGGCGCCAAGTGGATAGTGTATTGGCAGGTCTACAGCAATGATCTCGAAACGTACACGAGCAGCCCGTACAACAGCATTGACGGATACTGGCTCATTCGCCCGCCGTGTAACGCCACCGACAGTTCTCAACAATGGTGCAGCGCTCCACCCTCCGGCTATACGCAACTGACGAACAGTTGGAACTACCTGCAGAATGTGATGCCGATTTATGTGGGCTCGCCTACTTCGCAAAACGAATACCCCTACCAGTATGTGTATGAGGCGGAGGAATACTACACAGGCATCGCCGGACCCTCGGCTCCGGGTACAACCCTTACCGAGGTAGCCCTGCAGGATTCCAGCATGACAGGAGACTATGGAACAGAGTTGGAGAATGCAGCAGTTGGCAGCAGTATTACATACTCGATGTATGTCCCCACTACCGGAAACCAGACTCTCAGCGTGCGTTATAAGGGTGGTCCTTCGCATGGCATTTTTGAAGTCTTCAAAAATGGCTCATTGATCATGAATGGCTCAAATCCGGTAACGTGCGATACCTACAGCAGCAGTAACACCTATACCAACTGCGACATCCTGACAAAGAACATGACGACTGGGCTCTTAACCATCACGCTTCAGGTTACAGGTCAGAACAGTGCATCAAGCGGCTATAACCTTGTCATTGATAATATCTCATTCCAACCACCACATCCATAACACAATCCGGCGCGGTTTGTACCCACAAACCGCGCCGGGCCTCCGGGAAAGGACACTGTGATTTAATGAATTGCTATTAAGTTCTCAGGAGATAGTCTGTGTAGCTTTATAGCAACCGAAGAAATTACTGCATGTTTGTTGTTGCAACCTTCAGGAACGCAAGTTATTCAGATGATGATGCGATCCATGGTGAGGTAAGCGGCTAGTTGATCGGGTTCCAATCCTCATGCGGTTCCATCCCGATACAGGCCGCAAGTTAGGCAAGTTCCTGGAGATTCCAGTTTCTGCCGTTGGGGATGCAATGGAAAACGATTTTTCTGCAGACGCGGGTGAACAACAATGCGGTGAAAGGCTGCGCTGTAGGCACGGTGCGTTTCCACTCATCCTGCAAACGACGCTGGAAGGAGGGCATACTTTTATGTTGGTTGAGGGAGTGTTCCATGCCTATACAAATTCAGAAACGAGTAGATGGTCACTCAGGCGAGGCTAAAGCGGCAATGCCGTAAGCATATCAAAATAGAAAGTTTAGAGGATTTGCTGGCCGAGGATTTGTTGCCATTTTTATAAGGATGTAAAGCTGTGTTAACAATGCGCGGTAAAAATTAGATACGTAGCACCTCCGAGGGGAGACCTGAAAAATGAAGAAAATGATTCTGGCTACAGTAGCAGCCCTGCTGCTGATGACTCCAGCCTTTGCGCAAAAGCTAACCGGTGCCGGTGCAACCTTCCCGGAACCGATTTACTCAAAGTGGTTTCAGGAGTATTCGGCTGCCAATAATGGCGTTCAGATTAACTATCAATCCATCGGATCGGGTGCCGGTATTCGCCAGTTGATCGCTGGAACCGTGGATTTTGGTGCAACCGACGGTCCCATGACCGACGACCAGATCAGACAGTACAAGAATGGCAAGGTACTGCACATTCCGACCGTTCTGGGTGCAGTGGTTCCGGTCTATCACATTGATGGATTAAAGGCAGAGCTCAAGTTCTCCCCCGATGTTCTGGCTGAAATCTTCCTCGGTAGCATCACCAACTGGAACGACAGCCGCATTGCCAGGGATAACCCCGGCGTCTCGCTGCCGAACAAGGACATTTTCGTCTTCCATCGTTCGGATGGCAGCGGAACCACCTTCATCTTCACCGACTACCTCTCGAAGGTGAGCGGTGAGTGGCGGAACCGGGTTGGCGCTAGCCAGTCACCGGCATGGCCCAAGGGTATTGGCGGCAAAGGCAATCCCGGTGTGGCCGGGCTGGTTCGCCAGACGGACGGAGCCATTGGTTATGTTGAGCTTATTTATGCGCTCGGCAATGGAATTCCTTACGGAGCAGTCAAGAATGCTGCCGGTGTCTACGTAAAGGCCTCGATTCAGGGCGTGAGCGCAGCCGCAGCCAGCGCAAAGATCCCGGCTGACTATCGCGTTTCGATCACGAATGCACCCGGCAAGGATTCCTACCCGATTTCCAGCTTTACATGGCTGCTGATTCCGCAGCACTCGCAGGATGCCTCCAAGGGTCGCGTACTCAAGAACTTCCTGACCTGGATGCTGGACAAGGGTGAGGCGGAAGCTACCTCCAAGGCTTACGCTCCGCTGCCAGCAGCAGTCATTGCGCGGGTTCGGGGAACCATCGCAACCATTCAGTAGTCAGTTTTAAGAAGAAATCATCGGGCAGGTTGAGAGATCAACCTGCCCGGTTTGCTTTTGTTGCCGAAAATGTTACATTTTGCCTGTTTTGCCCAATTTGTGGCTTCAGCGTGGAATTTTTGTTCCTGATTCACGAAATATTCAAATATCCCAGCTAATCTCTGAAGGTGTGGACATCAAGATACAGGAACGCAGCGTGAACAACTCCCAGGTATCGCTGCCAGAATTCAGACCCGAGAATAATGCAACAGGCTCTGAGGAAACGCCCTCAGCCGTTCGCAGTTTTTTACTCTCTCGCGGTAGTTCTGCGATTGCAGATAAAGGCTTTAGCGGGCTGATGCTGCTCTGCGCATTAAGCATCTTCGGAATTGTGGCGCTGATTGCCAGCCAGTTGGTGGTGCGCTCGCAACTCTCGCTGGCGAAGTTTGGCTTGTCCTTCTTCTTCCGTTCGGCGTGGGATCCACCGAATGGCGACTTTGGCGCGGTGCCATTCCTATATGGCACAGTCGTTTCCTCCTTTCTGGCACTGCTGCTGGCTGTTCCTTTGGCCGTGGGCGTGGCTATCTTTTTGACGGAGATGTGCCCACGAGTCCTGCGCGCCCCGCTGGCATTTTTGACGGAACTGCTGGCAGCGATTCCCAGCGTGATCTATGGATTGTGGGCAGTCTTTGTGCTGGTTCCGCTGATGAAGGATTACGTGAATCCTGTGCTGAAGAGTTCTCTGGGCTGGACGGGACTCTTCGACGGGCCGAACCTTGGTCTGGGAATGCTGACGGCGGGCGTGATCCTCGCCATCATGATTCTTCCGGTGATCTCTTCGCTGACGCGCGAGGTGATGTCGGCTGTGCCGCACTCGCAGCGGGAGGCGGTGCTGGCGCTCGGGGCTACACGCTGGGAGATGATCCGCATGGGTGTGCTGCGCAATGCACGCATCGGAATTGTCGGCTCCATCATTCTTGGCCTGGGCCGCGCACTGGGCGAAACGATGGCGGTGACGATGGTGATCGGCAATGATCCGCACATCTATAAATCGCTGATGATGCCCGCCAATACGATGGCCTCCGTGATTGCAAATGAGTTCAGCGAGGCCTCTGACGATATGCATCTGAGCGCGCTGGTCGAAATTGGATTGGCGCTGTTTATTGTGACAATTATTGTGAACGCCTTTGCGCGTTTGCTGGTGTGGGCTGTAACCCGTGGCGCTCCGGCGCGCGTGCACTAGGAAAGGAGAGAGAACTATGGCAAGGACAAATGAATTCGCTCTCCGGAACCGGATGCGCTGGTTTGGCGACCACGCAGCCTCCTTCCTGTGCGTGACGGCAACGGTGCTGGTGGTTGCTCCGCTGGTGGCGATTTTTGTATACCTGATTTTTAAGGGTGCCAGTTCACTTAACATTGCATTCTTTCTGCATAAGCCGGCACCGATGGGCGAAACCGGCGGCGGCATGGCGAATGCCATCATTGGTTCCGGTCTGGTGCTTGGCGTTGGCAGTCTGCTGGGAGTGCCGATCGGAATTGGCGGTGGCATCTATCTGGCGGAGTTTGGCCGTGGCGGCAAACTGGCCAACATCGTGCGATTTACTGCGGATGTGCTGAATGGCGTGCCTTCCATCGTGATGGGCATTGCTATCTATTCGCTGATCGTGGTTCCGCAAAAGCACTTCTCTGCATTTGCCGGCGGCGTGGCTCTGGGCATCATGATGATTCCCACGGTAACGCGCACGACGGAAGAGATGCTGCTGATGGTGCCGCATAATATTCGCGAGGCGGCGCTGGGGCTTGGTGTTCCCAACTGGCGCTCGGTGCTTTCGATTACGCTCAAAACAGCTTCTCCGGGCGTGATTACCGGCTGTATGCTGGCCTTTGCGCGCGTGGCCGGAGAGACGGCCCCGCTGCTGTTTACGGCTTTGGGCAATGACTTTATGAGCTACCGGCTGGATGAGCCGATTGCTACGCTGCCCCAGCAGATTTTTGTCTACGCCATGAGCCCGGATGATGAGTGGCATCGGCTGGCATGGGGTGGCGCTCTGGTGCTAATCCTGTTGATCGTGATTGCAGTCTCGCTGGTGCGTTATGTAACATCGCGGGGCGTACTGAAAGGGGCAAGTTAGTGGGCGTCAGCATTGAGGTAAAAGATCTAAACGCGTGGTACGGGACAACGCATACGTTGCAGGATATCAATCTGAATATTCCGGCAAACCACGCTACGGCGCTGATTGGTCCCTCCGGTTGCGGCAAGTCCACCTTTGTGCGCTGCCTGAACCGCATGCACGAGACCAATCCGGTGGCGCGCGTAACGGGTTCCGTTCAGATTGGCGGGCTTGATATTTACGAGGATGCTTCGCCGGTGGAGATTCGCCGCCGCGTTGGCATGGTCTTCCAGCGTCCCAATCCCTTTCCGACCATGTCCATCTATGACAATGTGGCATCGGGACTGAAACTGAACGGTTATCGCAACCGTCACGAGCTGGATGAGATTGTAGAGCGTTCGCTGAAGCACTCGGCACTGTGGGATGAGGTCAAGGACGAGTTGAAGAAGAAGTCCGGTGCCAGCCTCTCGGGTGGCCAGCAGCAGCGTCTTTGTATTGCGCGTGCGCTGGCGGTAGACCCGGAGGTGCTGTTGATGGATGAACCTGCCTCGGCGCTTGATCCGGTTTCGACGGCGAAGATAGAAGATCTGATCTTCCAACTGAAAAGCCAGTACACTATTGTGATTGTGACGCACAATATGCAACAGGCCGCGCGCGTAGCAGAAAACACAGGATTCTTCTTGATGGGGAAGATGATCGAGTTTGATTCGACGCACAAGATATTTACCAACCCGAGCGATAAGCGCACGGAAGATTACATCACAGGCAGGTTCGGATGACGGTTCGCATACGCTTCCAGCGCAGCCTCGATGACCTGAAGGAGAAGCTTCTGGTGATGGCGGGAATGGCGGAACAGGCCATTCAGCGCGCCGTTGAGGCTTATCGCGTTCGGGATATTTCCATTTGCGATCTGGTGGCGCGCAGTGAAGTAGCCATCAACCGGCAGGAGCGCGAGATTGACCAGATGGCGATTGACCTGCTGGCAATGGAGCAGCCCATGGCGATTGACCTGCGCTTTATCCTCGCCGTCATCAAGATCAATGCAGATTTGGAACGAGTGGGCGATGCGGCCAACTCCATCACGGAGCGCGTCCGCGATTTACAGGCGTTCCCGGTGGCCGATCTGCCTGCGGATATTCCGCGCATGTCCACGCTTGCTTCCGACATGGTTCGCAAGGCGCTTCAGGCATTCATTGAAGCGGATGCGGGGATTGCGACCTCGGTGCTGACGATGGATGATGCCGTGGACAAGATGAATGAGAGTGCCTACTTTGCGCTTTCAAATGTGATGCGCGATCAGCCCGCGATAGCTCCTCAAGCACTGAATGCTCTGATGATCTGCCGCAATCTGGAACGCGTGGCAGACCACGCAACCAACATCGCTGAGGATGTTATCTTCTGGGTTCGCGGTGCGGATGTACGCCATCACCAAAACGAAGAGGAAAAAGCCAAACCCTCTGAGCGGTAAAGCCTTCCCTACAGGCAATGCAGCTTTGCAATGAGCGGGAAATAAAGCGCGGTGCGGATGGGTCGCGCTGTGCCTGCGAGCATCTCCAGCGTTTCTGCGTAGAGGCTTAACTGGCCGGAGTGTTCGGTGGCCTCTTCCGCTAGGAATTCTTCCACTGATTGACCTTCCTCCGGGTGGCTGGTTTTGTAATCAATCATCCACCAGCAATCTTCACCCTCTGTACCCGCCTCGCTTCCTGCAAGAAAAACACGATCAGGCTGATAGGTGCGAATGGTGCCGTGATGAAGGCGCGTCCAGCGAACCTCGCTCTGCGCCTGTGGGTGAGGGGAGAGAATCCAGCGGCCATCCGTGCTGTCGAGCATGGCGGCTACAGCATGTACGGCTCGATTAGACTGCGTGGCAGCTTCGCGCGAATCAAGTCCCTGCGCTGTGAACCATAGCTCTTCCCGCTGGCAGCTCTTTGCGAGCATTGTATGCACATCCTCGATGGATGCTTGCTGCAGTATGCGAGTGCTGAGTTCGATGAGGCGATGAACGGAGATGCCAATCAGCCTCGACTCAAGTCCACCGGCACGACGTTCAAAGGCAGGTGTCTGCGCCAGTTCGGCAGTGGGTTGAGGCTCTTGATCGCTGCCCATGATTGAAGACGGTAAGTCCGAAAGTCGGAGTCGTCTGGTAATGAGTTGAGGAGCGAGTGCGGGCATGGTCAACAGGTTGCTGTCAGCATTTGCTGCAAGAGAATCAAGTACATGTTCGGAATGTTGCTCGCGGGCTTGCTGCCACAAGTTGAACTGCGGCGCAATCTCCGCTTCCAATGCGCTCCATGCCGTTGCAAGCAGGCTTGCCGGCTGCGGTCGCTGGATTTCACCTTCCCTGACTTTGAGGCGGAAGAAGAGATGAAGATGCTCTCGCGCACGAGTGGCGGCTACGTAGAGCAAGCGCTTGCGTTCCTCTGCGGCGCGCTCGGCACGCACACCCTTGACCCACTGCACGAGCGGATCATTCGCTTCGCCCTTGCCTGCAACCGGAGCAACGAGAAACTCAGTATCGCTGGAGGCTACGTTCTCGTTTTGTGTCAGGCGTTCGAGCCAGTAAACAAGTTCATTCTCGTCTGTTCCCGGCTTGCGCTCAAGGCCAGCCAGCAGGACGGATTCAAATTCCAGCCCCTTCGATTTGTGGATGGTCATAAGCTGAATGCCGCGTTCTGGAGAGACAGAGGGATCTGGCAGAGCCCAAAGCGCGCGGAGAGATTCGTCGAAGAGTGGGCCGGTTGCATCGAGTTCGCCATTTGGAAATTCGTCGAGCATTCGGAAGAAGAGCGCCGCATTTGCTGCGCCGGTTTGATCAACGCACAACGGGCCACCGAGCGAGTGCCAGAGCCGCTCCAGCCAACTGCCGAGTTTGAGCTCCGGTTGCGCGTAACGCAGGTGGAGAGCCGCATCCATGCAATCGAGCAGCAGGGTTAGTCGCGTACGCTCTTCCGCATCAAGCAGGGAAGAGGTTTCGTGCAGCGCGATCTGTAACGGTTGCTGCAAAGACCTGGGTGCAGGGGCTTGAGGATGAGTGGCATGAGCGAGCGTGTGCAACGACTCAATTTGTAGGCCGCACCATGGCGCGCGCAGGATAGAAAGCCACGCGATGCGGTCGGCGGGATTGGTGAGAGCACGAAGCAGAGAACAGAGGTCGAGAACCTCCGGGCGTTCGGCCAGTGGAACAATTTCAATTCCGCGGTAGGGAATGTTTTTTTCCTGAAGCTTTGTTGCGATGGGCAGCAGGTCATTACGCGTGCGTCCGAGCACGGCTATGCGGTGCCTGGTATCGTCGTCGGGAATCTGTGAGTGATAGCTCTCCAGAAGTTCAATGATGCGATCTGTCTGCTCATCGGCGTTGGTGCTTTCGTCGTCCGGATCGAAAAAGGTTGGATGAAGTTGAAGCCTTGGCGTTGCTTGATTGATCTCATCAGGCTCTTCCTTGCGAGCCGGGAGAGCCGCTGCAAATTGCACTCCTGATGTTGAGTTTTGATTCTGAAAGACAGCAGGAAAGATTTCGTTGAGGCGATTGACGAGCGAGTGCGCAGAACGGAAGTTGGCGAGCAGTCGCAGAGATATGGGCTTAAGCAGAAGCTCGTGCTGATTGAGAAAACCGAAATCGCGAACCTCTCCAAAGAGCTCGACCTCCGCCTGACGGAAACCGTAGATGGATTGCATGGGATCGCCGACAAGGAAGCAGGTACGCGATTGATCGTCACTCCAGTTGCTCATCAGTGCGCGCAGCAGTTCGTGCTGGCGGCGGGATGTGTCCTGAAATTCATCTACGAGAATATGACGAAGATCATCGCTGAGAGCGAGTGCCAGATCGCTGGGCTCTGCTCCGTCTTCATGCAGCAGAACCTGAAGCGCTGCATGGCTGATCTCTGTGAAGTCAACTTCGTTGCGCTCTGCAAAGAGAACACGCAGCTCTGCGTAGAGGCGCTTAAGGACAACGAAGCAGCACCGGAGCAACGCTGTCTGGTCCCTGTTGAAGGTTGATGGCGGCAGGGAAGCGATGGATTGCAGGATGGATTGCGTGGCTGTTTCCGCGTCGAGGTGACGAATGAGTTCGAGGAGGCTTTTCCCTGCCTGCTTTGCTACTGCAATGTCCGCGGGAAAGCCCTGTGTTTTGGTGTATTGCCTGCGCCAGTTTCCGCTGGTGAGCAGCAAAGCGCTGAGAGAGACAAGCAGATTACGGATATCATCTGCGTTGGCTGCCTCAAGCGACGGAAAGACGGAGGGGGTTGCCGGAATCGAAAGCCCCCTGCTCTCCGCTTTGTTGTTTTCGGAGATTGCGAGAGCATGGAAGAGTTGCGCCTCTGCTCCGGGAATGTGTGCGAGTTCAGTTCGCAGAGCGGCAGCAGTACGCAGAATCTGGCCACGCATGGTGATCTGCTGATGCTCAATCTGCAACTGCCACTCTTCGCCGCTGACAGCGCTGCTGAGAATGGGATGCAGCCACTGGTCGCGCGATTTGAGCATGGCAGAGAGCAGGCTCTCCACATCGCGGAGATTGTTGTCGCGATGGAGAAGAATCTGGCTGAGCGAATTGCTGAGTTCGATTTTTTGCGGAGTGCTTTCATCGCCGAGATGAGAAAAGAGCCGCCGAATGGCTTCACTGTAAAGCGGTGCAGGGTTTTCGCTGGGCGTGAGCGACCCGCCGAGGCGAACCAGCAGTGGCGTGGAGCGGGCAATGGAGCCGCAGAAGGAATCAATGGTTTCAATGCGAAGGCGCTGTGGCTGCGCTAGCAATCTCCAGTCGAGCGCCTTGCTGTGCGTAAGTGCGGATACGGCGAGAGAACGCAGATTTTCATCGGCGATTTGCAGCGGGTCGCTCTCGGCCTTTTCGATATGCGAGAGGATGCGATTACGCATTTCGGCTGTGGCGGCACGGGTAAATGTGATAGCCAGAATCTCTTCCGGTTCGTCTACTGAGGCCAGCAGCGCCAGAAAACGGCGCGTGAGCAAATCAGTTTTCCCGGAGCCCGCAGGAGCCTGAACGAGGAAGGATTGCGCGATGTCGAGCGCCTGCACGCGGGCGGCCTGATCGGGAGGCAGAGTGCTACTCGTCCTTTTCATCATTCTCATCCTCCTCTCCCGTACTGATCGCTGCGAGAGTTTCTTCAACACGACAGAGTGATTTGAGACCGCAGTATTTGCAGGTTACCGGGTAATCGCGCGGGTTGACCATCGCTTCGCCGGCAGCGAACTGGTCGGCGAGCGAGAGCAACTCCTTGCGCCAATCCTCCAGCGTGGAATCCGTGAGCGGATTTCTGACCATGACGGAGCCTTTTCCGGGACTCGCCAGCACCTGTTCAGCATTTCTCACGCTTCCCTTGAGGGTGAAGCCGGTCGAGTCGCGGCGCACGCTGGCGAAGACAAGGCCGCTGAGGTCGGGGATGCCAGCGAAGACTGCATAGAGCGGAAGCTGCGGGTCTTTGGGACGCGGCGGATTCCAATCGCTCGGAGAGACGCTTCCGGTTTTGTAATCAATAAGCAGGCTGGTTGATTCTTCGGCGGGGCCAATGCGGTCAATGCGGTCGAGTCGCAGATTCATCCTGAGCGGGCCAACGCTGATGGATGAGGCTTTGTGCTCGGTACTCTCAACGCGGAAGGGTGGGCGGGTGCGCTCAAAGCGGAGCCAATCGAGAACAATGCCGGCAATGCGACGGCGTTCAAGTTCGAGATAGCTGTGCTCCCACGGCTGATGCGGATGGATGGCGCGATGGCTCTCAAAGACCTTGCCAACTGCGTACTCGACGAACTCGGCAAGCTCTTCGTCTGGAACCTGAAGGCTTTCGCTTTCGCCATGGAGCGGACCTTCGGTTGGGTTCCACAGCGCTTCAAGAACTTTGTGCAGAAGTTGGCCGCGTTCGGTTGCGGAGAGGCCGGCCTGAGCTGCTTCAAGTTCCGTTGCGCCAAGACGATGTTGCGCAAAGGCGAGGAAGGCGCAATTTGATTGACTGGTGAGGACCGATGCGCCGCCATCCACCTGAGGGTTATCAATGGGAATCCAGCGGGTCTGCAGAATTTCTTCCAGCGGCAGATTGAAAGCGGAAGTTGCTTCGGTTGGTAAGATTGCTGTAGGCGATCCTGCAATGGCGAGCACGAGCGACGAAGGGCGCTGCTCGCCATCGTCATTCATGAAGGGGTAGCTGTAGACAACAGCGTCAGCACTGTGAGCAATGCGCGTGGTGATGGTCTGCGCAAGCTCCCAATTGGCCGTGGCGCTGGAGTTGGGCATCCGGCAATCACGTTGCAGTCTGAGCGGCAGCAGCGGGTTGGGATTGCCGCGAACAGGCCAGGTGCTTTCGCTGGCGCCGAGGAACCAGATTGCGTCGAAACTTTGTCCGGCTGCGGCAACAGGCTCCATGATTTGCAGCAGTGTGCCCTCCGATTGCTGCGTAAAGAGGACTTCGCCTGCCTGATCTTTCAGGAGCGAGAGATAGCGTTGCAATGAGATGCGGCCAGTGGCAGCGCCGAGTGCTGCCGACTCATCGAGCAGAGTGCTCCATCGGTCGCTGGCCTGTTTTTCACCACTCGATAAGGGCTGCCACCCGGGGAATCCAATCGCCTGCATGAGCCTTGGCACAAGCGCGGCCCACTCAATCGGCAAGGCTGTGCGCGAGGAGTCCGGCAACAACTCATAGGCGGCATGAATGCGCTGGCGGAATATTGATTCCGGCGGAAGCGCCTTTCCGACAAAGTCATTCAACGACCACTCGGTGCGCTGCATGTTGCATCGGCGCATATCCATGTCAGCCTGCGCGAGTGCTAGTCTCTCATGCGCGGAGGTGAGTAGATATCCGCTCTGTACCAGCCACAAAACCTCGGCCTCGGACAACGGGGATTGCAGCCATTCCAGAAAAAGCAGTGCAGATTGAATGAGGGGAATCTGCGCGAGGGCAATTCCCTCGGTGAATTCGAAGGGGAGCCGCAGATTTCCACGACTGAGGGGCAGTTGATTGAGCGCCAACTCGCGGCGCAGAACGCGTTCCAGTTCGCCACGGATCGCTGAAACCGCTGGCAGCAGCAGCGCAACCCGCTCTGCACCCTCCTCAATTTGCCGATGGAGCCACTTGGCACAGGCTGCCATTTCTGTGTCAGGGTCGCTGTAGGAGCGGTGTTCGATGGATGCAGCGATTTCATTTGTAGCGACCGGTTCAAACTTTCCCCATGCGGCCAGCAGGGATATGCGGCTGGGGGTTAGCCTGTCAAATCCCACTAAATTGAGCGCAGAGCGTGGCGTGGGATCGCTTGCCAGCAGTTCGGTGAGTCGCGCAGGGAGCATCGCGGAAGGCAGCCACCGGTTCTGCTTGCAGAGAGCAGAAAACTCGTCGAGCCAAAGCGAAAAATGCTTTGCATCGCCAATCCAATCAGCGTGATTTTGTGGTTGCAGGCTTATGGGCGAAAAATCGCAGAGCAGGGAGTGGGCCGATTGCGCCAAAGGAGCCAGACTTTTTGCCAGCGTAGATTCATCAATGCCTGAGTTACGGATAATCTGCGTCCACAACTCACGCTCCTGCCATGGGGTGAGCAGGGTAAGCGGTTGCTGCTCGCGGTTCTGCCACTCACGCTGAATCCAGCCATCCCAGGCGAAGATGGGCGGAGCCGGCCATGCGCTTTGCTGCTGCCTGCGGCCATACTCAATTGCCAGAGCACGGGAAGTGCGATCATTGGCAGCAAGAAGGAGGTTGCCGGAGGCGAGCAATTCTTCCACGGAGGGCATGGAAAATTTCTACCACTTTCGAGCGGGAGTGGCGCAGGATAAACTGAAGTGTGATGAAAAAACATTGTTTTGCAATCTTTGCTCTTGTTGCTTTGCTGCTGTCTGCGGGCTGCCACTCCGGTGTTACCGACGGGGATAAAGCGACTAAACCGGCGAATGTGAAGATATACAAGCTGCGCGGCAAGGTTGTTTCCACCGATGAAGCAAAAGGCGAGGTGACGCTGGATCACGAGGCCATCCCCGGCTTTATGGAGGCGATGACCATGCCCTACAAGTTGAAGGATGCAGGCGTGATTCGCGAATTGCATCCCGGGGATCGTCTGAATGCCGACGTGGTGGTTTCTGAGGAACCGGATGCGGATGTGGTGCTCGATCACATTGTGATTACAGCACAGGCGCGGCCCGATTACAGGCCTGCGGTCAACTATCATGTGCCTGCGACCGGTGAGTTGGTGCCGGATTTCAAACTGACGAATCAGGCCGGCAAGGCCGTGCGGCTGGGACAGTTCCGGGGCAAGGCGGTGTTGCTGACCTTTGTTTATACGCGTTGCCCCTTGCCGGATTTTTGCCCGCGCATGACGCACAATTTTGAGAAGATTCAAAAGCAGATTGCTGCGGATGCGGCGCTCCGGGGCAAGGCCCATCTGCTGAGCGTGAGCTTTGACCCAAAGCACGATACGCCGGAGGCTCTGCGGAAGTACGAAGCTTCTTATCTGGGCGACGGGGTCAAATTCGATGACTGGGAGTTTACCGTGCCTGCGGAAAAAGAGCTTGCGGAGATGGCAAAGTTTTTTGATCTGGGCGTGTCCGCAGAGAAAGACACAACCTTTACTCATACGCTTTCTACCACATTGATCGGGCCCGATGGCAAGGTGGTGCAGTTCTACCCGGGCAATGAATGGACGCCGGATCAGGTGATGGCGGATTTGCGGAAATCGTTGCGGTAAAAATATGCGCACAGTGAATCCGTGTGGTGCGCCCGGGCATCCGATAAAGAGGACGCAGAAAGCAGGAGTGGGAGAATGGCTAAGATTACGATTGTGTTTGCGGTTTTGCTGATCACGCTGGGAGTCTTTGGATTTGCGGCAACGGGCAGCATCCATCCGACGGCTCTGATTCCGGCTTATGTCGGTTCACTGCTGGCCATCTTCGGCGTGCTGGCGATGAGCCCGGATGCAAAGAAGCGCAAGCTGTACATGCACTTTAATGTGACGATCGGTTTGCTTGGGTTTCTGGGAGCCCTCGTTATTTTTTTGAGGAACATCTTTGGCGTGACGAATGCCGGTCCGGCTGCGGTCGAGGCACAGGGCGTGATGGCGGCGCTTCTTCTGATTTATGTGGCGCTGTGCGTGCGTTCGTTTATAGCAGCACGACGCGCAGGGACGGTCTAATTGGCGGCACACGGATTCAGCGGCAGTTCCATGAGCGCGCGCGCAGAGCGAACGCCGCATGGATCGAAGTCGCGGGATGGCGCCGCAAAGAAGGTTGACCTGAAGCGCACCTGGCCGCTGGTGTGGAGGCTGGTAAAGCCTAGGCGCGCGGTTCTTGGCGCCGGTCTGTTGCTGATGGCCATCAACCGCGTCTCTGGATTGGTGCTGCCTGCCGCTGCGAAATACCTTATAGATAACGTGATGATTCGACGGCAGGCGGGGATGCTGCCCTTGCTGGTGGGCGCTGTTTTTGCCGCGACGACTTTGCAGGCCATCACATCCTTCTCCTTGACACAATTGCTTTCGAAAGCTGCGCAAAGATTAATTGCCGATCTGCGCAGGCAGGTTCAGGAGCATGTAGGCAGGCTCAGCGTCAGCTATTACGATGCAAATCGCACCGGCGCACTGGTTTCGCGCATTATGAGCGATGTGGAAGGCGTGCGCAATCTGATTGGAACGGGGCTGGTTGAATTTGTAGGCGGGATGCTGACGGCGCTGCTGGCCTTTTTGTGGCTGCTGCACAAGAGCGCGCAGATGACGCTGGTGATTTTTGCTGTAGTTGCTGTTTTTGTGCTGATTCTGCAACGCGCCTTCCGAACCATCCGCCCGATCTTTCGTGAGCGCGGACGCATCAATGCCGAGGTGACAGGGAGGTTGACCGAGTCGCTTGGGGGCGTGCGCGTCATCAAGGGCTATCACGCAGAAGAGCGTGAGGCCGGTGTGTTTGCGGTAGGCGTAAAGCGGCTGCTGGACAATGTGATGCGTTCGCTGACGGCGACCAGTACGCTCTCCTTTGCGTCAACGACTGTGCTGGGCGTGGTGGGCGGACTGGTGATGTACATGGGGGCCGTGAACGTGTTACACGGGAAAATGTCGCAGGGCGATTACGTCAGCTACAACATGTTTCTCGCCTTTATGATTGCGCCGGTCTTCCAGATTGTGAACATCGGGACGCAGTTGACAGAGGCGCTGGCGGGGCTGGACCGCACCAGCGAATTGCTGAATGAAAAGGAAGAGGGCGATGATCCGAAGCGCGTCAACTCGCTCGGCCCAATCAAGGGCGAGGTGGATTTTGAAGCAGTGGAATTCGCCTACGACCCGGAGAAGCCGGTGTTGCATGGTGTCAGCTTCAAGGCGCGACCGGGAACGGTGACCGCGCTGGTTGGCTCTTCCGGCTCTGGGAAGTCCACCATCATCAGCCTGGCTTGCGCCTTCCATACGCCGGTTGCCGGACGGGTGCTGGTGGATGATGTGGACCTGGCAACGGTGTGTCTGGACAGCTTCCGCTCGCAGTTGGGTGTGGTTTTACAGGATTCATTTTTATTTGATGGGAGCATCCGCGAGAATGTGATTTTCTCGCGACCGGATGCGACAACGGAGCAGTTCCTGTATGCCTGCCGGACGGCACGGGTGGATGAGTTTGCGGAGAAGTTCCCGGAAGGCTACGAGACGATTGTCGGCGAGCGGGGCGTCAAGCTCTCTGGCGGGCAGCGGCAGCGGCTTTCGATAGCGCGCGCAATTCTGGCCGAGCCGAGGATTCTGATCCTGGACGAGGCGACCAGTTCGCTTGATTCCGAATCCGAGGCGATGATTCAGCAGGGCCTGAGTGCACTGATGCAGGGGCGGACAACCTTTGTGATTGCGCATCGGCTCTCTACGATTCGCCGTGCGGACCAGATTCTGGTGGTCGAAGGCGGCAATATCGTCGAGCGAGGAACCCACGCCGAGCTCTATGCGATGCATGGCCGTTACTACGACCTCTATACGCGGCAACATGGGCTGGAAGAGAACCTGTTTCTGGCTCCTGGCGAAGGGGATAAGGCGGAATAAATATTTTTGCGGTTGGGAAGAGGATTTTTCGTGGAATTCTATGGAATATTTCTTCATTACACAGGCGCGAACCCCCGTACAGAGAAAATCTAAATGGTTGCTTAGTATGATGGTTCCGTCCAAGGATGGGGTACAACGATGAAGCGAAAGATATGGATGATGTCAGCTCTGCTTGCAGTGCTTGCGACGGGCTTGCTTGCTCAGCAGCCTGTTACCTTTACAACGCCCGCTGTGGTTGGGGATACACCAGCCGATGCCGGACCAAAGGCGCAAAACCTCTCAGCGAAGTTCCAGCGCCGGGATGTTGCGAAGGCGCTCAAACTGGTTGCGGATTGGCAGTTGCAGCGCCTGCCGAAACAGGCAGATTCCGACTGGACCTTTGCCGCGCTTTATGACGGCTTGCTGGCTGTTCCCGATGCGGTGAACGGCGATAAGTACAAAAGTGCAGTGACGCAGTTTGCCGGGCAGCTAGAGTGGAAGCCGGGGAAGCGCATTCTCAATGCTGACGACCATGCTATCGGGAAGCCATATCTTGAGTTGTACCTGTTGCACCGGGATGAATCGAGGATAGCCCCCATCCGCGCACGAATGGAGGAGGTGATGGCTGCCCCGGAGGATCCGAAGAAACTTCTCTGGTGGTGGAGTGACGCTCTCTATATGGCACCGCCGGTGCTGGCCGAGCTCTACGGTGTAACCGGCGATACAAGATATATTTCTTTCATGGATAAGCAGTGGAGCAAGACATCTGATTTGCTCTACGACCAGAAGCAGCATCTGTTTTCGCGCGATGCAACCTTCCTCGACCAGCACGAAAAAAATGGGCAAAAGATTTATTGGTCTCGCGGTAATGGCTGGGTGATGGGCGGACTGGTGAGGGTGTTACAGCGGCTTCCTGCGGACTCGCCGTTGCGCGCAAAGTATGTTCTGCAACTGCAACAGATGGCGGATGCGACAGCCGCTATTCAAAGCAAGGATGGACTGTGGCGGCCAGGGCTGCTTGATCCGGATTCCTATGCTTTGCCGGAGATATCCGGTAGCGCGTTTATCACCTACGCAATTGCTTACGGGGTCAATGAAAAGATTCTCGACAAAAAGAAGTACACGCCGGTTCTGCAACAGGCGTGGGCGGGAATGTTGTCGCACATCTACGCGGATGGACGCCTCGGCAGCATCCAGCCCATTGGGGCTGCCCCCGGAGCATTTACAGAGACATCGAGTTATGTCTACGGGGTGGGAGCCTATCTGCTGGCGGGTTCTGAAATCTATCGCATGGCAAAGTAGCAGCCGCGCCTACTGCTCAACGAGCCCTAACTCGTTGAGCAGAAAGGCGTAGTCAAAGGCAATCTCCTTCAGGTAGTCGTAGCGCCCGCTGGCTCCGCCGTGGCCAGCGCTCATGTTGGTGTTGAGCAGCAGAATATTGTTGTCTGTTTTGAGCGTCCGCAGTTTTGCCACATACTTAGCCGGTTCCCAGTACATCACCTGACTGTCGTTGAGCGATGTTTTCACCAGTATCGCAGGGTAGTTGCCGGGACGCAGGTTGTCATAGGGCGAGTAGGAGAGCATGGTGCGGAAGGCCTCTGGCTCGTTGGGGTTTCCCCACTCCTCATACTCCGGCACGGTGAGCGGCAGCGAGGCATCAAGCATCGTATTCATCACATCCACAAACGGAACGTGCGAGAGCACAACGTGGAAGAGCTCCGGCCGCAGGTTGACGACTGCGCCCATTAACAGGCCACCGGCGCTGCCGCCCTCAATGGCCACGCGCGCCGGGTCGCCAAAGCCTGCGGCGGTAAGATGTTTGGTTGCTGCGATGAAGTCGGTGAAGGTGTTCATTTTTTCCGCGAGCCGCCCGGCATCGTGCCAGGGCTTGCCCAGTTCTCCGCCGCCGCGAATATGCGCGTAGGCAAGCACCAGCCCGCGATCCAGCAGGCTCAGGCGATTGCTGGTAAAACCTACCGGCAGCGAGTAGCCATAAGAGCCGTATCCATATACGTAGAGCGGGTTCTTGTGGTTGAAGCTATCGCGGCGGTAGACCAGCGAGATGGGAATGCGTGCGCCGTCGGCAGCGGTTGCAAAGACGCGTTCACTGGCATAAAGCGCGCGGTCAAAGTTGCCGGGAACAGGCTGCTGCTTGAGCAGGGTTTGCGCGCCGGTTGAAACCTCATATTCGAAGACGGAGTTGGGCGTTACAAGCGACTGATAGCCGTAACGGTAATGCGTCGTCTGCCACTCGCGGTTGATGTGAGGCTGCGCGCTGTAGGTGGGCTCCGGGAAGGGAATCGCCGCCTCCGACGCGGTTGTGAGGCCATCGCCCGCGAAACGAACCACGCGCAGGCGAGGCAATCCATCAACGCGCTCACAGGCTACGTAGAAATCGCGGAAGAGGTCAATCTCTTCCAGCATCGCTTCGGCGCGATGCGGAATCAGTTCCTGCCAATGGGCACGGTCGGGCGTTGCAACCGGTGCCGTGACGAGGCGGAAGTTGCGTCCGGCGTCATTGGTGCGGATGAACCACTGGCCGTTGCGGTGATCGGCGTAGTACTCCTGATCGTTGATGCGTTCGGCCATCAGGGTCCACTCGCCAGCGGGATTGTCGGCGGCAAGGAATCGCTGCTCGCTGGTGGTGTGGCTGGCGGTTTCCAGCAACAGGAATCTACCGTCGCGCGTGCGTCCTGCTCCAAGATTGAAGCGCTCGTCCGTTTCTTCGAAGACGATTGCATCCTCGGCGTGAGGAGTTCCCACGTGGTGATGAAGCAGTTGGTACTGGCGCTTCTGCTCCTCATCCTCGATGGTGTAGAAGAGCGTCTGATTGTCCGCTGCCCAGGTGAGGGAGCCGGTGCGCTCGACCGGGCCTCCGATCTCCTGGCCGCTGTTGAGGTCCAGAATGTGCAGCGTGTACTGGCGGAAGCCGGTGGTGTCTGTGGAGTAGGCGAGCAGATTGCCGTCGTCGGTGATGTCCATTCCGCCCAGCGCCATAAAGGTCTGGCCCTCGGCCAGTTTATTGACGTCAAGCAGGATTTGCTCCTGCGTGTCCGGATTGTTGGCCTTGCGGCAGTAGATTGGGTACTGCAATCCCTTTTCTGTACGGGTGTAGTACCAGTAACTGCCATCGCGATAAGGGACGCTCCGGTCGGTCTCCTGCATGTGGCTGACCATCTCTTCGTAGAGGGTCTGGCGCAGGCTGCCGAGAGGGGCCATATAGGCGTCGGCGTAGGTGTTTTCAGCTTCGAGATAGGCGGTCACCTCCGGGCTTTGCTTTTCTCGGAGCCAGCCGTAATCGTCGGTGAGGACGGTGTTGTGGATTCTGGTTTCGTGCTTTTCTTTGCGGGCGATTGGTGCGGGCTGTATTGGTTTTGTCATAGTTGTTGTGTTAACAGCATATTCTCAGAAGAGGTTGTTGGGGCGAAACAAAAGAGGAGCCGGAAAGCGTAAAATAGTGCAGATGCTTCCCAAACGGCTGCGTTCGTCCTGTCTCTCTCTGATGCTGCTCCTGGCAGCCTTCTTTTCTATTTCTATTCATGCAGAATCCATCAAGAGCCTGCCTCGCCCGGTCAATTATGTAAGCGATTACGCCGGAGTGCTTTCTCCGACGGTGGTGGACCAACTGAACCACCTGTGCAGCCGCCTGGACCATGCGGCCAATGCACAGATTGCGGTGGTTACCATCCATTCCCTTGACGGGATGGAGGCCAGTGACTACGCAAACCAGTTGGAAGAACTCTGGAAGGTGGGTCCAAAGGGCTCGAACCGCGGCATTCTGATGCTCTTTGCCATCAAGGACCACAAGCGCTGGATTGAGGTTGGTTACGGTCTTGAGGGAATTCTGCCAGATGGCAAGGTAGGCGAGATTGGTCGCAACATGGTGCCAGCACTTAAAGCGGGCAACTACGATGCAGCGGTTCAGTTGGGCGTAGGTCAGATTGCGCAGGTCATTGCCGAGGATGCCAAGGTGTCGCTGGGAGACCAGCCGGATGCCGCTCCGGTGCAGCAGCGCAGGGCAGGATTGCATCTGCCGCTGTGGGTGTTGCTGCTGATCGTTTTTCCCGGATTTTTCATTATCTTCTTCATTCTGCAAGTGCTGATGCGCGCAGGCCTCTTTATCGGTGGCGGCCCATGGATGGGCGGTGGCGGCTTCGGCGGCGGCGATGATGGCGGCGGCGGATTTGGCGGTTTTGGTGGGGGCGACTCCGGTGGTGGCGGGGCCGGAGGAGACTGGTAGTTTTCTGCATCCATTCAGGGGCAATGCATAAGGAGAGTTCGCAATGAGCAAGACATTGATGGTGGTATTGGGATTTTTTGGATTTCTGTTGATTTTGGCGATTTTTGTTTTTGGCAGCTTCCGCTCGGCGCAGAACAATCTGGTGGCTAAGGATGAAGCGGTCAAGTCGGCATGGTCGCAGGTGGATATTGTGCTGGAACGCCGTGCAGACCTGATTCCCAATCTGGTCGAGACAGTGAAGGGATTTGCCAAACAGGAGACGACCGTTTTTGGCGATATCGCCAACGCCCGCGCCGGACTGCTCAGCGCGCACACTCCGCAGCAGAAGATTGCCGCCAATGGGACGCTGGACTCCGCCTTTGGTCGCCTGCTGGCCCTGCAGGAGAATTACCCTCAACTCAAGTCAAATGAGCAGTTTCTGCGATTGCAGGATGAGCTTTCCGGCAGCGAGAACCGCATTGCCGTTGAGCGGCGCCGGTATAACGAAGCGCTCAAGGATTACAACGTCTATGTGAGGAGCTTCCCGACCTCTATCTGGGCAGGGATGCTTGGCTTCCAATCCAGGGAGAATGATTACTTTGAGGCTTCTGCCGGGGCGCGAACTGTGCCAAATGTAAAGTTTTAGGGGCATTTGAATGCAACAAAAAGGCTGCCTCTTCAGGCAGCCTTTTTGTTGCGTTCCATAACAACGAATTACTTGCCGAAAGAGGCGATGGCGGTTGCTTCGTCTTCCTTGACGTCAAAGACGGTGTAGAGTTTGGTGATCTGGAGCAGGTCGTAGATTTTCTTGTTGAGGTTGAGCAACTTGAGGTCGCCGCCCTGATTTTTGACAGAGGTGAAGGCGCTGACCAGTTCGCCGATGCCGGAGCTGTCAATGTAGTTCACTTCGCCCAGATTGACGAGGATGGACTTGACGCCCTTCGATACAAGGTCGCGGATGGTGTCACGCAATTGCACACTACCTTCCCCCAGGGTGATTCTGCCGCTCAGGTCCAGAATTGATACGCCGTCTACTACGCGGGTGCTTAGTTTCAGTGACACGGTGTGAATCCTCCATAAGGTTGTTGGGTTAAGCGGCTGGTTTGGCCGGGTTCAGGTGCTTGATGAGGGTAATCTCAGTACCAGGTTCCAACTCTCTGAAGTTTACCTCATCCATTAGCGAACGAATAAGAAAGATGCCGCGGCCAGTGCCGCGAAGCAGGTTTTCCGGTGCCAACGGATCAGGCAACGCCTCCTGCCTGAGCCCATTGCCCTGATCGGAGATTTTAAAGATCAAGGAGTCGCCGGTGTGCTCCAGCAAGACATGGATATGTTTTTCCGGGTCGTAGGCGTTGCCGTGGAGGATGGCGTTGATGGTGGCCTCGTGAACAGCCATGGTGATGCGGAATATTTCATCCTCGCCGACCCCGACATCGCGAGCCATTTGTTCGGCGGCAGCCTCTACGCGTCCCACGCTCTCCATGGTGGAGGGCAGCGTGTAGCTGATTCGGCTTGCCTGCGATTTGGCCACTTTTCCTCGCGCGCCTACTGGCAATCTTGCCCCCAGGCCGGATATCTCCAACGCTGGAACAATGTAATAGATGTTTGCTTCCCCAGGGGGTGCCTGTCAAGCATGTGGGAGCAATTCTGAAAGATAAGGGGTGTTCGAAAAAGGGAAGTCGAACACTTCACTATTTGATATCTTACGGAGGGAACGGAAATTAGCTAAATTGTTCTCCATGCTACCCACATTCCATCGAAGGACGTATTCTGGTTCAGAGCCCTGCCCATGAATTTGCGATCCCACAACTCGGTTAGCCTTACTGCGCTGCTTGGCACACCCATGACCGACCCCTCGGGGCGTCTGCGTGGCAAGCTGAAAGATGTGGCCGTGGCCACCGGAACCGAGGCCGGCAAGGTCGCAGGACTGGTGCTGAAAACCCGCGAGGGACTTCAGGTTGTTGTAGCTACCCATGTCCGCGAAACCCCCGCAGGCACGCTCGAATTGATGGAAGAGGCCATCCTGAGCCCGCTGCATGGAGATGAGAACTTCCTGCTGCTGGGGCAAGACCTTGTTGACCGCCAGATTATTGATATTCACGGGCGCAAGGTGGTTCGCGTCAATGACGTGGATATGGAGTGGATCGGGGTAGAAGGTCTGCGCCATCTGCGCGTGGTCAGCGTGGAAACGGGCATGCGAGGGGCGATTCGACGCATCTTCAAGGGCGTGATTCCACGGCTCTCGCTGGAGTCTTTTTCCCGGCGATTTAATGCGAGCGGGATTCCATGGGAGTTTGTTGATGTTATCGAGGTGGACCCGGCCCGGCGCGTCAAACTGCGCATCGGGCATGACCGTCTGGCACAGATGCATCCCTCCGATCTGGCTGAAATTCTTGAAGACCTGGCTCCGGCAGAGCGCGAGGCCGTCTTCCAGACTCTCGACGAGGAAGTTGCCGCAGAGGCGCTGGAAGAGGCTGATCCCAAGTTGCAGAAATCGCTGATTGAGTCTGTAGACTCTGAGCGCTTGGCCGATATTGTCGAGGAGATGGACCCGGGTGCCGCCGCTGACCTGCTGGGTGAGCTTACAGACGAAAAATCCGAGGCGATTCTGGAGGAAATGGAGCCTGAGGAGCGCCAGGAGGTTGAGGAACTCCTCGAATTCCACGAAGATTCGGCTGCGGGACGCATGACGACGGAGTTTGTCTCGGTGCTTTATACCGCGACGGTCTCCGATGCGGTCGAGCGGTTGAGAAATTTTGAAGGCGACCCGGAGAGCGTGACCGAGATATATCTTCTGGCCGAGAGTCGCGAGTTGAAGGGCGTTGTCTCCCTGTCAAAGCTGGTGTTGGCGAAGCCGGAGACAAGGCTGGCCGTGCTGGCAGAGCCGCAATTCGTAAGCTGCCGGGCCGATGAGCATCAGAAGGAAGTTGCGGAACTCTTCGACAAATACAACCTGCACTCGCTGCCGGTGGTTGATTCTACGGGCCGCCTGGTGGGCGCAGTGCTGGCTGAACACGTCATCGCATTTTTGAGGGATCAGCAGTAGATATCTTCCGGAGAATGACCGCAGCGCCTTTGGCCTGATATCTTCGAAAGAGCAACATTTATGCAAACCCAACCTCCAAGTCGTAAGGTACCCGGACGATCATGTTCAAGCGCTGGAAAATTCGCCTGCTCCTCTTCCTTGCTGTGCTGGGGCCGGGGTTTATTACAGCAAATGTAGATAACGACTCCGGGGGAATTCTCACATACTCTCAGGCAGGCGCACAGTATGGCTATCACCTGCTATGGACGATTATCCCAATTACTCTCGCGCTGATTATTGTGCAAGAGATGTGCGCACGCATGGGAGTGGTCACCGGCAAGGGGCTCAGCGATCTTATCCGCGAGGAGTTTGGTTTCCGCATCACCTTTGTGATGATGGTTCTGCTGATTATTGTCAATTTTTCCAATGTCATTACCGAGTTCATTGGAATCTCCGGCAGCGTGAACCTCTTCCATGTATCGAAGTTTATCTCGGTGCCGACCTGCGCCTTGCTGGTATGGCTGCTGGTGGTCAAAGGGGATTACAAGGGTACGGAAAAGATATTTCTGGTCGCGTCAATTGTATACATCGCGTACATCTTTGCAGGCGTGCTTTCAGGGCCGAACTGGCACGTCGCACTGCGCGAAACGGTGACGCTGCCGCCCGAGGATGTATGGCACAGCAAGGCCTATCTCTACATGACCATCGGCGTGGTGGGAACGACAATTGCACCGTGGATGCAGTTCTATCTGCAATCCTCGGTAGTAGAGAAGGGAATCCGCGTTCGCGATTACGCGGCCTCGCGGCTGGATGTAATTGTCGGCAGCTTTTTTACCGATATCGTTGCATGGTTCATCATTGTAGCCTGCGCCGCGACGCTCTATGTACATGGTTTCGGATCGCTTCAGGTTCCCGCCGATGCCGCTGAGGCGATGAAGCCTCTGGCCGGTCGTTACGCCTTCCTGCTCTTTGCCTTCGGACTCTTCAATGCGTCAATCTTTGCGGCCAGCATTCTGCCGCTTTCGACTGCCTATACCGTCTGCGAAGGACTTGGTGTTGAATCCGGCGTGGACAAAAGTTTTCGCGAGGCGCCTTTCTTTTACTGGCTCTATACTCTGCTGATTGCCGGTGGCGCAATTACCGTAATGCTGTTGCCGGACTCAAAGTTGATTCAGGTGGCAGTCTTTTCTCAGGTGCTGAATGGTGTGCTGCTGCCGATTGTGCTCATTCCGATGCTGCTGCTGGTCAATCGCAAGGATTTGATGGGAGAGCATGTCAATTCGCTCTGGTTTAATGTCGTTGCGTGGGTTACCTGCATCGGCGTTATTTTGATGACGATTGTGATGATCTTTCTTGGCTGATGTATTTTCTGTTTTTGTCGAAGATGCACATAGACTTTCAGCGGGTATCCATTAATCGTTTATGGCCATTTGCTTCTCCCGGTGGTACGATTCCGCTGAAGCGATAGGGCAATCCGGCAGACCATTAGTTACGGGAATGGGGGAGCGCAGCAACGTGGAATCGACCGACACAATTCTGGTTACAGGCGGTGCAGGATTTATCGGCTCCAACTTTGTCCTCGAATGGCTCCGCACGCAGAGCGCAAAGGTCATCACGCTGGACAAACTCACCTATGCCGGTAATCTACGAAATCTCGCCAGCCTTGCCGGAGATCCGCAGCACGAGTTTGTGCAGGGTGATATCTGCGATCAGCAGTTGATCGCCACGTTGCTGAAGACGCATCGCCCACGTGCGTTGGTTCATTTTGCAGCCGAGAGTCACGTGGATCGTTCCATAAAAAACCCCGGCGAGTTTATTCGCACCAACGTGCAGGGCACATTAAACCTGCTCCAATGCTCCCATCCGTATTGGCTCGAACTTGGAGCAGAGCAGCGCGCAGCATTTCGTTTTCTGCATGTTTCAACCGATGAGGTCTACGGTTCACTCAAACTGGATGAGCCGGCCTTTACTGAGTTGACCCCGTACGCGCCGAATAGTCCCTACGCAGCTTCGAAGGCCGGCTCCGATCATCTGGTTCGAGCATGGCATCACACCTATGGGTTGCCGACGTTGACCACCAACTGTTCCAACAACTATGGCCCATTCCAGTTTCCGGAGAAGCTGATTCCGCTGGTGTTGTTGAATGCGCTGGAAGGCAAGCCGTTGCCCATCTATGGTGATGGCCTCAATGTTCGCGACTGGCTTTATGTGGGCGATCACTGTGAGGGGATTCGTACAGTTCTTGCATCGGGCAGGCCGGGCCAGACCTACAACATCGGTGGCAACAATGAGCACACCAATCTTGATGTCGTAACCAGAATCTGCGACGCGCTCGATGAATTAAGACCGGATGCAAAGATTGGTCTCCGTCGTAATCTGATGACCTACGTCAAGGATCGCCCTGGTCATGACCGGCGCTACGCGATTGATGCCGGCAAGATCAAGGCGGAGCTGGGCTGGTCTCCCTGCACGGGATTTGAGCAGGGGCTCAGGCAGACCATAGCGTGGTATCTGGGTAACATGACGTGGGTGGATGAGGTTCGCTCCGGGGCTTATCAGGAGTGGCTGCAACTCAACTACAGGGGGCGGTAAATGAAGCGGAAGGGAATTATCCTTGCCGGCGGTTCGGGAACTCGACTCTACCCGCTGACGCAGGCCATCTCGAAGCAGTTGTTGCCCATCTATGACAAGCCGATGATCTACTATCCGCTAAGCATGCTGATGTTGGCTGGGATTCGCGAGGTGCTGGTCATCTCGACACCTGAAGATACACCGCGCTTTATGGCTTTGCTTGGCGATGGAAAACAATGGGGAATCCACATCGAGTATGCTGTCCAGCCAAGTCCAGATGGACTGGCGCAGGCATTTCTTATCGGTGAAAAATTTATCGGCAAAAGCTCCTGCGCACTGGTGCTGGGCGACAATATATTTTTTGGCTATTCACTATCAGAACAGTTGAAGAATGCCGCAGCGCAGTCGAGCGGCGCAACAATTTTTGCCTATCGCGTCAGAGATCCTGAACGCTATGGCGTGGTGGAGTTTGATGCCGAAGGTAAGGCGCTCAACATCGAAGAGAAGCCCCTAAAACCGAAGTCCTCCTACGCAATTACCGGGCTTTACTTCTACGACAACGATGTGGTTAGCATTGCAAAATCCATCAAGCCGTCAGATCGTGGAGAGCTTGAGATCACGGATGTGAACCGTCATTATCTCAAGCGCGGCGATCTGAGTGTCAGGCTTATGGGGCGCGGCGTTGCGTGGCTCGATACCGGAACTCATGATTCACTGCTGGAAGCAGGTAGCTTTATTCAGACCATCGAGCGACGCCAGGGACTCAAGGTGGCATGTCTGGAAGAGATTGCTTATCGCATGAAATTCATCACAGCAGAAGATCTCGAAAAGCTTGCAGCGCCGCTGTGCAAGAGCGGCTACGGAGAGTATCTGCTTGCGCTGCTAAGGGAAGAGGCTGGCATTCGTCGCGGGGAAAATTCGTGAAACGTATCGAAACAAAAATTCCCGGAGTAGTCATTCTTCAATCGCCTGTTCATCGGGATGAGCGTGGATATTTTCAGGAACTTTTCAGCGCGCGCTCTCTCAAGGATGTGGGGATAGCGGTTGAGTGGAAGCAGGATAACCTTTCTGTTTCTGCGAAGAATGTACTTCGCGGCCTTCATTACCAATTGATATATCCACAGGCAAAGCTGGTGCAGGTAGTCTGCGGATCAGCCTTCGATGTCGCAGTGGATATAAGACGGTCATCGCCGACCTTTGGCCAACATGTTTCTGTTGAACTGAAAGCTGGAGACGGTCAGGCATTTTTCATCCCGGCTGGCTTTGCGCATGGATTTGTTGCACTGGAGCAGGAGACAGCATTTCTGTACAAGGTCAGCGAGTTTTACTCGCCGGAAGGGGATCGAACGATACTTTGGAAGGATCCGGCGCTTGCGATTCGTTGGCCAATCAGCGAGAAAGAAGCACTTCTTTCTCCCAAAGATATGCAGGGCAAGCCCTTCGAAGTTGCGGAACTCTTTCCATAGTTGAAATCCATCCGTTGGGATTGACTGAGCAGGTTGTTGCAAGAAGTAAGTGCCGGCTATGTTATGCGGAATTCGCAGAGGATACTGTAGGCATGGAAATAAGTGGTTACCGGGCAATGCTCAAACGTTTTACTCTGCAATGTACGGTCTATCACCTGCTTGTGAAGAACTTCTATCGGCAATAAGGAGAACGATGTCACATTCTTATGGCAAGCTCACTCTGATTATATTGCTGGTTCTCAAGAGCGCCTGTGCACAAGCCCCCATAACGACGACGCTGCACGCCCTGACCAGCAACAACACCAGTGCCTCTGATACGTTCCCTGGGACGTTCAATGGCAATGCAGTTCCGGGAAATATTAGTCCGCTGCCGATAACCACACTATTGCCTACAGGCGACAAGACACGTTACATCTCGCATCTTGTGCCATTTTTCTCGCTTGGTTGCGGCGCTGGCGCAAAGATGTGCAAAGGACATTTCATCGTCGGCTATGAGCAGGATGATGCTGCCCAGATCAACAAACAACTGGCGGATATGCGTCGCCGTGGCTTTTCAGTGATTCTGCAGGATTGGTATGGCCCGGACAATAAGCATAATGACGAAATTGCGATGCTGATCAAGAATGAATCCGAGCGGATTCAGCGCTCCGGTGCTACCTTCAACTTTGTAATGCAGCCTGACCACGGCATTACCAATCAATGCGACACATCTGCCTGCAATACATCCAAACTCATCGAAGCTTTGAAGTATCAATACAACACCTATGAGACTTCTCCCACCTATCTGCGCTGGAAGGGGCGGCCCGTGGTGCCATTCTTCTGGAACGATGCAACTACGCCTGTGGATTGGAAGGCAGTATCAGAACAGGTTCCGGGAAATCCATTATTTGTTTTTCAAAATTCAGGCGGTTTCAGCCATGCAGCGGCTGGCGGATCTTTCAGTTGGGTAGGTCACGGCAAGCAGCCATTGCCCGACATTCCGTATTTGGATAATTTTTATCAGGAAGGCGCCAAGGCAAAGGGCGAGTTGACCATCGGCAGCGCCTACGCAGGATTTGATGATCGCTTGGCATCTTGGGGCAAGGACCGAATTGTAGCGCAACGCTGCGGTCTAACCTGGCTCGACACCATGCGCGAGAGCCTGATGTATCTGCGGGATACAGGCTCCCCCTTGCCTTTTCTTCAAATCGTTACATGGAATGATTATGAAGAAGGGGCTGCGCTTGAGGTTGGAATTTCGAATTGTATTAGCGAAATTCCTGCGCACTTTGAAGGAGGCAGGCTTCTCTGGAAAGTTAACTTCGGCAAAGACAAAGACGGATTTACCGGTAGTGAGGATACCATCGCTTTCTTCCGTGTCTTTGTGCAGATTGAGGGAGAAAACCTACAAGAGCTGAAAACTGTTTCAGCGAAAGACAAACACGAATTGGATATTGTGCCGTTTCATCTGAAATCCGGACAGAAGGTTTATGTCCAAGCGGTAGGCAGAAGCATGATCCAGAATCATCTGTCAGAAGCAGTGAGTGTTCCATAGATGGCTGGTCTGCGGAGTGGTCGTTTTTCCGGGGACGAGTAAGCCTCAGGTCGGAGATCAATAGGCGCGTTACGAAACAACTCGAAAAAGCAGGATGTCTTGCTTGCATCCCGGAGGGATTTCGTGACGCGGTGTGAATTTGTAAGCGCCGGAGTAATACTAGGCCACATAACGCTGCGTGAGCGACGCACTGTGGCGGAGTAAAAGTAGGCCACCGCCGGAGACTTTCGTTCCATGACCTGTTGCCTTCCAGCAGAATTCATGGGACGCCGGAGGGATGTACAGAGTGGAGCTCTATGGTCGTGTTCGTCGTGCGGTTCTGGTGGATGGCAGAAGCCAACGAGCAGTAGCGCGGGAGTTTGGTATCTCGCGAGAGTCGGTGCGGAAGATGCTGCACTACTCGGTGCCACCCGGTTATCAGTGTCAGCAACCCATTCATCGACCGAAGCTCGGCCCGTGGCTTGGCGTTATCGATGCGATTCTCGAAGACGACAAACTCCGCCCTGCCAAGCAGCGCCATACAGCAAAACGGATCTTCGATCGCCTCAAGGATGAGCACGACTTCACTGGCGGCTACACCATCGTCAAGGACTATGTACACAAGTGCTGCTTGCGCAACCGCGAGATGTTCGTTCCGCTAACGCACCCGGCAGGTGAGGCGCAGGCCGACTTCGGCGAAGCACTGGTGGTCATAGCCGGTGTCGAGCAGAAGGCGCATTACCTGGCGATGGACCTTCCGCGCTCCGACGACTGCCTTGTAATCGCGTTTCCCGCCGAGACAACCGAGGCCTTTCTCGAAGGTCATGTACGCGCCTTTTCGTACTTCGGAGATTGACGACACGCATTCTCTACGACAACACGAAGATTGCTGTGGCGCGGATATTGGGCGGCGAAGACAGGCAACGCACCCGTGCCTTCTCCGAACTCCAGAGTCACTATCTATTCGCCGATAAGTTCGGACGTCCTGCCAAGGGCAACGATAAGGCAAGGTGGAAAACCTGGTCGGCTATGCGCGACGTAACTTCATGGTTCCGATTCCTCGCGCGAACAGTTGGGAGGAGTTGAACGCGCACCTCGGCCAGATCGACGTGAAAATAGCCGATCGGGTAACGCTCGAACTTCTTCCTGCCAGGCTTGCTGCCGCCTTCCACCTCTGGCAGGCGACTGATGCCGTGCTGCTCCAGGCAACGATGCAGAGAAGAGCGGGTCAGCTCTGGAATGGTGGCTTGCAAAGCATAGAGGCAATCATCCAGCGGCAACAACGTGTGCTTTCGAAAAGCCACGATAATAGCCTCCTGCTCCACAGTCAGAACTGTCGAACGAGGGTTCTTCGGCCCCGTGGGCAGATCGGCTACCGAGCAGCGCTTCCTCCACTTGGCAACCGTCTTGGGGTTGATGCCATGCCGACGGGCCAGTGTCTTCAAGCTCTCTTGACTATGTTGTATCGCTCGACGGACCGCCCCTGTCGTGGTGGCGCTCCGGTGAAGAATTTGTCCCATAGTGCCTCCTTCTCCTGATCAGAAAAGTATGCACCATCAAATGCCGGGACTATACACCTAGGTGTCGAAAATACTCGGTTACTGTCGGATAAGGTGTCTTAATGACAGACACTCAACGGTTTTCCAAATCGTTGCGGTTCTTTTATCTGAATACCTGTCAACGACTTAAAGCTCATCAAACTCGCAACATTCCTTTGGTATTCAAATTGCTTTTTCATCAAGCTGTATAACAAATCCAACTTTCCACAAAGAGGAGAGGCCAAATGAAGTTGAAGATGAAGTTGATTGCTGCTCTTGCTCTGGCTGTAGCAGTTACATCGGCTCAGGCACAGACGGGGACTACACCCAAGTCAAAGACACATGCAAAGCACGTGGTGGCAGCCAAGCCTTCGCTTGAAGCGCAGATTGAAGCTCTGCGTCATGATTTGGAATCCCAGACGAACAGTCTGAACAGCCTGCAGCAGCAGTTAGCCGACCGGGATGCCAAACTTGCCGAGGCAAAACAGGCAGCGGCAGATGCTCAGGCTGCTGCCAGCAAAGCTCAGGCCATTGCCGACGCACAGACTGCTTCTGCCAGCGAGAACGCCAACTCTGCCAACGCACTTAAGGCCACAGTTGATGATCTCAAGGGCAACCAGACCGCCGTTCTTGCCTCCATTCAGAATGAGCAGAAGAAAGTGACTGCTTCCGTCGAAAATCCCACCGCCATTCACTACAAGGGCGTGACCATTACGCCGGGTGGATTCGTGGCGGCTGAAACGGTGTGGCGCCAGAAGGCCACCGGAGCCGATCTTCCAACAGCCCTGAGTTCGATTCCTTTCACCGGAGCCAACGCTACCGATCTGAGTGAATTTTATGCAGGCGCTCGTCAGTCCCGTATCTCTGCCCTCATCGAGGGGAAGTCCAAAGGCGTTACTTACCGCGGCTACACGGAGACCGATTTCCTCGGGGTCGGAACCAACTCGAACAACAACCAGTCCAACAGCTATACGTTGCGGGAACGAGTCTTCTGGGCACAGGCCCAACTCAAGAGTGGCCTTACCTTTCAGGGTGGTCAGAGCTGGTCGCTTGCAACTGAGCGCAGAACCGGACTCTCCAATTTCTCCGAAGACATTGTGACGCCGCTTACCATTGACCCGAACTATGTTTCGGGCTTTGCATGGGCGCGCCAGTACGGCTTTGCAGTCATCCAGGATCTGAAGAACATCCCTCACCTGAATGATGTTGCTTTCGGAATTTCAGTGGAGAATGCTCAGACTCTCTTCGGCAATGCCTGCCCCACAGCTACCAACACTGTTCTTGGAGCTACGCCAGCAACTACGGTTTACTCTTCCTGCCTGGTCGGTGGCGGGTCTGACACCGTCTCTTATGTTGGCGGAACTGCAACCCCTGGCAGCGCAACCGGAAACGGTGTACAGGGCAGTTCCTACAACAACCTCACCGGAACCTACAGCTATAACCTCGGCCCGGATATTATCGGCAAGGTTGCTGTGGATGTTCCGCACTGGGGACACTATGAGGCCTATGGAATTGGCCGCTTTGCCCACTACGAGGTTTACCCGAACTACAACAATGCACTGACCCCGGGAAACACCAATGCTGCTTTGCTTGCTCGTGGCAAGTTCACCGATTCGCTGGCCATGGGTGGCGTCGGCGGCAGCCTGCGCATTCCCACATACAAGCAGTATGCTGATTTCGGCTTTTCTGGCTTGTGGGGCTATGGTGTGGGCCGCTACGGTGACAGCACACTCAGCGATGTAATCTTTGACGCCAACGGTCGCATGAAGGCTCTCGAGAACGTATCCGCTCTGGCTACCCTTGAGACCCACCCAACCTCTCGCCTGACCGTGTACTTCAACTATGGCGAAGATTATGCCGGTCGTTTGATTCCTGCTGCCAACAACGGCGGTAATTCCGCATACGGATACCGGGGTGCTAACAATACAGGCTGCAACATTGAGAACACGCCGCCCCAGGGTGCAACCAATCCGACCAGTCCCTCCTCTGCTAACTGCGGTGGCAACACCAAGGATGTCGCTGAGTATGTTGCCGGTGCATGGTATGACTTCTACAAGGGGCCAGCGGGCCGCATCCGTTACGGAATTCAGTACGGTTATGTTGATCGTGCCCTGTGGACGGGAACTGCTGCCGGAAACGGCATCGCAGCTCCGGTGCCCGGATACATTGCCAACCCGCACGCCACCGAAAACCAGTTCTACACCTCCTTCCGCTACTACCTCCCGTAGTTAGCGCGCAACTGCAATAAAGCAGAAAGGACATCCTTACGGATGTCCTTTCTGTTGTGCCATAAATTGAATGTGACCAATTCAGAAGAAAACAGTTTCCAGCTCGGGCGCAACAGCAGATGCTCATGCTTGTAGAGCTATCTCATATTTGAAGCCTTGGAATACGCAGAAAGAAAGATTCGAATTGCCTCTTTAACCTTTGCTCGAATTGCCGCTTCCGACATTGCGTGTTCTTTCTGTAGCAGTGCTTTCAGAACAGCTTGTCCGCAGCAGAGGGACCAGAACATCTCAGCGGCATGGCCCGGGTCTTTTCCCTTGAACTCCGGGTGTTTGGCAAGATAATCCCGCAGCATAGCCATTGACTGCCTGGGGCCCACCTCCCAAAAATTACTGGTCAGTTTGGGAAACATGGGTGATTTTGCAATGAAAACCTTATATAGGGCCGTCCATTCAGAGTTGAATACTCTCTGAAGAAGGCGAACGCCATAACTCTCAAGAACCTGCTTCAGGGGTTTATGTGAGGTCAATATCTCTGCATCGTAAACCTGCAGTTCAAGTGTCTGTCTAGTAAGCACGGCTGCAAAAAGATCAGCTTTGGTCGGATAGCGGGAATAAATTGTACCTTTCGATGCTCCGGCACGAGCGGCAATTTCAGAGACATTTGCATTTTCAAAGCCGTGCTCAAGAAAAACAGCCGCAGCGGTATCAAACAGTTTTTCCATGCGACCGGCAACTTCCCGCGTAGCGGGCCGACCTGCTCCACGGCGCTTCTGTACTGCCGACCTTCTCGACTTCCGAATAGCTTCAACCATCACAAATTTATTCTACGATATGCTCGTTTTGCAGAGATACTACCGCATCTCTTTCATTTAGAGCGGGATAGGGAGTGTTTACGAGATGAACGGCACCATGCAATGTCAAGTAAAATATTAATACTAATTAGTACGATTATATTGACAGCGTTCCGACATGGCGTAATAATTTAATAGAACCCATGCGTACTATTAATCATGCCGGAGATGGAAACATCAATTTGAGTTCGCCGGAACGCCAGAATATTTTGGCGGCCATTGGGATGGAGGTGCGAGATGTCAAACGTTTTGTCGAATTTGCATGTTGGTGCCAAATTGAATTCGATATTGTTTGCAACCGACTTATCCATTGAGTCTCGAAAACCTCTTCGTCATGCCATTTCAATCGCACGACATTACGGTTCGACACTTTTTGTCGTCTATGTCGTTTCCTCTCTGGGGTATGCAATGGCAGGCCGAGAGGCAGAGGCTTTGGCAGTCAAGGCAGCAGAAAGAGATATGGCGGAATTCCAGTACGACCTGCATCATTTAGGAATATTGAACGGGCTGGATTGCTACTTTGTAGTACTCGAAGGAGACATTCGAGAGGAACTGGAGAGTATCGTATGGGCAAAACATATTGATTTAGTGGTTGTCGGAACAAGCGGTCGGCATGGCCTTGATAAGTTCTTTTTAGGATCGGTCGCAGAGCAGGTATTTCGACACTTTACCTGTCCCGTCCTGACCGTTGGCCCTCATTCCGTAGAAGACTGGCAGCATGGTCAGGCTGAAAACCACAAGCCCTTCCTGTTTATAACCTCCTTTCATGAGGCCTCGCGGAAGGCACTTCAATACGCAGTTTCACTGGCAAATCGTTTTGAGGAACAGTTGGTTATGCTTCATGTGCTACCAAAGAAGCACTACGATGCATCCTCTGATGCCACCAAATCCCGCGAACAAGCGGAATTGTTAGTAATTGATCATCTCAAGCGGTTACTTCCTGCTGATGTAGCACTCGCCAAAAGTCCAGTTTTTATTGCGGCATCGGACCGGACAGCAGAGGGCGTTTTGAATGCAGCAAGCCGTCTCCATGCACAAGCTATCATCATGGGCGCAAGACACGCGGCGGACAACTTCATCGCAACTCATTATCCCTGGTCAACAGCGCATCAGGTAATTCGTGGTGCAGAGTGCCCGGTCTTAACGGTCAGGGGATGATTATGACAACACACACATTCATGCGCACGACTGTAACTGTTTTAACGGCGGGCGAAGGAACTTCCGAATGAATTCTCTGACACAAACTATTCCTCTGATGTTGATGCTCATTCTTGAACTATTAACGATCAGACAAGGCAAACTCGTACGGTATTGCATGGCAACACTGCAGACGAGATATGCGCCCAGGCGCACAAGAAGGATTCCTGAGCAATGAAGCAACATGCATATCAACCAATGCGTACATTTACTCAATTTTTGCTGATTGCTGCGGCAACAACTCTTGGAGCACAACAACCGCTTCAGCTCGACATGGCATCCGTGGCAAATATCGCCGCCACACAAAACTGGTCTTCCAAGCAGGCTCATCAGGATGTAGCAACCGCAAACGCTGTTGCAAAGAGGGCAGAGAGCCTGAGATGGGGAAAAGTAGATTTTCAGACTCAGTACCTTCGCCTGAACGACCCCGTGCAAATCAAATCACCGATTCCGGCAAATCTGATGCCTGTGCTCGGACTCAGTTCGCTGATCACGCCTCTCGGCCCTCAGGATAGCCTTCATGTGGATTTTGAAGGAGGAATTCCACTCTTTACCGGCGGGAAGATCACCAATGTCATTCGCGAAGCAAAGGCTGGCAAACGGGCCGCTGCTGCGGCTGCCGGAGATGTGGATGCCGATGTTGTATTGGGAGCCGAAAAGAACTACCTCTCCGTTTTGTTGACGCAGGAGGTTGTGAAGCTGAATCAAGAGGCGCTGCAAACCTACACGGAGCATCTGGACCACGCCCACTCTGCCTACCGACAGGGAGAAGCTGCAAACTACGATGTCATTCGTGCCGAGGCAGCGGTAAAAGAACAGGAGAAGCGCCTGACCGAGGCTCAAAATCAATACGACCTTGCCACGGCTGCTTTGCGCACTGCTCTGGCGCTTGAAGACCCGACTCCGTCTGAGATAACAGGACACCTCTTCGAAATTACAGATGATGTAGACCTGAAAGAGGCTATGTCTACAGCCGTTAAAGCAAACTCCCTGCTTAAGGCTCTCGATGAAAAAATTGTTGCGGACAAGGATGCTGTACGAGTTCAGGAAGGTGACTATCTTCCGCAGATTACAGGCATTGGCGGACGCGAAATGATCACGAGCAAATTGAACCAAACGGACCCACATTGGTTTGCTGGAGCACAACTCTCATTGGACATCTTCGACGGCGGAGAACGCAGAGCCAGAGTTTCCGAAGAAAAGTCGCGTCTGCAAAGTACGCAGTTTGAGCGCCATCATGCAGAAGAGCAAATTCAACTTGCTGTACGTAGCGCATACCTCACTTTGCAATCACAACGCAGCGCGTTGATATCTGCAACCAAAGCTGCCGAACTCGCGAAGGAAAGCCTTCGTCTTGCAACCAAACGCTTCGAAGTTGGTACAGGAACGAGTCTTGAAGTTTTGGATGCCACAGTATCTCTCACCGCATCAGAGACCAGTATTCAGCAGGCTCTATACGGCATTGATCTGGCCTTCCTCAGTATTCATCGCTATCAGGGCGACATCACCGAAATCGCATCAAGGATACAAAAATGACAAAAAGAAAAATCGCAATATCCTCTGCCGTGCTTCTTGTTCTTGCAACAATCTTTGCAGCTTCTTGCCATCGGAGTGTTCCGGCCCCAGTCATAGTAGATGGCACAATCGAATGCGACGAAATTAGTGTCTCCTCAAAGGTTCCCGGGCGCATTGAAAAGCTTTTTGTGGATGAGGGAGTCACCGTCAAGTCGGGGGATCCTCTGGTCACTTTGGAATCGAAGGAGATTGATGCTAAAGTGGCGCAGAGTTCCGCCATGTATGAGTCTTCCCAGTCACGGGTTACGCAGGCGGGAACGACACTGAAGTTGCAGCAACTGACCTTTGTGGACCAGTTGAATCAGGCCAAGGCACAGTATGATGCACGTCACGAGGACATCCGTCAGGCAGAGGAAGGACTCAATCAGGCGAGGGCAAGCTATAAAACGCAGTCAGACACATATAACCGCTTCAAAGGACTGTTTGCAGATGGTGTGATACCAAAACAGATGGAGCAGGATCATGAGTACGCATATCTGGCGGCCAAGGCACAGCTTGGCGCGGCTGAGTCGAAGCTCGAACAGGCACAGGATGGTCTGAAGGCCGCTGAAGCCGCACTTCAATTGGCCAAAGACGCAACCTTGCAGGTAAATCTGCGGCAACAGGAACAGGCATCGGCAGTTCAGCAATCCACTGCGGCGCAAGGGCAACTGCAGGAAGCAATGGCGCTTCAGTCAGAGACGCAGATTCTTGCACCGGTATCAGGCTATGTCTCGCAAAAAATTTCCAACGTTGGGGAAATGGTGTCTCCGGGCTTCCCCATGCTCACGATTGTGCGCGCCAACGACTTCAAGGTGAAGGTGTATGTTGACGAATCAAAATTCGGAAATTTGATGCTGGGCCGTCCCATCAAAATTATCATTCCAGCCCTCTCCAATCTGGAGGTATGGGGAACGCTGATGCGCGTATCTCAGGCTGCAGATTTCGCTACCAAGCGGGCTACCAACGAACAAGGAACGTATGATGTGCGCGGACTCCAATTGGTAATTCATCTCAACGATGATGTTCGCTATCGCAATGGCATGACGGCACGAGTGGAGCTGACTGAAGGTGAAAAATGATCAGCAAGATTCTCGATGTTGCAAAACGAGAGTGGCAATGGATCCTTATCGAGAAACGGTATATCGTACTGGTGCTACTGGGGCCGATTCTCTTTGCGCTCTGCATTGACTTAATCTACGCGCCGAAAAAGGTCACAGGGCTACCGGTAGTGTTTGTTGATCAGGATCACTCACAACTCTCACGGGAGATGACTCGTGCCGTTCTTGCAAGTGAGACTTTTAAGTCCGCCGGGTACATCAACTCAACAGACGAATTTCCTCGGCTGGCGGCCGAAGACCGAGCACATGTATGCTTTGTCTTCCCATATGGGATGGAGCGAGATCTCAAGGCCGTCCGGGGCGGGCATGTGGAAGTTCTGGTGGATCAATCAAACTTCCTTGCTGGCAGTGTTGAGATGGTCGGCGCAACCGCAGTCCTGACGCCGTTTTCGGTTGTTGCAGATGTACGAGTCATCGAAGCGATGAACGGCGTGAAACAGGAGCAGGCACTACGTCGAGCAATGCCTGTGGATGTGGGTTCGCGGGTATGGTTTAATCCGGGTTTCACCTCGAACTATCTCAACTACATTCCGGTGGGAGCGGCAGGGGTTGGGATGCAACTATGCGCTCTTCTGATCGCTATTCGTTCGGGAAGTTCGGAATTCCGAGAACGTCTCTTTCAGCCATTGTCTGCCGTTCGAACCAGTCCTTTTGCATTCGTAGCCGGCAAGGTGGCGTCCTATCTTGTTCCACTCCTGCCTGTCTTCGTGATCACAATCCTTATTCCTCATGTGCTGTTTGGTGCTCCGATCGCGCGAATGGGTATCTCCTTCTGGGTGGTTCTTGTCTGGTTTCCGGCTGCCATGATCACATTCGGTTATGGCCTTTCGGCCCTGACCAGTGACGCTTTGTTTTCTACTGAAGTCTGCGCGCTTCTTACATTGCCGAACTTCCTGGTTACCGGATATACATGGCCGATGTTCGCATCGCCAAAATTGATGCTTATCCTTACTTATTTCATGCCTCTGTATCCATTTGTGTTTGCGATGAAAAAGATCACCATCCTTGGGGGCACACTGGCAGACTGCGGAAATCAGATATGGTGCCTGACAGGCTGGAGCCTGACTGCCATACTGTTCGCCTGGGCTGGCACGCACCGCATCTTCAAACACCGTCCTGAAGGAGCGGAGAGTCATGGCTAAAACACTCCTCAAGCTGTGTTTCCGGGAGACCGGGAGAATGCTTTCCGATCCTCGCATCTTTATCCTGCTGCTCGGCGGTCCCTTTATTTACGCTTTCGTATTTGGCGGAGTGTACTGGAAAGGGAGGGCGACAAATGTACCAATTATTATTGTTGACCAGGATCACTCCAGGTTGTCGCGGGAACTGGTTACAGCCTTGCGTGCTTCCGACAGCCTGACGATTGTTGGCTTCGCCAACTCTCCTGCGGAACTGCTCCCCATGGCACGCCACGAAGAGGCCTATGCGTGTGTCATGTTTCCCTTAAATTTTGAGCGGGACGTGCTGGCAGGGCGGTCTTCAAGAGTTGCCATCGTACAAGACGGAAGCAACGTGCTTATTGGTGGTGTGGCATTAAGAGCCATTCGAGAAATCGTGAGCACATACCAGATCGGGGTGGATCGGAGGACGATGGAGTCCTCGGGAATCCCCAGCGGAAGCGTCCCAATCGTTGCCCGGCCAATCATCATGACCGGGCGACAACTCTTCAACCCGACGTCCAACTACAGCTATTTCCTGCTCGTCGGCCTTGTATGCGCGGCCACCCAGTCGGTGTTACGCATGGTTACAGGCATGTCGATCGGGCTTGACAGCTACGCATATCTCCGCCGATCCGTGACGACAGAAATGCCCAGCCTGCCTTGGTTATTCGCTACAAAAGTTGCCGGAACCTGCTTTATAGCCCTTCCGGTTGTCTATGGCGCAGTGGGCAGCGTCCTCACGGTGTTTGGAACACCGCACAGGGGAAGTTTGCTGCTCATTTACTCTGCCCTGACCGCCTATGTTGTAATTCATGTTTGCATGGGATATGGCTACTTTGGCCTTTGCAAATCCTACATTCTTTCCACGCACCTTCATTTGTTTATGGCTGTGGTACTGTTCTTTCTCTCTGGATTTACCTGGCCTTATTACGCGATGTCGCCTGCTGTCCAGACCATCGCAAACTTCATCCCCATTTTTCACATGAACTGCATTATGCGGAAGGTGAGCCTGGTTGGCGCGACGGCGGGCTGGGTGCTTCCTCACCTCCTCGCCCTCGCAGTGTGGTTGGTAGCTGCATACGCGTGGGGCTACTCAGCTTTCAAGCAATGGTGCAAAGTGCAAAGAATCGTGCTGGCTCCGGAAGGTCAGACAGAATGTTGAAATGCGACTTACTCCGGCGGCGTATCTGGTTGTATGGAAGCATATGGTTCGCATAAAATGCGCGGGTTTGAAGGGATGCCGAATTGCTCATTAGACTGCAAATGCAGGGCAGTATGTGGAATCTGCCAGGCGTTCGATGTTCCAACATCTTTCGGAATGTTGTAACGCCGGATTCGGAGGAGATACATAAATGAGTTCGATGTCACAACCCGGTAATGCATTCCAGACGATTACTTCATCCGGTGAATTTTTGCAAAGTGAGAGCGAACGCTTAAAACTGCTTCTGGAAATGACGAACACACTGGTCTCGAATCTGCAACTTCGCGATCTTCTCCGAGCGCTTTCCGTCAGCATACGACAAGTTACCCACTGCGATGTCGTCTGCGTGTTACTGCCAGATGAGGAACAGGCAAATTTCAGCGTTTATGCCATGGATTTCCCAGAGAGTAAGGGCTTTTCCAAAGAGCAGAACCTGTATCCATTAGAAGGATCTTTCATCGGCAATGTATTCAAAACCGGCAAGCCATTTGCAGGAACTACTCGGGAGATTGAAGATGCTGGGGATTTTGCCATTGCTGCTACAGCAGAAGGCATAGAATCCGCCTGCATCCTTCCCCTTAGCAGCCGAGGTCGTATTCTTGGCATCCTCACGCTCGGACGGCGGAGCGAGAAGTCCTTCAGCCATGCTGACATGGATTTTCTCAGTCAGGCAGCAGGACAAATAGCAATTGCTATTGAGAATGTTCAGGCCTTCAGCGAGATAGCTGAGTTGAAAAATAAACTTGCCCAGGAGCGGCTCTATCTCGAACAGGAAATTCGCAGTGAAATGGACTTTGAAGGAATCATCGGGCAGAGTTCCGGCCTTAGAGAGGTATTGCAATTGGTGGAGACCGTTGCCCCGACCGATTCAACTGTTCTGCTGCTGGGAGAGACCGGTACAGGAAAGGAGTTGATCGCCCGTGCTGTGCATGATCGCAGTCGTCGCAGTGACCGCACTTTAATCAAGCTCAATTGCGCGGCGATTCCAACAGGTTTGTTGGAAAGCGAGTTATTCGGTCACGAGCGAGGCGCGTTCACCGGCGCAATTTCGCAGAAGATTGGACGCTTTGAACTGGCGGACCAGGGCACGCTCTTTCTTGATGAGGTCGGAGATATTCCGCTGGAAATCCAACCAAAGCTTTTGCGTGCATTACAGGAACGGGAATTCGAACGTCTGGGTAGTTCGAGGACAAAGAAAGTGGATGTTCGCCTAGTGGCAGCTACCAATCGCGATCTGCATAAGATGGTGGAAGAAAAGCAGTTTCGGAGCGACCTTTTCTACCGCTTGAATGTTATCCCCATCCGTATCCCTCCGCTGCGCGAGCGCCCGGAAGATATTCCCTTGCTGGTGCGATATTTCACACAGAAGTATGCCCGTCGCATGCAAAAGAAAATCGAAAGCATACCCGCCTCATGTATGAGGATGCTGACACGCTGGCATTGGCCCGGAAATGTGCGCGAGCTGGAGAATCTAGTCGAACGTGCAGTCGTCCTTACGCGTAGTGAAAGGATGGAGATTTCAGTGCCGGAACTAGCCGACGGGGAGATGAGTTCTGCTCCGGCAAGATTCAATCAATTCGACGAAAGGGACAGGATTTTGCGCATCCTGAAAGAGACCAACGGACAAGTCGGCGGAGCAGAGGGAGCCGCCGCTCGCATGGGTCTCAAACGAACAACCCTGATTACTCGCATGAAGAAACTAGGTATTGATCCGCGAACGATTTCCTAAGGAACAACTTTCTCCTGTTTGAGGGAGTGACTTTGGGAGCTTCTGTCTACTGAATGTGTCGTACAACTTCGACATTCCGTCGGAACATGACGCGACGATTCCGACAGAGTTGTCCAAATCGCTCTCTATCATCTAATAAAATCAATCACTTGTGCGCTATCAGATTTGGCAGCAGCATTGCTTCTTATTAATTACGTTAAGGCGGTTCTCCGGGGTCTGTACCTTCCCCGCCGTGTTCGCGTGCAGAAACCGGAGAACCGCAATAACGAGCGAGTGGCACGTCAACAATCAAGAAAAGGGGATGAAATATGGTCCTCAGCATATCAGCAGAGACCTACACCTTCTTGCATGTAATGATCGGTCTGGTAGGAATCGGACTCGGGCTAGTAGTAATGTTTCGAATTCTCACCGGAAGACGGCTCTACCGTCTGCCGCCGCTCTTTTTTGTTGCTACATTAACGGCAATTTTAACCGGATTCGGTTTTCCGCAGACTTGCCTGCTGCCGACACATATTATCGGCATCCTCTCGATTGTAGTATTGGCAGTCACGATACCAGCTTGCTGTGTGTTTCATCGAGAAGGAGTCTGGCGGGATGTCTTTGTGATCGGATCAGCCACAACGTTGTATCTCAGCATTTTTGTCTTCCTCATGAAGGTTCTTCTCAAATTTCCGGCACTTCATGCCCTGGCTCCTACGCAGAGACAAAAATGTCCACCGTTTCTGATCTCCCAATTCATCATTCTGGCGCTTTTCGTAGCAGTCACCAATCTGGCCATAAAGAAATTTCACTCCGATTCTGGACACACAATTTGAACAGGTTGGGTTACCAATCCTCATAATGGTACCTATTCCAAAAGGATGACGATGCTGAAGATTACGACAGTCAAAACCGGGCGATGCTACCGATTAGTTCTTGATGGAGAGATTGTATCACCATGGGTAGCAGAGTTAAGGAAGGAGTGGAATAACGCACGCGCATCGGCAGGTGACTTGTCCCTGATCGTGGATATCAGGAATGTAACCACTATCAGCCAGGCAGGGAAGATTCTCTTGCGAGACATGATGAGTGAAGGTGTCGAGTTTGTTTGTGGAGGCGTTCTCAACAGGTACGTTCTTCAGCAATTGATTCGTAAAGAGGTATTGTGATTCTGACATTGCCCGTGTAAATCGTATCCCTTAGCTACGGCGTTTTCGGAAATGCTGTGTTTTTTTTGCATCGTACCGGGTCATCGCTTCCACTCGCTACCAACAGGAGCCGCCAGACGATACTTGTCGCAGTGGCACAGGCGTCAGCAGATTATCTCGTAGACTGCCCTCACCGACAAGCAAAAGACACGGGAGAGCATTTTCGGTCCGTAGCTTCCTGCCGATTCCCGACGCGATCAGCACTCTCCTGTGTCTTTCCGAGCAAGAAAGACACTCGGCATTTCGCTTCAGAGAATGGCACCGTTTTGCGCCGATATTGGCGATGCAGGAGAAGTCTCTCCCGTGGCTTTACCACCAAGAATCCTGCAAATTTGCAGGGAATATTGCAAAGTCATGAGCGATACCCATCATAAGTGATTGATTTTAAATGTATTTGGTGGAGGCGGCGGGAGTCGAACCCGCGTCCGAAATCACAGTCAGCAGAGAAGATCCATGCTCAGTCCGGTTCCGAAAGTTTCGCCCGCTGCACTCAGAACGGACAAGATGCGCAGAGAACTAGTCCGATTGATCTCACTCCGTTCGCCCGGACCGAGCAATTGGAGCCAGCCTACTGTATGACGTTTGTTCGCGGCCCATAGGCGAAGCTGCGGCAAACGGCTACTTATTTAATTAAGCAGCAAGTGCCAGATTGTTGTTGGCAATTATGGTTTTGCAAGCGATTACGGGTGCTCACCCCCCGGCATGCCTCTCTACCGCAAACAATCCCGTCGAAACCGTGACGCCCCCATTTGCGATACACAAACGCCGAGACAACCCCCCAGCGCCTGCTGTTTCTATTGTACTGCCAGTGGTTCGTTATTATTTATCTCTTGCAACCACAAAATCCGGAATCCAAAGGAGCGCCCGTTTGTACTCGCTGTCGGGTAGGGAAGAGAGAGCGGCCCTGGCCTCTTCAGCGTAGCGGTTGGCTGCGGCCATGGCGTACTCGACGCTGCCGTTTCTATGCACAATTTCGACAATCTTTTCACGGCTGACCTGTTCGAAGCTGCGATCCTTCAAAATCTGCTGAATCGCGGCACGATCCGTTGCAATGCCGTGGTCCATGGCGTGGATGACCGATAAGGTCGCTTTGCCCTCGCGCAGGTCGCTGGCGACGGGCTTGCCTAATACCTCTTCCGTCGCGGTCAGGTCCAGCAGGTCGTCCACAATCTGGAAGGCCAATCCTACGTTGCGACCATACAGGCCCAATGCTTCCTCAACCTCTGTGCTGGCTCCTGAGAGAACCGCTCCCAGACGCATGGAGACCGAAAAAAGGCAGGCTGTTTTGCGGAAGATGAGGTCAAAATATTCGGCTTCTGCGACGTGGCGACCCAACTTCTCCAGTTGCAGCAGTTCGCCCTCGACCATCTGCTGGGTCAGGCCGATCAGCAACTCCAGAATGCGCAGATTGCGCTCCTCCAGAGCTACTCGGAAGGCCTGCATGTAAAGCCAGTCGCCGGCCAGAACGCACTTCTCGTTGCCCCAAAGCGTGTTCGGCGATGGGCGGCCACGGCGAACGTCGGCTGCATCAATAATGTCGTCGTGGACGAGAGTTGCCGTGTGGATGAGTTCGACGACGGCACCCAGACGCGTGATGCCTGTCCCCTGGTAGTTGAGGATGCGTGCAGAGAGAATCAGCAGCATGGGGCGAATGCGCTTGCCGCCGCCCTCGCGCAGGTACTCGGCGATCTCTGTGATGGCACGAACAGGCGAGGCGGCGTCCTGCCCCAACTCCTGCTCAATGGCGAGGAGTTCGGGTCGGAGCAGGTCAAAGACCTCTTTTGCCGTTGCCAGTGCCTGTGTACTCACGCTTGCCTGCCTGCTTTCAGAATCTTACGGATAGGTACAAGGTATCAGCGAGGCCGATGTTTTGTCCCTTAGTTGGTGCGGTAATTCGTGAACTGGAGGTCAATGCCGAAGTCCTTGCCCTTGAGTAGCGCGATGATGGCCTGCAAGTCGTCGCGGTCTTTACCGCTGATGCGCAGGGTGTCGCCCTGTATGCTGGCCTGCACCTTCCGCTTGGAATCCTTCACTACGCGAACCATCTCTTTGGCTTTTTCTGCCGGAATACCCTGCTGAAGGGTTATTTTCTGGCGGACGCTGGAGCCGGTAGCCTCTTCCAGCTTGCCGTAGACCACATTTTTGAGCGAGACACCGCGCTTGACCAGTTTGTGACCTAGAATCTCCTTGACAGCCTCCAGCTTGTACTCATCCTGCGAGGCAAGCTGTATGGTCTCATTGTCCTCAAGTTCGACAACGGACCTGGAATCCTTCAGATCGAAGCGTGCGCGAATCTCCTTGACCGCCTGATCAATGGCGTTGCGCACCTCCTGAATATCCACTTTGCTTACGACATCAAACGAGTTGTCCTGTGCCATATTTCCTTCTTATCTGACAGTTGAAGGCCCTGTCTTGGTTCAATCTTTGAGCGAACCGGTTCAGGCGCTCTCTCTAGTCTCGCACTGAATGGGGTAAAGAGAAAAATCGGTGAAAATTTTCGGTGGTTTTTTCGGCGATTATCTCCAGGCTGACACCGTGGAGTGTGGCCAGAGTTTTTGCCACCTCTGTCACCCATGCTGGTTCGTTGCGTTTGCCGCGATTCGGAACCGGAGCGAGGAATGGGCAGTCGGTTTCAACCAGAAAGCTGTCGAGCGGCAGGCGCGCCACCACATCGCGAATGGGCTGCGCCTTCGGGAAGGTGGCGTTACCGGCAAAAGAGATCAGAAAGCCGAGATCCATGGCGCGGCGAGCGTGTTCGTAATTGCCGCCAAAGCAATGCAGGATGCCGCCAAGACCGGTCGCGCGCCAGTGTGCTTCGAGCAACTCCAATGTGTCATCCCATGCGTTGGTGGAGTTGTCCGAGGGGCGGCAGTGAATGAGGATGGGCTTCCGGCGCTGGGCGGCAATCTCCATCTGCCGGCGGAAGACGGTCTTCTGTTCCTCGCGTGGGGAGTAGTCATAAAAGTAGTCAAGGCCGATCTCTCCGCAGGCGATAACCTCCGGCTCGGTGAGGAGTTGGTCAAGCTTGTCGAGTGTCTCCGGCGTAGCCAGCGAGGCCTCGTGGGGATGGATTCCTGCCGAAGCGTACAAACGCGGTATCTCAGGACGTCCGGCGTAGTGGCGAACCAGATCAAGCGCCTGATGCATGGTCGCGGGGCCCTCGCCAATTCCTATCGTCAGGATGGTTCGCACTCCGGCCTCCCACGCGCGCAGGAGGAGATTATCGCGATCTTCGTCGTAGCGCGGACTGTCCAGATGTGCGTGGGAATCTACCAGCAAGAAAAACTCCTGAGAAGAAAACTACTTGAGCCGTGCGCCGATCTCTACCTCTTCGAGAAATCCGGCCAGAACCGGCTTGCCCTCTTCGCCAAGCGAGGCAGCCAGAAGCATCCCATTCGATATAAGGCCACGCATCTTGCGCGGAGCAAGGTTGGCAACAATAACTATCTTGCGGCCAATGAGTTGTTCCGGCGTGTAGTACTGCGCGATTCCGGCGCAGATCTGACGCTGTTCGTAGCCCATGTCCACTTCCAGACGCAGCAGCTTGTCGGCCTTCGGGATGCGCTCGGCGACGAGGATACGCGCTACACGCAATTCGACCTTGGCGAAGTCGTCAATGTTGATGTACTGCTTCTCGACGGCGGAGTGCGGAAGCGTATCCACCGGTGCGGGTGCCAGAGCTGCTGCTTCAGCATCCGCCGCTTCGGCTGCGGCGGGCTCAGGTGTGTCCCCTGCTACGCTGGCAATGACATTTGCGTTGTTTTCCAGTTCCATATCCTGCATCCTCTGAATGAATTCTTTATCGGCACGTGGGAAGAGCGGGCCGGGTTCGCCGAGCTTTGTACCCGGCTTGAGTCCGCCCCATGTAATGGCTTTGAGCGTGCCGCCGGTAGCGGCTGCCTGAATGTCACCGAGCCCCAACTCTGCCCAGACACGCGCGGCAGCCTCCGGTAGCACCGGCACCACCAGCGCGGTGATAATGCGAATGGCTTCGGCTGCGGTGTACAAAATATCGGCGCGGCGCTCGGTTGCCTCGGCCTCGGTCATCTCGGCGGGAATCTTCCACGGAGCGGTTTCTGTCAGGTAGCCATCAACAACGGCCACCAATCCCCAGAGCGATTCGAGTGCGCGTGCAAAGTCGAGATTGTCGAACTGCCGCGTGTAGTCTGCGGTGGCTGCTGCTGCTGCTGCGACAATGCGCGGCTCGGCGGTGCCAGTCGGAACCACTCCACCAAAGTAGCGGCCAATCATAGCGACCACGCGGCTTACCAGATTGCCGTAGCCGTTGGCGAGGTCGGCGTTGTAGCGCTGCACCAGAGCGTCAAAGCTGAAACTGCCATCGTTGCCGAAGCTGACCTCGCGCAGGAGGAAATATCGCAGCGCGTCGGCTCCCAAGACTTCGAGAATCGTCTCGGCGCGGACAATGTTTCCGCGCGACTTGGACATCTTCGACTGCTCAAAGAGCAGCCAGCCGTGGGCGACAATCTTTTTGGGCAGCGGCAGGCCCGCAGCCATCAAAAACGCCGGCCAGTAGACGCAGTGGAAGCGGCTGATCTCCTTGCCGATGACATGAAGATCGGCGGGCCAGTACTTCTCAAACCGCGCCCGTTCTGCCGGGTCTTCTGACTCCCAGCCGAGAGCTGTGATGTAGTTGGCGAGTGCGTCCAGCCATACGTAAACAACATGTTTGGAGTCGTCGGGAACCGGGATGCCCCAGTTAAAGCTCGTCCGCGAAACGCTCAGGTCTTTGAGCCCACTGCGCACAAAGGCCAGAACCTCATTGCGTCGGCCCTCCGGTTCAATAAAATCGGGATGTGCTTCGTAATAGGCGAGCAGCTTGTCCTGAAAAGCAGAAAGCTTGAAGTAGTAATTCTCTTCGCTGACGGTTTCGGTTGGTCGTCCGCAGTCGGGACAGGGCGACCCGGCGGGTGCGTCCACATAAAGTTCGTCGCTGACGCAGTACTGGCCGGTGTATGTCCCTTTGTAGATAAAGCCTTTGTCGCGCAGCAGGGCAAAGAACTTCTGCACACCACGTTGGTGGCGAGTTTCGGTGGTACGGATGTAGTCGTTGTAGGTGATGCCGATTCGATCCCACAACCCGCGAAACTGTGCGCTGACGGCGGCGGCAAACTCGGCGGGGCTGCGTCCGGCCTGTACGGCGGAGCGTTCAATCTTCTGGCCGTGTTCGTCGGTTCCGGTCAGGAACCATACGTTCTCGTCGCCCAGTTCGATGCGTTTTCGCCGCGCAATGGCGTCGCAGAGAATGGTGGTGTAGGTGTGCCCCAGATGAGGCCGCGCATTCACGTAATAAATGGGGGTGGTGAGGTAAAAACGTTCAGGCGTTTGTGGCATTGGCGCAGAGACTCTTTTCGGTCGAGGCAGGGTGGGGTATTGGGCGCACAAGCCTCTCTTTTCATCTTAAGGCATTTTGCCGGGACGCGCCTCCGATCAAAACGTATGGAAGCCGTGCTTGGGGTCGTAGACCACTTTGATCAGATTATCTCGGTAGTCAATCGAGAGGACAAGTTCCTTCAGCGTGGGGAAGGCGATAAAGCCTCCAATTTCGACTCCGGAGCCACTCGAGATATTTGAAGTGTCTATGGAACTCATACCCTCCCACTTCTGTCGGACGTTGGCAAAGGTAATTGTCACATTAGCTGCTTCCATAACCTTGTTGACCTCGCCACTGATGCCGGTTATCCGCATTGCTGAATCTCCATAGACATGCGTCACTTCTCTGGCGACATCCGGCGAGATAAGCCCCATCGAAGCGCCTGTGTCCAGAATGAAGAGCTTGGTTGGCACCTTGCCGATATCTGTAGGCACGATCAGGTGGTGGCCCCAGCGATAGATGTGCGTCCAGTCCTTCATCTCCGGGGCAACGTAGGTGTCATGTACCACGCGCTCACCTGATTTAGCATCAATGTTCGCGTCTGCATCCTCATCGGTATCGAGAGAGGTTGTGGCTGCAGCGGCATCCTCTGGCCGGGGCGGCAGCGGGGAGAGTCGGAGTTCGCGCTGCGGTGTGTCGAGGGTGACCAGATAGTTTTTGAATACATCGGTGCCGATCAAACCATCAATGTCGAGCACGCCTCTTTTCTCGATGACCTCGACGCGGCAGTTCTTGAATTCCATATAACCGATTTTGATGTCGTCTACATGGGTGACGAAGACACTGCGCATCCCTTCGTCTCCAATACCGCGAGCTTTTGTTTCCATCTCTGAAGTAAGTCCGGCAGCATTGGCGGAACTGCGGCTCAATAACAGTCCAGAGGCACCAGTATCCACTTGCAGGCGTCTTTTTTTGCCATTCAAGTAGACATCGAGTCCTATTCCATAAGGCGGATTAGAGAGCGTGCTTTGAAGCGGTTCCAACTTGAGCTTTGTTGAGGAGATAGGCGAGACAAGCTGGCAATCCCCCTTCTGTTGCGTCTCAACACTCTTGATGGTGTGCTGAATATTAGATTTTTGTTCCTCGCTCAAGGTAGATGACTGGAGACGGGTCTCGAGCGCCGCTTTAATTTCTACCGGACTCTTTATAACGCGATGTTCATTCTCCCATCGGCGCGTGATGGCTGGGTTATTCGGCGCGAGGTTGTGCGCCATATCAATCTGCTTGCGCGCCGTCAGAAAGTTGCCACGGAGCATCTGGTAGCGTGCAATGGCAATGTGCTCCTCTGGCAGGCAGAGGTCTAGCTGCATGGCCTTGTTGTAAGACAGGGCAGCTTCGAATATCTCTCCGTGCCGGTAGCGGACCTCGCCCAGCATGACCTGTGCCAGAGCATCCTGCGGATTGGCTGCAGCAAACTTTACCGCCATATCCAGAGCCCCTGGAATGTTACCTTCGCCGAGCTTGGCGTGAATCAGCCCTGCCGTTGCGGTACTGGAATTGGCATTGTCGGCAAGTGCAGCTTTGTAAAGCTCTTCTGCCTTGGAATAGTTGCGCTGGAAGAGCGCCAGATCTGCTTCGCTGGGCTGCTCCTGCAGCACCGGACAGGCTGTTCTGGTTGGTTTGGCCTGTTGCCCGTAAGCAGCGGGCAACGCAAAGCACGCAAGTACGGCGAGCACGAGATTCCGCGAAAGCACGTTTGACACAAAAACTCCATGCAGAAATTAATGCGACCATCATTGCACATCCGGCAGGGAATGGAAGCTGTTCTTTGAAAAAATCTGAATCGTGACGCCGAACACGCTGAAGCGGGATGACAGCCCTACGCTGTTAGAATCAATAGGAAATCAAGTATCCGCAAGCGTGGAACAGTAGAGGTCCCAAACGTGTATTTAGCCCTGCAACAGAGACTGTCGGAGCGGATTCGCTCGGTTCTGGCCACAGAGTACGGCCTTGAGCTTTCAACCATCGCGATGGAGCAGCCGCCGGAGTTGAAATTCGGCGAATTTGCCACGCCTGTCGCCTTTGAGCTGGCAAAAAAACTCCGCAAGGCTCCGCGCATGATTGCCGCCGAACTCTGCGAAAAACTTGCTCCGGTCGAGGGCTTCAGCAGCTTTGAGGCGGCAGGTGCCGGATACATCAATGCGCATCTGGACCGCGCCTGGGCCGCCGGCGCAATTGCCGCAGACCGCAAACAGGCCGCGCTGAGCGAGGGAGTTCACTCACTTGTTGAGCACACCAGCATCAATCCCAACAAGGCCGCGCACATTGGGCATCTGCGCAATGCGATTCTCGGCGACACTTTTGTCCGTCTGCTTCGCGCAGCGGGGCAGCGTGTGGATGTGCAGAACTACATAGACAACACAGGCGTGCAGGTAGCGGATGTTGTGGTGGGACTGGTCGCGTTGCGCAAACTGAAGGCCAGCGACGTTCGCGGACTGGTCGCGAAGCTAACCGGCGAAGGCGTGCGCATTGATTACTTCTGCTGGGATTTGTATGCAGAGGTCTCGCAATGGTACACGGCTGGCTCAGAGAAAGAGAACAGGCAGCGCAAGCAATTGCGGCTGGATACATTGCATCGCTTGGAAAAGGGTGAAGGTGACGAGGCCGAGATTGCAGAAATTATTTCGACTGCCGTGTTGCGTCGTCACTTGGAAACCATGCTGCGCCTCGGTATTGAATATGATTTTCTGCCGCGTGAGAGCGAGATTCTTCACCTCAACTTCTGGGCCGTTGCCTTTGAATTGATGAAGAAGACTGGCGTGCTCTATGAGGAAACTGCGGGCAAGAATAAGGGCTGCTGGGTGATGAAACGTCCCGGCGCAGAAGAGATTGCCGAAGGCCCCGACGAGGATGCCAAGGTCATCGTCCGCTCTAACGGCACGGTGACGTATGTTGGCAAAGATATCGCCTATCATCTCTGGAAGTTTGGCCTGCTTGAAGGGCGCGACTTCGGCTACAAGCCCTTCTTCACTTATCCGAATCATGAGTGCTGGATTTCGGCAGAGACAGGCGAGCAGATTCATCCTCATTTTGGTGGAGCGCAGGCGATTTACAACGTCATTGATGCACGTCAGAGCGATCCGCAATCGAATGTAATTGAAGCTCTGCGCGGAATGGGCCACACCGAACAGGCTGCGCGTTACACGCACTTTAGTTATGAAATGGTAGCGCTCACGCCGCGTTGTGCCATGGACCTGGGATATGTGGTTTCCAGGGAAGATCAGGCGCGCGCGTATCTTGAAGTGAGTGGCCGCAAGGGCTTCGGCGTAAAGGCCGATGACCTGATGGACAAGCTGATTGCGGCCTCCTTTGCAGAGACCTCACAGCGCCACCCGGAACTCAGTGAGCCAGAGCAGCGCAAGATCGCCGAGCAGATTGGCCTTGGCGCTCTGCGCTACTTCATGCTGAAGTTCACGCGCAACACTGTGTTGGCCTTCGACTTCAAGGATGCTCTCAGCTTTGAGGGCGAGACCGGCCCCTACATTCAATATGCAGTAGTGCGCGCGCGCAACATCTTCCGCAAGGCGGGGACGACTCCAGAGGCTGTGCTTGCGGGCTTTAATGTGGCTGGCGTTGACAGCCTGCTGAGCGAAGAGGACTCCACCGATGTCTGGGCGTTGTTACTGCGTGCAGCCAAGCGGCGTCTGGTGCTGGACCAGTGCATCACTACATCGGAGCCTGCACATCTGGCGAAACACGCCTTCCAGTTAGCGCAGGAGTTCAACAACTTCTACCACCGTCACCACATTCTGACCGAGGAAGACGCGGCGAAGAAGCAGTTGCTGCTGGCTACGGCAGCGGTTGCACTACGGGAATTGATTCTGGCGTTGAGTTGGCTGGGGATTGATTCGCCTGAGGTGATGTAAATGGGATCGCATTCAATTTTTTATTCAACAGTCCGGAATAACGCCAGTCGGTTTTATTGTTGTGTGCTTCATCATCTTTGTATCTACGAGAGTTATTTCTCTCAGAAAAAGAACACAAGCTGGAATACGTTCCGTAGAGTATCTGGTCTTAGCCGTATTAAGTGGGTTGGCGGGCACTTTACAGATTATGAAAATTCCTTCCGTAGAGGTGGGGAGAAAAATCGGGTTGAGCATTTTCACTATAGTGTTGGTGGGATTGTTCTATTACCGCCATCAGTTGGCGAAACGCTGGCAGAAAAATCTAGATTCTGAAAGTTCCGAGTAGTTGCTCTTTCCAAATTAAGGCCAGGACCTCAAATCGAGGCTCTGGCCTTTGTTCTGGATTGATAGTTATGCGAAGTTCCGTACCCACTCCACAATCGAACGCACGGCTACTCCGCTAGGCCCTTTGGCGATGTAGGGACGCGAGTCTTCGACCCAGGCCATGCCTGCAATGTCGAGATGAATCCACGGCGTATCTTCCGCAAAGACCTTGAGGAACTCCGCAGCGGTGCTGGCTCCGCCCCAGCGTCCACCTGTGTTTTTGATGTCGCCGATGTCGCTCTTAATCTGCTCGGCGTACTCCTCACCCAATGGCAAGCGCCAGAAGTTTTCTCCGCTGGTTGTAACTGCTGCGTCGAACTTGGCGTAAGTCTCGTCGTCATTCGAAAAGGCTCCGGCGTTGTGGTAGCCGAGCGCAACTACACAGGCTCCGGTGAGCGTGGCAGCGTCAATCAGATGCGTCGCGCCAAGCTGCTTGGCATAGCTGAGCCCATCAGCCAGCACCAGGCGGCCTTCGGCGTCGGTGTTGATGATTTCGATGGTTTTGCCGGACATCGCCGTCTGCACGTCGCCAGGCTTCTGCGCCTTGCCGTCGGGCATGTTCTCTGCCGCGCAGACAATGCCGATCACCTTAACTGATGGCTTGAGCAATGCGATGGCACGCATGGCACCAATCATCGCTGCGCCGCCGGCCATGTCGTACTTCATCTTTTCCATGTTGTCGCCGGGCTTGAGCGAAATGCCTCCGCTGTCAAAGGTGATGCCCTTGCCGACGAGTCCCAGAACCGGGCCGTCCTTCTTGGCGTTCGATGGTTCGTAAGTCAAAACGATCAGCGCCGGAGCCTCTTCCGAGCCCTGCGAAACGCTCCAGAATGCGCCCATCTTCAACTCGTTCAGCTTGGCCGCGCCGTAGACCTCAGCCTTGAGGCCGACCTCCTTCGCCATGGCCGCAGCGCGCTGGCCAAGTACGGTGGGCGTAAGAACATTGCCCGGTTCGTTGACCAGTTCGCGGGTAAAGTTCTGGCTCTCGCCAAAGATAACGCCCTCGGCAAATCCACTTTCCGTTGCGGAGGCATCCGCCTCATTGGCCGGAGCGAGAATGACGAGCGAGTGAATGCTCTGGTCTTTGCGGTCGCTGCGATAGGTGTCAGGGTCAAAGTCGCCGACGTAGGCTCCCTCGACGGCGGCGCGGGTTGCCGCAGCGGCAGGCAGGGAATCCGGCAGCAGAATCGCAACCTGATGCAACAGGCGCGGTTTGGCAAAGCGAACGGCTGTCCCGGCGGCCTTGCGCAGTTCGTGCGGGGTAATCTTGGCGGCTTTGCCGAGTCCGACGATGACCAGACGTTTGGCCTTGAGGCCGCTGGGCAGGGCAATCAGAAGGGTCTCGTTGGCTCCGGCCTTGAAGTCTCCCATCGCCAGAATTTTGGCGGCTGCGGCTTTGAGGGCTGCGTTCGAAGTCAGCAGTTCCGGCTGGGCCTTGGCGTCCTTGTCCTTTGAGGACTGGAGGTCGGCTGCAAAAACTGCTAAAAGCTCAGTTTCGAGGGCGGTTGGATCAGTAAATTGGAGGCTGGTCTTCATGTTTTTCCTTTTGTTTGTTGAGCTTATGCCTTTGTGGGAGCCCACTTCTCAGAGTCGGGGAGTGAGCCACCCATTTTTGAGGGGAAATAATCCTTTAAGAAAATGCTACTCCCCGCGTTTGGCCTTGCTGCTGTTGATGGCGGCTTTGGCCTCTCGGTCGGCCTCACGGCGTTTTTCGGTTTCGCGTTTGTCCCAGTCCTGCTTGCCCTTGCCCACAGCCAGTTCGCATTTGACCCGCCCGTTGCGGAAGTAAAAACGCGTGGGGATGAGCGTAAATCCCTTCTGCTGCGTCTTCGCGGTGAGCTTCCTTAGCTCCTCGGTGTGCAGCAGCAACTTGCGCGTGCGCAGAGAATCGTGATTCTGGAGATTGCCGTGCGAGTAGGGGCCGATGTGAGCGTTGAGCAGGAAGGCTTCGCCATTCTTGATGAGTCCGTAGGCGTCCTTGAGGTTGGCCTTGCCCTCTCGAACCGACTTGACTTCTGTGCCTCTGAGCGCAACGCCAGCCTCGAACTTGTCGGTGAGGAAGTAGTTGTAGCTGGCCGAGCGGTTCTGGGCAGCATCCCGCTCGCCGCTCGCAACCGGGTCACGGGGACGGGCTGGCTTGGTGGGTTTCGCTTTTTCGACAATGGTATGAGTGGTTTGCCGTGCCATCAGGAACCTTCCGGAGACTCAATCGTAGCACTCTCGTACTCTGACCTGAAGAGCGTTCAAACACCGGGGCAATATGCTAAACTTGGGGCACGCAGGATGAGAAAAATAAGGGATTTACGGGGAGTTCTGCCGCTTGATAAAGGGCCGGATTCGAAGCCAATCTCTGGGGCTTGCCGTAACGGCGTGCCCGTTTGGAGTTCGATGATTCGCAGTAAGCTACTTTTTGTATTGCTGGCCCTGTTTGCGGGGCTCACCATCTCAGCTACGGCTCATGCTCAATCTGCTTCTACCTGGTTCGAGAGGGGACAGAAGGCGGAGACAAAGGATGACTATCTGGCAGCCTATGAGGCCTATGCCAAGGCTTACCGGAAGAATCCCAGCGACCTGAAATACAAGGCCACTTACCTGCGGCTCAAGGTCTCTGCCTCTTCTGCAGCCGTAACGGCGGGCGAAAAGCTGCGCAGGCAGGGCGATGACTCCGGTGCTCTGACGGAGTTTATGCGCGCACTGGAAATTGACCCCTCGAATGAACTGGCGCAACAGGATATTGATGCAATTCGAAAGCATCAGTCGCCGCAGGCCAACAATTCAGAGACGCCGAACGGATCAAACAGCGATCTGACGGATGCCGCCGCTCCAGCGCAGCTCAAACCGCTGACTCGAGAGCCGCTGACGCTGCACATGGTCGAAGATGTCAAGAATATTTATCAGGCGATTGGCAAAGCGGCCGGAATCAACATCCTTTTTGACCCGGAGTATGTTTCCAAGCGCATCCAGATGGATGTGACCAATGAGAGCCTTACGGATACACTGCGTATTTTAGGAACTGTATCGGGAACCTTTTACCGGGCGATTACGCCCAACACGATTTTTGTTGCACAGAACACACGTGCCAAGCGCACAGAATTGGAAGAGCAGGCCGTACAGACCTTTTATCTTACAAATGCCACGCAGCAGAACGATCTGAATGATATTCAGACAGCACTGCGCAATGTACTGGCGAATGCAAAGCTTTATGGAGTACCCAGCCAGAACGCCATCGTGATGCGTGCGACGCCCGATGAACTGTTGCTGGCGCAAAAACTTATCAATGATCTGGACAAGGCGCGCTCTGAAGTGGTGGTGGATGTGGCCATCATGGAAGTTAGCCGCGACAAGCTGCGCAACATCGGATTGACACTGCCGCAGAGCTTTGGTGTGGCGCTACAGCAATCGAATGCGACAACCAGCAGCAGTTCCAGTTCCAGTTCTAGTTCCAGTTCCAGCAGCACCACCGCTAACCTGACCCTGAACAATCTGGCGAATCTGAATGCAACGAATTTTGCCGTAACCGTCAGTTCGGCAACGGCCAACCTGCTGCTCAGTGACAGCGGCAACAAGATGCTGCAGAATCCGCGCATCCGAGCCAGTGATGGCCAGAAGGCCAACATGAAGGTGGGCGAAAGAATCCCGGTGGCGACCGGCTCCTACCAGACCGGCGCGGCCACCTCTGTGGTGAGTTCGCTGGTCAATACGCAGTTCCAGTACCTGGACGTTGGTGTGAATATCGAGATGACGCCAACCGTCCACTATGACCGCGACGTAACGCTGAAGATGAAGATTGAAGTTTCGGCACAGAACGGTTCCGTGACCATCAGCGGTGTCACAGAGCCGATCATCAGCCAGCGCACGGTGGAGCAGACGATTCGCCTGCGCGAGGGTGAGGCCAGCATCCTGGGCGGAATCCTTGAGAAGCAGGATACGATGAGCGTCTCCGGCATGCCGGGGCTGGGAGAGATTCCGATTCTGAAGTATCTCTTCAGTTCCCAGCAGCACGAGGTTGTGGATGACGAGATTGTTTTCGTGCTGATTCCGCACATCGTTCGTGCAGCCCAGATAGATGCGATGAACCTGCGCACGCTCGACAGCGGTACCGGACAGACGGTTGAGATTCGTCGCATCGAAAAACCGGAAGTAGACGAAGACACTACCGACAACACGGTTCAGCCTGCTCCGGCAATGCCAACGGCGACGGAAATGAATCGGTCTCATCAGCAACCTCAGCCGAGCACTCCGGCTCCGATGACAGCAGCGCCGCAGCCTGCGCCCGTAAGTGCGCCAACCCAGACACCTTCGGCAGCTATGCCGGCGGCACCGCAAGTGAATCAAGCACCAGCGGCAAGTGCGCAACCTGTAGTTGCCAGACCCACTCCGGCTGTAACGCCAACTCCTGCACCGCAGGTTGCAGCAGCAATTCCTGCACCCGCAATGCCCGCTCCATCTGTTCCTGTACCCGCGATGAGCCAGCCGACAGCGCAGCCGGCGGCAGCTAAGACAACAGCAGCTACTCCACCGCCTGCTCAACCGGCGATTGCAGCACCGACTGCAAGTGCTCCGACAGTGAGCCTTCCGGCCATTAAGCTACCGTCAATCGCGGCAAATACACCGCCTGCTCAGCCCGCAGTTCAGCCACAGGCAAAACCAGCGGTGAATACACCTGCTGCGACAACAAGTCCTGCGGCTACTATTCCGGCTGTGAGCCAGCCCGCAGCAACAGCATCGTCTGGTACTGCTACGCAGCCGGCAACTCCAGTAACAACTCAGCCGGCTAGCTCAGTAAAAACCCAAACGGCTGCAACTCCTGCTGCTGCAACAACCGCAGCAAGTACACCTGCAGCCGGCACTCCGGCAGCGATGCCCACAGTTGCAGTCACAGCAACCCCGGCGCCCGCAGCAGCAGTTCCAGCGGCTCCCGTAGCGCCGCCGGTAACGCCGCCAATCAAGACTCCTCCACCCAAGGCTCCTACGCAGGAAGAGATCGCGGCGTCACAGATTCCTTCGACCAAGCTTCCTCCGGCTCCTCCGGGAATCGTCGTCAAAATGCCTTCGACCGGGCCTGCACTACCGCCTTCGCCCATCAGCTTTACGCTGGTTCCAGCGCAATCGGTTCAGACACTCAACAGCACCTTCCAGATTGCGCTGAACCTGGCTGATGGCAAGGATGTCTACAGTGTGCCCGTGCAGGTGCAGTACGACAAGGACAAGCTGGCACTGGTGAATGTTGACTCCGGTAACCTGCTCGGCAAGGATGGTCAGGCCATCTCTGTGGTACATCGGGATGACGGCAATGGTGGGCTCAGCGTGGTTGTGGCGCGGCCTCCGGGAACCAACGGTGTTGATGGCACAGGAACGGTCTGTGTGTTGACCTTCCAGGCGAAGACTGCAGGCGATGCCATGCTGAAGATTACTCGCGTTACAGCGATGAACAGCGGCCAGCAGCAGATTCCTTCCACTGGATCTGAGGCGCTGGTCCACATCAAGTAAGCGAATTGAACAATATGCAGATAAGAGAGAGGGCCATAATCGCGAAATTCTGCAACAGGCGACAGTTGGGTCTTACGCTGGTCGAGTTGGTTGTGACTGTAGCGATTCTCTCGATTCTGGCGATGGTTGCAGTGCCCATTTCGATGTTGAAAATCCGGCGTGAGAAGGAGCGCGAACTGCGCTACGACCTGCGCCAGATGCGCGATGCGATTGACCATTACAAGGATGCCGCCGACAAGGGCGGCTTCCAGATCAAGGTGGACAGCTTCGGTTATCCTCCGGATTTGGATACGCTGGTCAAGGGCGTGGACATTCAGGGCAAGAAGGTCAAATTTCTGCGCAGGATTCCCAATGACCCCATGACCGGGAAGCCGGATTGGGGCATGCGTTCCATGCAGGATGACCCCACGAGTGATTCCTTCGGCGGGCAGAATGTTTTTGATGTGTACTCCAAGTCCATGGCCACGGCGCTGGACGGTACAAAGTACTCGGATTGGTAGAGAGAACTCAGGATGCGTATCAGGATAAAAAGACGGAGCGGCGAAGCAGGCTTTACGCTGATTGAGTTGATGGTGGTGATGCTGATTATCGGCATCCTGATGGCGCTGGCTATTCCCAACTACATCTCTTCAATTCGTAACGCCAAGGAGGCCGTCCTGCGCGAGGATCTACACATCCTGCGCCAGTCAATTGATTCCTTTACCATGGACAAGGAGCGCGCGCCCTCCTCGCTTGATGAGTTGGTCACTGAGGGTTACCTGAGAAAAATTCCTGAAGACCCGATTACACACAGCACCTCAACCTGGGTTACAGATATGGGCGATGCCATGCGCACGATTGATCAGTCGCAGCCCGGCATTGATGATGTCCACAGTGGCTCCGGCGACGCTGGCAGCGATGGGCAGCCTTACTCCAGTTGGTAGATTTCCTTGTTTCTTTTTCTCGAAATAGAGTAGTTTGATTCAAGCATGAGCCTAACCGAGCCCCTCTGGCAAAATCCCAGCGCCCAGGTCTCCTCCCGCGTATATGTACGTTATCTGGCGCTTGCAGAGCAACGCGCAATGGATGGGGAGAAAGGTCTGGCAGGTACATTTGTTTTCTGCGGATTGCTCGACGCTTACGGGCGTGAGTCCGTAATGGCCGCGAACATTGCAGGAGCAGCCTCACTGGTCCTCTCCGGGGATGCTCAGGTTCAGCGACAGGCCATTCGCGACGGGGTTCTGGATTTTGCAGTGAACTCACTTGATGAGGGACTGCGCATCCTGAAAAATGAGATTCGCAAGCAGCAGGCTGTTTCCGTTGGCGTGGATGGGGATGTGCAGGCAAATCTCACAGAGATGCTGGAACGTGGTGTACAGCCGGTACTGCTTGCATCAAGTGCCTTGACGGCTGAGATATATGCAAACGTCCATCGGGAGTTGGAGCGGCGCGGGGCAGCGCCTGTCAAGGCAGGCGTACGGCATGAGTCGGAGATGCTCTGGTGGTCTGTGCAGGAGGCTTCTGCACTCTGGTTACCGAAGTTAGATCAATTGGCCGCAAGCATTTTGCCGGAGAGCGACCGGTTGCGTCGGCGTTGGTTGCGGCTCTCAGCGCGCAATCTTCCGCGCAGGAACCGCGAGGTTCGCTTCCTGACGGTTACCGAAAGGGAAGCAGCGGACTTTGCAGAAGCGGTCGAACAGGCAGTGCAGGCGGGCACAATTTCAGTTCGCGTAAATTTATTTTTGATGAGCGCGAAGAAGTCTCGCGCTCTGCATTTTGCTCCGGCGGAGAGTTAAGCAGTCTCTTCGTTATTTCGTAGAACAGCGGTTTCGATTGCTTCCCACAAATCCTTGATGCCTGCGCCTGTCTTCGACGAACAGAGCAGAATCTGATCCAACTCATGACCTTTGCGCAGAGTGGTTGTGGCCTTGGTGCGGCCATTGCCGGATAGCTTGTCTGCTTTGGTGCCGAGCACCACAAAGCGCCTCCCGGCAGCGCGGAGCCAATCCTGCAACTGGCGGTCACTCGGCTGTGGCGGAATATTTGCGTCCACCAGGCAGACACACAAGGCAAGCTGAGGGCGATCCGCAAGGTAAGGCTCAATAAAACTTGGCCACTCTGAAGAGATGGAGCGTGAGAGCTTGGCAAATCCGTATCCCGGCAAATCGGCAAATAGAAATTGCGGATGCAGAGAGGTTGCGGTCTTTTTGAGCGCGAAAAAGTTGATTGCGCGGGTGCGCCCCGGAGTCGAACTGACCTTTGCAGCCTTTTCGCCGACTAGCGCGTTAATCAGACTGGATTTGCCGACATTCGAACGGCCAAGAAAAGCGACCTCTGGAACCCCACTGTCGGGGAACTGTGAAGCGGCCATGGCGGATAGAAGAAATTGTGTGGCGTATTGGCTCATAAAAAGAGGAAGTTCAGGAGGGCTCCATCCCTTCCTCTATTCATTCTACTGGTGTGGACGCTGTTCTGTTGGCGGCGGGGTCGGAACCGGCAACACTTCAAGCGGGGTTTCCTTGAGCGAAACCAGTGGGCCCTCAAGCGCAATGCCCAGAACCTCGTCAATGTGCTCAACAAAATCGAGCTTCATTTCCTTCTTGAGAATATCCGGCATATCGGCCAGATCCTTCTCGTTCTCCTTCGGCAGAATGGCCTCAAAGATGCCCGCGCGATGTGCCGCCAGCAGCTTTTCCTTCAGGCCGCCAATGGCAAGAACCTTGCCGCGCAGCGTGATTTCTCCGGTCATGGCGATATCACGCCGCACCGGAATTTTGGTCAGTGCGCTGACCAGTCCGGTGGCCATTGTGATGCCGGCCGAGGGGCCGTCCTTCGGGATAGCGCCCTCCGGCACGTGAATGTGAATGTCAATATTGCGGTAGAACTCGCGCGGCAGGCCAAGATAAGCCGAGCGGCTGCGCACATAGGAGAGCGCTGCCTGCGCCGACTCCTGCATCACGTCGCCGAGTTGTCCGGTCAGCGTGAGCTTGCCCTTTCCGTCGAGCACCTGCACCTCGGCGGGCAGAATGCTGCCGCCCACTTCGGTCCAGGCCAGACCGGTGACAAGACCGACCTCGCTCTTCTCCTGCACCTGTGAATCGCGGAAGCGCGCAACGCCGAGGAACTCGTGAATGTTCTCTCCGGTGATTGCTTCGCTGTGTTTGGCTCCGCTCTTGACGACGCGGCGTGCCATCTTGCGGCAGACATTGCCAATCTCGCGTTCCAGATTGCGGACTCCTGCCTCGCGCGTATAGCCGCGGATAATCTGGCGCAGCGCATCGTCACTGAAGGTGAGGTTTTTTTCGCTGAGCCCAGTGGCCTCGCGCTGTTTTTTGACGAGGTAGCTCTTGGCGATCTCCACCTTCTCAATCTCGGTGTAGCCGTGCAGCCGCAGAATCTCCATGCGGTCCTGCAAAGGGCCGGGGATGGTGTGCATCACGTTGGCCGTGGCCACAAAGAGAACCTGCGAGAGGTCATACTCCACGTCGAGGTAATGATCCTGAAAGGTTGTGTTCTGTTCCGGGTCCAGCACCTCAAGGAGTGCGCTGGCAGGGTCGCCGCGGAAGTCCGAGGCAATCTTGTCTACCTCATCAAGCAGGAAGACGGGATTCTTGGTGCCGGCCTTCTTCATGGACTGGATAATCTGTCCCGGCAGTGCGCCAATGTAAGTGCGACGATGACCGCGAATCTCGGCCTCATCGCGCACTCCACCTAGAGACATGCGGACGAACTTACGCCCCGTTGCCTTGGCGATAGACATTCCCAGCGAGGTCTTGCCGACGCCCGGAGGCCCGACAAAGCAGAGGATGGAGCCCTTGGGATTTTTGACCAGTTGCCGAACGGCCAGAAACTCAAGAATGCGCTCCTTGATTTTTTCCAGGCCATAGTGATCCTCGTTTAAAACCTTCTCGGCGTAATCAATGCTGCGCGTCTCTTTGGAGCGCTTCTTCCACGGCACGGCCAGCAGCCAGTCCAGATAGTTGCGCGAGACGGTTGATTCCGCCGACATCGGTGGCATTGCTTCGAGCTTTTTCAGCTCATTGATGGCCTTGTCCAGCACATCCTTCGGCATTCCGGCGGCTTCAATCTTCTTTTTCAGCTCGTCGAACTCGCTGCGCTCGTTGCGTCCGAGTTCCTTTTGAATCGCCTTGATCTTCTCATTCAGGTAATACTCTTTTTGCGCGCGCTCCATCTGGCGCTTGACGCGCGACTGGATGCTGCGGTCCATGTTGAGTTTTTCAATCTCAACGTCGAGCACATCGCCAACACGGGCGAGTCGCTCAACTGGATCAAAGAGGTCCAGCAACTCCTGTTTTTCTTCGATGGTCAGTTGCAGATTGGCCGCGATGGTGTCGGAGAGTTTTGCCGGCTCGTCCATGCGGACCGAGGCGATCATGGTCTCGTAGTTGAGCGATTGTTGCAGCTTGACGTACTGCTCAAAGAGCGAGGTGACGCGCTGCATGATCTGTTCGACCTGCGGCGTCATTTCCAGTTCTGCGGTGTTGACGCGAACCGTCGCAACAAAAAATCCATCTGTGTCGTTGATCTCGACGGCCTTGGCGCGCTCCACGCCCTCAACCAGAACCTTGATGTTGCCGTCAGGCATCTTGACCGACTGCACGATGTTGCCGATGGTGCCGGTGTCGTAGATGTCCTCAGCGCGCGGCTCGTCAATGCCGGCATCGTGCTGTGTAGCGAGGAAGATTTTGCGGTCGCCGCTGAGGGCCTCTTCCAATGCTCGAACGCTTGACTCGCGTCCGACCACGAAGGGGGTCATCATATACGGGAAGATCACCATGTCCCGGATGGGCATCATGGGGAGTGTACGCCGTTCGCCCTTGTCCTTTGTGTTTGTCATGATCTGTTTGACCTCCCGTGGTCTTTCCCTGTGGTATCTCTTGGATGCTGCATCCGGGAAATGGATGCTGATTGTCTTCCAACCCGTCAGATTTCAGTCCGCTTGGAAGGATTGTAATTCGCCGGGGAGCACTGTGCGCGTCCGGCTGTGCAGAAAGTCTGCGCAGGATGAAACGAAAGATAACCATGTTGTGGAAAAGGCCGCAGAGTGATCTTCTGCGGCCTCACTATGTGGTGCAATGTGCTTATTTCTTGAGCTTGTTCTTGTCGCCCAGCAACTGGGAGAGCGTTGGCTCAATGGCCTCTGCCCATTTGCGCTGGCCTACGGTGTCCGGGTGGACGGAGGCGCGACCGGGCGGGGTTAAACGGGTGTCGTAGAAGAGAGACTCGTCCAGTTTGCCGTTCTTGTAGAAGGCATTCTTGATGTCAAGGAAGGTGACATAGCTGCTGCCTTCGTAAAGTTGGCCGAGGGCACGGTTGATGTTCTCATCCTCAATTGTTTTTGCAGTGCTGACCCCGGACGGAAAGATGCCGAGCAGCAGGACTTTGGTCTTTGGCAGACGGCGGTGCAATTCGTCCACGACGGCAATTTCTCCAGCCAATACATCCTGCCAGTCCAGATTGCCGTGGTGCCATGTGTTGTTTGTGCCAATCATCAGCACCACTACCTTGGGGCTGAGGCCGTCAACCTCCCCGTTTTGCAGACGCCAGAGAACATGTTGTGTTTCATCTCCGCTGACTCCAAGATTGAAAGCCTTGCGGTCGCCATAGAATTCCTGCCAGATAGGCTGGAAAACCTGATCCGGCGCGGGGCCTGTTTTATCCCAGTTATTGGTGATGGAATCGCCCAGGAAAATAAGATCAACCGGTTGTTTATGAATCAGTTCAAGGTTTTTCTGGTGGAGATTGAGCCAATCACGATCTCTGGGGAATGGGGTGGTTGCTCCCTCGTAGTGAATCGCGCCCAGTCGGGCAAGGGTGTGCGACTGGTTCATGCTGGTTTTTGGCGTGTCTCCCAGCATTTTGGCAACAAAAGGTTCAATGGTTTCTCCCCAGATGCGCTGGCCAGCAACATTCGGGTGAAGGCAGATGCCTGTTTTGTCGCGGAAGAGCGTGGGATCAATCTCGCCATTCTTACGAAATGCATTTCCGATGTCGAGATACTGCACGTAGCTGCTGCCCAGATAGGTCTGCTCAAGCAAATCGTTGACTGCCTTGTCTTTGGCGGATTTTTCCGGGCTGATCTTTGAAGGGAAGATGCCGAGCAGGAGAATCTGCGTCTGGGGCAGATGACGGTGAAGGTCTTCAACCACAGCAATAATGCCGGAGAGGTTGTCGGTGACGGTCCAGTTGGGGTGCTTGCCGCTGTTATTGGTGCCGATCATGACGACTGCGGTCTTGGGCGTAATGCCGTCCACCTCGCCGTGGTCAATGCGCCAGAGCAGATTCTGCGTTTCATCGCCGCTAAAGCCGAGATTCACGGCATTGCGGTCGCCGTAAAACTCCTGCCAAAGGGGTAGGAAGTTGCTGGCGTCGTCTTTACTCGGTGAGTCCCACTGGTGGGTGATGGAGTCGCCCAGAAAGAGCAGATTCACGTTGCCCTGCCTGATGCGGGCAAGTTTTTCTTCATGGCGAGGGAGCCACCACTTTACGTCGGGTCGGGACTCTTCGCGGATGGGGCTTGGTTCTTCCTTGGCCGCGTCTGAAACGGGTTGAATGACCGTGGCGCTGGAGGGCGTTGGGGTAACGGCAGGGGTGGTCTGTGCAGGCAAACCGGCGGTAGAGAGCAAAAGCAACAAAGCTCCGGTGAGTGCTGCTGTGGAATGAAGAAGTTTCATGTGTTTTATCCGGTCCTTATGGTTAATTACTCGCGCTGCTTACTTCTGGAGTTTGTTTTTGTCGCCCAGCATCTGGGAGAGCGTTGGCTCAATGGCCTCTGCCCACTTGCGCTGGCCCGCTGCATTCGGATGCTGGTATTTGCCGTTCTTTTCGTAGAAGAGGGAGCCGTCCACTGCCCCATCTTTGCGGAAGACGTTGCCGATGTCCATAAATGTGACATAGCTGCTGCCGGAGTAGACCGATCTGAGCAATCCATTGATTGTTTCATCGGTTGCGCTCTTTAAAGGAGAGATCGTCGAGGGGAAGATGCCGAGTAGCAGGATTTTTGTATTGGGCAACCGGCGGTGCATGTACTCGACGTCAGCAAGAATACCGTTGAGAGTCCTTACCGGCGTCCAGTCTTTATGGCGGCTGGTATTGTTGGTGCCAATCATCACAACAGCGGCCTTGGGGCTGATGCCTTCCAGTTCTCCGTTGGAAAGGCGCCAGAGCACGGCTTGAGTCTCGTCGCCTTTCATGCCGAGGTTAACGGCATTGCGATCTCCGTAGAACTCCTGCCAGATAGGAAGGTAATTGTGTTCCGGCTCTGTTGGGAAGGAGTACTCCCATTGATGGGTGATTGAGTCGCCAACAAAGAGTAAATTCACATTTCCCTGTTTGATCCGGGCAACTAATTCTGCATGACGCTGTACCCACCACGGGGCGGTACCGGGGACGGGAAGAATGGAGTCAATGTTGGGATAGCGATCAACGTTGGCTACTGGCGCTGTAGTGGTTGTCGGTGCTGTTGCAGTTGCTGCAGGCGCTGCAGGCGCAACTGGTGCAGGGGTGGTCTGTGCAGGCAGGCCGACGGTAGCCAGCAAAAGCAGCAGCGCTCCGGTGAGCGCTGCTGTCGGATGAAGATGCTTCATGGGTTTTATCCGGCCTTTTCGAGCAGATTGACCGACAGATCCCGTTTCTGGACCATCTCGGCAGTAATTTCCAGTTCCTTGACCTTTTTGCTGCTGGGCAGGTGGTACATCAGGTCAAGCATCAATTCTTCCAGAATCATACGCAGACCGCGGGCACCAACCTTGCGGTTGAGGGCCTCGCGTGCGATGGCCTGTGTTGCTCCCTCGGTAAAGAGGATGCGGACATTCTCGTACTCGAAGAGGCGCTGGTACTGTTTGAGGATGGCGTTCTTCGGTCGGGTAAGAATCTCGACCAGTGCGGCCTCGTCAAGCTCGTCGAGCAGTCCCAGAACCGGCAGACGACCGACAAACTCCGGAATCAGGCCAAACTTGATAAGATCCTGCGGCTCTGCCTGCTGTAGCAGTTCCGCATCGCGCTGGGTGCGGACCGGGGTGATCTCCAGTGCCGGGTCGCCGGGAATCTTGAAGCCCAGTGCTTTTTTACCGACGCGGCGGGCAATCACGCGTTCCAGACCCACAAAAGCTCCTCCGCAGATGAAGAGGATGTTCGTGGTGTCAACGGCCGTAAACTCCTGATGCGGATGCTTGCGCCCGCCCTGCGGCGGAACGTTGGCGACTGTGCCCTCCAGAATCTTGAGCAGCGCCTGCTGGACGCCCTCGCCCGATACATCGCGGGTGATGGAGGGGTTTTCGTCCTTGCGGCCAATCTTGTCAATTTCGTCAATGTAGATGATGCCGGATTGCGCGCGCTGGACATCGCCATCGGCGGCTTGCAAGAGCTTCAGGATGATGTTTTCGACATCTTCGCCGACGTAGCCGGCCTCGGTCAGTGTGGTTGCATCCACAATCGCAAAGGGCACATCGAGCATCTTGGCCAGCGTCTGGGCCAGCAGGGTTTTGCCAGTTCCGGTGGGGCCGACCAGTAGGATATTTGACTTGGCCAGTTCAATTTCGTTGCCGCGAGCGCGATTCATCTGAACGCGCTTGTAGTGGTTGTAGACGGCGACGGCCAGCTTCTTCTTAGTCTTTTCCTGTCCGATGACGTAATCGTCAAGGAAGGCCTTGACCTCCTGCGGCTTGGGCAGATGTGCCGGTGCAGCGCCTGCCGGATGCTCCGTGCGGTCGTCTTCGAGAATGGAGTTGCAGACCGCGACACACTCGTCGCAGATATATGCGCGGGGGTAATCGCTGGGCGAGGAGATCAGCTTGGCTACAGCATCCTGCGTCTTGTGGCAGAACGAGCAGCGGAGCGTATCGTCTGTTCCCGTGCGCGGTTTCATGGTCTGGCTCCTTATTCAGTGAGTATAACCCTGTTGCCGGTATTCGAAGGGCTGAGGGGTCTAACTAGGTACGGGGCTTGACGATAATCTCGTCAATGATCCCGTACTCCTTGGCCTGGGGCGCATTCATAATGAAATCGCGTTCCACATCCCGCTCAATCCGGTCCAGCGGCTGTCCGGTGTTCTTAGCCATGAGTGTATTCGTTATTTCGCGAATGCGCAGTATCTCACGGGCATGAATGTCAATATCGGTAGCCTGACCACTCAACCCCCCCATGGAGGGCTGGTGGATCAGAATTCGCGAATTCGGCAGGGCAAACCGCTTTCCCTTGGTGCCGGACATCAGCAGGAAGGCTCCCATGCTGGCTGCCTGACCGATGCAGTAGGTCACCACATCGTTCTTGATGAACTGCATGGTGTCATAAATGGCCAGACCCGCAGTGATGGAGCCGCCCGGCGAGTTGATGTAAAGCTGGATGTCCTTTTCCGGATCCTCGCCGGAGAGAAACAGCATCTGGGCGATGATCAGATTCGCGATCTGGTCATCAATCGGCGTGCCGAGGAAGATGATGTTATCGCGCAGCAGACGGGAGTAAATGTCATAGGAGCGTTCGCCCCTGCTTGTCTGCTCAACCACCATGGGAATCAGTGCCATGATCTTTTACTCGCCCTCTGCCGGAGTTTCTCCGGCCTGTTGCCTGCTGCTTTCTGAACCGCTTTAAGCGATGCCCTCATAGAGCAGGGTAGCTGTTTTTTCGCGACGCAATTGTTCCCGGATTCTAGCCAGTCCGCCGTCCTCAGTCAATCGCTTGTGGAGTGCCTCAAGAGGTTCCCTCATCTGGTAGGAGAGAATCTGCAACTCGTGCTCCACATCCTCGTCCGCAATGGTGACGTTTTCGGCCTCGGCAATCTTGTCGAGAACCAGCATCCCCTTTACCTCATTGAGGGCGGAATCGCGCTGAGCCGTGCGCAGGCGCTCGAAGTCGAGCTTGCGCATGTCATCCGGCGTCATGCCCTGTGCAGCCAGTGCTCTCAGGCCGCGTTCAAGGCGGGTGTCAATCTGCTGCTGAACCAGCGTCTCCGGAACAGGGAACTCGAATTTGGCGACCAGCGCCTCCATTAACTTCTCCTTGGCAATGCCCTCAAGGCGACGCTTCTTGTCTGCCGTCATATGCTCGCGCATCTTAGCTTCCAGATCGGCCAGCGTCTCAAACTCGCCCAACTCCTTGGCAAAGCTGTCATCAAGCGACGGCAGAATGCGCTTTTTGATGGAGAGAACCTCAAGCTGATACTTGACGCTCTTGCCGGCCAGCTTCTGCTCGCCGTAGTCGGCTGGGTAATCCACTTCCACGTCGAGTTCAGAGCCAACCTTGGCGCCTCTGAGAGCCTGATTGAAGGCATCCAGGGTATCCTTGCCGCCGACTTCGACCGTGACATCCTCGCCGGTAATGGGCTGCGGAGTGGGTTCGCCCTCAACGGAGAGCGGTGCGCCGGTGTAACGGATCTGTGCCCAGTCGCCGTCCTTGAGGGGGCGTTCTTCCTCGACCGGCTCCATGATGGCGCGGGATTCGCGTACGCGTTCCAGTTCAGCGGTGAATTCCTCTTCGGCCAGATCAGTCTGGGGCTTCTCAACGGTGACGCTCTTGTAGCCGTCAATCGCGAACTCCGGCAGGATCTCAAAGCTGGCCTTGCAGGTCAGGGGCTTGCCCTCTTCCAGAACGAGGTCAGCTACCTGCGGCTGCGAGATAGGTTTCAGGTTATCTGCCTCAATCGCCTTGCGGAATGCTTCGGGCAGCAGAGTCTCCAGCATTTCGGACTGAATATCCTTGCCAAAACGAGCGCGGATGACGCTCATAGGAACCTTGCCTACGCGGAAGCCGGGAATACGTGCCAGCTTCTGGTAGCGCTCCAGTTGGTCATTGTGACGCTTGGCTACGACCGCTGCGGGAATAGACAGTTCGACCGAGCGTGTGCACTCCGGGTTCAGAACCGGGCCGTGGTGGTGGTGTTCGTGGCCCTCATGATTGTGACCTTCATGGTCATGATCGTGTTCGTGTCCTTCATGATTGTGATCGGGAGTGGATTCGAGAGCGGTAGTGTTTTCTGTTTCAGATGAACTCAAGGTGTGCCTTCCGGAGGATATACGCTTGCAGCCGAGGTGCTTGAGGGCAACCCGGACTGCGATGCGTGGCCCGTTTATTTGCGCTCGGGCGGATATTCCAATGTTAGTTGAGTTTACGGGAGGGGTCAAAGCGGAGAGAAGTGGATAACCGGTTCGAAAGGAATAGGTGCAGAAATGGGAATCGGTCGGGCTCAGGCTTCCGATTCAAGAGGAGTTCGGACATGGGCCGCAAAACTGGGATGGGAGGCGCCGTAGCGCAGGAAGTTGTCTCGCGCCTGACTCAGGCTGAGGTAGCCATTTACGGTACAGCGAGCAAGGTCCGCATCCTTGTCGTCCTGACCGTCGTCTTCCCACCAGCAGACCGGGCACAGGCAATTGGTCTCCGGGGATTGGAGCGTTCTGTACCCACAGCAGGGACAGCGTACTGCGGCCGCAGCTTTCATAATAGTAGAGACGTCAATTCGAGGGAACAAGTTGCGGCCTTCTGCCGAAAAGGCTATATATCGCAGAATGAGCCGGAAACCCACTCCCGTCGTTCTGCCTGCCGAGTTGGCAAGCCTGAATGAGCGGGTCATCCACTGCGAGCGCTGTCCCCGGCTCCGGGAATATTGCCAAAAAATAGCCGAAGTCCGTCGCCGCGCCTATGCCGACCAGATTTACTGGGCCAAACCCGCGCCGCTCTTCGGCGACCCGAAGGCGCGTGTCCTGCTGGTGGGTCTTGCTCCGGGAGCGCATGGAGCCAACCGCACCGGGCGTTTATTTACCGGCGACAGTTCCGGTGATTTCCTCTTTCCGGTGCTCTATCGTGCGGGATTTGCTTCGCAGCCAACGGCGGTTTCCCTGCACGATGGCCTCCGGCTCAAAGATATGTGGATGCTGCCACGCTGTCGGTGCGCTCCTCCCGGCGACAAGCCCACTCCCGAAGAGATGGCCAACTGTGCGCCCTTTCTCGACGAGGAGATCAGCCTGCTGCCGCGAGTCATAGTGATGGTCTGCTTGGGGCGCATTGCCTATGACGGCATTGTGAGCCATTTGATTCGCAAGGGATTGATCGTAGCGCGCAAGGGGTACGACTTTGGTCACGGTGTAGAGCACAAGTTGCCGGATGGCAGATGGCTGGTGGGTAGTTATCACCCCTCACGCCGGAATACCAATACGGGCCTGCTGACGGAGGAGATGTTGCAGCGCGTGATGGACAGGGCAAAGGTGCTGGCGGCCTCTTTTTCGAAATCCGGAAGCGTCGTAAAATAGTTGCAAATGGCCTTCCCGATTAAAGTCTGTGTTGTTTGCAATGAAGAGTTTGAACTGAAGCCGGATAAGCCAGGCTTTGCCAACCGCTGCCCGGAGTGCAGTCAGCCGGAAAATGAGGACGGGGGTACTGCGACCAATCAGCCTATGGACGCGATTGAACGCAAAATCCAACAGGAAGCTAATGCGGCTCGCAGGGCAGCGATGCGCGATCTGCTCTATCGCAAGGACAGCTAAAGTCAAAATATATGGAGCGGGAGACCGGGATCGAACCGGCGACATCCAGCTTGGGAAGCTGACGTTCTGCCACTGAACTACTCCCGCTCATTTGAACCAACAGTTTAGCTCGTTGATTCGCGTTTACATCCAACTTATTTTCCATTTTGCTACGGTAGCCACTGGAAAATCAACGAAAAGTACTGCGATTTCCTGTCCTGAATTCACCACTCAACATCCCTGGTCTCTGAAGAACTGAGATTTTGGATAGTAAACCGACTTGCCGCAAAGACAACCTGAAACAGTATCGGCCAATCGGTTGGAAATGGCAATTCGTTCCAGTGGTCAGGCTGCATGGGAAACCAAAGTCTCAACTCATCCCGATTGGCGGCAAGCCGGGGCGCATCTTTGTAACCACACCCTACAGGCCGCATTGTTGATCCAGGATAGAGATACATCTCCATGCGCATTCCTATAAGTCAAAGATAGATCTATACCTCAGCACAAGTTTCAAGCCGAAATTAATACCTATCTAAAAAGGGAAACTCGGTGCGCACTATTTATCGTATTCATAAGCAACCTATAAAGAAATATTTTCAATGTTAGCGGTATTATATGTTTGCATAAACCAATGAAGTTTGGTGTATATTACAACCGGCTCAGGTTGCTCCTCGCAGGATGCCTGATCAAGGAGAACATTATGCTCAGGATTGCACAAAAGGTATTGTTTGGCACCGCGCTGGCAGGGTTGCTAATCTTCGGAGCCATGATGAGAACTACCATCGTGGCCGGACAAACAAGCACTCCTCCTGCTCCATCTATCACCCCTCAATCTCCCAATGTTTTGGCAGGCGAGTATGAAGCAAAGCGCCTGTTGTTCCTGATGGATCAGGATAAGGACGGAAGGGTTTCGCGACAGGAGTACATGGCTTTCATGGCTGCCGAGTTTGACCGGCTTGATGTGAACAAGGACGGTTATCTGGACGTCAAGGAGTTGGAGCGGTCGCAATTCGTGCGTGCACACCCTGCCGGAGGACACCGATAAAGCATTTTCTCGGTTGCTGTAAGGCGAAGGTACAATTTTAAGTCGGCGCGACCATCAGGGAGCGACGGCCCTGTACGATGCCGAAACCCCACACTAACTGTGAAAATGCCTTAAGCCAAACTGCGGAAAACGGAGCCTGTATTGCTTTGATAGGGGGCTACTTCATTGAGCGGATGCCTAAGGTGTCGGCGGCTGCTCGTTGAAGCGATAGCCTACATAGGCTTCTGTTAAAAGATACTTTGGATTTTGAGGATCGTCCTCAATCTTTTTTCGCAGTTGACGCACATACGTTCGCAGATACTCGAGTTCATTGCCATACTCGGGGCCCCATAGGGACTTCAGCAGCCGTGAGTGCGGAATTGGTTCCCCTGCGTGGATCATCAGGTAGTGCAGCATCTCGAATTCCTTCGGGGTCAGATGAATCATCCGGCCATTTTTCTGGACGCGGTATTTGACAGGGTCCAGGGTGAGTTCACCGTGACGAATAGGCACATCCCTGCTGTCGTCCTTTGCACTTCTTCTGCGAACAGCCGAACGTAAGCGTGCCGTCAGTTCCCTTATCTGAAAGGGCTTTGTGATGTAATCATCGGCGCCGGCGTCCAGCGCCAGTACCTTGTCGTCTTCGCTATCCATTACGGTCAACATTAAAATAGGCAACCGTGCAATCATATTGCGAATGTTGCGGCAGGTTTCTACGCCACCCATCCCCGGCATATCAACATCGAGCAGAACAGCATCAAACCACTTCACGCGGACCAGCGAGATTGCTTCCTCGCCCCGAGCCGATTCAATGACGGAGAAACCCATCTCGGTCAACATGATGCGAAGGGCTCTTCTGGTGGAGCTATCGTCGTCAACCACTAGAATAGTACCTGCTCCATCACTCAACGGTCCCAATCCCTCTGGATGCAGTGTCTCGGTTATCATTGTTCTCTCCTTATGTTTGTGCCTTCCGGGAGTGAGACAAAAAATGTTGTTCCCTCCCGGTCATCGCTTACGACCCATACATGCCCGTGATGGGCTTCTGCCGCGCTGCGAACTACCGACAGGCCGATGCCTGTACCCGCAACAGAATCTTTTGAGGATTTAGACCTGTAAAAGCGATCAAAGATGCGTTCACGGTCTTCGATGCGAATGGTAGGGCCGAAATTGTGAACGGAGACGATTGTCTCGTTACGGCTCTTGCAGGCTGAAATATCAATTTGTGTTCCCGGTGTCGAATATTTACGCGCATTGTCAATGTACTGTTTCAGGATCATTGACAGCAGTCCGCGATCTACGCGCAGGGCGAGAGTAGTATCCTCAATCGTAACCTGAAACGTATTTCTGGTTTCACCGCTTGTAATGCTGTTCAGCATTTCTGTAATCAACTCCTTAATATTCACTAATTCTGTGTGCAATCCAACTTGCTTTGCTTCGAGCTTTGCGGTCCGAAGCAAACGAGTGCAGAGCTCATTCATGCGAACACTTTCGCTGTCTATCAATGAGACCAGTTCCCGCTGGGGGGACGTCATTCCACCCAACTCGAGCAGCCCGGAGCTGGCGGTGTGAACAGCCGTAAGGGGTGTCTTGAACTCATGCGCCAGCGCATCCAGCACAGCTACTCGCAGCAGTTCGCTCTGTCTGGCTGCCTCGACCCTGTCCTCCTTTTCAAAGGATTGATGGCGCTCCATAGCAATGGCTGCCAGCGCTGCCAGAGCATCCACGACCAGTGGATTTAATTGACCACGCAGCACAAGAGCGCCGACAGATTGATTGCCGATGTGCAGAATCCTTTGGGATGTGCAAGTCTGTGCATCTTCTATCGAGGTGTCCCGTATATAGCACTCTTTTGCCAAATCTTTTTCGTCTTCCTCCCATTCGCCAACCCTGTCCAGACGTCCCATATTTGCGTCGAACAGGGCAACCGTGCTCACACAGAAGATTCTTTGAATCAACAGTGCAAGTTGGGGGCCGGGCGCTTGTCGCATATCCAGCAAGAGGGAGCTTCGACTTAATTCATACAACTGCTCCATCTCAGAGCGACGCAACTCTGCCTCGCTGGCATTTCGCATTTCTTTCGACGATAGCCTGCTGACTATGAACGCAGTAAGAACAAATGTCGCAAGAGCAAGCCAATCCTGCGGATCATATATATAGAAGTGGAAACGAGGGTCAGTAAAAAAATAGTCGAGTGAAGCAGCCGCCAGGACCGACATTGTGGTTGATTGCCAGAGCCCGTATCGTAAAGCGACCAGGACGACCAGCAGGAGGTCCAGAAAGCTGATTGTTGTCAGGTTAAAGTGCAGGTTAAACCCGGCATAAGTAAGAGCGCAGAGTGCAGCGCAGGATGCCAGGAACTCTCTTGGTGCGAGGAGACTGCGCGATAATTTGCTCTGCGATAAAGTAGATTCTTTTCTCATCTGACCTTCATGCGAAAAGCTTTTGTTCCGCCTTTCAACTGCCGACAGGCTATCTCTCTATGCATAAGGATTTCATGTGTAAATCATGGTAAATATAGTAGGAATTCCTCTGTACGTTTACGAAAAACAACATATATATAAAGATCATCCTCGCAGCCCAAGTTGCCATGCGATAGTTTCTGTTCGAAATCAAGCCGCAATCAAATTAGTAAGACATAAATACTGTCAATATAATTTTCTAACGATATCATCATGCCTTATTCATTATTTAGATAACCCTGTAATTAAAATAGGAATGCGACGTAGTTCCACTTATGCTGCTAGCACTATTATTGATGGGTGCATCGCAATAATTATGGCTTACTTATGACTACATATCTATAAAAATTATCTATTATCCTTGTGGAATTCTTATGGAGTATTTCATAAAACTCAAATAGTAAAGTCCGGTTGTGATTCAACCAATGCACAATCGTTGAGTTGTTCAATGCCTGATAACCCAGCGGCGTTCAGCGTCGCGGAGTAAAAACGATGATGAAAACCCTCAGGACGGTCGCAACAATCGGGATAGTAGCCTGTAGCCTTGCTCTGCAACATAACTGTCGTGCAGAAAGCACAGCTTTGTATCCGGCTTCAAGTGAACCCGGAGTGGGAAGTGGTCTTGCTGACGGCTCAGTGTCAACAACAACATCTTCTATAGGCTATCTGCCCGATGTTATATCAGCATCGGCGGACGCTTCGATGGATGCCGGCCAGGCACCTGCGGTGCCAGCCGCGCCTGCGCCTAAACCCGGCTTCTTCACGCGGATGGGTCGAGACTACCTAGCAGACTGGGCGGGCATCGGAGTTGATCCGAATGCACCGGCACCGAAGCGTCGCGGTACGCCGACGCCTATATCTTCGCCTCCTTTCCCCTCAGGAGACTGGCCGATTGGTGGCACACAGGTAATTGGAGCTCCGGATTATCAGAGCTATCCGCTCTCTGATGCCATCAAGCCGGGAACCCGCAATAAAGTTTACGGATGGCTTGAGGTAGGCGCCAACGCCTCAACCTCGAACAAGACCATTCTTGCAGGTGGAGCAAATGGTAACCCCGCCAACTACCCCTTTGCATACGATGAGTATTCAAACACCTTCCAGTTGGATCAGTTCGCTGTCTACTTTGAGCGACTGGCAGACACTGTACAGACCAGCCACTTTGACTGGGGCTATCGCTTTACAAGCCTGTACGGCGTTGACTATCGCTTTACCACGGCGAATGGAATGTTCAGCCAGCAATTGCTATTGCAGAACAAGCAATACGGCTTTGATCCGGTGATGGCATATGTGGATCTCTACTTCCCGCATGTAGCTCAGGGGATGGATCTTCGGCTCGGACGTTACATTTCCCTGCCTGACATCGAAGCCCAACTCGCGCCCAACAATTACAGCTACACGCACTCCATTCTTTACACTGTTGACTGCTACACGCAGACCGGTGCGAATGCGACGATCAAGTTCAGCGATCACTTTACATGGCAGGTTGGTTTTTCTCCGGGCTGCGACACCATGCCCTGGACCTCCAGCGCCAAGCCTACAGGAAATACTTGTCTGGTCTTTACATGGAGTAAGGGCGGAGATGTAATCAACGCCTGTGACAACACCATCAACGATGGCAAGTGGGCCTACAACAACCTGACGGCCCAGTACATCACCTACTACCATGCCTTCAGTCCTACCTGGCACACAGACACGGAGTTCTGGTATCAGGATGAATTACAAACGCCAAATTTAAATAATATTGGCGGACTGAATCTCCTGGTCAAGGATCACAACATCACCGGTCCGAATGAGACATTCAAGCTCAACATCCCCGGTGCAAATGGTGGATATTGTGGTGCCTCCCGTGCTACCTGTTATGCAGATGAATGGGCGATTACAAATTACTTGGAGCACGACTTCAACAACCACAAAGCCTCGCTGAATATCCGCAACGAGTTTGTGAATGACATGAAGGGTCAGCGTACCGGGACTGCAACAAAGTATCAGGAGGCTATGGTGGGTTTTGACTACTGGGTCGGTTCCACCATCACCTTCCGACCTGAGTTGAGCTACGGTCATACCTATGGCCGCCCCGGCTTCAACAATGACACTACGTTGCCTTCCTGGAACGCTGCTACGCTGAATGCCGTGAACGGGCTGGGAAATCCAATCATCACGAACATCAACAATGACCCCGGAACTCCAAGCTTTCTGAGCAATGGTGGCCGCCCCTCCAAAAACGACCAGTTAGTTCTGGCCGCAGACCTAATCTGGCACTTTTAAAAATCAGCATGTGGATAGTCCGGCGCAGTAGGCCGGACTATCCCAACAAATTGTTTTATGCAGCAGCGTTTGATTATGAGCAGCACACTATCAATTCACAAAGGGCAGAAGGAGCCAAATGCAAATAACACGAATACCGTTCAGGGATGTTCTCGTTGCATCCGCTCTTGGATGGTTGCTGGCATTAGGCCTGCCAGTGTACGCGCAACAGGGTCTTACATGGGAACAGGTGAAGGCACGGTTTGAAGTCGCAAATCCGGTACTAAGGGCCGATGAATCGAACGTTGCAGAGATGAAGGCCGAGGAAATTACAGCCTATCTTCGTCCGAATCCGCAGTTCACGATGGCGACCGACGGAACACAGATTGCCCGTAATAATGGCGTGTGGCAGCCCTTTGTCGGGACGCAATATCAGCCTGGCCTCAGCTATCTTCACGAGCGGGAGCACAAACGGGAACTGCGGTTGAAGACTGCCAAAGAAGGAACCCAGATTGCAACCTTTCAGCACGAGGATCTGGAACGTAATCTGGTCTTCAATCTTCGCTCGCTCTTTGTTCAGACGCTTCAGGCCAAGGCCGTGCTGGTGCTGGCCAGGGCCGACCTCGAATACTACGACAAGATTATCGAGATCAGTCGCAACCGATTCAAGGTCGGCGATCTGGCGCAGATTGATCTGGACCGCATTGAGTTACTCCGGGTGCAGTATGAATCAGAGATTGAAGCGGCCACCGTCAATCTTCGCACATCGAAGATTCAACTCCTGCAATTGCTCGACGAAAGAACTCCGGTGGACCAATTTGATGTGGACGGGCCATTCGATTTCTCAGATCAGTTGCAGGCACTCGAGGATTTGCACAAGACTGCTCTTGACAGCCGTCCCGATCTGCGCGCGGCTATTGAATTGTTGCAGCAGGCGGATACGAATCATAAGCTGGCGGTCTCGAACGGCTCAACGGACCCGACCTTCAGTGCTTGGTACACCTACAATCCATCCTTTAACAATCCAAACGATAAGCAGACGCTGGGCCTGAGCGCAAATATTCCCTTGCGCATCTTTGACCGCAATCAGGGAGAGAAGAAGCGCACGCTGATTGACATTGACCGCAACAGGCAGTTGACGGATGCAGCGCAGGCACAGGTCTTCAGCGATGTGGACTCGGCCTATGAACAGGTGCGCAGCAACATCGAATTGCTCAAGCCGTACAAGGCGAAGTACCGCGATCAGGCCACGCGCGTGCGCGATACGGTGACCTTCGCTTACGAACATGGAGGAGCGTCCCTGATGGATTTCCTCAACGCACAAAGTGACTACCGGGTAGTTCAACTGGCCTATCTGCAACTGGTTGGCTCTTACTTGACGGCTGCCGGCCAACTGAATCTTTCTGTGGGGCGCGAGGTGATCCAATGAAATCGAAATACATTCTGTATTTTGTCCTGAGCATTGCACTTGCACTTTCTTTGTCTGGATGCAAAAAGAGTTTCACGCCAGCAGATGGCGCGCCACAGCCGGCTCAGGTTGTGTCGAGTGGCGACATGAGTCTGGTTACAGTTGATAAGCCGGAGCAGTTTCCGCTGGTTGCCGCAGAGCAGATTGCTGCTGCGGCTGAACTGAAGGTGACCGGAGCTGTATTTCCAGATGTTGCCCGCGAGATTCCTGTCATCTCGCTTGCCAATGGTCGCGTTGTGGACATCAAAGCGCGCCTTGACGACAACGTGAAGAAGGGCGATCTGCTGCTGAAGGTTCAGAGCCCGGACATCACGAATGCATTCGATGTCTATCTGAAGGCAGCCAACGATGAGCAGCTTGCGAACAAGGCCTATGTGCGCGCGAAGCAACTCTACGAGCATGGCGCCATCTCGCTCAGCATGCTGGAGCAGGCCGAGGACACGGAGAAGGATGCGCAGGCAGACCTGAAGGCATCTGAGGAACAACTGGACACGCTTGGCGTGGACAAGCATCATCCCAGCAGCATCGTTCCTGTTTATGCGCCTATCTCTGGCGTCATCATTGCGCAGAATGTGACGAATGCCGCAGCCGTAGGAGCCAGCCTCTCCGGTTCGGCGACGGCCTTCACTATCGCGAATCTTTCAACGGTGTGGATCGTCTGCGATGTCTATGAAAATGACATTCCGAAGATCACGCTGGGACAAACGGCGCAGATACAGATCAATGCCTATCCTGACCGGCCCTTGGTGGGACGCATCAGCGATATCGGTCCTGTGCTTGATCCCAGCATTCGTACAGCCAAGGTTCGTATAGAGGTGCCGAATCCGGGCATCCTTCGTCTGGGAATGTTTGTTACGGCGACTTTTGAGGGCAGGACGAAGGAGACGCGTGCGGTTGTACCGGCGGCTGCCGTGCTGCATCTGCATGATCGGGAATGGGTCTTTGTGCCGGCTCCGAATCAGCAGTTCCGCAGGGTAGAGGTAAGCACTGGAAAGATGCTGCCGGGTAACCGTCAGGAGATTCTCTCCGGCATTAATGCAGGCCAGCAGGTAGTTTCGAATGTTCTGCAACTGGAAGCTACGCTGGAGGCCCAATGATAGAAAAACTTGTAGATTTTGCACTCAAAAACAGGTTTCTGGTACTGGCAATCGCTGTCATGTTGTTTGTGTGGGGAGCCATCTCCTTCCACAATCTACCTGTTGATGCCTATCCCGATGTTGCGGATAACTACGTCAATGTAATTACGCAGTGGCCGGGCCACTCAGCGGAGGATATCGAGAAGCAGATTACTGTCCCAACTGAAATTCAGATGGCGGGAATCCCGGACATGATGAACCTGCGCTCCTTCAGTCTGGCTGGCATTTCGAGCATCATGATGAACTTTAACGACTCCTCCAGCAATAGTTGGAATCGGGAGAGAGTTCTCGAAAGGTTAAGTTCGGTTACGCTGCCTGCAGGTCTGGTTCCCCAGTTGCAGACGGACTGGAGCCCTGCCGGACAGATTTACTGGTACACCATCGAGAGCAAGAACCCGAGTATAGATGTTATGGAGCAGAAGGCCCTTGAAGACTGGACGCTTGAGAAGCAATTCAAGAGCGTTCCTGGCGTTGTTGACGTTGCCAGCTTTGGTGGCATGACGAAGGAATACCAGATTCGACTCAACCCGGATGCGATGATTAGCTACGGTCTGAACATTGCTCAGGTTGAGCAGCAACTCCAGATCAACAACAGCAACGCAGGCGGGAGCTTCATCGTTGCAGGAGCGCAGCAGATTAATGTTCAGGCTCAGGGCCTGTATGAAAATGTTCAGCAGATTGAAGACACTCTGATCAAAACCTCAGGGGGAACGCCAATCCGTATCAAGGATATTGCGGAGGTGGATCAGGGACCAAAGATCAGGCTTGGCCAGATTTCAAAGACTTATAAGGATGTGAACGGAAAATTAATAGACAATCCAGATGTTGTCGAAGGCGCTCTATTGTTGCAAAAGGGACACGACGCGGATCCTGTATTAAAAGCGATTGAAGAAAAAGTTAAGGAAATCAATGCTCATATTCTTCCCAAGGGTGTGAAAGTTGTTCCGTTCATGGATCGCAGCGATCTGGTACATCTGACCACGCACACGGTGCTTCACAACCTGCTTGAAGGAATTATTTTGGTGGCGATTATTCTTATCTTTTTTCTGGGGAATGTGCGTGGGGCAATCATCGTTGCGATTACGATCCCCTTTGCTCTGCTGTTTGCTTCCATCTGTCTGGGCTTGCAGCATATCCCGGCGAACCTGCTCTCGCTCGGGGCGCTTGATTTCGGCATGGTGGTTGATGGTGCCGTCGTCATGGTGGAGAACATTGTCAGACATGTCTCCCGGAAAGATGATAAGCGCACGGCTCAGCAGAAGATCAAAGATGCAGCGCATGAGGTTCAGCGGCCCGTCTTTTATGCCATCGCCATTATCATTACAGCTTATCTTCCTATCTTCACCTTGCAGTCGGTGGAAGGCCGTCTCTTCAAACCGTTGGCATGGACCGTGGCCTTTGCACTGCTGGGCGCGCTGATTTTTTCGGTGGTGCTTGCCCCTGTGCTCTCCAGCATCTTATTCCGGAAGGGTGCCAAAGAGTGGCACAACCCATTCATGGAATTTTTGATTGTCCATTATAGAAAGGGAGTAACTTGGGCTATTCATCATCGCAGTATTACGGTAGGTGTTAGTGTCGCGGGATTTGTACTGGCGCTTTATCTCATGGGCGGTGTCATCGGTTCCGAGTTTCTTCCGCATCTCGATGAAGGTGCGTTGTGGGTTCGTGGTTCTCTGGCTCCTTCAACTGGACCAGAAGAGAGTCTGGATATCTCAAACAAGGCTCGCATAGAGCTGGCGAGTTTTCCAGAGGTCACTCAGGTGGTAAGCCAGATTGGTCGTCCTGATGACGGCACGGACTGGACAGGATTCTTCAATACGGAATACTTTGTGGATTTAAAGCCCAAAGATCAGTGGCGACCGATATTTCAACAGAACAAGGAAGACCTGATTGCTTCAATGAACAAGCAACTGGAGAAGATTCCCGGAGTTATCTGGGGTTTCTCTCAGCCCATTGAAGACAACATGGAAGAGGCCGTCAGCGGCGTCAAGGGTGAGTTGTCCGTCAAAATCTACGGCGACGACTTCAAGACGCTTGAGCAAAAGGGAAATGATGTTGTCAGTGTCATGAGCAAGATTCCTGGGGTGACAGATCTTGGCCTCTTCCGCATCATCGGCCAGCCGAATCTGACCTTTGCCGTGAATCGTCAGGCTGCAGCGCGCTGGGGAATTAATGTCGCCGATATTCAGGATGCGATTCAAACGGCAGTTGGCGGCACAACGCTCAGTGAAGTCCTGAAAGGCGAGGCTCAGTATGATCTTGTGCTGCGCTATCAGAAACCGTATCGCGATACCAGGGAAGCAATCGAAAATATTCGTTTACTTTCTCCTACAGGGGAACGCGTCTCTCTTGCGCAATTAACAAAAATCAGTACGACGGACGGTGCAGAGGAAATTTATCGCGAGGGTGAGCAGCGGTATATAGCTGTGAAGTACGGTGTAAGAGATCGCGATCTGGGGAGCACCGTGGAGGAGGCTATTTCCACGGTAAACAAACAGGTTTCTTTGCCGACTGGATATCATATCGTGTGGGCAGGGGAGTACGAAAGCAAGCAGCGTGCTGACAAGCGTCTGGCAATCATTGTGCCGTTGACGGTCGTCCTGATCGCCATCATCCTGTACACAATGTTCAAGTCCTTCAAGTGGGCAGGACTCATTCTGGTCAATGTTGCGTTGGCTCCAGTGGGAGGATCACTGGCACTGCTGATTACGCATACCAACATCAGCGTCTCGTCCAGTGTTGGTTTCCTCGCATTGTTTGGTGTTTCGGTGCAGACCGGCGTGATTATGCTTGAGTACATCAATCAGTTGCGTGCAGGTGGTTATACCGTTGAGGGAGCAGCAATTGAAGGAGCAGTTCTGCGATTGCGTCCAATCATGATGACCATGTTGGTGGCTACGCTTGGCTTGCTGCCGGCGGCACTCTCACGCGGCATTGGTTCCGACTGCCAGCGACCTTTTGCCATCGTCATCGTGGGTGGACTTATAGTTGACCTTGTGATGAGCATCTTCCTGCTGCCAACACTCTATGTCTGGATGGCGGGAGAGCACGACATCCTTCCTGCCCGCAAGCCAGAATGGACAAACGGCTAAATGGTAGAGAGGGAAGCCTGAAATGGCTGTACCCCTTGAAAAGAGAATCTTCAACAGCGATACGGTCAGCATTCGGTTGAACCACAACAAAGGTCATTAACAAATCTGGAGGTCGAATGGATAAGCAAGAGGCTCGCGTTAGGATTGCAGAGGTTGGAATTTTACCCTCTGTGCGGGTGAATTCTTCAGAGTTGGCAAGATTTGCGGGTGAGACTGTGTATGCAGCAGGTATTCCCGTAGTCGAAATCACATTAACTGTACCCGGTGCGCTGGAGGTAATCAACAATCTGGCCGTTCGCTATCCGGATATGGTAGTGGGTGCCGGCACTGTTCTTGATGAGGCAACCGCGCAGCAATGCGTGGATGCAGGCGCCAGATTCCTGACCAGCCCCGGTTTTATCCCGGAAGTAGTGTCCTACGCAAAAAAATCTGAAGTGGTTGTGCTGGCAGGTGCTTTGACACCATCCGAAGTAATAGCTGCATGGAAGGCCGGTTCCGACTTCGTCAAAATTTTCCCCGCTACTCCTGTGGGGGGAGACCAATACATTCGTGCGCTTAAGGTTCCTCTGCCACAGATTCCGCTTATTGCTACAGGTGGCGTAAATCAATTAACAGCCTTCGACTTTATCCTCGCAGGTGCAAGCGCGATCGGAGTTGGTGGAGAGCTGCTCCCGCAAGAGGCATTACATCTTCGGCAGGAGAATCGTATCCATGAACTGGCGCGGAGATATCTGGCTCTGGTGAAGGATGCAAGGGCCCTGAGGAATACATACTATTAGGTTGGTTTGACCTATAAGACATTCAACGAACAACCTATTCCATGCATTGTCATGGTTGTAATAGTGACCTGGAAGCCAATGCTAAGCAGGACTGTTTTCAGTTGGTTGCAATCACTGCCATTTTTATGGCTTGCTCACTTATATGGGTCATATATATAAGTCGTGAAGATGCATTTGTGCAATTCCTTATGGGTTTATAACGCAACCTATGTGAATGTTTTAATTAAATACAGTCTGAGTGATTACTTTAAACGCCAGGCTGTCTTATGCGCTCGGTAATCGGGCCACACCACTCAAATCATTAAGGAGGCAATTTGAAGAACAAAAGTCTGAAACTCAGCCTACTTCTGGGTGCGGCAGGTTGTTTTGCCCTCATCCCGACTTACTGTAGCGCACAATTTGAGGCAAACAGCCTACAGAAGCCAGCGCTCTTAAGCCGCGTGGATTATCCATCCGGTGTTTCTTCTTCGGAGGCTGGAGAAACGGCAGCGACCGAAAGCTCTTCTTCAGTGCCGATGCTTGGCATCGGTTCTGCAGGAGGTTCGATGCAGACAGCAACTCCGGCAGTTCCTGCTACACCCACCGTGGATACTGTTACGCCATTCGCAGATGGCGACTGGACGTGGTTGAATGGCAACCCGCGTACCAGGGATTGTCCTCTGTGCTCAAAGTACTTCACGCCGGAGATTCGCGTGGACACAAACTACAATCTTGACTTCAATCATCCCGCTGACGATACCATCAGTGGTTCGAGTGAAGTATTCCGTTCGCAGGAAGTTCAGGTGGAGCAAATCGGCATTGGCGGCGATCTGTTGATAGACAACGTTCACATGCGTCTGATGACACAGTTTGGCGAGTATTCCGTGACTACGCCGCGCAACGACGGCAGCGTCGGACGTGGCCAGTGGAATCTGGACGATGCCTACCGGTACATTGCGGAAGGGTACGGCGGCTATCACTGGAACAAGATGCATGGCATCAATCTGGATGCCGGTATCTTCATGTCTTATGTAGGCCTCTTCAGTTACTACAACTTTGACAACTGGGCCTATCAGCCGTCGTTTGTTTCCTCAAATACGCCGTGGTTCTTCAATGGTGTTCGCGGACAGTTCTTTGTGACACAGCACCTGAAGATCGAGCCATGGTTTATTAATGGCTGGCAGTCCTACGCACGTTATAACTCCAAGCCGGGCCTTGGCGGACAAATCAAGTGGACGCCGAGGGGGAAAATGAATGTCATCTCCAATAATTACGGCTTCGGAGAGGATGATGCAGGCATCAGCGGGCGCACCCGCATCCACACCGACAACAGCTTTGAGTTCAAGACATGGAACAAAGCGAAAACAGGCGCATTCAATGCCTTCTCTGTTACCTTCGATTTGGGCTGCGAAAGTGGATCGGGCGTTGCCTGCCACGGTTCAAAAGGACACAAGGTATTCGTACCCGGATCGGGCACCTATGGTCACGCTGGCTATGTAGCTCCCGTGCTTTATCAGAAGCAGAGCTTCCTTGGCTGGATGGTTTATAACCGTACGGTCTTTGACAAGGCCAAATATGGTCTGACCTTCGGTGGTGGTTACGTGAATAACCCCGGACGCTATCTCGTACTGCTGCCTCCCATCAATGGTGCAACAGCTGTTACGCAGAGTGCGTACTTCCCGGAAAATCCAGGTGAGCCTTACCATGGTGAAGATGGTACGGTGACATGGGATTACATGCCGAGTCAGTACATAACCTTCCGCACTGAATATGGCTACCGCCACTCGGATGTGCCTTACTGGGCAGGTCGTGGTGGTTCAACGCCTCCGGGGGGAGCAACCAATTCCTCCGTGGGCAGCCCGGCTGACTTTACCTGTCTTAGCCCCTCGGGGACAGCCTTTGACTCAGGCGTTGGCTATACAGGCTCACCGGGAATGAATTACAACGCAGAGTATGCAGGGCAGATTTCAAATGCAAAAAGCGTCTGCTTTAACGGTGGCTATGGGCCGACGGGTTCAATTGGAACCGCCGGCCCCATCCGCTCCACTTTGTGGCAGCCGGATATGCGTCATGATGAGCAGAAGGTGATTTTTGCGATTCTTGTGAAGTGGTAGCAGATGAGAATTCAGGCTTCGGTGGTAATGACGTTGAAGCCTGATCGTGAATGCCGGCATTATGGCTTTATTCCATGGTCTTACCCGTGGAGTAAAGCCATAATGGCATAAGAGTAATAAGCTAGCGTAGAGTGAGGTAACTATTTATTCTTAGTAATTCTTTTATGTGCTCTTCATGGAGCCCGCCCCATACTTAATCATGGGAGGTAAGCCGAAGATGAAAACAAATCTACTTGTAGCAGGAATTCTTTCATTCGCTCTTGCAGGTGTGGGAACCGCACAGGGTACAATCTCTTCTGCGGAGAATGGTGAGCACTACACGCAGGCCCAACTGAAGCAATTGGCAAACACCGCGCAAACTCCAGAACAGTACAAAGCTCTCGCAGGTTACTACGGCGATCAGCAGCAGAAATATCTGCTGAAAGCCGCTGAAGAGAAGAAGCTGTGGGAGCAGCGGAACCAGATAACCACAAGTCTGTATGCCAAGTACCCAAGGCCCGCAGATTCGTCGCGTTATCGCTACGAGTACTTCAGCGCCAAAGCCACGGAGTCGGCATCGCTTGCTGTGAAGTACAGCCAGTTAGCGCAGTCGCCGATGCTCAGGTAGCTTCAGGGCTAGCCTTATTGCAATTCTTCAGCAATGCCCGGCATAGGTCGAACAATCCTATGCCGGTTTTTATGGGATATAGGCCAAAGAAAGCCGATGTCCTGTCAATAAACCACTCGTGCTATGAAGAACGTTATGGCCGTACTTTTGATTATTGTTCCTATGCTCCGGTAAGTCGCGAGCGCTCGGCCCACAAACCCAATCCCGGATTCGAGATGAAGAATATCTCTTCGCCATCAACCGTATTGTAGCCGTGGCTCAACTTTGCCGGGTTGTAGCGTTTCAGCAGCAAGGACACATCACCATAGGCAAAGCCGACGCTCTCCACCTCTTCCTTGCTCAATTTTCCTGGGCAGTAAGTAATTTTGAAGCGTCCCTCTGAAGAGCCGTGGATAAGATGCGCCGCAGCACTCAGATTGTTGGCCAAATCGGCATAGGCCTTTACCGAGGCCAGCGTTGCTTCTGTGCCCAGATAGCCGTATTTACGAATCAGGCCATCAATCGCCTTGTCCTCTCCGAATTCCTTAACCTCTGGCCCAAGAATAATCAGTTCGCCTCCTTTGGCCAGCGCCATCCGGGTGCGGTAGATAGCCTTGTTCCCCAGCCATGTGCTGTGGAACTCCTGTGGGTCCAGGTAGACTACAGCCTTTTGAATCGGCTTCTCCAGCGTTTCAAAGTTCACTTTCAGGCTTAGTTCTGCGGCCTTCAGGAAGCACTCCACGTTATCGCCGATAAACATGCCGCGCACAGCCAACGTGCCATTATCCCTGCGCCCGACCACGGTTTGCACGTAGACAATCGGTAGGTGGTTGAGGAAGTGGTCGGAAGCGTAGTTGAGAACATTGCGGACCGGATTGATGGCGCGTCCCATAATCCGTTCCATGCCGTAGACAGCGCCCAGAAAGTGGCTGCGGTTGATGCCGCCCGGGCCACCGGTGCCGACCAGAATATTTTTGTTGTAGTTGGCCATGCCGATGACCTCGTGCGGCACTACCTGGCCAATCGAGAGAATCAGGTCGTAAGCCGGGTCCGTCAACATTCGGTTGACCTGCGCCGGCCAGGGATAGCTCAACTTGCCCTCGGATTGCGCGTGAATAAACTCAGCCGGAACTTCGCCCATGGCTACGACATCGTTGCGCCAGTCATGTACGCGAAAGAGGCTCTGTGGCATTTCGCCGAACATATGGGATATCTGATCCGGTCTCATGGCAGTGTGCGTGCCCAGAGCGGGCAGAACCTCTGTCATGCGGTCGCCGTAAAACTCCCATGCGTAGCGCGTCAGTTCGCCGGCGCGGGAGTGCTCCCGGCTCTGGTCTGGTGGTACGGCCAGTACGCGCCTGCGAGCGCCAAGTTTGGCAAGGCTGTCGGTCAGCAGGAACCTCAACTGTTCGGGAGAGAGATCGGTTTCAGTACTACCGGTGGCGCAATAAAGGCTCATTCGGTCAACTCGTTTCATGCTGCTATTTACGAGGCTCAAATTCTCCCCGTATTCAGTTACACAGATGCCAATTTTACTCGCCGAGAAGAGAAATTTCGATTCCCATACCGATATATAGTAGTTGACAGGAAGTAGAATTATGCTGTTAAGTGGTAGTACCAATTTTCAGGAGAAAGAAAAGTCATGAGTAACGGTTTGCAGATTCCCAAGTCGGGCGCACTGGATTTTTTATCGCTGGGCGCATTGGTACATCGTCTCGATCCGGGCATTATTCCCTTTCGCAAGGCAACAGAATGCAAGATTCACGTCAGCGGCGGAGAGTTTAATGTTGCAGCAAACCTCTCGGACTGCTTTGGCCTGAATACGGCCGTCGCATCTGCGATGGTGGATTACCCGATCGGCGACCTGATTGCCGAGCGTGTGCGCGCCATGGGCGTCAAGCCCTACTACCGGCACTTTAAGCACAACGGCGTGAACGGTCCGAACATGGCGACGGTCTACAGTGATCGCGGTCAGGGCCCCCGCGCTCCTGTGGTCTTTTACAACCGCTGCAACGAGGCCGCAGCGCAGTTGAAGCCGGGGGACTTTGACTGGAAGGCGATTTTTGCCGGTGGCATCCGTTGGGTGCATAGCGGAGGCATTTTTGCGGCGCTCTCTCCAACGACCGGCGAACTGGTCGTGGAAGCGATGAAGGCCGCCAAGGCTGCCGGTGCCATCACTTCGTTTGACCTCAACTTCCGCGAGAAGCTCTGGAATATCTCCGGCGGCAATGATCGTGCTGTTGAGGTGATTGGCCGCATCGTCGAGAACGTGGATGTTCTGGTCGGCAACGAAGAGGATTTGCAGAAGGGACTTGGCATTCCCGGGCCGGAGGTTTCGGCCAAGTCCAAACTGGATTCAAGCGTCTACTTCAGCATGATTGACAACGTAGTGAAGAAGCAGCCGCATGTAAAAGTGGTTGCCACTACGCTGCGCGAGGTTCACTCAACGAATCGTCATAGCTGGAGCGCCCTGGCATGGGTGGACGGCAAGACGCACGTAGCCCCGACAGCAGAGCTTGATGTTGTGGATCGTGTTGGCGGCGGCGATGGCTTTGCGGCAGGCTTCATCTATGGCCTGCTCAGTGGCGAGAGCCCGGAAGAGGCTGTCAAACTGGGCTGGGCACACGGCGCACTGCTCACCACCTTCCCTGGAGATACCACCATGGCCACCGTGGATCAGGTGCGTGCTTTTGCCAAGGGTGGTTCGGCCAGAATCCAGCGCTAATTCGGAAAAGCAGCAGGGAAGGGCGGTGGGGATTTCTCCTTACCGCCTTTCTCTTTTTTCCGGATTGTCTGTGACCGTATGCACTGGTTCATCCCTCCCATACGGTGTACACTTCGATACGGCGTTTCAGACAAAAAACATGCCCGTTGAAGAGAAACTTTGCATGTTGAGCTACACTCGTGGCCCCAGTATCCCCTTGCTGGATATGACCATAGGCGACCTGCTCGACCGTACTGCCTCCCGCTTCCCCGACCGGCTAGCGCTGGTCTCCTGCCATCAATCGCAACGCCTCACGTGGTCCGAACTGAGCCTTGCCGCTGACCGGGTTGCCCGTGGCCTATGGTCCCTTGGCATCCGGCGGGGTGATCGCGTCGGTCTCTGGTCCACCAACTGCACCGAGTGGATTCTGATGCACATGGGCTGTGCCCGCGCCGGAGTTGCGCTGGTCAACGTGAACCCCGCCTATCGCTCCCACGAGTTGCAGCACACTCTGCGCAGATCGCGCATGAAAGCGCTCTTCCTATGGCACACGGATAGGCGAGCCGATTACGCTGAGATACTTGGCCGTGCCTGTCACGGATTGACGCTTGAGCTTCAGCACACAATTTACTTTGATTCGCCCGAGTGGCCGGCACTTCTCGACGCACCGGGAAAGCTGCCCGACTCGGTTGACCCGCAGGATGTTGCCAACATCCAGTACACCTCCGGGACGACCGGGTTGCCCAAGGGTGTCATGCTTTCGCATCACAACATTGTCAACAACGGACAGTTCCTGGCGCAGGGTTTCCACTACACCGAGCAGGACCGCATCTGTCTGCCGGTGCCGCTCTTCCACTGCTTTGGCTGTGTCATCGGAACCATGTCTGCAGTCAACTCCGGTGCGGCCATCATCCTGCCCAATTGGACCTACGATGCCCGTGCCACGCTGAAGGCCATCCACGATGAATCGGCGACATCCGTTTACGGCGTTCCGGCGATGTATGTTGCGGAACTGGGCCTACCGGAGTTTGCCACCTACAACCTCACCAGCCTGCGCACCGGGATGATGTCCGGAGCACCCTGTCCGGTTGAGTTGATGAAGCGCGTGCTTGATGAAATGCACTGTCGCGAACTGGTCATTGCTTACGGCCAGACGGAAAGTTCTCCGGTTGTCACCATGTCCGATGCCGACGACCCCATTTCGATTCGTGTCTCTACGGTTGGTCGCGCCATGCCGCAGACTGAGATTCAAATCGTTTCTACCGAAACCGGTGAAGTGATGCCGACCGGCGAGCAGGGAGAGGTCTATGCTCGCGGCTACGCTGTGATGAAGGGCTATGACGGCGACCCGGAGGCCACCGAACTGGCCGTGGACGCAGAGGGCTGGCTCCATACCGGCGATCTGGGCATCATGCACGAGGATGGCTGCATTCATCTGACCGGGCGTGTACGGGATGTGATTATTCGCGGCGGGGAAAATATTTATCCCCGCGAGGTAGAGGAGTTTCTTTACACACATCCCAAGATCAACGAGGCGCAGGTGGTTGGCATTCCGAATGCGCGGCTTGGCGAGATTGTGGTTGCATGGGTCCGCTTGCGCCGTGGAGAAGTGGCGACCGAAGAAGAGATTCGCGAGTTCTGCAAGGGGCAGATTGCCTACTTCAAAATTCCAGAGCACATTCGTTTTGTGGATGATTTTCCGGCGACGCTCTCCGGTAAGATTCAGAAGTTCAAGATGCGCGATTTTGAAATCGAAGCCCGCGGTCTGCAACTCGAAGCCAGCGAGGCCACTGCGTAAGAAACTGCTGATTATTCTTGCTGTTGCTGTTGTTTTTTGTTTGTTATTTCGCAGCGCAGCGGAGAAACCTGCTGTTGCCTTTGCAGTTGCTTTTGCTATTAAAGGCGTACTTCAAGAAAAAGCTCAATCCCCTGTATAGATGCATCCGCTGGTGCAGGTCTCCTGCACCACAACCTTGCTTAGCGCAGGCAGCAGCGGGCGCAGCCTTTGCCACAGCCACCGCGATAGATTTTCGCTCGTCGGATTTTCCAGTCCCTCAACCTCATTCAGGCAGCGATGGTCAATTTGGTCTTCAATCTTGCGGAAGGCCTCTTTCACCTCGGCAAAATCCAGAACCCATCCCAGTTTCGGATCGAGCGGTCCCGTGACGTGAATCTGAATGTGAAAGCTGTGCCCGTGCAGGCGTCCGCACTTATGTCCGGCGGGAACATTGGGCAGCCAGTGTGCTGCTTCAAGCGTGAATTCCTTAAAAATCTCCATTTACGCTATCCCCAGAATCTTGTGTGTCTGAAGGCTCAATCGCCACCTCGGATGTTCCAGGCAATACTGTACTGCCAGCTTGGTATTTGTGGCGACGTTGGGGCCATCCATCGGTTGCAGGAAGAAGTTCCGGAAGGCGAGCTTTTCGAAGTTCTGCGGATCAACGTCGGTCTGCGGATAAACCAGCTTCAACTCGTCGCCACTCGACTGGAAGAGCGGTGCGCCTGCCTTGGGGCTGACGCAGAGCCAGTCCAGGCCCACGGGTGCTGCAACGGTTCCGTTGCTTTCAACTGCAATCTCAAAGTGGCGTACGTGCAGAGCCGTGATGAGCGAGATATCAATCTGAAGCAGAGGTTCGCCGCCGGTGCAGACCACAAATCTGTTCTTTGAATTTTGCGGCCACTGCGCTTCAATTGCCGCAGCCAACTCCTCAGCGGAATTGAATCTTCCGCCGCCCTCTCCATCGGTTCCGACAAAATCCGTATCGCAGAACTGGCAGATTGCTGTTTCGCGATCCTGCTCCTTGCCCGACCACAGGTTGCAGCCGGAGAAGCGGCAGAAGACCGCAGGGCGTCCAACCTGAGCGCCTTCCCCTTGCAGCGTGTAAAAAATCTCTTTGACAGCGTAGATCATAATTTGTCCTGAACTTTGTAATGCAGCGGGTCTTTCATCCCGTTTTCTCGAAAGCCTTTTTGCCGCAGGATGCAGGAGTCGCATTCGCCGCATGGCTCTCCGCCTGGCGAGGGATCGTAGCAACTGCTGGTGAGGCTGTAGTCCACGCCCAGTTCAATTCCTTTTTGAACAATCTGTGCTTTTGAGAGTGCAATGAGCGGCGTGTGAATCTTGAGTGCCTGTCGGCCTTCGACTCCGGCCTTGGTGGCAAGGTTGGCCATTCGTTCGTAGGCCTCGATGAACTCCGGACGGCAATCCGGATAGCCGCTGTAATCAAGCGCATTCACTCCGATAAAAATATCGTTTGCCCCCACAACCTCTGCCCAGGCCAGCGCAAAGGAGAGAAAAATCGTGTTGCGTGCAGGGACGTAGGTAATCGGAATGCCGTGGGACATGTCGTCAGCAGAACGTCCCTTGGGAACAGCAATGTCATCGGTGAGTGCAGAGCCGCCAAAGACGCGCAGGTCAATCGCTGCAACCTTGTGCTGTTTGACGCCGAATGCCGTGGCAACACGGCTGGCGGCTTCCAGCTCCTGAATGTGCCGCTGCCCATAAGAGAAAGACAGCGCGTAAATCTCGTAGCCCTGGCTTCGTGCAATGGCCAGAACAGTGGTAGAGTCGAGCCCTCCGCTCAACAGCACGATCGCTTTTTTTGATGTGGTCTCTATCATCCTGTGTCAGATTCCCCGGCAGGTCGTGTAGCTGTTTTCGCTCAGCAGAAGCGGCAGGTGGTAATGCCTTCTGTCTGTAACCTCGAAGGTCACGTCCACCAGCGGGAAGAGCGCCTTGCGGTCCAGTTCTGCAAAGTAGCTTCCCACTATAAAGGTCAGCTTGTAGGTGCCAGCCAGCGCCTGCACTCCCAGGTTTTTACATCGTCCTTCGATGTCGGTCAGGCCCTCGGCCAGCAGCACCCAGCCATCTCTGCTTTGCTCAAAGAGCTGTACGCGAATCCCCGCAGCAGGTTTGCCGAGCGTTACATCCAGCACGTGCGTTGTAATCCCTGTCATGCACCCTTCCTTGGTGAATTTTGTGCCTCTGTAAAAGCATAGCAAGCATTTGACCGGAACTTCGAGGCCGACTCGCGCTCCGGAACCCGTTCGCTATAGCATAGGTCATGGACACGCTCTGCGGAAACTCTCAGCGGCGTCCGGAAGCTTCGGAGGTAGATTCTCTTGGCAGCAGACCCAAAATTCCTTGCGCTTGCCCTCAAGCTGGCAACGGAGAATGTAGAAAAAAATGGTGGAGGACCCTTTGGTGCCGTTCTGGCCAGGGATGGGAAGGTTATTGCTACCGGAGTGAATCGCGTGACTGCGACGAATGACCCCACGGCTCATGCAGAGGTTGTTGCCATTCGCTGTGCCTGCGAGGCGCTGGGCAGCTTCCAGTTGGAAGGCTGTGAGCTTTACACCAGTTGCGAACCCTGTCCCATGTGTCTGGGCGCAATCTACTGGGCGCGACCTTCGGCCTATTACTATGCCAATACACAGGAGGATGCAGCCGCTGCTGGCTTCGATGATTCCTTCATCTATCGCGAGTTTCCCTTGCCACCGGAGGAGCGCCAGATCCCCGGATACTACGTCAAACTTCCCGCTGCTCACGTCTGTTTTGACGCATGGCGCAAGAGCCATACTCGCAAGGAATACTAGCAGACACACTTAGGCCGATTGCATGTTCGCTTGTCATTCCGCACTCTTGTTTGTCATTCCGTAGCGAAGCGCAGGAATCTTCTTTTCCGCTCTAGCTGCTGAACAACAGCAATCCCTCAACCTTTTCTTCTGTCTGGCTGATGGGCCGGTAGAAGAGTTGGTTGTTGTTGAGATAGACCTCCAGGAACGAAGGCCGCTCAGTGATGAGTCCGCCAATCAGAGCCTCGGAGAGTGGATCCTCAACGTAGCGCTGCAATGCGCGACGCAGCGGACGCGCTCCATAGCTGCGGTCGCCGAGAGTCTTTTCCAGAATCCACTTCTTGGCATCGTCGGTCACGCTGATGGTGATTGCCTTCTGCATCAGGTTGATGTTGAGCTGTTGTACCAGCAACTCCAGAATCTGCATCAGATCGCCATCGCTCAGCGCCTGGAAGATGATGACCTCATCCAGACGGTTCAGGAATTCAGGATTGAAGGTGCGCTTGACCTCGCTCTTTACCAGTTCCTCGACGCGCTCCTGCGCCATATCATCCTTGTCGCTGGTAAAACCAAGCCCGGTGCGCTTCTGCATGTGCCGCGCGCCGATGTTCGAAGTCATGATGAGGATGGTGTTCTTGAAGTCCACCGTGTTGCCCAGACCATCGCTCAACTGGCCATCTTCAAAGACCTGCAACAGGATGTTGAAGACATCCGGATGTGCCTTTTCAATCTCGTCGAGCAGCACCACCGAGTAAGGCGAACGCTTGACGCGCTCCGTCAACTGGCCGCCCTCCTCGTAGCCGACGTAGCCCGGAGGCGAACCGATCAGCTTCGAGACTGAGTGCTTCTCCATGAACTCCGACATATCGAAGCGGATCATCGCCTTGTCGCTGCCGAAGAGGAAGCTGGCCAGCGTTCGTGCCATTTCCGTCTTGCCGACGCCTGTCGGCCCAAGGAAGAGGAACGAGCCGATAGGGCGATTCGGAGACTTGAGTCCCGCACGAGAGCGGCGAATCGCGCGCGCCAGCGCAGAGATGGCTTTCTCCTGCGAGATGATGCGCTTGTGCAGTTCTTCTTCCACGCGCAGCAGCTTCTGCGTCTCTTCTTCCTTGATGGACATGACGGGCACGCCGGTCCAGCGACTCACCACATCCTCAATATCCTCGCGACCGACAATGCCTGCCGTCGAATCATCCAGATGGTATTTATCGCGCAGCGCACGCAGATTCTCGCGCTCCTTGCGTTCCTCGTCGGAGTAGAAACGCGCCTTCTCAAACTCGTGATTCGCAATCGCATTCTCCATGCGATGCACAATGAACTTGATGCGTTTCTGCACCTCTGTAATCTCTTCGGGCAGCGAGGTCTGGCGCAACTTAACGCGCGCCCCGGCCTCATCAATCAGATCAATCGCCTTGTCCGGCAAAAAACGGTCCGGGATGTAGCGGTTCGAGTGCGAGACCGCAAAATTGATTGCCTCATCCGTGTAGCTGACCGCGTGGAATTTCTCGTAACGGTCCTTGATGCCCATGATGATCTTGATCGCGTCCTCCTCGTTCGGAGGTGGAACCTTGACGGCCTGGAAGCGCCGTTCCAGCGAGCGATCTTTTTCGATGGACTTGCGATACTCCGCAGGAGTGGTCGCGCCGATGCACTGAATCTCGCCGCGTGAGAGCGCAGGCTTCAAGATGTTGGCAGCATCAAGGGAACCCTCAGCGGAACCAGCGCCCACCAGCGTGTGCAACTCGTCAATGAAGACGATGGAGTTCTGATTCTCCATCAACTCCTTCATGATGGTCTTCAGTCGTTCTTCAAACTGGCCGCGATATTTTGTTCCAGCAACAATCAGGCTCAGGTCGAGCGCCAGTACGCGCTTTTCAGCGAGGAAGCTCGGCACCTCGCCATCGGAGATGCGCTGCGCAAGTCCTTCGACGATGGCCGTCTTGCCAACGCCCGGTTCGCCAATCAGTACCGGATTGTTTTTGGTGCGGCGGCAAAGAATCTGAATCACGCGCTCAAGCTCGGCATCGCGTCCGACGAGCGGGTCCATGGAATTGTCGAGTGCAGCCTGCGTCAGGTCGCGGCTGAACTCGGCCAGCATACTGGATTCGCGATTGCGCTGCTGTTGTTGCGGCGCCTTCTCCTGCGTCGCGCGCGAAAGTTCCTCGCGGATTTGCAGCAGCTTCAGGCCGCGCTCATGCAGGATCTCTGCGGCAAAGCATTTTTCTTCGCGCAGCAGGCCGAGAAGCAGATGCTCTGTTCCGATGTGCTTGTGACTCAACCGCTCAGCCTCTTCTGCGGCATAGGCCAGCACACGCTTGCACTCATTTGAGAGGGGCAGGTCCACGCTGGTCGAAACCTTTTCGCGAATTGTGGTGTGCGCTTCAATCTGCTTGCGAATGCTTTCAACCGAGGCATGAGAACGCAGGAAGCGGTTCGTCAGTGCCTTGTCCTCGCGCAAGAGTCCAAGCAGCAGATGTTCCGTCTCGATATAAGGTGAGCCGAACTGGCTGGCCTCATACCGTGCAAAGAAGATTACGCGCCGTGCCTTCTCCGTATAGCGTTCGAACATATTCCCCCTCAGCGAGTTCGCCTAAGCTGATAGACGTTCTCCGTTCGCGTTCGTCCTCTTTTGTCTCCACTTAAATTTCCAGCGGAGACACCTCCACAGCGCGCCCATCCTGCAGGCGTATTACCCTTGTACATCTGCGGGCCAGTGCTTCGTTGTGCGTAACAATCACCGAAGTAAGCCCGTGCTGGTGGTGCAGCTTTTTCACCAGGCTGAAAACCATCTCTGCCGTACCGCTGTCCAGGTCGCCGGTTGGTTCATCGGCCAGCAGCAGTTTCGGCTCTGTTACAAGAGCGCGAGCTAATGCTACGCGCTGTTGTTCTCCGCCGCTGAGCTCTCCTGCTCTATGCGTGGCGCGGTCCGCCAGTTCCACCTCGTCGAGCCATCGCATTGCGATCTGCATTGCAGCCTCCCGTCGCATCCCGCGTGCCAAAAGGGGCATAGCCACATTTTCGACAGCGGTAAACTCCGGTAACAGGTGATGAAACTGCCAGACGTAACCAGCCTCCCGGTTTCGGAATGCTGCGGCCTCGTTGGCAGTGAGTGCATTCACCTGAGTAGAGGCGCAGTATACGGCACCGTTGGAAGGTGCTTCAAGCGCTCCCAGAATATGCAGGAGCGTACTTTTCCCGGAACCGGAAGCGCCCACAACTGCCAGCATCTCGCCTGTGCAGATGGTAAAGCTAAGGTTCTGGAAGAGTTGGAGTTGGCCGAGGGCGGTCTGGAAGGCTTTCGAGAGGTTTTCCACGCGCACCAGCACAGGTCTTTCGGCAGGGGAAGCGAGGTTGCTGCCGTGGACCTCGTTGATTTCAACGCTCTGTGCCGTTTTCAACTCCATATCTATTCTTATCACGCCGATATGGGGAAAGTGTATTCAGAACGCCAGAACCACATGCAGCATTTGATGCAACGGAATAACAACTCGTTTGACTGAAATTAAATTTTGATTACTCGTACCGCAGCGCTTCGGCAGGAAGCACTTTTGCCGCCGAGCCTGATGGATACAGCGTTGCCAGCAAACTCACGCCAAGCGAAACCGCCGCAACCAGCACTCCATCCAGAACGCGCGGGCGGAAGGGAAGCGTATCAATCGAATAGACCTCTGCCGAGAGATGGATAAAGTGGTAGTGTCCACCCGCCCACGCTCCCAGGTAGCCCAGCGCCAGCCCCACTACCGTCCCCATCAGGCTGATGAGCAGCCCTTGCAACAGAAAGACCATTCGCACCTGATTGGGGCGCACGCCGAAGCTCATCAGCACGGCGATGTCGCGTGTCTTCTCCATCACCATCATGGTCAGCGCGATCAGAATATTGAGTGCAGCCACGCAGACAATCAGCGCAATCACAATGAAGGTGACAATCTGTTCCAGCTTGAGTGCGCGGAAGAGCTCGCGATTCTGTTCCATCCAATTGGTGGTCTGGTAGCCCGGTCCGGCGGCCAGTTCCAGCTCGTGTCCAATGCGGTCCGCTTTGTAGAGATTGTCAATTCTGAAACTGAGGACGGTAATCAGGTCCGGTTCGCTGAAGAGTTGTTGCGAATCGCTCAAACGCAAAAATCCCATCGCCGAATCGTATTGATAGAAGCCCGAAGTAAAGACGCCGACCAACCGGTATTGCTGATAGCGCGGGACAATGCCAATCGGGGTCAGGTCGCCCTGCGGGCTCGTCACCATTACGGTATCGCCGGGAAGTGCGCCAAGCTGTTCGGCGAGGTCGTGGCCCAGCAGGATGGGCGGCAAATCTCCCGACGCGCGTTCCTCCGGCCCCATCGCAGCAATACTCTTAGCATCAACGGTCGAAAGCAGATTGCTGACGCGCTCTTCCTCCGCCGGCAAAATTCCTTTGAGCAGTGCGAAACCAGCTCGCGGCCCGCGCGAAACCAGCACCTGCCCGTAGAAGCCCGGTGCCGCCGCCGTCACATGCGGCTGCTGCTGTAGCCTTGCCAGCAGCGGACGCCAATCACGGATTCCATCGCTGTTCATGCGCATCAGTTCGACATGGGCGGTCGTACTCAGCAGGCGGGATTGGAGGTCCTGCCGCATTCCATTAGTAATGGCGAGCGCAATAATCAACGCTGCTACACCTGCCGCCACCCCGGCAACGGAGATGCCTGTTACTACGCCCACAACAGCCTGTCTGCGTTTGGCGCGCAGATAGCGGGCGGCGAGAAAGAGTTCAAATCGCATGGTGTGGCGGCTCCGTATACGAGTTTATGGTATAAGGACGCATCGTGGTCCCATCAAAAGCAAAGAGGCCACGCATCGCGTGACCTCTTTGGCCAAAAACCATCCATCCGGTCTTAGTTGTGCAGCACGGCCCGATAGCGAACCTTGTTGACCTTGACCCGTGCCACAGCTTCATTTGCCTTGGACATGGGGAATAGTTCCGTGGTTGCTTTAACGCCATGGCGTGCGGCCACATCAATCATCTCCCGCAGTTGCGAGGGGCTGCCGATAGGGCTACCGTGAACGGACTTGTTGTTGCTGATCAGCGAGAAGGCATTCACTGCGATCGGAGCGGGAGGAACGCCTACGAACCAGAGCTTTCCATCCGGGCGGAGCGCGTCAATGTAAGGTGCCCAATCCAGATTGGCATTGATGGTAGAGAGGATCAGGTCAAAACTGCCGACCAGAGTTTTCAGTGCATTGGAGTCCTGTGTATTGACAAAGCGGTGTGCGCCCAGCGCCAGTGCTTCTTCCTCTTTGTTCGGCGAGGTGGAGAAGGCTGTCACCTCGGCTCCAAAGACCCGTGCAAACTGGAGTGCCAGGTGACCCAGGCCACCGATTCCTATTACGCCCACTCGCGAGGAGGGGTTCACCCCGGCCATGCGAATCGGCGTATAAACAGTAATTCCTCCGCAGAGCAGCGGAGCGGCGTTTTCGCTTGCCAGCGCATCCGGAATGGGAATGGCAAAACGCTCATTCACGCGAACCGAATCCGCGTACCCGCCATTGCGATGGACGCAGGTGCCTTCCATCTTGGTGCAGAGGTTCTCGCGCCCCTTCAGACACCACTCGCAGACCCCGCAGGAGTTGGACTGCCAGCCGACACCCACCCGCTGCCCAATCTTCAGGGCGCGTACTCCGCTGCCGATGGCGCTCACTGTACCGATGATCTCGTGGCCGGGAATAAAGGGGTACTGGCTGACGCCCCAGTCGTTGTCAATCAGATGAATATCGCTGTGGCAAACGCCGCAGTGCGTAATCTCAATCTGGACATCTGTCGGCTCAAGCGCTCCAACCGTGTATTTGTAGGGCAATAGCTCTGCCCCTGCTGCATGTGCTGCGAATCCTTTGATGGTTACCATGCTGCCGGCTTCCTCACGATGTAATGATTCGGAACTACTTGCATCCGGTTGTCTCTTACCACTTTTGTTTAGTTCAGACGTGCTGTTCGACATCCGTCCATTTTAACTGATAGGAAACAAAAAAGGAGCAAATCCAGTCCCATGGCGGCTCATCTTTTGCTTGAAAACGGAATCAATTCAGCTTGTAACCAGTTGTGCCGGTAAGAGTTGGAAGAAAAGAGCCGCGTTGGTTCCCCAGCCGAGTCGGGTTATGCCGTTAGTGATTTTCAGCGAAAATTCCGATCCCATGTGCTCCCTTTGCCCTCCCGCAAGCGTCATTCCTTTGTAGAGTTTGTGAGCAACCGTAGTTGTTGCCTTAGGATGATGGAGATGAACAAACCGAGGGATTCCGATATGCGTGTTGCGAAGCTTGCATTTTTCTTATTGTTCCTTCTTCCGTTTACTGCCCAGGCGCAGCAGCAACCGGCGTCCTCGCAGGCACCTGCCGGCCAGTCCGGGGCGAGCGAAGACAGCGGCCCTGCCACTGACAACGGAGTCATTGCGTTGCCGAAGAAGAAGCCGGAAGCTTCAGCGAATCCCGATATCAAGCCAGCCCCTGCTACTGCCGATCCTGTCGCTGTTGATACCAACACTGCCAACGTCAAGACGCCGCAGGGAACGGACAGCAGCTACGCGCTCCGTGTGAATGTCCCTGAAGTCACCGTGGATGTAGGCGTGCAACTGGAAAAGACCCGCCAGTTTGTTCCGAACCTGCGCCCGGAGAACTTCCGCGTCTATGAGGATGGCAAGTTGCAGCAGATTACCGGCTTCCAGCGCGTCAAGGCACCTATTACGGCTCTGCTGCTGCTCGAATTCGCCAATACCAATTACCAGTTCATCTGGGACATGAAGAATGCCGCCGCAGCCTTTGCCGAGCAGTTGCAGCCTAAGGACTACGTAGCCGTCATGACCTTCGACATGCGGACACACCTGCTGTGTGACTTTACGGAGAACAAGGGTGCTGTATATGACTCCATCAACTCTCTGATGGTTCCCGGTTTTTCGGATCGCAATTTGTTTGATGCGCTCTATGAGGCTCTGGATCGCCTGTCACGCGTAGATGGCAAGAAGTATGTCATCCTGGTGGCATCGGGGCGCAATACCTTCTCCAAACTGACCCTCGACAAGATTCTCGCCAAGGTTAGGAGTACGCCAGATGTAACCATCTTCAGCATTTCAACGGGGCAGCAGGCACGCCTGATGAGCCCTAGTATAGGCATGAGGGGTGCTATGCAGGATCTCGACTACTTACAGGCCGACAACCAGATGCAGACCTTTGCGCGCATGACCGGAGGCCTCTTTTTTGCTCCACGCTTCACCGCCGAGATGCCGGAGATTTTCCAGAGCATCAACAACACCATTCGCAACAAGTACGAGCTTGTTTACCGTCCCACCAACACGCTGATGGACGGCACTTACCGCAAGCTGAAGGTCGAACTGGTAGACGCAGAAGGCAATCCCTTGCGTATTCAGGATGAAAAGCAGAAGCCGATGAAGTACGAGATCATCGCCCGCGAAGGCTACAAGGCCAAGCAGCAGGTGGAGTAGCGCCTTTTCCGCAGGACAGGAATCAACATCAAGTCGCGCAACACCTTAGAGCGGTCCTCTTGTTGGTGTAGATGCGCTTTGAAAGGGCGCGGCTTCAGCCGCGCCTCTAAGACACATATAAACACTGGCTTTAGCCTCCGAGGGAATGCTCACCCCTTTACGCCTCAAGAGAACCGCCTTAGTGAATCAGCGTAGGATTCCAGCCATCCGTTCCTGCCAGATATTTTGTTGTCTCGTACTGTTTTGCTTCGGCATCGGTCAGTTGATGGCTTTCCGCAATTCGCGCTTTGGGATTTGCGCCGGGTCCGTGGGATTTATATTCGGCGTAGTACATCGTCGTCAGGCTCGATTTGCCGTCGTGCTGCCAATCCTGCCAGCCAGCCGGGTCAATCTGCGCGCCAAGTTCCGACTCCAGAAAAATCACCGTCGCATAGGCCCGCCATGGTCGCCCCAGAAAGACGCGATCCGCTCCCGACTCTGCGGTAAGTTTAGCGTGCCAAAAGACATAGCCGGAGTCCTCCGCTGCATATTTTTTGCTCTGCGCAGTGAGGTACGAGGTGGGGTGAGCCAGCGAGTGCAGTTCGCAGCGATCGAAAACAGCCTTGGCATCGCCAAAGATGAAGTCCACATGGCCCTCAATGTAGCTATCGGCATAGTACTGGCGCGCGGCGTGGCAAAGGCCAGTCTGCGTAAGGTCGTGGCAGGTCTTTGAATCGGCATAGAGCGTGTCCTGATAGCCGAGCAGGCGCACATTTCTGAAAATCTCGCGGTCGCCCTGCGCGCGCAGTGCCACGGCCTGGCTGCCCTGTTTGCTCAGCGCATTCGTGCGCGTCCAGGTGTTCTCGATGGTAAGATTCTCCGCGTAAAAGTCATCGCCTGTAATGGTGACTGTGCCGGATTTTCCGGTATCACCGGTGGAGGCCGCTGATTGTGAAGCGCTAATCACAACCGCTGCTGGATTTTTGCCTAAGCCTCTGATCTCAATGCCATTCTGGCTGATATTGAGCACCTCATAGTACGTTCCCGGTTTGACGCGAATGACCTCGCCCTGTACCGGTGCTGCGTTGATTGCAGCCTGTAGGGAGTGATAGTCGGCCTTGCCGTCGAGCGCAACCGTCACAACCGGCTTGGCAGGGGCGGCTATCGCCAGAGTTGTAAGCAGAAAGGCGACAGCAAATCCGAGGGAAGGCCGAATCAGAGGCTTAAGCAGAGTAGTCATCCGGAAAGAACTCCAGCGAAAAATCGCAAGTTAACCGTAGTCCGCAGAGATGGTCGCGTCAATGGTCGTACCACTTTAGGGGACAGAGGGGAAAGCGAAAGGCAGGGGGTGGAGGGCAGAGCGGACAATAAATGTGTGGCCCGAAGCGGGAGGGGTTTCCTACCCCGATTCGGGCCGAAACTTGACGGGCAACCAGACTCCATCCGGCCTCGTAGCGTCGTCCCTTTGACGGCGCGACTACAGGGCCTGCTGCGTTGCCGACGACTTGGATCGGTTACATGTTGAACTGTCGGATTGCATCCCACAGATACATGCCGACAATTGCCACTGTCATCAGGCTGGTGGTAACGGCTAGAACTTTGACTGCCGGTTCCACTCGTTTTACGCGAACCAGAATTTCACTCTGTTCCTTCTGCTCGCCATCGAAGGAGTCATCCAGAAATATCTGGTCTTCTTCGTAACGGGTCAGGTGGGTACGGTAAATCACCAGAGTGATGAGGATCAGCGTCATACAGGCCCAAACGATCCAGAGAAGAGGCATAATGCTCATGGGTTCACCTCGTGTGTACTGCTACGTCATCGGGTCCCGGATGCCGTGCGCAACCTCCAAAGAAACCGCGAACTTGCGGCGGTAAGAGGGGCCGTCGGTGAGGATAATAGCGCTAAAGTAGTAGAAGTGGAAATGAATTTCGCCTTACGGGCAAACATATGTAAGGGCTGTCACATGGAAAGGGAATTCATGCCGGGGGAGTACCAAATGGAACACAAGTTACTGCTGCGTTGGACGGTTACAGGGATGATAGCGGCAAGTCTTGTGTTTGCTTCAGGTTGCAGGAAGAAATCCACTGAGCCCCGGCTTGATATCAATCAGGCAACCGAGGCCCAGTTGAATGCTTTGGATGGTTTTTCGCCAAAGCGCAGCCAGCGTGTGATTCAGTTGCGCCCATGGGACTCGACGCACCAGTTGGTGGAGAAGGGAATTCTCTCGCAAGTGGAGTTTGAGCGTATCTCCGAGGAGATTACGGCTCGGTGATGGTTTCCGGAGGGCCGTGCCGTCTTACCTTATGGAAGAGCAGGGCGAGCGGAATGCACAGCAGCGAGAGATAGCCTAACAAGCGAAAGTTATCCGTATAAGCCAGAAGCGAGGCCTGTTCCTGAAGCCCTCTGTAAATCATTCCCAGAGCCTTTTGATGAGCGGTGAGGAAATCGAATCCCCCTGTCATGAACTTTGCCTCAAGTCCCTGAAGATACGCTGTCATCGTTGGAGTTCCGGCCGTCAGGTTGGCAGCGAGATAGTTCTGATGTCCTTGCGCGCCGCGTACCAGCAGGGTCGTTACGCTCGCAATGCCGATGCTGCCGCCGATATTTCGCATCAAATTGTAGATGCCAACTGCATTTCCCATCTCATCCTGGCGCAGTTTTCCCAGAGCCATCGTGGTGAGCGGAACAAAAATAAATCCTCCCGCAAAGCCGTTGAGCAGGTTTGGAATGATTACGGATGTCATGGAAATTCCAAGGTTAAGATGACTCAGCATCAGGGTAGAGTAGCCGAGGATACCAAAGCCAATCGCCAGCAGAACGCGTCCGTCAATGTAGTTGACCAGTACTCCTGCCACAATCATGGAGAGCATGGAACCAATGCCGCGCGGACTCACTGCCAGGCCGCTGTCCAGCGCCGGATATCCCAGCAGCGTTTGCAGGAACAGAGGCAGCAAAGCAGTGGCGCTGTAGAGGATGATGCCGTAAAGAGCCGTAATCAGCGTGCCCACACTGAAGTTACGATTGGCAAAGACGCGCAGTTGCACAATCGGATCCTTACACAGAAATTCGCGGGTGATAAAGCTGATAAGCGCGACTGCCGAGGCAGCGGTGAGCCAGCATATCCATCCTGATTCAAACCAGTCCGCCTCCTGTCCTTTGTCCAGCAGCAATTGCAGTGTTCCCAGCCAAAGAGCCATCATGCCAAAGCCAAGAAAGTCAATGGCTCCGCGATAGGCCTGCCGGATGTACGGCGGGTCTTCGATGAACCGGTTGGTCATGTAGAGAGCCAGCAGGCCCACCGGCAGATTGATATAAAATATCCAGCGCCACGAATAGCTGTCGGTAATCCATCCGCCCAGCGTCGGTCCAATCACTGGCGCAACCACGATGCCGACACCATAAACAGCCATTGCGGTTCCGTGCAGGCGCGGAGGAAAGCTTTCCAGCAGAATTGATTGTGCCAGCGGCTGCATCCCACCTCCGCCGATGCCCTGCAGAATGCGAGCGAGAATCAGGATGGGCATATTGACGGCTATCCCGCAGAGCAGGGAAGCAATTGTAAAAAGCACAATCGAGATCATCATCAGCCGCTTGCGACCGATGCGTCGGGATATCCATCCCGACGCGGGCAGCATGATGGCGTTTGAGACCAGATAGCTGGTCAATACCCATGTGGACTCATCCGTAGATGCCGAAAGATTCCCCGCGATATGAGGCAGCGCAACATTGGCAACCGAGGAGTCCAGCACCACCATGAAGGTAGCCAGCATGACCGACGAAGCAATCACCCATGGATTTGCTGCCGGTTTCCATGCATGTTCCAGTGGGCCGGAGTGCTTCGATATTTTGCCCGATTTGCTCATTGGGCCTTCAGGGAGGTGTGGTTTTTGCTTACTGACTCTATAGTCATTGTAATATACTCATAAGTCATTAAAGGATTGGATGGATCGGGCCCAGCTTGGGACAGGGAGCCGGAAGATGACGAAGACAAAGCAGCAGGTGTTGTCGGAGTTCCGCCACAGCGAAATCGTGAATGCTGCACGGACGGTTTTTGCGCGCAAGGGATATGCCAGCGGCATCATGGACGAGATTGCCAAAGAGGCGGGTGTCGCCAAGGGAACCATCTATCTCTACTTCAAATCCAAACATGAAATCTACCGCGCGGTTCTCATAAAGGACATGGAATCACTCAAGAAGAACACTTTGGAGCGGATGAAAGCCGCCACCACTCTGCGCGACAAGATCGGCGCCTTTACGCTGGCGCGGCTGGAGAACAGCGAGGAGCGCAAGGATTTTTTCAGGATCATGGACAGCGACTCTGCTCATCTGTCGCTTTCAAGCAGGCAATACCGTGACTGGCTCCGTGAGCCGGTGTTGCTTCTGGCCGCTGAAATAGAAGATGCGGCAAAGCGCGGCGAGATTCGTCCGCTTCCCGCCGAAAAGGTTGCCTGGTTGACCGCTGATATAACGCGTGGAACCATTCAGCGAAGGCTTCTGGGCAAGAGTGAAAATACACCTGCGCAGGACTCGGAGTTTCTGACCAGTTTTATATGGTCCGCGCTCGCCATCTGAGAATATTCGACCAGATTCTTTGAACCTTTTGTATGGGATATCGCATCTTTTCAATGTACGACCAAAAGAGTCCTTGTTTCAAAAGGGCATCGGTCGTAAACTGATTGTGATAAGGAAATCCATTCCTGCGCGAGGTAATTTCTGACCATGGCAACCACGACCACCACCCCAGTTGAAGCTCCCAAGTCCTCCCCTGTCATCCTGACTGCCTCGGCCATTGCCAAGGTGCGCGAGATTATGGCCACGCAGGATCCCGTTCCGGCTGGACTACGCATTGGCGTGGTCGGCGGCGGATGCTCAGGTTTTCAGTACTCCATGTCTTTTGAGAATGCCAGCGGCCAGATGGACAAGGTGCTCACCTTCGACGACCTTAAGGTCTTTGTGGATGCCACCTCGCTGATGTACCTGAAGGGCTGCGTCGTTGATTACGTTGAGACGCTGGAGGCGGCAGGCTTTAAGTTCGAGAATCCGAATGTGAAGAGCACCTGCGGCTGCGGTTCCAGCTTCAGCGCATAACACTTCTTTCTAACGAAAAAGCCTCCGCATTTTGCGGAGGCTTTTTCGCGTCTGAAACACAATTCGACTGAAAACCGGGTTCAACTATGGTGAAAATGCCTTACTGCGGTGGAGTAGTGCTCGGCGTACTTGATGTGCTTCCGCCGGGTGCGGTGCTGTTTGGAGCCTGTCCATTCCAACTGGAACCGATACTACCCGGCGTGGTTGCGCCGGTGATGCCGTTGGTGTTGTTTCCCATGCCATTCTGCGCGGCCACCTGCTCAACGATGGGATCGTAGACAAACTCCCACTCGTTGTAATGCTTTTGCTGGCGGTACTCCTTGATGGAGGTCTTATTGCTCGTGCTGGAAACACCGATGATGGCAGCTCCTCCGCCGAATCCGCTGGAACTGCTGCTGGTCGAACTGCCGGGGTCGGTAGTTCCGGATGTGCCGCTGGTTCCCGAGGATGTGCCGTTGGTACTTCCGTTCGTGCCGCTGTTGCTGAAACTGTTGCCGAAGCTGCTGCCGCCTGTTGAACCGGCAATCGGCTGAGCTCCTGCAATGCCGCCGCCTACGGTCCCGCCCAGAACGTTGGTGCCGGCGTTGCCGGTGTTGGCGATGGGCTCGCCGAAGAAGCCCATCGGCTTCAGTTTGGCCTCGCCCATGTGGATGAGCCGCCATGTGCCGTCCTGAGAAAAGGGATCCTTGTAGCGCTTGCGCAGGAATCGCTGATTGCTGGTCTTTTCCAGAGCCTCCAGGCTGCCGGGATAGGCTTTAAAGGTGCGGTAGAAGACCTTGATGGCGCGCTCATACTGCATCCCGCGATCAAAGAATTCCTCTTCCCGGTCGCGCTGGATGTCCGTAGCAATCTGTGTGGCAGCAATGGCCAGCGAGAGCGAGACCAGTGCCACCAAAAAGAGCACGCCAATCAGCAGATAACCGGCCTGACCCTGTCTGGCCGGGATGCTGCGATTCGGGATGGCGTCTCTTTGCTGCATAAAACCTAATTCGCCAGAATGTGCAGTGTCTGCGTATTGCTGAAAGGCAGATCCGTGACCATTACGGTTGTGGGGGTAATTTTCCCGATCTTGTAGCGGCGATTGACCACATCGCCCTCGACGGCAACGAAGATGTCATCGTCGTGCAGCAGATAGGCCTTGTGCAGCCCCCTGCGCGTGGAGGTGTAGCCGAAGTATTTGAGCTCAATGGGCGGCGGCGGCGGTGGCCCTTTCGGGACAGTGGCTGCGGCCTTGGCTGCTTCTTCTGTTGCAACGCTGGGTCGTGCAGGTGCTTTGGGCTTTTCGATATCGGGCACCGAGGTCAGGGAGAAGATGTTGCGTCCGCTGCCGGCGTAGACCAGTCCCTCGGCAGCGGCCATCAGTTCGGGATGAAGCGATGGGTCAAGATCGAGGCCGAGGCTGTTGGGCCCGTTCGCTGCTGTATGCGTTGCCGCATGATAGGCGGGCGCAGCATTCGTCGTAGCCGCCGGCGCAGGTGCAGCCGCTGGATTATCAGGCGCTCCGGTGAATTGCAGGATGGTGCGAACTGCCAGCACCGCCAGCACCACGACGAGGACTGCAACAATCGCGACTTTTTTCTTGTCTTCTGTTCCAAGCTTCAGCGCCATTATTGTTGACCCTCCGCTGCAGTCGGAATGGCCGAGGCGGCTGCACTCTCGGCACTCAGATAGGTTGAAACGCGCAGGCGAAGATTCACTACGCCGCCCTGTTGGCCATTCAGGGCCAGCGCGCGAACCACAAAGAATGTCTTGTCACGCTCAAGTCCGTTGAGGAACTTGACAATCCCCGTATACTCGCCGCTGAGAGCTGCATCCATGCGGATGTCGGCCAGCCCTTCGGTTGCAGGGGACTGTGTGTACTGGACGCGCGAGAGACGAACATTGCTCCTGACGGCGACAGCGCCGATCTCTGCTGCGATGGAAGAGTAGTTCGGCGGAATGCGCTTGCCGTAAAACTCCTCGATGTCCTTGTGAGCCTGCTGAACTTTGCCCTCAAGACCATGAAGCGGTGCTGTCTGAATAGTGAGAAGCTTGAAGGAATTGCGGTCAGCATCAAGCTGCGCCTCCGGTACTCCCTGCGCCTGATGCCAGGCCGAGAGCAGCAAAATTCCAAGCACAATATCCAGCAGGAGGAGAACCGCGAAGCCTGTGAAAAACAGCCCGAAGCGCGTGGAGAGAAAGCCGCGAATTTTTTTCAGGAAATTCTTCATCGCTTGTCTCCTGAAGGCTTGCCGGCCGGGTTGGGTTTAGCGGGCTTAGATGTAACAGGTTTAGGTGCAATAGGTTTGGGAGCCGCAGCCTTGTGCTGTTTTTCTTCTGCCTTTTGGTCAGCCTTGTCCTCATCCTCGGCAGCCTGTGCTTTTTCCAGTTTGGTCGGCGGGGCCAGCGGATTGTATCCGGCCAGAATGTCAAAGCTTACATTGCTGCTGGCACTGACCGGCGGAAGCTGATTCTGGTTCTGCTGTTGCTGCGAGCCCTGCGCGTTCTCCGCTGTTTCTCCGGCCAGTCGCGGTGCAACAAACCGCCGTGCGTGTTCCAGATTGCGAATCAACTGTACAGACTTGTCGCGAGGTCCGCTGACGCGGAGGCGAATCAGCACCGAGCCATCCTTCTGCACATTGGGCTCAAGCGTCATCACCTGTACGCCTGCCGGAAGCACCGTCTCCAGATCCATCATGACGGCGGTCCAGGAAAAGGATTTTTCGCGGAACATGTTGTTGAGGAAATGCGACTCATGGAGGACGGCTGCATTCTCAGGCTCCCGCATCTGTGCCTGCGAGCGTGCCTGTTCTGCGCGAAGGATGGCCGAACTGGATCGCAACTGATCCTCTTCTGCGCGTGCAGAGGTCGCCAGAGTTGATTCCGAGCGCCAGAAGGCAAACAGCGGCAACGCCAGAATCGCCAGCACCAGAATCCAGATGCGCAGGCGCTTGATGTACGTGCCCAGTTCGATGTGGGGCTTGCTTGCGAGATTGAGTGTTATGCGCATTTATCCGGCCAGCGCCCCCAGAACGCCCGCATAGGCTAGTCGCTGAGGAAGCGGTGAGGTGTAGCCGGTGACGGGACGCGGTAATAGACTTTGCACCGGAAGGTTGAGGTCTGCGAGCAAAGGTTCAATCTCTTCGACACCCCCTGCTCCCGTGTAGAGCAGCCGTGCGGGCGGCGCTCCCAGCAGGTCTTCAAAGTAGGCAGCGGTAACAGCGATGGCGCGTTGCAACTCAGCAAGCCAGGCATTTTCTTCGCTGGGCAACTCCAGACTGCGATGGAGAAGCAGTTCATTTCCGCTGACAATGGCCGTGGTCACGGTAGAGCCGCAGAGGTTGACGACGAGTTCCGCTTCCATATCGGGTGCGGCTGCAAGGGAGGCCATGCTGGCCGGCAGCACTGCTCCTACCTCGTAGCCTGCGGCGATGAGCGCATTTTCATATTCGGCGAGCACGTCTTTGGGAACTACAGCGGCAAGCAGAGAGGTGTGTCCGGCCTTCTGGGAGAGCGTTTGATAGCTGACCTGCGCATCATCCACATCGAAGGGGACAAGTTTTTTAAGGCGAAAGCGAATGATGGAATCGGCCTCGTCGTACTTTGCGGGCAGCGTGTCAAAGTCGAGAATCAAAACGCGAACGGCTGCATCGGGAATGACGAGCGTTGTGGTGCGCGAGCGTCCGGCTACCTGATCGAGCGCCGAGCGCAACGCCGAGGTCACAGGCTCTGCATTCACCAGATTGCCTGCATGGAGCGAGGGCAGCAGCGCGCCCTCTGCAATCGAAGAAAAGGCAAGCTGCGGCGAGCCGCCTTTAACAGTGGCAGCGGCGGTAACGCCCTCAGGAGTTATCTCCGCAGCCAGCGTTGGGCGCGGGGAGGCCTCGTGGGCCGAGGGAAGGATTCGAAAGAGGTTCAGCAGCGGATGCACTATCGGTTTGCCTCAATGAATGTGACCTTGTTGATTTCCTTCAAGGTCGTCAGACCACGTCGGACACGGTCAAGAGCAGATTCGCGCAGGAAGGACATGCCTTCTTCGCGGGCTTTTTTGCGAACTTCGGATGTGGGCTTCTTCTCCAGAATCAACTCTCGAATCGGGTCGGTCAAGTCGAGCAGTTCGTGGATGGCGGTTCGGCCACGGAATCCTGTGCCGCTGCACTCGATGCAGCCTGCGCCCTCCTTGAAGTCGAAGTCGCGCCAATCGGCAGGATTCAGGCCGCTGGTTATCAGCAGATCGTCCGGATGGTGAACCGTATGGACGCAGTGCTCGCAGACGGTGCGGACCAGTCGCTGCGCCAGAATGCAGTTGAGCGCAGAGACAAAGTTGTAGGCCTCGACGCCCATGTTCAGGAAGCGGCCAATCACGTCCACCACATTGTTGGCGTGGACGGTCGTAAACACAAGATGGCCGGTCAGAGCCGATTGAATGGCAATCTGTGCCGTTTCCGTATCGCGGATTTCGCCGACCAGAATCTTGTCCGGGTCGTGACGCAGAATCGAACGCAGGCCGCGCGCAAAGGTCAGTCCCTTTTTCTCGTTGACTGGAATCTGCGTAATGCCGCGAATCTGGTACTCGACCGGGTCTTCGATGGTGATGATCTTGTCTTCGTCGCTCTTGATTTCGTTGAGCGCGGCGTAGAGTGTGGTCGTTTTACCGGAACCGGTCGGTCCCGTCACCAGCACCATGCCGTAGGGCTCGCGGATGTAGCGGCGGAAGCGGCGCAGGTCTTCTTCGCCAAAGCCGACCACATCGAGCGTTAGCTTATGGAACTTCTCGCTCATGGATTCTTTGTCGAGCACGCGGAGCACAGCATTTTCGCCGTGAACCGTCGGCATGATGGAGACGCGGAAGTCAATCAGGCGGCCCTTGTAGCGCACGCGGAAGCGTCCATCCTGCGGCACGCGGCGCTCGGCAATGTCGAGCTCGCTCATGATCTTGATGCGCGAAAGGATCGTCTGGTGATGCTCGCGGGCAATCGGTGCCATTGCCGGTTGCAGCACACCGTCAATGCGGTACTTGATGTGGACGCTGTCGTCGTAGGTCTCGATGTGAATATCGGAGGCGCGGCGTTCGAGCGAACTGAAGATGGTTGTGTCCACCAGACGAATGATGGGACTGATGTCCTCTTCGCTGGTCAGTTTCTCAATGGAGATATTTTCTTCTGAATTGTCGTCGCCGACCTGCACCTCAAAGGTGAGTCCTTCGCTGGCTTCGTCGAGCACGCGCTGCGACTGTTCGGTCTTCTTTAGCAGGTCAGTAATCTGCGAGAGCGTTGCCACGCGGACAGAGATGCGCTGTCCCAGAAGACCGGCAATCTCGTCGAGAACCATCAGTTTGCTGGGATCGCTGACGGCGATGACGAGGTGATCCTCATTCAACTCCAGCGGAACAAAGTTGTAGCGGAACATCAGTTCCACCGGCACGGTCTTGAAAAGCTCATGCTGGATGCGGAAGTTCTTCAGGTCAACAAGTTCGGAGCGATAGCGCCGCGCCAGTTGCTCGGCCCGGCCCTGCTCGTCAAGCTCCGAAGGCATTGCGAGAATGTTTGAATCTGCCATAACTGTCTGTTCCTCCTTCTCCGCCGCGTGGACGGGTATTTAGTGCGCCATCTGGGCAGCCGATCCAATCGAAAAGATCGGCAGGTAAAGCGCCATCAAAATGATTACGACGGCAACGCCCATCACAATCAGGATAACCGGCTCAATCAGCGCGAGGGCTGCGGTGAGCGCGTTCTGAACATCTTCTTCGTAAAATTCAGCGACGGAGTTAAGCATTGCGGGCAGCGCGCCGGTCTGCTCGCCGACAAACATCATCTCGGTTGAAAGCAGCGGAAAGACCTTGGCCTCGGTCAGGCTTTCGGCCAGGCTCTTGCCTTCGCGAACCGTCACCACGGCGTCAAAGACCGATTGCGCAATCCTGCGCGAACTGATAGAGCGTGCGGCAGTCTCCAGCGACGGAACCAGCGGCAATCCGCCAGAGAGCAGGGTCGAGAGTGTACGCGAGAAGAGCGCGACCTGATACTTGAGCCAGATCAGACCGAAGATCGGCATGCCTATGCGGATGGAATCAATGCGCTCGGCGCCGGCCTGTGTGCGCGTATAGCGCAGGAAGAGGTAGACGACCAAAATCAGCGTGCCCAGGCCGTAGAAGAAATAATGCTGCATCCCTTTGCCGAGGTCCAGCAGCATGCGCGTCACCGTGGGCAGGTTGCCGCCCATCTGGTCATAGAGCATGGCGAAGCGCGGCACCACGAAGGTGATGAGGAAGATGAGCAGGGCGATGACCATCGTGATGAGCAGCGTGGGATAGATAAGCGAGGCGACCAGTTTTTTCCGCAGGGTGAGCGAGATGCGCTGGAAGCTGACGTAGCGCTCCAGAACCTCATTCAGATTGCCGCTGCGCTCTCCGGCCAGCAGAGTGGTGGTGTAAATGACCGGGAACCCACCCTGCGCCTCGAAGGCTGCGCTGAGCGATTCGCCGGTGCGCACACGGGCGGCAATGTTTTCAAGCTGCGAGGCAAAGGCTGCATTCTTCTGGTTCTTGGCCATCATTTCCAGCGAGCCAAGGATGGGCAATCCGGCGCGGATGAGGGTCAGAAACTGTTGATTAAAAATGAGAAACGGTTCAAGTCCGACCTTTTTGCGGGCGAGGCTGGCGGCGATTCCGCGTGGCTTGACGCTGTAGACGTGGAAGCCGTTCTGGATGAAGCGTCCGCGCAGTTCTTCCGCGCTGGCCGCTGACTGTATCAGCTCGGAAACCTTGCCCCGTTCATCGGCCATCCTGATTACAAACTCTGCCATGCGCCTCTCGCTTGCCCTATTGCTTCGTTGTGGAAGCTTGTCCCGGCCTTTTTATCCAACCCTTCAAAGATATCAGCCTTCGGATGTGTCCGCCCGGCCTGACTGGAAATCCAATTTTGAATTCGCATGGAGAAGACGCTATTCAATTCATTTCCGCTCAAAATGGGAGGTTTTCTCGTTGAAAATCAATGTTCCCGTGGTGGCTTAACCTCAATAATCGGCACACCCTCAGGAGCATGGAATTCAAAAGCACCGGGCGCAGGCGCAGCATTGTCCTGTTCATTGCTGAATTCGAAGCGTGTTTCGCTGCCGTCCATCTCGACAATCTCAATCCCGAGCAGCGTTCCATCCTGCTTTGCGGTCAATGTGATGCGCTGAATGCGATCTTTGAGCGCCGGAGCTGTGCCAATAAGCCGCCAGACGCCCAATGTTTCCGTTGGCGCAATTGCCAGATTCGAAAGTTCTTTTTCCAGCTTCGTCCGGCCCAGCAACAGGCGCATCGGGGAGCGCAGGTCGTCCAGACGCGCGGATCGAATCTTCTGCACCTGACCATCGCCGGGAGCCCAGGAATAGGCAAACTGACCGTTCAGGAGGAAGAGTTTTCCGGATGGCTTCGAGTACTCCCAGCGCATTTTGCCAGGTTTGGCCAGTTGGAGTGTGCCAGTTTCGGCTCGGTTCATCCCCATTCCGCGATAGTTCTCACTGAAGTTCAGGCGGAGTGTGCGGAGATGGTTGTAGTGCGCGTCAATTTTTGCGGCAAGTTCGAGGGCGTTGGGAACGCCCCTGTTTTGTGCACCCGCAAACGGAGCGCACAAAACCAGAGTAGCGGCAACATTGAGCAGAACGAATCGCATTTACTGGATGGCTTGGGTGCAGTTGGTCCCGCCTGCGGGGTCAGATTTGATGTCGCCGTAGACGTCCATGCAGAAGCCGCGATGGCCGGTCTGGCCTACCTTCTGTGGAACTGCTGTCAGCTCAAAACCGGTGAACTGATCCTGATTGTTCACCGTGATTTTGGTGCAGTTGACGATACTGAAGGTGTATCCGCTCAACTGACCGGTGGTGATGGGACCGCTCAGAACCTGCCCTGCCTGCGGAGTCGGGGGGCCTGATTTAGGGTCGCCGCCAAGGGCTGCCAGCGAACAGGCGTAGCCATAGGATGGGAAGGTGCTCTGGTAAGAGATTTCCGCACCCTGCAAGCGCTTGAGCGAGTTGATGGCCGAGGTCTCATTAGCGCGCATGATGATGTTGGTGGCGCTGGGAATGACCATCAGCATGATGATGACGATGACAGAGATGACGATCAGAAGCTCGATCAGCGTGAAGCCGGCCTGACGGCGCGTGCGGCGAGAACAGTTACTCAGCATCATATGTCTCAATCCCTTTGCAGCAGTGGAGGTAGTTTGCACTGGGTTCCGATGGCAATCTTACACCTTCCGGACGCAGCTTTGGAGTCCGGCGCTCACCGGAGTCGGAAATTGCCTCAATGAGTGGCCGCCATCGCAATCGGCGTTGTCCCGGTCGTGGCCAGACTCTGGTCGGCAGAGAGAACGCCGCTGGTGCTGAAGGAGTAATCCTCCAGATCCGGCGAGCCGCCCAGATTCAGCGAGAGCAGAGTATCCCCGCTGTTATCAACGGCCAGCGCAAAGGGCGTTATCCCCTCAGAGATGGTGCCGATCTCGGTGAGCGTACCGCCCGAGAGCGAAAACTCGAAGATCTCGTTGCCAGTTTTGTCAGCGGAGTATACCGTGCTGTAGGTCGCGTCGCAATCGAGCGCGTAGGGAGCCGTTCCTGCGCTGTAGCTGGTGCCTGCGGTGAGCGCGCCGGTCGCTTGAATGGTGTAGACTCTGACGCCTGCATTTGTTCCGCTCTGGGCCAGCACCAGATGGCTGGAGGTTGAATCGGCGCAGAGGTCGTTGTAGCTGCTCAGGGAACTTCCACTTAGCACGTAACCGGTGTTGGTCAGCGTACCGGCAGAGAAGCTGAAGATGGATACTCCGCCCGTGCCCGTTGCCACATACACAAATTTGTCATTTGGCAGGAAGCGTACAGCCGCGCCCGTGCCGCCAGCCGTTGCCAGAGCCTGAGAGGCGAGCGCCAGATTGCCGGTCGTTTTGTTGATGGAGTAGACCGTCAGAGTGGTGTAGTCATTCTCCAGCACCACCAGATAAGTTCCGGTGGAGTCGATGTCCATAGCGATGGGGCTGTCTGCGGTCAGCGATACGCCGCTGTTGGATGCGGTGAGCACGCCGGTAGAGGCGATGGAGAATCCGTATATGCCGCCGGTGGTTGCACTGCCCACGTAGAGCCAGTCATCTCCGGGGCGAACATGCATCACGTTGGGAATGTAGGTGAGCGTGATGGGCGAGCCTGCGGTTTCAGTGATGGTTCCGCTGTTCATGGCATATCCGGCGAGGGTTCCGCCGCTGCCGGAACTGGAGTTGCCGACAAAAAGATAATCATTGGAAGAACTGGTGCCGTAGGTGGTGGTTGTACTCTGGTTAGAAAAAAAACTGCCACAGCCGGAGAGCAGCATCTGGCAGGCGAGCGGTGCAATCAATTTGACGAACAAAGAGCGGCGCACGAAAAATTCCCTCCGTACCGGGTAGACGCCGTAAGCAGGCGATCCGCTTATAAATCAGCAGACCAGCTCTCCGCGCTCAACTGTGATGCCGTCGAGCCGGCCAAGCAGGGCAACGGCCAGACGATCCTGCTGGAAGATATTCTGCGCCATGGCCTGAACGCTGGCCGGAGTCACCTTATTGACGCGGTCAATCAACTCTTCAACCGAGAAGAAATGCTCAAAATACATCTCCTGCCGCGCCAGATTCGACATGCGGGCTGAGGAGCTTTCCAGCCCCAGCAGAATATTCCCTTTGAGCTGGTCCTTGGCGCGTTCCAGTTCTTCGCTCGGAATCGGTTCCTCTTTGAAGCGGCGAAACTCTTCCAGAACAAGCTGGATGACCTGCGGGGCTTTTTCGCCGGAGGTTCCGGCAAAGACGCACAGCACACCGGCATCGCGATAGGGGTTCACATCGCTGTAAATGGAGTAGGCCAGTCCGCGCTCTTCGCGAACCGTCTGGAAGAGCCGTGAACTCATCCCGCCTCCGAGCAGCGTGTTCAGCAACAGCGTGCTGTAGCGCTCGGAATCCGCAATGGGCGGAGAGGGTATCCCGAGGCAGAGCTGCACCTGCTCCAGCGATTTTTTGTTGCGCAGCGTGATGCGCGCGCTGGCCTTGGGTGCCTGATGTGTATTTTCAGGAGTGCCGGAGGGCAGTTTGCCAAAGCGCTCGGTGATGGCTGCGACAAAGGCGTCATGATCCAGATTTCCGGCGGCAGAGAGCACAATGTTGCCGCCGCGGAACTGGGAGTTGTGATAGTCGAAAAGCTTCTTCTGGTTGAAGCTTTCAACCGTCGAGCGTGTGCCCAGAATGGGGCGGCCCAGCGGATGGTTCTGCCAGAAGTTCTGCGTAAAGAGTTCGCTGACCAGATAGTCGGGATTGTCCTCATCCATCTTGATCTCTTCGAGGATGACGCCCTGTTCCTTCAACACATCTTCCCTGGCGAAGGTCGGGTTCATTACCAGATCGCTGAGCACGTCGAGCGCCACTGGCAGGTGTTGATCCAGAACCTTCATCGAAAAACAAATGCTTTCCTTGCTGGTGAAGGCGTCCAGATTGCCGCCGATCGCATCCACATCGCGGGCAATCTGCCGGGCCGAGCGCGTGTGGGTTCCCTTGAAGACCATGTGCTCGACAAAGTGCGAGAGTCCGTTCAACTCCGGGCTTTCGCTGCGCGAGCCGGAGCGGACCCACACTCCCATGGCGATGGAGCGCAGGTGTTCCATCCGTTCTGTGAGCAGGATGAGGCCGTTAGGGAGAACGGTGCGGCGAATGTTGCGCGAGAGATCGTGATCAGTCTGCATATTGAGTAGTGTTTGCTTGCCTTTGGATTTCCGGTTGGCTGCTGCGTTATGTGGGAGGGCTGCCAAATCCTGCTGGCGGAATCCATCCGAAGGCTACAGATGCTATGCTGTCGCTCGGATGACAAAAAAGCAAGCCAGCCCGGCGACCTCACTCATTCAGTTTACCCATTTGTTGGATGCTGCGCAGGGGGATTCCGTTCCCTGCGGCAGCAAGCGGCTGCTCTTTGGGCTCTCGCTGCCGGAATTGACCGAATTGGTGGCCGGATTGGGCGAGCGTCCTTACCGCGCCAAGCAACTCTCGGAAGCTCTTTATCGCCAATGGATTAGCACTCTGGACGAACTGACCACCTGGCCCAAAGCCTTGCGGGATCGGCTCGTTGCAGAGGGCTGGCAGGTTGGCCGACCGGAGATTGTGCAACAGTTTCTTTCAACGGATGGCACCGAACGCTACCTTGTCCGCTGCGGCGACGGCCAGACGGTCGAGACAGTCTGGATGCCGGAGGGCGATGGCGCAGAGATACCGGAGGAGGACGACACAGAACCGGCGCGAAGGCGGGCGACTATCTGCGTCTCCAGTCAGATTGGCTGTGCCGTCAACTGCCAGTTCTGTTTGACGGCAAAGCTCGGCCTCTCGCGGAGCCTGACGGCGGGAGAAATTGCCGGGCAGGTTGTCGCCGTGCTTCGGCGGCAACAGGTCGAGTTGAACAGGAGTCGCATCAATCTGGTTTTTATGGGAATGGGCGAGCCGCTCCTGAACTGCGATGAGTTCTTCAAAGCGGTGCGCATTCTGGTCGAGCAGGTTGGAATGCACGAGGCGCGGATGACAGTGTCAACATCCGGCATTGTTCCGGGAATAGAGCGCTTTGCTAAGGAAAAGATTCGGCCTCGACTGGCGATCAGTTTGAACGCACCGAATAACGAAATTCGCAGCGAAATTATGCCGATCAATCGCAAGTGGCCGATTGAAGTCGTGCTTGATGCTGTGCGTAAAATCCCGCTGCGCAACCGCGAAAAAATCACCTTCGAATATGTTTTGCTTGGCGGCGTTACCGATCAGCCCGAACATGCCGAACAGGTGGTCAAGCTGGTGCGGCGCGCGAATCTGCCGATTTATATCAATCTGATTGTCTGGAATCCCGGCCCCGATGTTCCCTACTCGCAGCCGAAGCCGGAGGATGTGGTGCGCTTTCAACAGACGCTGATAGCGGCGGGAATTCAGGCCTTCCAGCGGCGGCCACGCGGGCGCGATATCTACGCCGCCTGCGGACAGTTGAAGCGCACGGTGGAGATTGGCTAAAACGCAATGCGCGCGCCGAAGTTGGCCTGAGTCGGCATCTGATTTACCCGCACAACGCAGTTGCTCACCGAGCAGGATTGCCCCATTGCCGTTGCCTGTGTGCTCCAGTAATAGCCGAGCAGGTTTTGCCGGTCGAGCGCATTCGACAATCCGCCATAAAGCGTTGTCGCGTGATGCATCAACCTGACCCGTCGTGTTACCTCAAAGTCCAGTCGGCTGTAGGTCGGCCCATGCAGAGCATTTAATTTTGTGAGGTCATAGATGCCGCGATTCTGTGCCGCAGAGGCCGAGTAATTGAAGGGTGTATACGGCCTTCCGCTGGCCGCTTGTGCGCGGAAGGTCAGCAGCATGGAGTGTGTCATCTGCCAACTGCCGGAGAGCATTGCTGTAATCGGAATCTCGTAATTGCCGTCTCGCGCCACACCATCGAGTCCGCTGAATTTTGCGCTGGCCCATCCTGCGGAGGCATGCAGTTCCAGCCTGCGGCCCACGGGAATTGCAACGGTAATTTCTGCGCCGTAAGTATTGCCACGTCCGGAAGATGTCATCGGAAGCCAGACAAATTGCTGGTCAAGCGAATCCACCAGATTCTCAAAGTTCACCTGCGCATATTCGGTTGAAACAGGCAGGTCGCGATAGCTCTTGTGATAAACCTCAGCCCCAATCCGGCCCCAGCGGTTTTGCAGCAGATCGGCTCCCACGACGGCGTGCGTGGTGCGCATGGGAGCAAGGCGCTGGTTCTGGTTCCATGCAAGCATCATCATCGCGGGCGGCTGTTGCGCATAGCCTGCCAGCGAGGCGTGCAGTGTTACGCTGCTCAGGCGATATGCCGTGCTGATGCGCGGCGTCAACACGGTGTCTCCATCAAGGTCAAAGTGCTGCAAGCGAAGCCCGGCATTCAGAGTCCAGCGCGGATGCAGAATCAGTGCCGCTTCCAGAAAACCGGAGCCTTCTGCGGTTGTCAGGTCGCGCTGCATATTGACCGCATCGGAGCGCACCGTCGAGGTCGAGTAGGGCGAGAGCGCCCCGGCGGGCTGTGTAATGGCATAGTTGCGCGTATTGAGTCGTCCATCCAACCCGGCAGAAAGTGTCATCCCATGACGCGGCTCCAGATGCAGAGCGTAGTTCACGCTGCGTAAACTGTCGCGCGTCCCTTCGCTATAGACCGGTGTAGTGGTGATGGTCCAGTTTTGCTCGGCTGCGGGAATATCGGAGCAACTGCCCGGCGCGCCGGATGCTGTGCCCGCCATGCCGGGAATGGCCGACTGTTGTTGCTGGCCGATCCTCTGACTTTGCTCGGTGTCGGTAAAGCGCAGCGTAGAGGCGGCTCGCTCGGAGTAGCTGTGCATCCACGCGACTCCACTGGTTGCGCGCCAGCCTGTGTACTGCATCTGGATGTTGCTCGATGCCGCAGGGTCGAGCCAGCAGGGCGTTATGTTGAGCGAATCCTCTCCGCCCAGCGCAAGTGCGGTGAACTGATTGCGGCTATTCGGTTCGCGGTTAAACGTGGCAAGTGCGTCGGTGTAATCGGGAACGCCATCGAGTCCGATGTTGTTGGTAAACAGATTCGCCAGTCCATGATGCACCGAGAGCAGCAGCGTACTCCGTGTTGTGATTGGCTGTTGCCAGAGCACTCCTGCACCCAGCAATCCCACCTCTGCCTCTGCGCGTTTTGCGCCGGGGTGCAGCGTGTTGATGGCGATGACGGAGGAAAGACGGTCGGCCTCGCTCGCAGAGAAGTCAGAACTGCGGAAGAGAATCGAATCAATCACACTGGCGTCAATCATGCTTGCAAATCCGCCGGTCGAGGAGCCCGTGGCGATGTGGTTCAGATTCGGAACCTCGAAGCCATTCACCAAAAAAAGATTCTCTGTCGGATTCCCGCCGCGGACAATCATGCCGGTGGAGCTATCCGACTGCGCCGTCACGCCGGGCAGTGTTTGCAGATAGCGTTCTGCATCGCCAAAGTTACCTGCAGCGGAGAGCATCTGCTCTCCCGTTGCGCTGTAGGTGGTGCTGATTCCATCCGTGCTGGCGCTGACAGTTATGCTGCTCAGGACGCGGGGCAGTGTGGCCGTTTGCGAAGCGGTTGGCAGGTTTTGGCTGAGTGCTGTTGTCGAAGCGAGAAGTGCCAGTAGCAGGCTGCGAAGGTCAAATGCGCAATGCGGAAGGAAGAGCTTCATGGCAGACCACCAACTCGCCAGACTGCGCGACATGATTAGAGTGGTCTAATTTGCATCCTGTGGATAGATGCCTGATGTGCAATAAAAGTGAGTACGAGAGCTTTTATTGTGCCAAGTTGCTACATCGCAAACCTGATTTGGGAATTTTCAATCGAAGGTAAGAGGCTTTTAGTTACTTAGGGAAGCTCTGAACAAGTTCCGCTCTTGCGATGTTTTGAAAGGGCGGGGCTTTCAGCCCCGCCGTGGACGCACAATCAAAGGGTTCGGCTTTAGCCGCCGAGGGAATGCAAGTCATTGAAAATACATTCCCTCAGGGGCTGAAGCCCAGAAGTTAATTTACCCGGCAAGCGGCGCGGTTAAAACCGCGCCGCTTCAAAACATTGCACACCAAGACTTGTTCAGAGCTTCCTTAGTGCGCGACCTTTGCTTCCCTAGCCGTTGCGCCAAGGCGAAGCAGAGTCTCCGTTACGCGGTCGCCGATGTGGCGGACAACGGTATCGCTTCCGGCAAAGTCTCCCGTAATGCAGCGAACGCCGAGTCGCTCGATGCGTTCTGCGTCGGCCTCGATGGGAGCGGAGCCTTCGACTGCATAGCGCGCCAGCACATCTGCGGAGATGGGTGCGGTATTCACCAGCGCGTAGTCAAAGATGCGGCCACCTGCATGTTCAAAGATGCGCTCGATATGTTCGCTGGCGGTCAGGTTCAGGCTTTCGTTGGCCTGTGTCATCAGGTTGCAGATAAAGACGCGAACTCCGCGAGCCTTGCGCAGGGTTTCGGGAACATCGCGCACCAGCAGGTTGGTAATCAGCGAGGTGTAGAGCGAGCCCGGCCCCATGGTAATCAGGTCTGCTGCGGCGATGGCTTCGAGAGTTCCCGGCAGCGGCAGGCACACGGCCGGTTCAAGATAGAGTTCCTTGATGCGGCTCTTGTCGGCGGTGATATTGGTTTCGCCGCGAACAATCGAGCCATCAACCATGCGTGCCATCAGCGTGGCGTCGGAGAGCGTTGCGGGAATGATGCGGCCACGCGTTGCCAGAACCTGCGAGGCAAGCTGGATGGCCTGCGCAAAGTCTCCGGTAATCTCTACCAGCGCCGCCACAAATAAATTACCGAGCGAGTGCCCCTCCAGACCCAGCCCGCTGCGGAAGCGATGGCTGAAGAGCTTTGTCAGCAGTTTTTCGTCTTCGCTGAGTGCGACCATGCAATTGCGCAGATCGCCCGGAGGCAGAATGTTGAAGTCTTTGCGCAGGCGCCCGGAAGAGCCGCCGTCATCGGTGACGGTTACGATTGCGGCTAAATCTGCGATGTAGGCAGGGAGCCCATTGGAGGGAAGCGCCAGTCCCGGTACGGCAACATGGCCGCGCAGGCCGCGCAGAAGCGTAGACAAGCCAGTACCGCCGCCAATGGCGACAACGCGCAGAGGCACAGCAGGCGTCACAGCGTTTTGTGGAGTCGTCTCAGCCAATTTCGGGATAAAGCAATTCGGTGAACCGTGGGTCGTCCGCCATCTCCTGAAAATCCGAGTCGGAGCGAGCCTGAAAGCGGTTTTTGGGATTCAACTCAATGGCGCGAGTCAGTGTTTCCAGACATGCCTCGGCAGCGCCGGTCATGCTGCTCAGCACAGCCAGTCCGTAGAGGGCAAAGTCAGCCTCAGGCTTGCGGGCCAGAATGTTCTCCAACTGTTCGCGGGCCTCTTCGTAGTAGCCGGTGTTGACCAGAGAGATGGCGTAGTCGTACTGCTCCTCATCGTTGGCGAAGTTGCGCGCCGGGGGAGCGATGTGCCGTTTACACGCAGCCAGATAGACGCGGGAGCGCTCAACCAGTTCGACTGGCCCATCCGCCATAAGTGCCTCAAAGATGGCACTGGACTTTTCGTATTTTCCCTGCTGCATCCACTGCATGGCGTTTTGAAACTGTGCAAAGGCATGAGTGTGAGCAGCACTGATCCGCTCGGTTGTGCCCTTGAGCACAGGGGGCGGCGACTTGCGACGAGAAGGTACAGCCGGCTTGGCTTGTGACATGGTTATGTAGTCTTCCTTGAGGCGTTCCTATCCCTATTCTGCCCTAAACCACCGGGGTGATATAGCACAACAGAACATTCGGAGTAGCAGAGCGGCTCGTCACCGTTTTATACGCACAAGTGGCTTGTACGTCAACTGGCAGCGTTTTGACTTACCGGCAAAGCGCCTCTCAGCCCTGTTTTTTTGCCCCGTAGACGGAAGGGTTCAGCGTGGGATCGTTGTACATCTTGAGTTGGCGATAGAGCTTGAAGCGCCGCTCCCCTGCAAGAATCTGCTGCCACAGGCGGTCGAGGCAATGGCTCAGGTCGGTGCGCTGAATCCTGAGGATTTCCAGTCGCTGCTGATTGCGCTCCCAGTGGCCGGGTGGTGCATCTGTGCGCTTTATCTCTTCCTTGGTATGAAAAATCCGGAGTGCAAGGATCGAGAGCCTGTCCATCATCATGCCCGGTGTTTCAGAATGCAGTTCGGCGGCCTCTCTGAGTTGTTCGCCAAGTTGATCCAGCAAAAACTGGTCGCACTGCTCGGCCAGATCGTTGCGTAACTGGTTCGTGCTGTCAATGGTTCGTTTGACCCGTGCCAGATCTGCGTTGGTAGCCCCGGGCCGTCGCGCTTCGTCCTCGGTGTGCCACAGAAGGAAGTTGGAAGCATGTTGCCGCCGCACCAGCGCAAGAAAATCCTCTGCCGGGCAGGTGGCTGGCTGTGCCTCAACGGGATTTTCGACTGTCTCCTGATGCCAGAGCGCGGTAGCCTCGTCCTGCATCAGGACAATGCGTCCGGCAGAGAGCAGGGAAGCGAGGCTTGTTTTGTCATTCCGTTCGGTCATGGCTTTCAAGCTATGGTAGAAGGAATTCCGGCTTGGCGATAGTCCGGAACTCTTGCGGCTACTTGGCCTCCTCCCGTAGCCTATAACTGTCACTATCCGAAAGAGAGAAGTCGAATGAGTTCATCGAACTGGCAATTTCCGCATCGTCGCTGGAATCCGCTCAAGCGGGAATGGGTACTGGTTTCGCCGCATCGCACGCAGAGACCCTGGCAGGGCGAGGTCACCAAAACCAACGTCGAGCAGGGACCGGCCTACGATCCCGCCTGTTATCTTTGTCCGGGCAATGATCGTGCAGGCGGAGGGAAGAACCCTGCGTATAAAGGCGTTTTTTCATTTGTAAACGATTACTCGGCACTATTGCCTGATTCGCCCGCCCCGGCCGTATCGGAGCACTCGGAGTTGCTCCACGCCGAGCAGGAGCGAGGCATCTGCAAGGTCATCTGCTTCCATCCCAATCACAGTCTCACGCTGGCCCGTATGGATGAGGCCGACATCACGCGCGTGGTTCAGGCATGGACGAAGGAGTTCAAAGAGCTTGCGGCGGTAGATTGGATTCAGTCGGTGCAGATTTTTGAAAATCGTGGCTCCATGATGGGGGCCAGCAATCCGCACCCGCACTGCCAGATATGGTCCACGAGCCATGTGCCGGATGAATCAGCCCGCGAACTGGAGTCGCAGGCCGATTACCAAAAGCGCCACGGAAGCTGCCTGCTCTGCGACTATCTCAAATTGGAGTTGCAATCGGGAACACGCATTGTCGCGCAGAATGATGCTTTTGCGGCTGTGGTGCCGTGGTGGGCCGTCTGGCCCTTTGAGACGATTGTCCTCTCAAAGCGCCATTGTGGAGTGTTGCCGGAGCTCGATGGCCGCGAGCAGGAGCTTCTCGCCAACATCCTGAGCCGTGTTGCCATCCGTTACGACAACCTCTTTGAGACCAGCTTCCCATACACAATGGGATTGCATCAGTCACCGGTGGATGGCAAAGAGCATTCGGAGCATCACTTCCACGCGCACTTTTTCCCGCCGCTTTTGCGTTCGGCAACGGTTCGCAAGTTTATGGTGGGTTTTGAGATGCTGGGAATGCCGCAGCGCGATCTGACAGCCGAGAGTGCCGCAGAACGCCTGCGCGCGCTCAGCGAGGTCCATTACAGCCGCAAAGTGTAGTCCGCCGGAAGGTGTATTCCATTCAAGTGCAGGGTCGCAGATACACATGCAAAAGCAACAAGCGAAAAGGCTTGTTGCTTTTGTGTTTTTGTGAAGTTGAACGGTGTGGGCGCCGCTAAAGGGAATGGTGAGCTCGCTGGGACTCGAACCCAGGACCCACGCATTAAAAGTGCGTTGCTCTACCACCTGAGCTACGAGCTCGCGGGCCTGATGGAGCGAGAAAGCTCCTTTCAGAAAGTATCACAAAATCGGCCTCAGGACAGACCGTATGGTTCCATGATCTTCTGAAAACCTGCAAACACGCGCCTTCCGTAAAAGGATGTAAATTGATGGGCTACGTTGTTTCTTCTAAGTTGAGTCAGCGAATTGCCTTCCGAGGCACATGCGAAAACCGGCACATTTTGTGTACCAAAAAGAAATTCACACAAAGGAATCAAAAGTGACAAGAGGCTTGAGGGGTTCCTCCCCGTTTGGAACGGTCACTTTTCCCTGCGTAAATGGTATGGTTCTCCTAATGTGTGTGGGATTTACAGCCTCTTTTCACCAAATGTGGTATTCCTGCCAGGATGTGGCGGGTTACTAAAAGTTACCAAGGTGTGATCGAGGGAGAGAGACAGTGGGATTGCTGCATCCAATATCGCCTTTTAATCTTGCAGGATAGCGGTTAAAGGCGAGCCGTTACGCAAAGGTTCATTGGCTCGTGTGGTGGGCAATCCTGAGTCCTTAAGTTGACGGGCAACCGGCAGTTGGGTTGCGGAGGGAAGCAGGCGAGCGGAGAGGAAGTCCAGGGATGTCAGATAACGAATTTGAGAAAAACCCGAACGCACATACCTCTGACGATGTCGAGAGCCTTTACTCGTGGGCAAACCTGAGTGGGGCCAAGTATCGCGATTTCTCCTCGGCTCGCGCCGTAGCGCGGGAAGAGATTCGTGCTCGTATGCAGGCTGAAGTCAACGAAAGGGAATCTCTGATCGAGCTTGAAAAAGAAGCACTCGCCGCGCAGGCGGCGGCCCCGAAGCAGGAGCCGCCGGTTCAGGCACCCCCTGCGCTGCCCACTCTTCCACCGCTATCTCAATCCCATAAGCCGACATTCTCTCAGATGCAGGCGCCGCAGGTGCCTGCGCAGCCGCAGATTCTGGCTCAGGTTCCTTTGCCGCAGCGCGCTCAGCAGCCGACGGCAGAGCGCGCCAGTCTGCCTGCCGATTTCAATCTTCCCAGCAGCCGACCTGCATGGCTCTATGCCGAGAAGCCTCCGCGTCAACAGACACCTCCCGCGCCTGCTGCACCTGTACCGGCTTATCAGGCAGAGGAGCCACAGGCTCCGAAGGATGCCAATCGTTGGTTTGCGCTCAAAGGTATCTTTACTCCTGCAAATGCCACGCAAGAGGTGATTCCGGCTATCTCTTCCACGCAGACCCTCCCGGTGGTTGCCGTTTTTTCGCTTGCGGGCGGCGTAGGGAAAACAAGTTTGATTGCCACGCTTGGCCGCAGTCTTTCTGCTCGCGGAGAGCGTGTGCTGCTCATTGATACCGCGCCTTATGGCCTGCTGCCCTTCTTCTTCGGTGCGCGCGATCAGCGTCCCGGCCTGGTGCGTACCTTTACGCCGCCCTCAGCTGGTGGCGATGCGCCTATTCAGATGGTTACGCTGGACCCGGAGAGCTATCCCGTGGATGCATCCGGCAACGATGCGTTGATTGAAGAAATTCAGCGCAGTTCCCGCGGTTCCAATCGCATTTTGATTGATCTGGCCACAGCATCGGGAGCGATTACGCGCCGCATCCTCAAACTTTCTCCGCTGGTGATTGTCCCAATTCTCCCGGATATGAACTCCGTCGTCAGTCTCTCTTCCATCGAGGCCTTCTTCAGCCATAACTATGATGGGCAGGGACTGCCGGTAAAGCCTGTTTATGTACTGAACCAATTTGATCCCACCCTGCCGCTGCATCTGGATGTGCGCGAAGTTCTGCGTGAGCAGCTTGGGGATCGTTTGTTGCCGTTTGCTCTTCGCCGGACCTCTACCATTAGTGAGGCGCTGGCAGAGGGCATGACCGTTGTGGATTATGCACCCAGTTCCTCCGCATCGGATGACTACCAGAACCTTTCCACGTGGATACGCAACCTCTCCGCTCCGGCGCAACCAGGCTATCGCGGTGTCAGGTGGAGTGAACGATGAGTTTTGACCAATCGTGGCAGGAGAAGGCAAGAGGCGATAACCCGCTTATCAGACTGGTGCGGGCGCTCGCCATCCTCTTTCTGGTCTCGGTTCTTATCTTTCTGGCCTTCGTCAATCTGACTTGGCCCCAGCAGTCCGTTTGCGGATTGCTGATGCTTCTGCTGGCCTTGTGGCTTGGCCGCTCCTCCGATTCCTATCTGGTAACGCTCACGATGATGATCATGTCCATGTTTGCCACGCTGCGATACGGCATATGGCGACTGGTGACCATCATCAAGCTCTTTGAAGACCCGGGGAACCACTGGGGACTGCTCGATGCAATGTTCATCAGTATCCTCTACGGTGCGGAACTCTACGCCTTCGCCATTCTTTTTCTTGGGTACCTGCAAACCATCTGGCCTCTGCGTCGTGCTCCGGTGCCCTTGCCGGACAGCACCGACGAATGGCCTGCTGTTGATATCGTCATTCCGACCTACAACGAGCCGCTTGACGTAGTTCGCTATACCGCCTTTGCGGCGCTCAATGTGGATTGGCCCGCCGACAAGCTTCGTGTTGTGATTCTCGATGACGGACGCCGCGAGGAGTTTCGCCAGTTCTCCATGGAAGCCGGCATCGAGTACATGACGCGGGATGACAACAAACATGCCAAGGCCGGCAACATCAATCGCGCGCTCAAAAATCTATATGCGCCTTATGTAGCCATCTTTGACTGCGACCATGTGCCCACGCGCAGTTTTTTGCAGATGACCATCGGCTGGTTCCTGCGCGATCAGAATCTGGCCATGTTGCAGACGCCTCACCACTTCTATTCGCCGGACCCGTTTGAGCGTAACCTGGCGCAGTTCCGGGTCATTCCGAATGAGGGCGAGCTCTTCTACGGCATTGTCCAGGACGGCAACGACTTCTGGAATGCGACCTTCTTCTGCGGCTCCTGTGCGGTGCTTCGCAGAACGGCTCTCGATGAGATTGGCGGCATCGCTGTTGAGACCGTCACCGAGGATGCGCACACCTCTCTGCGTATGCAGATGAACGGTTGGAACACGGCCTACATCGGTATTCCGCAGGCGGCAGGTCTGGCCACCGAGCGTCTCTCAGCCCACGTGGTGCAGCGCGTTCGATGGGCTCGCGGAATGATTCAGATTCTGCGCGTGGACAATCCGCTCTTTGCCAAGGGGCTCTCGATTTCGCAGCGTCTCTGCTACTTCAACGCGATGACGCACTTCCTTTACGCATTGCCGCGATTGATTTTTCTGACTTCGCCTCTGATTTATCTGCTGCTCTCGCACTCGAATGTGCCCGGTTACTGGGCTGCGATTCTTGCGTATGCGCTGCCTCACCTCACGTTGTCGAACATTACCAACTCGCGCATTCAGGGCCAGCATCGTCACTCCTTCTGGAATGAGATTTACGAGACGGTTCTTTCGCCTTACATCCTGCTGCCCACGTTGTTTGCGCTCATCAATCCCAAGTTCGGCAAGTTCAACGTGACGGCCAAGGGCGGCGTTGTCGCCAAGAGCTTCTTCGATATCCGCATCGCAACGCCGTATCTGTGGTTGCTGGTCTTCAATATGGTGGGGTTGCTGATGGCCATCCCGCGCTATTTTTGGTGGGACAAGGCACATCCCGGCACTGTCATCATGAATGCAATGTGGGTAGTATTCAATATCATCATGCTGGGGGTGACCGTGGCGGTTGCGCGTGAATCCCAGCAGCGCCGAACCAATGTGCGCATTACCATGCGAATTCCGGTAACAGTCCTGTTGCCGGATGGCTCTTCGCTGGTGGGCGAGACTGTGGATATGTCAAGCAGCGGTGTAGCTCTCCAGTTGAAAGAGCCGCTCGAAGTCTCGCATGGAAGTTCGTTGCGATTGATCTTCCCCATGCGCCAGACGATAGCCGAACTGCCGGTAACGGTTGTAAGCGGTGGAGGCACAGTGCTCAGAACGAAGTTTGAACCCCTCAGCATTCCCGAACAGGAGATGCTGACCATGGTGCTTTACTCTCGCGCCGATAACTGGCTCGGATGGGGCGAGAGTCGCGAAGTTGATCAGCCCATGCGAAGCCTGGCGCGCATCATCAGGCTTTCCATGCATGGCCTCAGAGGTGCATTCCACAGCATGTTCCATCGCGAGGACGAGGAGGTTGTGCCTCCCACGGCCGCTCCGGGACGCGTGGCCGGGATCGTGATTCTGATCTCACTGCTGATTGGGCTGGCAAGCTGGAAGGCTCATGGACAGACCATCATTCCTGCCACTCCCGCAGGCACCACCTCGCCGACTGCACCGGTTCCTGACCTCGGCGAGCAGGCAGTTGCGCAGTTGCGCGCCGCTCCCGCGCCAAGCCTGGGCAGCTTCCGCGATGTCTTCACGTTGCGCGAGGCCGCAACCCCTGCCGCCATCGACATGCACGGCATTGACAGTCAGCACAGCATATTCTTCAGCCTGCCGCAGACACATGTGGTCAGGAAGGCGAGGCTGCATGTCTATTACAACTACTCGACCTCGCTGATTGCCGACCTTTCGCACATCAAGGTTCTGGTCAACGGAACACTGGTCGCCATCATTGACCTGCCCAAGCGCGGCATTAATGACAACACCATTCTCGAACGCGACATTGATGTTCCTGCTGAACTGCTGGTCCGCTCCAATCAGCTGACCTTCAACTTTATCGGTCACTACGTCTACGTCTGCGAAGACCCGGCCAACACCACGCTCTGGTCGCGGGTTGAGACGGGCACGTACATGGTGATGGAGGGCGACCTGCTGCCGCTCCAGGACGATCTCAAGCTGTTACCCTTGCCGCTGGTTGATCCCTCGCTGGTGCAGCCGCCCAGCGTGCCGCTGGTCTTTTCCACGCAGCCTAGTCTGAAGGCTGTGCAGGCGGCTGGTATTGTTACCTCCTACTTTGGCGTGCTCTCGGAGAGCCGCCCGATTCGCTATCCAACCTTCATCGGGGAGCTTCCGACCGGCAATGTCATCCTGATTGCAGAAGACCCCAACAGCCTGCCCGCCAGTCTGAAGCTGACCAACATCGGTTCGCCGACCATTGCGATTCGTGCCAATCCCAACGATGCTTACGGCAAGGTTCTGGTGCTGACCGGTGCAGACGGTGACCAGCTCATCAAGGCAGCACAGGCATTGGCGCTCAATGGTGGTACGCTTCAGGGCGATACCGCAACCATTGACGCAGGCAGATATTCGCTGCCTGCCAAACAGGGAGCCGATGAGGCGCCGCGCTGGGCAAAGACCGATCATCAGACCATCCAGTTGTGGGATTACTCGACGGCTGAGTCGCTTCAGGGCGATGGCTCGGTGCCGCTCTATACGTACTTCCGCATTGCGCCGGATTTGTATTACTCGGACAAAGCGAATGTTCTGCTCAAGCTGATTTATCGCTATAACTCGATTCCCATCGGACCGATATCGAGCATGCAGATACGCGCCAATAACTCCTACATCGCATCGGTCCCACTGATTCCAGGGCAGGATGTCTCAAAGCGTTCGGAGGCGAACATCGCGATTCCGGTCGTGAATCTGCGACCGTTTTCGAACTCGTTGAGTTTTGATTTCACCTTCCAGTTGCTCAAGAAGGGCGGCTGTCAGGATACGACGCCCATCAACATGCAGGGCTCGATTCTGCGCGACTCCTATCTGGACATTAAGGGGCTGCCGCATTATGCCCCCATGCCGAATCTGGAGGTCTTTGCCAACGCCGGTTTCCCGTTCACACGCTTTGCCGATCTGGGCGAGACGACCGTAGTTCTGCCTCCGAATCCATCGCCGCAGGAGATTGAGCTTTATGTCACGCTGCTCAGCTACTTCGGGCAGCAGACCGGCTATCCGGCAACCCGTGTCACCGTAGCCGATGCCAGCGTGATGGAAAAGGGCGCGGCCCGCGACTTTCTGGTGATTGGAACCGGAGAGGATCAGCCTGCCTTTGCCAAACTTGGCGATAAACTGCCGGTCAATGTGAATGGCGGTCAGATTCGCGTTCGCGATACGCAGGGATTTTTCGCGCCGCTGCACCGGGCATGGTGGAAGATTCAGCAGGAAGATCGTTCGGAAACCGGCGAAATGGTAGCCTCTGGCGTGCCGGATGCGGTCATTGAGGGCATTGAATCCCCATATAGCATGAAGCGGTCTATTGTCGTCATCAACTTGCGGGAGGGAAAGATTGCCGACCAATTCCTGACAAGTTTTGTAAAAATCTCGCAATCGAGCGATATTTCAGGTACTGTATCAGTATTACGAGGGGCTGAGTTCCAATCGTTTCGAATTGGAGAAAACACGTATCATGTAGGTACGTTGCCCTGGTGGATGCAACTGACGATATGGCTGATGCAAGTTCCGTGGTTAGTTGCACTTGTAGTGCTTGGTATCTCCTTCCTCCTGGCCGTCTGGGCTCGCATGGCGCTACGTCGCCGAGCGAGAGCGCGGCTCCAGATGAACGAACACTAATACGGTCGTTGTGCAGAAATAGCGCGATGATTCGTCTGTTTTGTCTGGTACTGGTCCTGCTTGCAGGACCAGTGCTTGGCGCGCAGACGAAGTGGCCTTTGTGGAACGAGTACAGCGCTCGTTTCATCAGTCCTGAGGGACGGGTCATTGATCACAACGCGCAGGATCACACAACCTCTGAGGGCCAGTCCTATGCGATGTTTTTCGCACTGGTGGCCAATGACCGTAGCAGCTTCGACCGTCTCCTCGCGTGGACGGGGAACAATCTGGCTGCGGGAAGCCTGAGCAGCAGGCTTCCGGGCTGGGAATGGGGGAAGGGTGACGATGGAAACTGGCATATCCTCGACACAAATTCGGCAGCAGACTCCGATCTCTGGATCGCCTACGACCTGCTTGAAGCAGGAAGGCTCTGGCACGACGCCCGATACACAACCCTTGGTCGCAACATTGCAGCCAACATCGCGCGGGAAGAGGTCGTGGAACTGCCGGGCTTCGGTACGGTGCTCTCGCCGGGTGGCAAGGGCTTCCATCCGGCGAAGGATCAGTGGGTTCTAAACCCCAGTTACTCGCCACTTCCGGTTCTTACGGCGCTGGCGAACCTGGAAAAGGCCGGACCATGGCGGCGGATTGCCGGCAACGTTTCGGCACTGTTGCAGCAAAGTGTACGCAGAGGGATACCGATGGATTGGGTTACCTATAGCAAAAGCACGGGGTTCCAGCCATCCTTGCCTCCGGGCAGGATTTTGGGCATACCCGTGAGCAGCTATGATGCCATTCGGGTCTATTTGTGGGCTGGTCTCACCAATGCTGCGACGCCCGGACGGGATAAGGTTTTGAAGGCGATACCGGGCATGAGTGAATATCTGGCAACCGGTGCCGATGTGCCGGAGATCGTCAACGAGAACGGCCTGGCGATTCAGCAGCCAGGGCCTCCTGGATTCTATGCGGCATTGTTGCCGTATCTGGCTGCAAATGGTAATCTTGCGGCCCAGCAGCGATGCAGCCAAAAACTTTCTGGCGCTCATAAGGGGCAGAGCCAGCTTTTTGGCTATCCGGCAGCGTATTATGACCAGAACCTTGCTCTTTATGGGACTGGATGGCTGGACGGTTATTACTCATTTGCAGGCAACGGTGATTTACAGGTGAAATGGTAAGCAGAATGAGGCGTGGGCTTGTCAAAGTGGCGTTGTTTGTTGTGGTTGCAGGGGTTCTCTCTCTCTGCGGCGCCGCTCTGTATGCTCAGTCCGGCATCACCAAAAGCCTTGCCGTAAAAGCACACAATCTGGAGCAGCAGAACCGCCCTGACCTTGCTGCTCAAACCTGGAAACAGATTTTGCTTGCCGAGCCGAATAATACCGAGGCTCTTGCAGGCCTTGCCCGCGACAGCAAGCTTATGGGCAAGGATGCGGATTCCAGTACCTATCTTGACAAACTGCGCAGCGTAAATCCGCGCGACCCGGAGATTGGCCGCATTCAGTCTCTTCAGAGCTATGCCCATCGCGACAAGCGGTTGGCACAGGCAACGGATCTGGCCAAGACAGGACGCTATGACGAGGCCATGCAGATTTACCGTGACGCCTACGGCAACAATCCTCCCGATGGCGATATTGCTTTGGCCTACTACCAGACGCTTTATGCAGCCAGTGGCGGCAAGGCGCAGGCCATTGAGGGATTGCGTGGACTCTCCCGGCGATTCCCGACAGACACGCGTTTTGCCATAGCGCTGGGCCAGATGCTTACCTATGATCCCAAAACGCGCGAAGAGGGCGTACGTATCCTGAAGCAATATCCCAACTCGCCGGATGCGCGCAGTTCTCTGCGTCAGGCGCTGGTTTGGGGAGCCTCGCCCGGAACCATGATGGAGTACTACAAACTCCATCCCAATGACGCCGAGATTGGCAGCAAGGTCAAGCAGAAAGAGGATATGGACCGTCAGGCAGCCCGTGGTCGTGCGATGGCTCTGGCGGGCAGGGAGAATGCCGAGAAGGGCAAGGAAGAGAAGGCTGCTTACGACGCCCTCAATGCCAATAATTTTGAGGAGGCGCAGGAGCGCTTCGAAGCGATTCTGCAGCGTGACCCTGAGAATGCTCATGCCATGGCCGGAATCGGCTTCCTGCGCATGAAGCAGGACAACTTTGGCGGTGCCATCAGCTACCTTGAACAGGCCATGCAGAATGGCGACCATGACCGCGCTGTCGTGAGTGCTCTGGAGACCTCGCGCTTCTGGTTCACGATGGAAGACGCGACCGCTGCTCTCAATGCCGGACGCACTCAGGACGCTCTGGACCGATACAATCAGGCGCTCAAGTTACGTCCGACCGGCAGGGAAGCGCTCGAAGGACTCGCCGGTGCCCAATTGCAGTCTCATCTGTACACCGATGCAGAAGGAACCTATCAGCACTGGACAAAAGTGCAGCCCGCTTCTGTTCCGGCATGGCGCGGACTCTTCATGTCCGAGGCTCTCGGTGGATTTCCCAAGGCGGCTCTGAATACCTCGACAAGATTTCCTGCTGCGGTGCGCACCGCACTTGCCCGCGACCCTGCTTATCTGAGCACGCTGGCCTCGGTTTATACCGCTACGGGCCGCACCGTGGACGCCAGCCACACTCTGGCGCTGGCACTGAGCCTGCCCTTTCCGGATGAGGGTGCCAACCTCAAGAACGATACCCGCATGCAGTATGCGGGAATCCTGATGGAGGCCAAGCGCTACAGTCAGGCCGCCACGCTCTACCGTCAGGTGCTCGGTGAGGACTCCACCAATTTATCGGCGTGGACAGGATTGGTTTACGCACAGCATCAGAACGGGCAGGATCCGGAGGCCATTGCCACCGTTGAGCAGATGCCGCCGACCATCTACGATGCAGCGCTCAAGGACACCGGTTTCCTTTCGATGATGGCCGCCATCTACGACCAGCAGAACCAGTTGGAGGTTGCGCAGGGATTTCTGGAGCGCTCCGTCCGCCTCATGCGCGAACAGGGAAAGCCGATTCCTGCTGCAACGCAGTTGCAATTGGCCTCGCTCTATCTGCGGCGCAATCAGAACGATCAGGCATTTGCCATCTACCGCGAAGTCCTGACCCGCGACCCGGCCCAGTATGACGCATGGAAGGCGCTGCTCGGCACGCTGCAAAAGACCGACCACACGCAGCAGGCTCTCCTGCAGATTGACCAGATTCCTCCCGCTGTGCGCAAGCATCTGGAGGGGGACTTCGAGTATCAGCAGCTTGTGGCAGGTATCTATGCCGCCAATGGCCGCTACACGGACGCGCTGGCCCTGATTAACCGTGTCAATGCTTATTACGCAAACCAGCACATGAGGCCGCCCTCCGAGGTCGAGGTGCAGAATGCGTGGCTGCTCTACAACACAAAGAATGATCGCGCGCTTTATCCGGCGTTGATGCAGCTTGGTTCCCGCGAAGACCTGACGGTTCCGCAGAAGCTTCAGATTCAGCAGATATGGGCAAGCTGGAGCATTCGCCGCGCCACCACAGCGCTCGACAATGGGCATACGGACCGCGCCATTACGATTCTGGATGCAGCACGGCAGGCCTTTCCGGACAACGCTGAAGTGCAGATGGCCGTTGCTGGCGGATATCTGAGAGCGGGCGTTCCCAAGGCTGCGCTCGTTATCTTCAAGGCGCAGGATTTAGGCTCGGCCTCAGCAGCGGATTATCGCGGAGCCATCAGCGCAGCCCTTGCGGGTGGCGACAAGGGTCAGGCGGAGATATGGCTGCGTCAGGCGCTGGAGGTCTATCCCCACGATGCGGAGATTCTTGGCCTTGCCGCCAAGTATGAGCAGTCGCGCGGAGACAATCTGCGCGCCGCCGAGTTCTACAAAGCCTCTCTGGCTGCAATGCCGGAAGTTAATCCCACCGATCGCCTTGCCCACACGCTGGTCACGCCGGATCCGGTGCGGATTGAGAAGCGTCCGGCCACGCCCGGCGATCTGGCCGTGCTGATGAATCCGAATCTGGATGAAGGGCCGAATGGCCCGGCGAAGAATGTAAAGGTCATTCAGTTGCCCAGCTACGGAACAGATCCCTATTACGGCAAGGCTCCTGTGATTCTCAACAATCAGCGCCAGCAGACTACCATCGTGACCCAGACGACGACCACGGTGGATTCCTCGACAAAGATTGTCCCAACCGGGCCGGGCAGCTACACCACGACGACGGTTCACCATCCCCGCAGGAAGACTCCGCCTGCCACCGCTCCCGCAACAAACACGCCGCAGCCGGGCGGCAATATTATCGGGCCGATTATCACCACGCCGGATGGCAGCATGGAGACGACTCCTCCGGTTCGGGATCATCCGGTTACCATGCCCATGCCCTACCGTCCGGGCAGCAGCAATATGAGCGGGCAGATGGCAATTCCGAAGAGCGAAGAACACATCAAGCCGCCGAGTAACCGCCCCCTGACGGTTCATTCGGTCGAGTATTCGAGCCCGGTTCGCGATGAGATAGGCGATGGTCTTGCCAGCCTCTCTGCGCAGAACCAGCAGCAGGCTCCCGCGCCGCGCAGAAGCTCCGGCAAGGCATCTTCCGTGCAGAGCTACATGAACGATCAGGTGGACCCGCAGTTGCTGCCCTCAGAGCCGGCGATCCGCTATCTTCCGAATGCGCCGACTACCAACACCATGCAGGTTGGCGGTTACTCGCAGCCATCGAATGGAAGCTATCAGTCCGTGCAGTACACTCCCACGCCGCAGGATGCAGCGCAGGGCGCGTACTCAGCCGGGCAGGTGCCGCATCAGCAGCAGCCAGTCACTCCGCAGCAGGCGCCTCCGCAGGCTCAGCAGCAACAGCAGTCCACCAAGCCTATGGCCCAGCAGCCTGCGCTCACCGGCACTAAAAAGACACGCCGCCGCAGCACCACAACGCAGCAGGATACCCGCACCGTTCCCACGCTGGTGACTGCTCCTTCCGATCAGCCTGTAGTTACCACAACTACCACCACCGATACTGAGACGGTTGCACCGGGACTGACCGACGACCAGTTGATTCAGCGCAATCTGCCGCCGCTCCGGGGTCGTTGGGTGAAGGTAAGTCCCACCAAACCGCTTGACCCGCGCGAAGAGGCCGAACTGCAACTGGCGACTATCGAGAGCGGCTACAGCGGTTGGCTGGGCGGCTCCGGCTACATCTCGCATCGCTCTGGCGACCCCGGCTTTGACTCGTTGACGGCGCTTTCGGCTCCCTTTGAGGCATCGGGAGTTTTGGGCGGTCATGTGCGCTTCACATTTGTTGCGGAGCCGGTCTTCCTTGACTCCGGTCAGGCAAACGGCAACAGTCAGGTGACGGTGGTAGCGGATACGCAGGCCCAGGTCATCTCGCAGGTTCTGGGTACTTATTGCACAGGCGCAGCGATTGGGACAATTACCTGTCACACAAATCCTCCCAACCAGCAGAATGCAGCCGGTGTGAGTGGGGAATTACAGGCCACCAGCGCCAACTTTGGCGTGGCCGTAGGCTACGCAACGGCAGGATTTCTGGTTTCGAATTACACTGGGCGCTTTCAGTGGCGTCCTTTGGGTGGCCCCATCAATCTGAGCTTTGTGCGCGAGCCGGTCAGGGACAGCCAACTCTCCTGGGCCGGCCTGCGTGACCCCGGCACCGCCTCTCTTAGCTTTGATGGCTACATCTGGGGCGGCGTGGTTGCGAATGAAGGCAACATCCAGTTTGCAAAGGGCGATCTGAACTCCGGTTATTACATCGGAGTCGGTGGTCAGTACCTAACCGGCCACCACGTTGAAACCAACACTCGCTTTGACGGCAGCATGGGAGCCTACTGGCGTGTGCTGGCCTATCCGGAGTACGGCAGCCTGAATGTCGGTGCCAACTTCTTCGGGATGCACTATGCGTACAACGAGCGCGGCTTTACCTATGGACTCGGCGGCTACTATAGTCCGGAGGCGTACTTCCTTGCCAACGTTCCACTCACATGGAACGGCCACTACGGGATGAAGTTCCACTACAACATCCTCGGCAGCCTTGGGTTACAGGCATTCCAGGAGGATTCGAACAAGCTCTTCCCGCTCGACCTTGGCACACAGACTGCCTTTGGCAACCTCCAGTTACCCTTCAAAACCAGTGTCGGCGCCAACTACGATCTGCGCGGGCAGTGGGCATACAGCCTGAATGAGCACTGGTTTGTCGGTGGCACGTTGAGCGCCAACAACTCTCGCGACTACACCTCAGCCAATCTGGGCTTCTTTGTGCGTTACATGTTCCGCCCGCAGCATCCCACGACGCTCGGTCCCACGGGACTCTTCCCGATGACCGGCTTCCGTCCATTCCTGGTTCCATAAGAGGGATTTACTTCAAGGAGCAAAGGGCAGCGCAATTGCATCTGCCCTTTTCTATACCCGTTTCGGCTTATCCATCGGAACTACCTGTACCGTGACATCGCGGATTTCGCCGAGGAAGCGGTTCAGCACCGAGCCATGCAGCAATAAATCAAAGCGCGAGCGCGCCGATTGTCCAAAGACCACATGCGTGATGCTCTGCTGCTGGGCAAAGCGTATCAGCGCATCGGCTACCTTCTTGTCTTCCAACATTACCACCTGCGCACCCAGATCCTTTGCCAGCTTCTGGTATTCTTCCAGGCGATGAGCTGCGTTGGCATCTACGTGGCGCTTGTCATCCTCGGGGCTGACGACATAGACGGCGTACCAGTGCGTACCCAATCGTCCGGCGATGCGCGCTCCAATGCGGATCAGCCGCTCGGTGCCTTCCCGCGAGGAGAGGCAGACCATCACATTCTCCGGCAGCGCGGCCTGTTCAAGTCCTTGCAGGCGTCGGTACTCTGAAGCGCGCGTGCTGACCTGTTCGGCAGTGGTGCGCAGGCTCAGTTCGCGCAGAGTGTTCAGGTTGCCTTTGCGGAAGAAGTTGGCCAGTGCCTGCTCGACCTTTTCTGCCGCATAAATCTTTCCCTGACGCAGGCGGTTGCGCAACTCATCCACGGTGACGTCAATATTGACAACCTCATCGGCACGCTTGAGGAAGCTGTCCGGAACCGTCTCGCGGATGATGGTGTTCGCCGAGCGCGCGACGGCGTTGTTGAGCGTCTCCAGATGCTGCACATTGACTGCTGTCAGCACGTTGATGCCCGCATCCAGCAATTCGATGACATCCTCATAGCGTTTGCGATTGCGGGAGCCGGGAACATTGGAGTGGGCCAGTTCATCAACAACCACCGTATTTGGGTTGCGCTTCAGGATGGCGTCAACATCCATCTCCCTGAGCACAACCGAGCGGTAAGGAATCTCGCGCAGGGGAACCTGTTCCAGATTCCCGATCTGGTCTGCGGTCTCCTTGCGTCCATGGGTTTCGATGATGCCGAGAACAATATCTACGCCCTCACCCCGCAGTCGGTTGGCCTCTTTGAGCATCTGGTAGGTTTTGCCAACGCCGGGAGCAGCTCCCAGATAGACGCGTAACTTGCCCGGTTCAATCTGTCGTTCGATCTTGATTTCGCCCATCAGCCAACCTCGATCGGATGCCGGGATTCGGTTGTGATGGCAACCGGCAGAACAAATCGGAAGGTGGTTCCAGCTCCCAGACGGCTTTCGACAGATATCTGTCCCTCCATAGACTCGACCAGACGATGAACCAGCGAGAGCCCCAGTCCGGTACCGGAGTCGGAGTTGACGCTGAAGCGTCCAAAGAGGCTCGGCAGACGGTCGGCTGCAATCCCGGCTCCGGTATCACGCACGGAGAACTGCACTGTTTCCTTGTTTTCGTCTGCACTCAGGTGGATTTCTCCTCCTGTGGGCGTGTAGCGGAGGGCATTCTGCATCAGGTTGTCGAGGACACTGCGCAGAGCGCGACGGTCGGCCCGGATTGGCGACAGATCGTGGAAGGCGTGAACTTCAATCGTGATGCCGCGTTTTCTGGCCTCTTCCGATGCGCGGGAGCGAGCATTCTCCAGAGCGGTAAAGGGGCGGATGCTCTCAATCCTGAGCTGGCGCGAGCCGGAGTCCAACTCGGCAACATCAACCAGATCGGCCATTAATTCCGTAAGATTTTCCGCCTCTTCGTTGGCTCCGGTGACCAGATCGCGTTGCAGCGGCAGCAATTCTCCGCCAAAGCCCTGCGCCAGCGTGTAGATGCTCAGCCTGAGGCGCTGCAGCGGTGTGCGCAGCTTGCTGGAGGCAATTGCAATAAAGCGCGATTTGAAGCGATCAATATCCTGAAGCTCGGTTACGTCTTCCAGTGTAGTGACCGCGCCCAGCAGGCGCCCTTCGGAGTCTCGCATCGGCGTGGTGCGCAGGCGATAGCTCTTTTGCAGGCTGCCAATCTTCATCGGCAGCATTGCCGCTTCACCCTCGCCTGCAACGGCGCGTTGCATCTGCACAGCATCGCGAATGGCGAAGAGGATTTTGTCGCCGCCGGGAGTGTTGGTGAGAGCGTCGCGGTCCTCTGAGCTTGCGCCAAAGACCTCATTGGCGGCCTGATTGAGTTTGAGGACGTGACCTTTGGCGTCGGTGACGATGATCGGCTCAAAGATGGATTGCAGCACGGCGTCAGAGAGTTGGTACTCCATCTGGCGGCGGCCCGCTTCGGACTCGCGCAGGTCTCGCAGGTGCAGCGCAAGCCGGTTGAACTCGGCGACGATGCGTCCGAGCGAATCCTGCCCATTCCAGTCAACCCGCTGGAGCCAGTCGCCCTGACCGATGCGGTGGGCCTCACGGGCAATTTTTTTTAACGGATGCAGAACGGCGGCAATCGTCAATCCTGCGACCAGAATCGAGGCGATAGTGACAAAAATGGCGACAGCCGTAGCGTGGGGAAGGAACGCCGGATTAGCCTTGGCAAACATCCGTGCAGCCCACACCGACATCCCGATGGAGAGGGCGGCAAGGAGGATGCAACCGGCAATCAGACGCTGCGATAGGTTGAACATGTTTCCTTTGAACCTGTAAGCAATAGTCTATCCGGCTGAGGTTGATTTTTGTGACGGAGATTTTTCTATCTTGATACTGATCGTCAGGAGAACCGCTTAATCGTCCAACAACGCTGCAATGTTGCGTGCGCCGTGAATGACCCGAACGACATCAATTCCCTCGTCCGTCGGCAGGTAGAAAATCAGCCAGTTTTCAAATCCTTTCACAGGCCAGCGGCGAAGATTGTGAGCGTGTTTGACCTGAAAGTTGCAGGGAGCACCCATTGCGGGCATCTCCATCAAAATTTGAAAGCTGGCTTCAACCTAATTGACAAACCGTATGGCTGCATCCAACCCGGCATTATCTTCCAGATAGTCGAATATGCTGTTGACTTCACGCCATGCGAGCGGGCGTACGCTTAGTTGCTTCATCTAGCTTGCTTCTTGAATGCGCTGTGCTGCGCGCGAACGAAGTCTTTGTCTTATTTCATCGAACATCTGCGGTGTGACTTTAATAGAATCCCCGGAGTTCAGCGAATCAAGCATCATCTCTTCCAGCTTTTCCCTGGCCTGACGCTTCTGTGCCCCTCGCACCAGTTCACGGACATACTCGCTGGCACTGCTGTAGCCGCCCTCTGCAACCTGTTTTTCTACGAACTCCTTCATCGGGTCGGGCAGGGAAATGTTCATGGTCTGCATGGAGTACTCCTTAAGCTCAACGTACTCGGAGATGACAAATTTTGTCAATTCTTGCCAAAGCGTCGCTTACGGAATCCGGCAGACCGCCAGTGCATTGTTGTGCCACTTGCAGTCGAGTCCTGCCGGAGCAGGCAGGCTGACAATCGCCCAGTCGGCGCCGAAATCCCGCTTGAGTCGCTCAAAATCGGCAAGCTGGAAGTGGCTGTATCCCTGCTGTGCGGCAGACTCCCGCTGCCATGTTGCGGCCAGACTCGGCACCTGAGTGACCACGGCGGAATCCTTGATGGTGTCCTTCAACATGCTGCGCTCGGCCAGCGGTCGGAAGTTGTGGTAATCCTCGCCGGGAGCCTTCATGTAGCGCGGGTCCATGGTGAAGTAGGCGTCCACCGGCGTGTTTTGGCGAATCCATTCAAAGCTCTGAAGCCATGGATTTGCGGGTGCGCGTCCGGGCAGTTCCAGATGGTAATTGCCGGCAAAAAGATTGCGCTGTCCCAGATACATTCCTCCGTAAATCACAATCAGATAAACGGCCCAGCGCCAGATAGATTTACGCAGTAACGCCCTGCCCAGCAGACCGCCGAGCACCAGCGCCATGAAGAGATAAATCAGTTGCAAAAAGCGCATCGGCTGCAAGGGGTAAAGGCGGATGAAGCTTGCAGGCCAGAGCATGACCATCGCTACGATCTGCTGAAAGATTCCATAGCAGACCAGCGCGAGGCTCAGCCGGGTCAGGTTGCTGTGTCCGGCCTTGCGCGACCAGCGATAGACCAGGTAGAGAATGACCAATGGCCCGATTGCTCCCAGCCACTCGTACCACTCCCAGTGGTAGAGGAAGTAGTAGGTGCGTGTTTTGAGCGCCTGCCGCCAGGGATCGCTGGGTGGTTCGAAGACCCAGCCCAGTGGGACAAATGCCGTTGCTCCTGCCCACCTGGGCAGGGCCAGCCTACCCTCTTCGCCGAGCATGGCCAGAGTCAGGAAAACGCAGAAGGAAATTCCCAACGCCGCCATAATGGGGTGCAGCACAAAGGCCACCATAAGGATTGGCACCGCGCGCCAGTATTTGCGGTCAAGAATCAGCGTGACCGCTGCCAGAATGGCGGCTGTCGCCAGATTGCGCGGGTGCAGATACTGGTCTACCAGAAAGAGCGCGGTTCCGGAGACGGGCAACGTAAAGAGCGCCGTAACCAGTGCCACGGAAGCCCACTGTGCAGACCTTTCTTTGAAGAGCCTAGTCGCAACTGCCTTGACGCTCCAGACAATCAGCACAATGGAAATCAGTTGCCAAAGCAGTTCTGCCCATGGCACAGAAAGTCCGGTGAAATAAACGAAGCCGGCCATCAGTTTGTCAAAGAGTGTAGCCTGCAACTGCACGCGGAAGAAGTCCGCATCGTGCGGAAAGAGCGCGTGATTCAGGTTGTATTTCACGGCGGCCAGATAGACGGCGTCGTCCTCTGCGCCGGGATGGTAGCCCATCACCAGAAAGGCAATCGCAGAGAAGAGCAGGATGAGCGAGGCAGGCAGCAGTTTGCGGAGAGCTTTCAAAGGGCGCGGTTCCTTGGGTGTTACAAAGTGGTGTGCGGATACAGGGCGGTTCTTCTAAGTATAATTATCATGAGTAAATCAGGCCAAAGAGATCGCAGCATATTGCTTATGGCGGAGGCCCGTTCGAGGCGAAAGGAAGTAACCGAAAAATGAAATTGAATACGATGCGAGCAGTGGATTTGTGGGTTGGAATCCCGCTCTGCTTTCTCTTTAGCCGCCTTCAATGGCTGTTCACGCCCGGCAAGGGCCCAGACAAGCCCCGGCGCATTCTTTTTTTGGAGCTTTCGGAGATGGGCAGCACGATTCTAGCCAATCCCGCTCTGCGCAAGGCCAAGGACGAACTTGGTGCAGAGATTTTCTTCTGTATCTTTGAACGCAATGTGGACAGCCTCAAGCTGCTCGACACAGTTCCGCTGGAAAATATTGTTACCATCCGAGAGAACAGCCTTTGGCAGCTTTTGACAGGTTCGCTGAAGCTGCTCCTGTGGACGCGCCGCAACAACATAGACACGGTTGTGGACCTGGAACTCTTTTCCCGCTACTCGGCCCTGTTGACGGGGCTCTCCGGTGCATATCGTCGCGTGGGCTTCTATCGTTTCCACAGCGAAGGCCTCTATCGCGGCACCATGATGACGCACCGCATCAACTACAACGGCCACATCCACATCACGAAGAATTTTGTCGCAATGATTAATGCATTGCTGGCGACAAAGCCGGAGGTTCCTTACTCGAAGACGCATGTTTCCGAGGAGGAGATTCGTGTGCCGATTGTGGAAGTCAGTGAGCCGAAGCTGGAAGAGATGCGCGGGCTTATTCGTCAGGTCTATCCCGACTACCGCCCGGAGTATCACCGCATCGTGCTCATCAATCCCAACAGTTCGGAGATGTTGCCGCAGCGTCGCTGGCCTAAGGAGAACTACTCCGAACTGGCGCGGCTGGTTGCGACCCGGCACGAGGATACTCTGGTGCTGATTACCGGCTCCAAAAGCGAGCGAGCAGAGGCGCTGGAGATGCAGGAGAAGATCAATCATCCGCGCTATCGGAGCTTTGCCGGAATGCACAAGCTGCCCGGACTGCTGCCGCTCTACAACCTTGCCAGTGTGCTGGTGACCAATGACAGCGGCCCTGCACACTTTTCTGCGATTACGCCCATCCGTTCGATTGTTCTTTTTGGACCGGAGACGCCGCGGCTTTACGGCTCGCTGGGAAATACAGAGGCAATTACCTCGGACCTCTCGTGTTCTCCCTGCGTCATGGCGACGAATCAGAAGAACTCTGCTTGTAATGATGCCGTCTGCATGAGGCTGATTACTCCGGAGCGGGTCTATGAATCAATTCGCGCTGTGCTTGCTGGAGAGACGAAGCAGGGAATCGGACAGACGATTTCCGTGGTGGGTTCAAAGTAAAGAGATATCTGCCTGCATGAAACAATGCCTAAAGCTTTAAAGCAGTTTTCTTGTTGATGTAGAGGTGCTTTGAAAGGGCGGGGCTTTTAGCCCCGTCGTAGACGCACAAACATCGAATCCGGCTTTAGCCGCCGGGGGAATGCTCATCCCGTTACACGCTCAAGAGGAATGCTTTCGCATCGAGCCTTGTTGCTTTCCAAAGTTCTGGTGCTGCTACACCGTAACCAGTTCTTTCTCATCTTCCTCGGCCACAAGCACTTCAATCACATCAGCACTTGCTGCACCGCGAATCGCGCAGACGGCCAGAATGACAAAGAGCGGATCAATCGGTCGCATATGGTATGCCTGCGGATGAGAGAAGTAATAAAGAGCAGGGAAGCAGAAGAGCACTCCTGCGTAGCCGATGGATTGCGCAAGATTGGTCTTTGCCAGTCGCCACAATCCGATGATTGCCAGCGTCAGCATCGAAGTAGCGAAGAAGATATTCGGCGGGTCCATCTCTTCTTCCTTCAGATAGCTGGGCTCAAAGCTCCAGTAGCCCGTCCAGAGATAGACGGCGCGGCGCAGGCTCATCCACGCGAAGAAGCCGGGATGCTGATGGATGTATGCCTTGGCAATCACCATCTGGTGATCCATGTACTGCAACTCGCCCCGCTCATAGTTGGCCATCTGGGCGGCGTCATGGTTGGGATGCGTGTCGGCATGAACCCAGTGATGCGTAAACCCGTCATTGCCCAGACGTAGTTCGAGTCCCATGTTGTCGCGCATCGGGATAAAGCGATGGAAGACAAAATAATTGCGAATCGTCCAGGGCGAAATGACGACCAGCGTCATGACCGCCGCCAGCACAATGCGGCTTACAGCGGGTTTGCCGGAGCGCCACAGGCGGTAAGCGGCCAGCAAAGTCAGTGCAGGCAGAATCGTGAGCGCTACTGGCTCCGTCAATGCTGCAAATCCACCCAGCGCACCAAACAGAGCCCAGTCGCCCAGTCGCGCAGACTCGCCAAGCCTGAGTGCCAGATAGAGCAGCCAGCTGATCTCCAGCAGCAGCATGTGCGTGGACCATGCCCACTCCGCAGCAAAATAAATCCCGTACGGGAAGAAGCACCAGACCCACCCCGCCCACAGGCCGGATTTTCGCCCCATCAGCTTTGCTGCTGTTAGTCTTATGGGAATCGCGGCCAGCGCAGAGAGCAGGCAGTTGAAGGTGAGAATGGCGATCATCGCCTTGAGCGTATGAATGCCGAAAACAGCAAAAAAGAACGCAACCACTACGCAGAAGGCCGGCGGCATTGAGGCAGAGGGCTGTATCGCGTCAATAGGACTGCCAAATCCGTGGCCGGAGAGCAGCGCCCGCGCCACATTGCCCGGCTCAAAGTGCTGGATGTTGTAGGGTGTAATCCACTCATCGTAAACAAAGGGAATCACTGCTACCCGGACGCAAAAGGCCACCAACACCATCCAGAACCAGACGGGGAGGGCTGCAAAGGGGCGTAGAAGGCGATGGTTCGACGGGTTTTGAACGAGTCTGTTCAGACAATGCTCCGGTCTCTGGTGTCAGCGCTCTAAAAAAACACGCCCCCGTATACTTGTGCTGAAAAAGCACCCGGTGAAGCCTTCGCAAAGATGGATGTTGATCAGGTAAAACAAGATTATCATGGGAAATACCGAGGAATAGGTAAAAGATAGGTAAGATTTTTAGTTACGAATTCAGGACAATTACAGGCTTGGGAAGAGAAAACGAAGCGCCACAAAGCTGGCCACACCCAGAAAAAAGACCAGAGCCATGCGAATGCCCGGTTCGCGATTGACCTCCGGGACTAAATCCGTGGCTGCTACATAGACAGCGACCCCAGCCGAGAGCGGCATTCCGACAGCCACCAGTTTTGGCACAAAAGAGAGCACCATTGCACCCAGAACCGTAGCCGCAGCCAGCAGAATGCTGGCCCAGACTGCAGAGCCGCGCGTGCGTCCGCTGGCCATCATCACGCTGGCAACGGTAAATCCCTCCGGAGCCTTGTGCAGGAAGATTGCGACAAAAATCGTCCAGCCCAGCCAGTTGGAGAGCGCAAAACCGGAGCCGATCGCCACGCCGTCAAAGAGCGCGTGTACTGCCAGTCCTGTCAGCACCGAGTTTCCGGTGTGGTGCGAGACGAATTCGCCCTCATGCGTCTCCCTGCCAAAATGGAAGTGCGGCGTAATGGTGTGTTCGATGAAGTGAACAACGCAGTAACCGGCCAGCACCAGAGCGGGTGCCAGTTCGCTGCCGCTCAATTTCAGGCTCTCCGGAATCATCTCCATGAAGGCGACAGCCATCATGAAGCCAGCACCGAGCGCCACAAAGTAGCGCAGGTAGCGGTCATCAGCTTTGGCGCGCACCAGCAGCACCCCGCCAGCTACATCGGCAAGCGCGGCTGCCAGAGCCAGCAGAAAGGTCAGCATCCCTTAACCGCTATGGCGAATGTTGAGGACATCGCCATCCTTCACAATGTAGTCCTTGCCCTCAAGGCGGAGTTCGCCGCGTGACTTGGCGTTGGCCTCTGAGCCGGCGGCCAGCAGCGTGTCCCAGTGAATCGTTTCAGCGCGGATAAAGTGCTTTTCTAGGTCGGAGTGGATGGCTCCCGCAGCCTCCTGCGCGCGGCAGTTGACGGGAATTGTCCATGCGCGCGTCTCTGCTTCGCCAACGGTGAAGAAGCTGACCAGTCCAAGCAGTTGGTAGCTCTTGCGGATGAGGCGAACCAGACCGCTCTCGTGCAATCCGTAGCTTCCCAGAAAGTCTGCGGCTTCTTCGTCGTCCATCTCGGCCAGTTCTGCTTCTACCTTGCCGCAGAAGGCCGTTACGCCCGAGTTGGGGCGCGACTCAACCTCCAGCAGATTGAACTTTGCCGGTGCAGCATCCAGATCATCGCCCAGTGTAGTGCTTTCAGAGAGGTTCAGCGCGTACAGGATCGGCTTCAGCGAAAGGAACATGAATCCCTTGATGAGCTTCTTCTCTTCGTTGTCGAGGTCCAGTTCGCGCAGAGGCTTTTCAACCTCCAGAGCGGCCTTGCAGCGCAACAACAGCGCGTGTTCCTTTTCGAGTTCAGGCAGGCGCTGTTTTTTGAGGTCTTTTTCCAGCCGTTCCAGCCGTTTTTCAATTTGTGTCAGGTCGCTGATCATCAGGTCGAATTCGACATTCTTCACATCGCGCAACGGGTCAATGGAGCCGACGTGCGGAATCGAATCATCCTCAAAGGCGCGCAGCACGTGGATGAAGGCATCAACCGGGCGAAGGTTGGTGAGCATTCCGGCATCCTTGAGCGCCTCTTGTCCAATGGCCGCCACATCCGAGTACTCGACGCTGGCGTAGACGGTCTTGCGGGTGTTGGCAAAGGCGGCCAGTTTGTCGAGCCGTTCGTCTGGAACCTTCGCCACGCCGAGGTGAGTTTCCTTGGGGTTGGAGAAGCCGGTGTCTTCGAGCTTCGCCTTGGTCAGAATCTTGAACAGAGAGGTCTTGCCAACCTGCGGCAGACCGATGATGCCAGTCTTCATGTTGTTCCTTGCTGGAGTGAAAAGCTTGGCGACGGGAAAAAGGTGCGCCAAGGATTGATTTTACAGCTTATTGTTGTTTTGAAAGGGCGCCGCAACAGGATGAAAGGTACGGGCTTTGGTCCGTACAACCAATAGCCTATAAACAAAGGGCTTTAGCTCCGAGGGAATGCCCTCCTACTCCTCATGCTTCTCTTCCGATTCCATCCGGGCAATCAGCACCAGCGTCAGAATCCCGCAGAAGAGCACGCCGCCCTCAATCCCTTCAGAGACCTTGTGCAGCATCTCGAAGTGAGTACGAACCGGCGCATCCGGAGCCAGCAAACTGATGGCGCCGCCTGCGTTGATGCGGTCCATCTCCATGCGCGGCGTAACGCCCCACTGCGAGAGCGCCGTCAGCGCCAGCATCACAATCAGCACCATCATGGGCGTGGTCGTGCGTTCTGCCGACCAGACGCGGAAGTTTGGGCTTACCGCAAACAGAATCAGTGCCAGCAATCCGGTGCCGAGGCCGAGGAAGTGCAGCGTCCGCAGGCTGGTGCCGACGATGATGCCCGCGGTATGCGTATCCGGCGTAAGCGTGTGGAAGGTAACGGTTGCAAGAACGGGGAAGAAGAACTCCGCGCCAACCCAGGCCGCAAGAGCAACCAGTACGAGAGAACGAATGAGGATTTTCATTTACTGAATCTGTCCGCTGACCGAGCTGCGGCCAATCAAGCGCTCGATGCGCTTGGCTGTGGGTGGGTGTGTGGAGAAGAGGCTGCCGAAGCCGCCGCCAAGGAAGGGCTGAATGATGAACAGATGCGCGCTGGCCTGATTCGCAATCAGCGGAACGCGCTTGGAGTAGCCGTCAATTTTTTCGAGAGCGCTGGCCAGGGCGTAGGGATTGCCGGTCAGGTGTGCTCCGGTTGCGTCGGCCTCATATTCGCGCGAACGCGAGACGGCCATCTGGATGAGCATGGCGGCAATCGGCGCAAGAATGAGCAGCAGCAGCCCATCCAGCCCGCCGCCTCTGCGGTCGCGGCTGCCGCCGAACCAGAAGGCGATGCGCGAGATCATGGTGATGGCTCCGGCGAGGGTTGCTGCGATGGAACTGGTCAGGATGTCGCGGTTCTTGACGTGGCTCAACTCATGCGCCAGCACGCCTTCCAGTTCGTCATCGCCGAGCAGTCGCAAAATCCCCGCCGTCACGGCGACCGACGCATGTTTGGGATTGCGGCCTGTGGCGAAGGCATTGGGCGAGTCGGTCGGAATGAGGTAAATCTTCGGTTCGGGAATGTTCATGCGCCCGCAGAGGCGGTCCACCACTTCATAGATGCGCGGCATCTCTTCGCGGGTGATGGGCTGCGCGTTATAGGTGGCGAGCGCGATCTTGTCCGAGTAGAAGTAGCTGAAAAAGTTGAAGGCCGCAGAAAAGACGAAGGCAATCACCATGCCATTTTCGCCGCCAAAGTGCAGGCCAATAAACATCAGCAGCAGTGTGAGTGCAGTCAGCAGAAATGTGCTCTTGAAGGTGTTCATTATGCGAACCTCTGAATCTATTTTCGCATTTTTTTTGGCGCGGAAGATTTCCGGAGGAAAGCAACGGTCTGTAAGGGATAACAAACAAATGAAACTTACAAACCGAAGAAGTTTTCAACTACCGCAGCGCCCGTCGCATCAGCACTTCCAGCGCGGCCTTGTGGCTGGCGTACTCTTCCTCTGTCAACTTGCCCTGAATCCGCTCTGCCTCCAGCATGAAGAGCTCTTCCTTAATAGATGCAATCAGATTCGTGGCGTGCGTCAACGGATGCACCGGATTGTCCGAAGAGTGCGTCAAGGGCAACACGCCCGGTTCGCTTGTTTCCATGACGACCTTTACTCCGGTGTTGGCGGGCTTGCGCAGCATGAATCCGGCAATAATCGCCAGAATCACGGCCAGCGACCCCAGAATCCAGTATTTGTACTTTTGCAGCGCGTCCGGCGTGTCAATGGGCGTGCCTAATCCACCGCCGGGGCCGTTGGTAACGGGAGCGTTGGCTCCGGCTGCTTCGCCGTTCCCACCCATCGGGCCGCTGCCCTGAGGGGCCTCCTGCGGAAGCGAGCCGGTGCCGGAGACCGCAAACTCCACTGACTGCGTGGGAGAAACGTCCTTAGCAAGCCATGTTTGCGCGCCATCCACATCTGCCGTGCTCTTAAGAGCAGACGAGGCACCGGGCTTCAGGCTCATGCTCTTGGGCAGCATGACGGCAACTTCTCCGGCACCAAAATGCAGTTTAGGCGCAACCTTGTAGCTCCCGCTGTAGTTCACATGCCAGACAAGCTGGTAGCTGGTGCCATTGTCACCGTCATTGGGGCGGATGGGGAAGTTGAGTGCGTAGTGACCTTTCTCAGCGAGCTGCACCGGCGTGATGGGGATGGCCATGCCGGATGGTCCCATTGCTTCCGTGTTGTCAAGGACGGCTTCCGCGGGGATGTAAATCTCGTAGGTGCGGTCGCTCTGCTGGGTACGGGCTGGCTGGCTGTTGTTTTTGACGTAGTAAATTTCCGCGACCGTCAGTTTGCCGCTCTGCGCCTCAACGCGAAGGATGTTAGCCTCCGTCAGGATGCCCTCCACTTTGGCGGCCACATCATAGATGCTGAGGTCCGCAGTTGTGGTTCCCGGAGAAATATTCTTGTAGTACGCGCTCTTCTGGTGATCAACGCGGATCATGAAGGGCCCATTGCCGGGCGCATCCAGCTTGAAGTGGCCGCTGCTGTCGGTCTTGGTTTTGCCGGCCTCTTCCATGCCGCTGGCCATATTCAACAGGGTGACGCTCTCGCCGGCGGCCGGCTTGTTGGTGGTCTTGTTGGTGACCGTGCCGGTGATGGAGGCAGCAAACAGCAGGGAAGAGCTGAACGCAAGCAGCGTGAGAAGTTGCAGAAAACGGTTTTTCATTGTCATTTCCAATCCTGATGCTCTTTGATTGCGAATCGTCGCATTGGGAAACAATCTTTTATCGCATCTTTTGCAGCACTTCAATCTCAGCGAGCAGCAGTGCGGCCTCCTGCTCCAGAATCGTGCGTTGTTCGCCGTACTCCTGTTCCGGATACTTGCCGGAGCGAAACTCGAAGTTCAGGTCGCGCAGATTTTCGTAGACCTGAGTCTTGCGTTCGAGCAGGAATTCCAGACGCGTCTTTGTCGTCTGCGCCAGCGGGTTGCGCTCCGGCCAAAAGGTGTACGCAAACAGCACCAGCGTAAGCAGGGCAGCGGCAATCAGAGTAAGTGTGGACATGCTATAAACCTCCCGTGTAATCCGTTTCGCGGCGAATGCGGTCGCGCAGTTCGTCCGGGCCGCTTTCGGCTGCGGTGGTTGTTGTAGTCGTTGTGGCATGGGCGGGCTTCACCTGCCAGCGGCGAATCAGGAGAACGGTTCCGAGAATGGCGATCAGCAGCACGGCGAAGGGCATAATCCACGCTACACCACTAAAGCCCTTGGTCGAGGGCGCAGACAGCACCGTGGCACCGTACTTTGCGACAAACATCTGCAGAACTGCCTGATCGTTTGCGCCTGAGGCAATCGCCTCATTCAGCTCTGCGCGCATCGCCGTCGAGGAGCTGCATCCAACATGGTTGCACTCCAGCAGAACCTGCGAGCAGCCGCAGGTACACATCAGGCGATGCCCCAGATCGTTAAAGCGTGAACCCGGATCGGTGGCTCCCATCCCAAAGAGCAGAGCCACTCCAAGCAGAGCGGTCAGCAATAGTCGGGAGGAGCAGAATCTTCCAAATGCGAGTGTCATGATTTGCCTCCTGCCGCTACTTCGGGCTCCGGTTGTGCAGCCGTGCGGGGAGCCGCTGCAATCGAACTCAGGCTCGGGGTCAGCGCAATCAGGCTGCCAAAGACCATCATGATTAAGCCAATCCATATCCAGCTTACCAGCGGATTCAGGAAGGCTTTAATGATGGGCTGTCCGGTATCAACGTTCTTCCCCTCGTAGACAAGATACAAATCCCAGAGCGGCGTGCTGTGATTGGCAACCATCGTCTGCGGCTGCTGGCTGGCAATGTAGACGCGCTTCTCCGGAGCCATCTCCGTCACTTTTTTGCCGTCGCGGTAGACATCAATCACAGAGAATTCTGTCTCGTAGTTGTCATTAGACTCCTGCGTGTAGCTCTGGGAGACCAGTTTGTAGGGGCCGATGTTGATACTGTCGCCAACGGCCATCTCTTTTTCCACGTTCTGATTGAAGGCCGAGCCGCACAGTCCGACAATTGTCAGCACCAGCCCGACGTGAACCGTGTATCCGCCATAGCGACGGGTGTTGCGGCGAACCAGCAGCCATGTGCTGGCGAGCAGGTTGCGGCCCGTGTGCTTGCGGATGACATTGGCGCCGCGCAGAAACTCATTGAGAATCGCGGTCAGTACAAAGGCTGCAAGCGCAAAGCCGATCCATGCATAGAAGGTGGCTTGATCGCTCCAGGGATACTGGCGCTCGCCGTCGGCAAACTTAGTCCACGGTTGTGCGATGAAAAGGAAGACAACAATCAGCACACTCAGCGCGGCTGCATTCGGCCAAAGGAAATTCTTGCGAATCGCCCGCAGCGAGCTGCTGCGCCACGGAAGCAGCGGCCCCACGCCCACCAGCAACAGCAGAAACAATCCGATGGGAACGGCCACGCGGTTGTAGAAGGGAGCGCCCACCGTGACCTTGCTGCCCTGCACATATTCAGACAGCACCGGGAAGAGCGTTCCCCAGAGTACCGTGAAGCAGAGCGCCAGCAGGATCAGGCTGTTGAAGAGGAAGGCCGATTCGCGCGAAACAAGCGACTCCAGCTTGTGTTCGCTTTGCAGATGGTCGTAGTTGCGTACAAAACTGAAGATGCAAACCACCAGCGTCAGAATCAGGAAGCCGACGAACCAGTCGCCAATGGAGGATTGCGCAAAGGCGTGAACGGAACTGACAATACCGGAGCGCGTCAGCAGCGTTCCAAGGATCGAGAGCAGGAAGGTGGAGAAGATCAGCCACACATTCCAGTTCTTCATCATGCCGCGCCGTTCCTGCATCATCACGGAGTGCAGAAAGGCTGTTCCCGTAATCCACGGCATCAGCGATGCATTTTCGACCGGATCCCAGCCCCAGTATCCGCCCCAGCCCAGAACCGCGTAGGCCCAGTGCATCCCGAGAAAGATGCCGACGGTCAGAAATATCCATGTGACCATGGTCCAGCGGCGTGTAATCTGAATCCATTTTTCGCCGGGATAACGCATCATCAGCGCAGCCAGCGCAAAGCAGAAGGGAATCGTAAATCCCACATAGCCGAGATAAAGCATCGGCGGATGAATGACCATCTCCGGATATTGCAGCAGCGGATTCAGGCCAAAGCCATCTACGGGAATATCGCCAACGGTCAGCGCAAAGGGCGGCGCTACAAAATTGACCAGCAGCAGGAAGAAGACCTGAATCCCCGCCAGAATCGTCCCCGCATAGGCATGAAGATTGACATCAATCCTATGGCGCAGGCGCAGGACAAACCCGTAGGTTCCCAGCAGCCATGCCCACAGGACCAGTGAACCCTCCTGTCCGCTCCAGAGCGCGGCAAACTTATAAGCCGTAGGCAGGGCGCGGTTCGAGTGATGCAGAATGTAGGCGACCGTAAAGTCGTCTCGGAGCGCGCACCAGACCAGCGCAAAGGCGGCTGCGGTGATGGCAACAAATCCGGCAATTCCGGCGCGGCGGGCTGTCTCTGCCAACTTCTCCGGCGACAGGCGCGTTGGGCGTCCGGTTGCGAGAAGACACAGGGCAAGTGCTCCGGCCAGAAGGTTGTACGCGGCAAGAACAAGGGCCAGGAGGAGGGCAAAACTTCCGAATGCAGGCATAGGCTCCCGTTGATTCTCGCACCCATGATGCTCAAGAGCAATTCGAGGCGATAGAGCAATTCTTCTCTATGGTAATCGCTCGTGCTGTGATTTGGCTCACATCGAGAGCGCTTTTTATCGCAATAAGGGGTCGGAAGACGTTCAGAGAGCGTGGAAATTCTCAAGGCTTACCAGTTGTTTCAAAGAAAAATCGAAGATGCAATCGTCCGATTGAGGTGCAAATACACTCATAAACGCGGGAATGCAACTTTTTGGTAACTGTCCTGTTTTTTACTTGTTTGTTCTGTATTTTTTATGGGATTCTAACTCAGCATTCTGTCACAGCAGGGTTTTGTTGGATGTGTGTCTTGGTGCGGGTAGGTCTTATGCGTATGCGTGCGCAACTCGTTTTGGCTCTTCTGCTCGGATCGTCGGGAGTTGCGAGCGCTTTTGCATTGCATCAGGAGCCGGGAGATTTGCCCTCTGGTCCTCAGCCCACGAGCGTTTATCAGGCAGCCATTGCGGTTGAGCCCATCCATCCAAAGTACTCGCGCCAGTCTCTGGCATCAGGGAATTTGGTTTATAAGTGGCAGGCAAATAACAGTGAGAAGCTGGTTGGCCCTCAGGCTCTTAGTATGGATGTCTTCAAGTGGAAGGCTGCGATCGTCCACTCCGCTGGCCTTTTTACGCAAAAAGGTCATCTGGTCGAGGGTGTATCCCACTGGCAGAATCAAGGGGAGAATTCTCCGGTTACATTCAATTCCTTTAAGTCCGCCTCTTTTGGCAGGACGGAACTCCCCGGGCAGGCACCCGCCTTATCGCACGCCGGCCCCAGCCGTGGACGCAAGGCCGAGGTGAGTGTTGATCTGAAAACCATGCGACAGATGTACAGGCAGTTATATCCCGCAATTCATCGGACTTCGCATTAATGAACATCTGAACAAGTCTTCGGATGTGGTGTTTTGAAAGCCCCGCCCTTTCAATACATGGCAAAACAGGAACTTGATCGGAACTTCCTCAAGCATTTCGTAGCCGCATTCAGATGCGGGCTCATGCCCTCTGCCACACCGGTTTCCGCTTCATCAAAAACGCCCGAATCCCTTCCTTGAAATCAGGATGCTGTCGTTGAGCCGCATTCGCGAGCACGGAAATCCGCATCTCTTCTTCCATCTGGTGTTGCTCGAACGAGGCCAGCAGCCTCTTGACTCCGGCCATGCTGGACGGGCAATTGAGCGCCAAAGAACCGGCCAGCGCCAGGGCCTCATCCATCAGTTGTTCCGGGTTCACAATCCATGTAATCAGCCCCAGTCGCAGAGCCTCTTCGGAGGAAAATATCTTGCCGGTCAGCAGCAGTTCGCGTGCCTGTTTTTCGCCCGCCATCCGCAGCAGGGCAGAGGAAACAATTGCCGGCACAAACCCGATGCGAACCTCCGTAAAACCGAACTTTGCCTCCGGGGCTGCCAGCGTAAAGTCGCAGATGGTAGCCAGGCCGGTTCCTCCGGCAATCGCTGCCCCATTCACAACTGCAATTACAGGCTTCGGCAGTTCGCGAATAGTCATCATCAATCGCACCAGTGCATTGGCCTCTGCCAGATGCTCTGCCTCCCTTTGCTCCGCGACTTTGGCCAGATGCTCCATATCCATCCCGGCGCAAAATGTATTTCCCGCTCCGGTCAGAATCACTGCTCGGCATCTGGCGTCCTCGCCTGCTGCAATCATTTCTCCGGTCAACTCCGCAATCAGTGCCGGGTTTAGTGCGTTTCGTCGTTCCGGGCGATTCATCGTTAGAATCGTCGTGCTTCCGCGTTGCTCTCGTAGTACAAGTGCTCCGCTCATTCGACACTCCGTTCCGTACTGTTGGACGAAAGAAGGTTACTGGAGCTTACCTCCGAAACGTTTTTCAATCTCGCGGCTTGCCGCCACCAGCCCATCCAGAGGGGATAGCAGCGGCAACCGCGCACCCAACTGCCGCAACTCAGCCACTGCCGCTTCTGTCGCAAGATTTCCCAGCAGCGCATCCTGTGCAAAGGGGCAGCCGCCCAGTCCGCCGATTGTCATATCCAGACGCCTGCATCCGGCCTCATAAACTGCGCGAACCTTTGCTGAGATATCCTCCGATCTGGTGTGCAGGTGAACCCCCACCTGCATCTCTGGCCAGGCATCCACCACGGCGCCTGTAATTGAGCCCAGCATTTCTGCTGGCGCAATACCCACGGTATCGGCGAGATTGACTGTTCCGATACCGTTGTCTGCCAGCAGGTCACAGGCTGCAAGAACCTCCTCAACATCCCACACCTCTCCAAAGGGATTCCCGAAGGCCATTGAGAGATACACCACCAGGTCCAGCCCGGCCTTGTAAGCGGCTTCCCCTACCTGCTCCAGAGTGTCCAGAGCTTCCTCGTGCGTCTGGCTTTGATTCCGCCGTAAAAATTCTGCCGAGAGCGAATAAGGAAAGCCGATTGTAGACACCGCTCCTGTACGGATAGCCCGTTCCGCACCCTTGCGATTCACTACTATGCCAAGAATCTCGCAGTCATCGGGCGGGTCCATCAGGTCGAGCACAATTTCGGAGTCGGCCATCTGCGGAACAGAGGCCGGGGACACAAAACTCACCGCATCAATTGACCGGAAACCTGCGGCCACCAGCGTTTGCAGATAATCCGCCTTGATGTCTGCCGGAATCGGTTGTGCTAATCCCTGCCATGCATCGCGTGGGCACTCCACAATCTTCATTGCTTCGCTCATTGGCCACTCTTCCTGAAGGGGGTTCACAGCAATTCCCTCGGTTCTACGTGCTCTACATGCACTCCGCCGCGTGCGTGGGCCTCGGTCAGAACCAGATAATACATATCGTGGCTGGCGTGGTCATCATCCCGCCAATCGGAGTAGTAAAGGCGCACGCCTATCACCGTCTCATCGCAGGGGGCGCGTTCAAACCTGGGCTCAAAGGTGCGCCGCCGGAAGACCAGCGCAGCCACCTCCTCTGTCACCGGATAATGTTTCAACTCATTCGGCGCTACCACAAAGCCGATCATCGGTCTGGTAATCGAGAGCCCCGATTCCCCTCGAACCCACATCTTCAAACTGGAAACGCGCATGCTCCGCTCGCCGTCATTCCACACATCCAGCATCAGCACCGGCCAATCCAGAGAGCTGTAGTAGTGGTGGCTGTTGCCGGAGCCTTTCACGTATCCCTCGGCCACATCGTGGCGATAGGTGATCTGAATCGGTTTGGCAATATTTTCCGGTTGTGGAACCAGCCAGAAGCGCGGTTTGACTGTCATGCGCATCTCCCATTGTTCGCGCTGCAAATCAATGGCAGACTCCGCCGTTGCCAGCGACCTCCGGGAAATGTGCAGATAGACCAGTGTCACCACGGCTGTAATCGAAGCGGCAAAGAAGCAGAGCAGGTTGCCGAAGGCCTGTGCATGAAGATCGCCGCCGCGCTGCCATTCAAAGAGAAAAGCTGCGGTCAGTCCTGCAAAAATTACCAGCAATACACCCAGACCCACGATGAACCGAAGCCGCAGGTGAGAGATCACAATTCGAGTTACCCAGCGATTGAGCGCCATGCTCTCAACTCCTCGTTAAAGGAGGGATTCTATGCTCATTCCAGCTTTGTGCCAATTCTTTTTGAGTCAACCGACAAGGCGCACCCGGCTGACAAACTCAATCAGGATAACCACGATGGTGAGGACTATCACATGGATGCTTGCCACCTGCATCAGACTTTTGAATACGGGAGCTTTTCGCATGGTCAGTTTCATCAGCAGGCCTTCCATGGGGAACTGTGCATACATCATTAATTGCGACAGGCTATTGCCCAGTTCCTCGCTCAATCCAAGTTCGGGTTGCCGGAGCAGCAGCGCATAGGGGAAGAGGATTCGCAGGAACCATTCGCTGTGTCCTGTGAGGGCGAGGGTATTGAGGAGGTTCAGTGCGAGGTAGGTAACCACGACGCCAGCCATGACCGGCCACCAGCTAATCAGCCCGGTCCGATGGGGGAGTGATTTTTTCTGCGGCCCGTTCAGCGTAGTAGGATTCATGCCGAAAAGCATACCGCGAATGCGAAAAACATACTGCGAATGGCGGAAATCTCAGGCATTCAAGTGTCCCCGGCTTTTCTGCATCTCTTTTCTTATCGTCCCAACTTCCAGTCGTCCGTTCGAAAAGGTGCCAGAGGCAGTCCGTCCGCATTGTAGAGAAATGCTTTGTCGGGAGAGTTTGTGAAGGCGTAGCGCACGGCAACTGGATGCGGAACCTCGCGGCTGCTGACCACAAGCGTCTCGCCCTCTATCAAAGCAGTTGCGGGATAAAACTTCTGGTCGCTGCCGGCAATCACAAAATTCTTGATGGGGTCATTGAGAGAATTCAGGCCCTCCGCATTCTTGAGCGCAATGCGCACACTATTGCCGACGATTGACATTGACGAGTACATCGGACCGGAATCTTTCACCGGAAGCTTGTAGAGGCGCGCCAGTGCAAGCAGCGCAAGCCTGTCTCCAACGGGCTTTTTGTTCGGTGGATGCAGTACATCGGCAATGCCGGAGTCAATCGTCACGGCAAGACCGGTATTCGGCACAGAATCGGCAACCTTTTGCTGAGCCTCGCGCAGGCCAGCCCATGAAATTGAATTGGCATCCAGACTCAAAATTCCGTAGTTCGGCAGTTGAACAATATAGAAGGGCCAGTCGTCCTGCCATTGCCTGCGCCAGTCGGCAATCATAAGCGGAAGTTCCACTCTGTAGACGTCGCCATGCCCGGCATCGGACTCGCCCTGATACCAAATCGCTCCCGAGAGGCTGTAGTCGCGCAGAGGCTCAATCATCCCGTGGTAAAGCACGGTTGAGACCACGTTCTTCTGGATATTCGGTAGTTGCGGGTAAGAGTCCACACCCGCCTGATCAACCGGAGGAAACTCAACCTCTGTTTTGCGATACCAGTCTCCCTTGATGGGGAAAATGTATTGCCTGGATGCCTCAGCCGGAGCAAAGGCTACCGGAATGTTGCCGAACCAGGTCAGCGCGGCATCATGGGCAAAGATGCGTAGCACCAGCGTGTTTCCGCTCTCCTTCAGCAGTCCGTGAGGAATGTTGATGTTGAACTGTCCAACAGGCAACTCTGTCGCTTTGAGACCATGATCGCCGATGCGGACCCCATTCAACCACACGATGCCCGATTCGTGAATCGAACCGAAGTTGATCCGTTGTGCTGTCGAGGCCACGGACGCATCCACGTTGAAGTTGCAGCGAAACCATGTCACGGTTCCGTTTTTTACCTTCATGTTTGTGGCGCGTAAGGGGAAGTCCGTTTTCTGCCATGAACTCAGGTCTGCATCGGTTGCAGAATACTCTGCCAGAATCTTTGCGTCGTTATAGCTCGTATCCCGTACCTTGTACTTGTCTTCCCATGCGATGCGGGCGGCAGGGAAGGCCTGCACATCCTCGTCGTAGTGGTCGAGGCGTTTTACATCGGTGAGGGCGTTTTGCAGCAAATCGGAGTTGCCTTCAAGAGCGCGCAATCCCGTCCAGGACTTAATCGGCGTACCCCCGACAGAGCTGTTGAAGATGCCAATCGGCCGGTGAAGGGATGCTTCCAGCCTGAGCGCAAAAAAGTATGCCACTGCTGAAAATCCGGATGCCTTCGTCGGTGCCGCCACTACCCAGTTGCCGGTGACATCCTTGACCGGAACCGTTGACGCCACTCTGCTCACCGTGAACATGCGGATATCGGGATGGTCGGCAGCCGCAAGTGTTTCCCGTGCATCTTGGACTTTGGACAATTCATAAACCATATTCGACTGGCCGGAGGCCAGCCATACTTCGCCCACCAGTACATCGTGGATTGTTACCGCAGAACCCTTTCCCTTCAGGACGAGTTCCAGCGCTGCATTCCCCGGCTGAAGGCCAAGCGGGGCCAGCGTCGCATTCCATGCGCCGCTCTCATCTGCAACAACCTGTGCGTGATCGGGGCCAAGCGTGACGCTGATCGTTTCGCCACGGTCTGCCGTGCCCCACAGGTGGATGGGCTTCCCCTGCTGTACAACCATGTGGTCACTGAAGAGGCTTGCCGGGTGAACCTCTGCCCGCATTGAGGCACAGGCAATTGCAAGCAGTGTTACGGCACAAACACAGGCTGAAACCAGTCTCTTGCGGATGAACATGTACATTCCTTTGAAAAAACTCTGCGATACGAGATTAAACCATCAAGCGCTCCTGCATGACGGCGCAACGGAATCTGCGTTCGAATTTTCATGAACCCATCAACCCATGCAGATTCTCCGAATTATCAGCCATGTGGAATTCTTCCGTTACTATCTTGGTTCGCATCCTTCCGGCAATTGCGGGCTTTTATGCTGTATTCTTCCGCCTGACCCCAAATTCCTACTTGACAGTTATGGTTCTCGTCGGTCATTCTCATTCTCGACTCATGAAATGTTTTTTGTTCGGGGTCGAGGCACCCGCTCTGGCGCCTCTGCAACACAAATATGGCAACTACCCTTGCTACCGTTGAGGCTCGTGAGGTTCTGCGTTGCGTGCATTGCGAACTGGTTCAGTTTTTGACCAGTACGTCCATGTGTCGCCGCTGCCACAAACCACTTAAAAAAGAAGAACCTGTTCTTCCGATGGGGCTTGTAGCCCTTCCCGGATCGCAGGAGGTGCCTGAGGTTGATGGCATTCATGTGGATAAAGCCGTTCGCGAGGCTCGCCGGATGCGTCACCTGAGCCAGCGTCAGCTTGCCGGTCGCATGCAGGTGCCTCGCACCTACATCTCCAAGATTGAGAATGGCAAGGCTACGCCGACCCTCTCTTCCATGGAGAGGCTCGCCGAAGCCCTTGAAATTACCGTCTGCGATCTGCTGCGCGACAACCGTAGCCGTCGTCAGGAGGAGACTGTAGCCATCTTTGCCGATTCATTCCTCGCGGAGATCATCCCGTACATGGATCAGTTGGACAGCTATCATCGCTCCATCATCATCAATCAGGTGCGCGATCTGGCATCTGGACGGCGCCGCACCGCGTAGCGAGAGCGCCCCTCCTTTCTCCATGGTGACCGCCCGCTCCGGGCGGTCACTCTCCTGTCGCATCCGGATTCCTCTTTCAGAAAAATCTCTCTTATTCCCTGCATTTTGCCGGATTAACTTTGCGGTCAGCGCGTCATTGTGCTAGCGTCTCCTCAGTAGAGGAAGACTCTTGCTGCCCCTTCTGCAGTCGCGGATTCACGAGCTAACGCCCGAAGAACAGGCCGCCTACCGACGCCTTAACCCCGAGCGAATCCCCCAGCATGTCGCCATCATCATGGATGGCAACGGCCGGTGGGCGGGTGTGCGTTCGCTCAAGCGTTTCTTCGGTCATCAAAAGGGTGCAGAAGCGGTTCGCCTTGTCACCGAGACGGCCTACCGTATTGGAATTCCTTGGCTCACTCTCTACGCGTTTTCTCTGGAAAATAATCTTCGCCGACCTCCCTCGGAGGTCAACTTCCTTATGCGATTGTTGCGTACTTATCTGGATGGAAACGTCCAGCGCATGATGGACAACAACATTCGCCTCCGTTCCATTGGACGCATTCATGAGTTGCCGCCGGAAGTACAGGAGAAGCTGCGCTGGGCCGAGCAGACCACTGCTGCCAACACCGGGATCACTCTCACCCTCGCGCTCAACTACGGTGGGCGTTCTGAGATTGTGGATGCCTTCCGCAATCTCTCCGCAGAGATTGCGCAGAAGCGGATCCCGGCGGATTGCATTACGGAAGAGGACATTCACCGTCATCTCTACACGGCTCACATGCCGGACCCGGATTTGTTGATTCGCACCTCAGGCGAAATGCGCATTTCTAATTATTTGTTATGGCAGATTGCCTACACCGAGATATATGTCACGGACCGTCTCTGGCCCGATTTTCAGGGAATTCATCTGATTGAGGCCATTGATGCTTTCCAGCGTCGCGAGCGCCGGTTTGGGGGACTCAGCGAGCAGGAGGACGCCGCCAGAGTGGCTGAAGCCAATAACATGCAGGCACAGGCCCGGCAGGATACGCAATCGGAAGCAGGCTCTGTGGCAGAGCCGCTGGAATCGCCCCGGCCCACCGCCGGCTCGCTTCTGCGATAACAGACTTACCTTCCGCTCTTGCCGCTCTTTAATGCAACGGTGTCCTGTGCCTCCGCCTCCAGCGTCCGCTCTTCCAGTTTCACCTTCAGTTTGGCATCGCTCATCGGTTTCCCTTTGGGCAGGGCGAACTCAACCTCGTACTGGTTTGCCAGCCGCGTCTTCAGTTTCTGCAAATAGCCGGTAATCGAGACCGGCTCGCTCATTCCCTCGTTGAAAAAGTACCCGCCTGTTTCGTTTGCCAACTGTTGCAGGTAGTTCTCGCCGGAGTTGACGCCGGCTCCATTCATTCCGGTCGCGCTGTAGTAGATGCTGTCAACCAGTACATTGCTGTTATGTGCATCTTTGACGGCTGTCTGCAGGTACGGATTCAGCGGGTCATAGCGCAGTCCGGTGTAGCGATCCACTCCGTCGCTAATCATCAGCAATTCGCGACGGGCAATTCCACTCTTGCTTGGCCAGTGGCGGCATACATCGCTGATGACAAAATACGGGCTCCCATTGACCCCGCTGATTCCCGTCGGTGTTCGTATCGCATGGATGACTGCTGCATGATCCTTCGTAAATCCATTGCCGGCAAGCACCACTTGTCCATGCTGCATGTAGCCGATCGCCGTGTAGACATTTTCCGGCAACTCCCCCAGAAACTTCTTCAGATCACCAAGCTGGTTGTTGAAGCTGCTGCGTAACCCGTCATCAATAGCGATGAGCAGTTCAATCGGCTCACTGGCAAGAGGAGCAAGAGATGTGATGCGCGCATGTTCTCCATTTACCGTGACGGCCAAGTCATCTGCATGGAGGACGGGCACCGATACATCGCTTTTTTTTGCATGTACAGTCAGTACGAATTTCCCGGTTGTCTGTGCAGAGAGGGAAGGGATTGGAAGGGCTGGAACCAGCAGTACCAATCCAGCGGCGAATAGATGCAAATGTCTGATTTTTTTCATCTTTAGTTCCCCACTTCCTTGTCAGTTAGACGGGCTTATCAACATTTTGTTGCCTCTTGTCACCGCTGATTCGGCGCCTGAGAGTGTATCCTCAATTCTGAATGAAGAGAGTCCTGACAGCAGTAATATTAATCCCGCTTGCTCTTTTGTTGGTCTTTCGCGGCCCATTTTGGATGATGGCCGTCGTTTCAGCTTTGATTTCCCTCTGGGCGGCATGGGAGTTTCTCGTTCTGGCCGACAAATGCGGGGCGCACACTCCGCGTTTTTCTGTTCTCGGAGCGGTTCTTCTGCTGCATCTGGCCAGTTTTTTTCAGCCGATGCAGGCCGGCACGGCACTTACCTTGCTTGCGTTGGCCCTTTTTCTGCTGGCGGTCTTCCGCAGTCATGGAGAGCGGGTTCTGCCCGATGCGGCCTCTTCCATTTTTTGTCTCATCTACACCGGCTACACCATGACCACTTTTCCGCTTTTGCTGGCGCGAGAGAATGGCCCTTCGCTGCTCGCCTTTTTGCTTTTAGTGGTTTGGGCAGGGGACTCAGCGGCCTTGTATGTGGGGCGAAGTTTCGGGCATCGCAGAATTGCTCCCATTCTCAGTCCCAACAAGACATGGGCCGGCACGGTTGCGTCTATGCTTGGCGGAGTTCTGATTACTGCCTTGCTGGTAGCCTTCTCTGAGTTTCTGGTAGGTCACGACATCACACTGCTCACCTTTCCCGGCCCTTTGTGGCGTTGGCTGATATTGGCGGTAGTCATCAACATTGGAGCGCAGTTGGGCGATCTGGCAGAGTCTTCTCTCAAGCGTGGAGCCGGTGTCAAGGATTCCGGTGACATTCTGCCCGGTCATGGCGGGATTCTGGATCGCATGGACGCGCTGCTGATTGCCGCTCCGCTGCTGTGGTACGCTCAACTTTTGCAACAGTTCTAAGCGATTTTTTGCTGTATTCCGGTCGCTGTTTTTAAGGCTTGTTTCAGCGATGTTTTTGGGCGCGGAGTTTTGAAAGGGCGTGGCTTTAGCCGCGCCGCCTGACGGGCAAACGATTTTCAGGGCTTTAGCCCCTGAGGGAATGTCTTTCAGCAAGTTACATTCCCTCGGCGGCTAAAGCCACGCCCTTTCAAAACAATAACAATCGCGACGCAATGGAGTTTTTCGCAGTTTGTTGAGAAGCTCCTGAGATATGCTTTTTCACTTAACCCGGATGAAAAGCTGAATTCAGATTTCAGAAACTCCGGAAGCCCATAAAGGAATAGCGTTTTGAAGCGTATTGCCATCCTCGGTTCGACTGGTTCCATCGGCCAAAGCACTCTCTCCATTGTTGAGCAGTATCCTGAACGTTTCTCCGTAGCCTCGCTTGCTGCCGGTCGCAACATTGATGAAGCCTTTGCGCAGGCTCTCCGCTGGCGTCCCCTACTGGTTTCGATCTCCACGCCTGAACTCGCCGCCGAACTCAGTGCGCGACTCAAGGCCGCCGGAGCCGCTTCCATCGCCGTTCATCATGGAACCGAGGGCACCATCGCCGCAGCCACTCTCCCTGAAGCAGATTTCGTCGTTTCTGCCATCGTAGGAGTCGCCGGACTCAAGGCTACTCATGCCGCTGTCCTTGCCGGCAAGCCGATTGGCCTTGCCAACAAGGAATGCATGGTTGCCGCCGGAGAAATCCTCATCCGCGCCGCAAAAGAGCACAATGTACCGCTGCTGCCGATTGACTCCGAGCACAACGCCATTCACCAGTGCATGAGAGCCGGCGTCCGTCAGGAGGTCAGGCAGATATGGCTTACCGCATCCGGTGGTCCCTTCCGCAAGCTCCCGCTCAAGGACTTTGAGGCGATCACCGTTGACCAGGCCCTCAAGCATCCCACCTGGGTTATGGGACGCCGCATCACCATTGACTCGGCCACCATGCTGAACAAGGGGCTGGAGATTATCGAGGCATGCCGACTCTTCGATCTGCCTCCGGCGCAGGTCAAGGTCACCGTCCACCCGCAATCCACCGTTCACTCGCTGGTTGAGTATGTAGACGGCTCCATTCTGGCCCAGATATCCGTCACCGATATGCGTCTGCCCATCCTGTATGCGCTCAGTTATCCGGAGCGTCCTGCCTCCACGCTTACCTTCGACATGGAGGCTCTCTCCCGGCTCGACTTTGAGCAGCCCGATTTTGAGCGTTTTCCCTGTTTGCGGCTGGCTTATCAGGCTGCTGAGAAGGGTGGAGCGCACTGCATTGCCCTCAATGCCGCTGATGAGGTTGCCGTAGAGGCATTCCTGAACGGGCGAAGCTCCTTTACCGGCATATCGCGTACAATAGAAAGAGTTTTGGAGGCTACACCGGACTCCCATCCCGCTACCATCGAAGAAGTGCTCGACTGTGATAGAGAGGCACGTTTGACGGCTGCGGAGGTCTGCTAAAAGACCACTGGGATACGCTCAGATTCATGTTCGACTTCCGGTCGCTATTACCCCATAGCGCTGGTATCTTCTTTGAGGAAGTGGTTCCACAGGCATGGCTTTTATCGCTCTCAGTTTGGTTGGCGTTCTCATCGTTCTCGGCATCATGGTCGTGGTGCATGAGTTCGGGCACTTCCTCGTAGCCAAGTATTTTGGCGTCAAGGTTGAGGTCTTTTCCATCGGTTTTGGCAAGCGCGTGGTTGGTTTCAAACGCGGCGACACCGACTACCGTATCTCCATGATCCCGCTTGGCGGCTACGTCAAGATGACCGGAGAGCAGCCCGGCGAGGAGACCGCAGGCGCGCCCGAGGAGTTCAACTCCCATCCGCGCTGGCAGCGTGTCTGCATCGGACTGGCTGGCCCTGTTGCCAATTTTGTTCTGGCCTTTGCCCTCGTCGGTGGTCAGAGCATGATGCACAATGAGGAGCCGCTTTACCTGACCCAGCAGGCCATCATTGACTACATTGTGCCGAACACTCCGGCAGCCCGTTCCGGACTTCTGCCGGGCGACAAATTCGTAAAATTCGACGGTATCGTCGCTCCCACATGGGAGCAGGTTGACCTTCGCTCTGCTGTGAATCTGAGCCAGTCCGTCAGCTTTGAAGTCGAGCGCGATGGCCAGGTGGTCTCTGGTGCGCTCGATGTTGTGGACCCCGGCAAGGGCGAGGATTTTGAGGTCAAAAAGCTTGGCCTGATCGAGCGGGTTCAGGCCGAACCGCTCAGTGTCCGCGCTATTGAGGAAGACATGCCTGCCAGGCGTGCCGGTCTCGAAGCTGGCGACGAGATTGTAGCTGTGGATGGCCTGCATCTGCACTCGGTTCAGGCGGTGCTGGCCTATCTTCAGATTCGCAATGGCGCGCTGGTCACGCTCGATATCAAGCGCGGCAATCAGTCTCTCACCATTCAGTTTCCGCCCGCGCTGGCCCCGGATGAAACCGGCAAAATGTCCTACCGGATGGGCTTCCAGCCTGTTCCGCCGCCTTACCGTGTTGTCATGCTGCCCTTTATTCCGGCCATGGCAGAGGGATGGAAGTTCTGCCACGATAATGGCGGCCTGATTCTCGAAGTCCTGCGCCGCATGTTGACCGGGAAGGTGGCTCTCCAGTCCACGCTCTCCGGCCCGGTGGGAATAGCCCGCCAGACCGGCCTTGCGCTGACCATGCCCGGCTGGCAGCCTATCATCCGTTTGATGGCAATCATCAGCCTGAATCTCGGCATCTTCAACCTGCTGCCGATTCCCATCCTTGATGGCGGATTGATTGTCATGTTGTTGATTGAGAGCATCATTCGCCGCGATCTGGACATGGCTCTCAAGGAGCGTGTCTATCAGGTGGCCTTTGTGGTGCTGATACTCTTCTCGGCCTTTGTCATCTTCAATGACGTATCAAAAATCCATATCTTCAACCACCTCAAGCCCTAGTGAGCCGATCAATGGAAGCAAGCCTCAACTCAACCACGGTCCGCGTCCGATATGCGGAGACGGACCAGATGGGCGTTGTCTATCACGCCAACTACTTTATCTGGTTTGAGATTGGCCGCACGGAGCTGCTTAGCGCCATGGGCCTTCCCTATGACAAGTTGGAGTCCGAAGAGGGATTGAATCTCCCCGTAGCCGAGGCAAACTGCCGTTATCGCCAATCCGCCCGTTACGGTGACGATGTTCGCATCGAAACCCGTGCCACTGTCCTGCGTCCTTCTGTTATTCGTTTTGACTACAAGGCAAAGCGTGTCTCGGACGACGTCTTACTGGCCGAGGCTCACACCATCCACATGGTCTGCAACCGCGAGATGAAGCGGCATCCCTTGCCGGAAAAATATCTCGCCGCCCTCCGCTCAAATTAGTCATTTTATGTTCTTTGCAGAGGGAGCAGGAGCCTTTCAGGCCGCTGAGACAGGCGTAAAATTCGATGGGCTTCAGCCCAGGACCCTCCGCAAGCAGGCCTTGACCTCGAATGGCATTTCAAGACCGTATATATATCGAATTCCTTTCCCATTCCGCAATCCGTCGCACAATGTGGTGCGATGTTATCTATTAATGTGACATAGCACACTTATGAGCACTGGGAACTACTCCCTCGCCTTGACGATTGTGATTTAGCGCACGAATAATGACCTTGAACTCAAGAGTGTGTCGCTCATCCAATAATCTCTTTCCCGGCTCAGGAGTACAGCAAGCAATGGCCACTGTATCCGTTGGTACATCCGATCACAAAGTAGCTCGTGGTGTTGCACCGCTGCGTGCAGGCAAAGGCACTTCCTTCCTTTGGCGCAGGCTTCACGCGCTCAGCGGAGTTGTGCCGATTGGCGCTTTTCTTGTCGAGCATCTTATCTCGAATTTTGAGGCGCTTAAAGGCCCTGCCGCGTATGCCGCGCAGGTTCGTTTCCTCAACGGACTTCCCTTTGTCCGCTTTCTGGAGTGGGGATTCATCTTTATCCCGCTGGCCTTCCACGCGTTTTATGGAGTTTTCATCTGGTATCAGGGCAAGGCAAATGTGATTCATTACCCATGGGCGGGGAACTGGTCCTATCTGACGCAGCGCGCCACCGGCCTGATTGCGATGGTCTACATTATTCAGCATGTAATCCGCCAGCGCTTTACGGGAATCAATTTGCCGGAGCATCCCGGCTACGCATTTTCCAAGGTTCAGCATGAACTCTCGAATCCGTGGATGTTGGCCTTTTACACGATTGCCCTGCTGGCCACCTGCTGGCATTTTGCCTATGGTCTGTGGCTCTTTTTTGCCAAATGGGGAATCACCCCCGGCGAAAAGGCTCGCAGGCGTCTGGGTTTTGTCACCACCGCGCTCGGAATTATTCTTGCCGTAATTGGACTCGCCGGCCTTTACGCATTTGTTGGACCGGAGTTCAAAAATGCACCGGAGGATGCACTTCCGGCGCAGAGTCATCTTTCGGCACCTGCGCCTCAAGCCAACGAACTAGCAGCAAAATAGCCGGTAGCAGAACATTTTTCTCGTTGGTGTAGAGACGTTTTGAAAGGGCGTGGCTTTAGCCGCGCCGCTTGACGGGCAAATTGTTTTGTGGGCTTTTAGCCCCTGAGGGAATGCTGATTGAGCCACACTCTCAAGAAAAACGTAGTAGACAAGCACGAAAGGACTCGATAGAAATGGCAGCTCCCAGAATCATCGTCGTCGGTGGCGGACTTGCAGGCCTGGCCGCAGTCATCAAGATTGCAGAGATGGGCGGCAACGTGGACCTGTTCTCCATCGTCCCGGTCAAGCGCTCGCACTCGGTTTGCGCGCAGGGTGGCATCAACGCGGCCAAGAACCTCAAGGGCGAGGGCGACACCACCGCGCAGCACTTTGACGACACCATCTACGGCGGCGACTTCCTTGCTAACCAGACGCCGGTCAAAGCCATGTGCGATGCCGCCCCCGGTATCATTGATCTGCTTGATCGCATGGGGGTGCCCTTTAATCGCACGCCGGAGGGCCTGCTCGACTTCCGTCGTTTTGGCGGAACGCTCTATCACCGCACGGCCTTTGCCGGAGCCACCACCGGCCAGCAACTTCTCTACGCACTCGACGAGCAGGTTCGCCGCTTCGAGGCCGAGGGCAAGGTCAAAAAGTACGAGGGATGGGAGTTTCTCTCCGCCGTTCTTGATGAGAAAGGCGTTTGTCGCGGCATCTGCGCCATGAACCTGCGCTCGATGGATGTCATTACCTTCCCGGCAGACGCCATCATCCTTGCCACTGGCGGCAACGGAGCTATCTTTGGCAAGAGCACCAACTCGGTCGTCTGCACCGGCTCCGCACAATCGGCGGTCTATCAACAGGGCGCGTATTACGCGAATGGGGAATTCATACAGGTTCACCCCACCTGCATTCCCGGCGAAGACAAACTGCGGCTCATGTCGGAGTCGGCCCGCGGCGAAGGTGGCCGTGTCTGGGTTCCCAAAACCCTCGGCGACAAGCGCGCTCCCAAATCCATTCCGGAGAGTGACCGCTGGTACTTCCTCGAAGAGTGGTATCCCAAATACGGAAACCTGGTTCCTCGCGATGTTGCTACCCGCGCCATTCACAAGGTTGTCTACGAGCATCACCTCGGCATTGACGGCCAGCCGATGGTCTATCTTGACCTGACCCACATTGACCGCGCCACGCTCAATCGCAAGCTCGAAGGCATTCTGGAGATATACGAAAAGTTTGTCGGCGACGACCCGCGCGACGTTCCCATGAAGATCTTCCCTGGCATGCACTACACCATGGGCGGCCTCTGGGTGGACTTCAATCAGATGACCAACATCCCCGGCGTCTTTGCCGCAGGCGAGGCCGAGTACCAGTACCACGGAGCCAATCGCCTTGGCGCCAACTCGCTGTTGAGCTGTATTTACGGCGGCTTTACCAGCGGACCCAAAGCCATTGCCTATGCAAAGAGCCTGTCTGCCGTTCCCGGCGATGGCGGCCACGCAGCCGAGCGCAAGCGCCAGCAGGCGCTCAATGACAGCCTGCTCAAATCCGAGGGAACAGAGAATCCCTTCAAACTATGGCGCGAACTTGGGGACACCATGACCAGGAACGTCACCGTCATCCGCTACAACAGGAACATTCAGCAGACGGACGAGAAAATCGTCGAGTTGATGGAGCGCTTCAGGCGCATCAACCTGAGCGACAAGAGCAGTTGGGCCAACACCAGCTTTGCTTTTACGCGGCAGCTCAACAACATGCTGCACATTGCGCGTGTGATTGCGCAGGGCGCTGCCTTGCGCGATGAGTCGCGTGGCGCGCATTACAAGCCGGAATTCCCGGAGCGCAACGACGAAAAGTTCCTCAAAACCACCAAAGCGGCATTTACCGGCGAACAATCCAGCCCGCGCTTTGAGTACGAGGATGTAGACACACAGTTCATCAAGCCCCGCCCGCGCCGTTACGACGCGACAAATTAGGGGTGGCCCACACCGGGCCCCCCGGCGACGGGTCTTTGTCGCGCGGGTGGAAATCTCGCTTTTGAGATGTGGAGTTCCAGAGAATTCAAAGCAATATTTGCAACACCGAAACGATGGAGAAGAGCAATGGCAGAAAAGACCGTCAAGCTTGAGATTAAGCGTCAGGCCAACCCGGACTCACCCGCTGTCTGGGAGAAGTACGAACTGCCCTGGAGGCCCGGCATGAATGTTATCTCAGCGATACAGGAGGTAGGCGTGAACCCCGTCACTGCCGAGGGCAAGCCAACCACGCCGGTCGCCTACGACTCCAATTGCCTTGAGGAGATATGCGGTTCCTGTGCCATGGTCATCAACGGCAAGGCGACGATGGCCTGTTCTGCGCTGGTGGATCACTTTGAGCAGCCGATTCGTGTTGAGCCGCTGACCAAGTTCCCGGTTGTGCGTGATTTGCAGGTGGACCGCGGCGTTCTCTTTGAAAATCTGAAGGCCATCAAGGCATGGAACCCGATTGATGGAACCTATGATTTAGGCGGCGGCCCACGCCAGTTCCCGCAGATGCAGGAGGAGCTATATCCTCTCTCGAACTGCATCTCCTGTTGCTGCTGCATGGAGGCCTGCCCGCAGTTCACCGAGGCGACGGGTTTTGTCGGCGCGGCGACCATTGCGCAGGCCAAGCTCTTCAACGAGAATCCGATTGGCAAGGTCTTGAAGGAAGAGCGTCTGCGCGCACTGGCCGGAGACGGCGGAGTGCAGGAGTGCGGTTTTGCGCAGAATTGCGTTCAGGTCTGCCCCAAGCAGTTGCCGCTGGCGAATGCCATCTCCGATGTCAGCCGCGATGTAGTCGTCCAGAAGATTAAAGACTTCTTCCGCAGCTAGTAGTTTTGCCGTTGCTGTTGTTTTTGCTTTTGTTTGTCATTCCGCAGCGCAGCGGATGAATCTGCAGTTGTTTTTCTGCCGATTCATCACTGACACCGGGTGCCCCATCCATCGCGCGTTGTGTGCGCGATGGGTGGGAACGCACGATGCTGGCATCGCGTCTTGTCTTCACACGCGCCCACACCTGCTACAATCCACCATCAGAAGCAAGCATTCGACACCATGAAAACAAAACTCCTCATTGCAGCCATCGCGTTCTCCCCGCTTATGACACAAGCTCAAAATCCCAAGCCTTCTGCCGCCGTCAAGTCGCCCGCCGCTGTCCACGCCTCAGCCCTTGTGATTGATGGTCATGCCGACACGCCGCAGCGAATTCTTGACGAGCATTTTGACCTGACCGACCCGCTCGGCACGGGGCAGGTCAATCTTGAAAGCGCGAAGAAGGGAAACCTCGGCGCGGAGTTTTTCTCCATATGGGTTGATCCGGAGCAATGGAAGGGCCGTTACAGCGAGCGCACTCTTGCGCTGATAGACGCCGTCCGTCAACAGGCCGCAAAGCATCCGGACAAGATCAAACTCGCCACCAGTGCCGCCGACATCGAGGCCGCGCACACGCAAGGTAAATTTGCAGAGCTGATGGGCATTGAGGGCGGTCATTCGATTGAGAACTCGCTTGGCCTTCTGCGGGATTACTACGCGCTCGGTGCGCGCTACATGACGCTCACATGGTCGAACTCGAATGACTGGGCCGACTCCTCCGGCGATATCAAGGACACAAAAATCCCACACACCAAAGAGGGCCTTACCGAGTTCGGCAAGGATGTGGTGTATGAGATGAACCGTCTCGGCATGATGGTTGACGTCTCGCACGTTTCAGATAAGACCTTCTACCGCACGCTGGTCATCAGCCGCGCTCCGGTCATCGCCTCGCACTCAGATGCGCGCGCCCTCTGCGATGTCTCCCGCAACATGACCGACGAGATGCTTCATGCCGTCAAAGTCAACGGCGGCGTGGTGATGGTCAATCTTTTTTCCGGATTCCTTTCGCAGCAGTGGAGCGACGCACAGCAGGCTCAGAAGCCGGAGCGCGAGCGGACGATTGCAGCCTATAAGGCGCAGGCAATCTCCGAGGGCCACGAGGCAACGTCTGCGGAGATAGACAAAATTCAGCGCCAGTGGCTCGACAAAATCCCGCGCCCGCCCTTCAGTCTGCTGATTGACCACATTGACCACATCGCGAAGGTGGCTGGCGTGGACCATGTTGGTATCGGTTCAGATTTTGACGGTATCCACGGCCAACTGCCCGAGGGGATTGACTCCGCCGCCGACCTGCCGAAGGTTACGGAAGCGCTGATGGCGCGTGGCTACAGCGCCCAGGACTGCCGCAAAATTTTGGGTGGCAATCTTCTTAGAGTTTTCCGCGAGGTCGAGCGGGTTAGCAGGGAACTGCAAGCCGCAGACCGCCCCAGAATCACCGAGAAGCAAACCGGCGAAAAGTAGGCAAGGAAAACCGAAGTTATTTACCGCTATAAACAATAATAATTATTAGATAATAATAGTTGTCGTTTAATAATTATTATCGGTTTTGAAGCTGGTCTGGAACTCCGGTTCGGCGTTTGGCAGCAGACGAATCCGTAGCTCGCCAGACTGACCTTCGTCCAGTTCCGGGCCCTTGGCTTTGTGATGCTTGCCGGTGGCGTCGTCGTACTCAATCCCGATCCGGCCCGAGCCCTGAATCTTAAAGTGGTAGTGGTAATCGGCCCCGTCCCCAAGCTTGTCTACCCCAAAGCTTGCGTTGGGATAGCTGACCTCCATTACGCTGACCGCCGCGCCGCTGCGGTTTTCCACAGTGGTTTCCACGAACCGTGATTTGCAGCCGGCCAGCAGGAGAAAGCCAAGCCAAAAAAATAAAACTAATACATTAATTTTCGACGTTAATTCATTGATTAAGAAAGACTTCATTGATTACGATCCCTCGTCTTCGTTCTTCTTTTCCGTCTCCGTAAAGAGTCCTGGGTAGACCGTTTTGGCGGGCTTCGCTGCCGGTGGCAGAATCACTCCGGCCACTGTGAGTTGAAGAATCGCTGCGTTCGGCAGGTATATTCGTTGGGTATTGCTGCGAACGTCCGGCGGCGTCAGAAGAAGGCCGCTGCCTTCGAAGAGGCTCTTGTCGTTCGCGGCGAGGCCCTCCAACTCGTCCCCATCGGCCAGTGTCAGCCGAATCCAGACACCCTCCTGTCGGGGCCGCGCACTGAACTGTTTGCGAATAAGCCGCTCCGGATTGCCCGGCTCGCCAGAGTTGAAATCCCGGACAAAACAAAGCCACTTGACCTCATCGAGGGGAATTCGCAGAAGCTTGCCTTCAAGGTCGAGCAGCCTCAGTTGGCCCTCGTCCTCCAGTTCGCCAAAGGAGGCGTAGCCAGCCATCCACTCCCGACTGCTGCGGAGCGCTCCAGCCGTCGAGCTGGGACCGAACTTGCGCAGAATCACTTTCTTCCGACTGGCGACCATGCCTTGGATTCTCGCACGCAGAACAGATGCGCTGCAAAGAATGTGCAGATTTTCTGGTATTTTTCCACAATATGTGATAATTTTGAGCTTTGGAATCAATGCCTTACCACTGCTAAGAGCATTTAGCTCAATGACTTGCAGTGCGAAGGCTGGCAGGAGTTCCTAACCAGACCGTATGCCCGACTACGTCTATCTGCTCGAAAACCGTTTGTCCCGTGACCAGCAACATGCTCTTCGCCTGATCCGGGATGCAGCCCTTGAAGCACAATTCAACCTCTTTCTGGCCGGGGCCGCTGTCCGCGACCTCACCAGCGGCTCGCAGGTTCGCGAGATTGAAGTTGTGATTCAGGGAAATGCTCTCAAGCTAAAGAAAAAGCTGGAGAAAGGCGGCGCAAAAACCTCAGCGGAAGACCCGGAGAGCCGCGCCCTTTTCCTCTGCTTTCCCGGCACCACCCGGGTGGATTTGACCAGCGCATGCAGCATTGACTATCCCGCTCCCGGCAAGCCTGTCTACCACTGGTCCTCCATGCAGGATGCACTGCGCCACCGCGACTTCACGGCCAATTCCATGGCTCTCTCTCTTAATGAGGGCTCCTATGGCCTGTTGATGGATCCGCTCAACGGAGTGGCGGATATTGAGAATCGCACCCTGCGTCTGGCATCGAATAGCGGATTTTTGGATGAGCCCGCACGTCTCATCCGCGCTACCCGCCTGCTGGCACGGCTGGGATGGACAATGGATGATCGCACTCAGGCACGCTATAACAATGCAAAAGAAGAGGATATTATCAAATACCTCTCCCCGCTCCAGCGTTCGCTTGAGACGGAAGCAATCTTCCATGAAGAGGATGGACCGCGTGTACTGGCTGCTCTGGAGGCAGAGGGCTGGATGAAGAGCCTCTGCCCGGCACTGACAACGGCCAAGGCCGACCAGACACGTCTTACCGCTCTGCACGAGTTGCTGGTACGGTTGCAGGTTGTTGGCATTCACCCGGACATCTCCGCGATTCAGGCAGAGTTGATGACGGCCAAACTCGCCCCCAAGGAATCCGCATCCCTCAAGAAGCAACTGTTCAGGACAGGGTTTGTTGAGGAGTGGAAATCGCTGGACGAGATTGCCAGAAACTTCCAGAAGGTTTTGCTGGCCAAGGTGAATGCAAGCCCATCGGCCACCTGGAAGCTCTTCCATAGCTATGACCCGGAAGCTGTTCTCTGGCTTGGGTTTACTTCAAAAAATGCACAGGTTCAGGAGCGCTATACCAACTTCCTGAATGTATGGCCTGAGTTCCGCCTTCGGGTTCCGCATACCCTCATGCACGAGATGAGGATTACGAGGGAACTTCCTGTTTACAAGGAACTTGTTGAAAAAATATTTTTTGCCATGCTGGATGGCAAGCTGGTGGAGGAGGTTGAGTTGAGAGCCTTCCTGGAACCACACTCGCCGCCCGCGCCGCCGCCGCCTGTCACCTTGAAACGCAGCCGCGCCACAAAGAAATCCGCAGATGTTCGCGCTAAGGCCAAGGCGGATGAGGATGCTCTGGATGAGGATGACGACGGTACTCTGCCGGATGAGATTGAAGGTATCGAGGAAGATATCGAGATCGTTGATCTGGAAGTGGGTGAGGACGAGGAGCTAGCTAAGTCGCTTCCCGCGAAGAAGGGTAGCAAGGATGCTCCGGCAACCAAGGCGGCTCCTGTGGCCAAGACCAAGACAGTGGCAAAGTCAGCAGCGCCTGTTAAGGCGGTTCCGGCGAAGGCTGCTCCGATAGCGGCGAAAACCTCTCCGGCAAAGACGGCTCCGAAGCCGGTGGCAAAGAAGGTGGTCAAGCCTGCCGCAAAGCCAACACCGGTGGCCAAGAAGGCCGCTCCGGTGAAGAAGCCGAAGGCAGTGGTCAAGAAGCCGACCGTCGTGGCAAAGAAGCCGGTCAAGAAGCCAGTGGTGGTTGTTAAACAGCCGACACCCAAACCCGTAGCCAAAAAGAAGCCCGCTCCAAAGCCGGTGGCGAAGAAAGTGGTCAAAAAGGCTGCCAAGCTCGTCGCCAAAAAGCCTGTCGTGAAGAAGAGTGTCAAGCCGGTAGCGAAGAAGCCCGCCGGGAAAAAGCGCTAGGCTGGCTGCAAAGGATAAAAGCGGGAGAGCCATCAGGCTCTCCCGCTTTTGCTTTGAGGCTGGATTGGGATTCGCCTGCCGCTATGTAAGCAGGAAAAGCATACCTCAGGGGCTGAAGCCCGCTCTCTGTTGTGCGGGTTTGTGCCGGGGATAAATCCTCGGCCTACTTAAAGACGTCGCTGGCGTTGAGTTTTAAAGACAAAGACGACAGCAGATTCCCACGGAATGACAAACCCTGGGGACAGCTATCCATTAGAAGCTGGCATCCATTTTGAGGCTGGCAAGCATCAAAGTCCGGCGTCTTTCAGGGCTATGAGCCACTCGTCTCCATGGTGGCCATACTTCACTTCCAGCATCTTGTAGAAGGGCAGGTAATCGTCGGAGAGGTTCGAGGCTATCGCGTAGAGATGCATGCTGTAACGCGGCTGCCACGTCCCGGAATACTCCGCCATGCCGGCTTTGGCACGCGTGCGGTCAAATTCCGTGTCCGAGTGGACAAACTCCTCGTGCGTCTGCTCTCCCCGCGTATATGGGGCAAGCCAATCCATCGCGCCCTTCAGCGACGAGCCGACATGATTGCGCGAATTGAACACATCCACGCCGTGCATCTTTGCGGCCAGCGCCACGGTGAGGAGCGGTTCCAGATCGTAGACGGCGTAGTGGAGCGCGTCCCGCTTGGGGAAGTCGCCGACCACGTTGCCCGCCAATAGATTGCCCTCCAGATGATGGCGATAAAGAGCAAGCCCGGTTGCGATTAAATCCGGATCGCCGACCGAATAGCTGGAAAGGAGAGCCAGCTTGAGACGGTGGCTCTGAAAGTTGAAGATGTCTTCCTTCTTCTCGGCCTTGATGTAGTCAATGTATCCGGTGGCCATGGAACGGAGAAAAACGTCCATGCGCTGCATTGTCTCCGGCGACAGATCGCTCCTGACCAGATCGTAGGCCAGAATGACCTGCTCAAACGGAGACTCATCAATGGGTTGCAGGCTGATTTTGTATACGTCCAGCCATGCATTCATAAAGCGCGATTCGGCCTCGATATAACGCTTGTCGCCTGTGATCCGGTAGGCAAGTCCCATATCAAGCATCTTTGTCCAGTCTCTGCGCGCTTCTACACTCTCTTTGAACCACGGGTCGGTGGGAAGCGAGCCAGCCGTATGAACACGCACAATCGGATGAGGCGTTGCGTCAAGGTCGGCCTGAGCGGCACTGAGCACGGCAGACAATTGCTGCGCATAGAGCCCTTTTCTTCCACGCTCGCTGAAGGTCTTTATCACCGCAGGAGAGATGACGGCAAAAGAATCTACCCTGACAGAAATTGGCTTTGACTTTCCGCTGCAGAACAGAGTTGTGCCTGACAGGAGCAGAAGGAAGCATAACGCGCGGCAAATATTGACTCTCTTCAACATGATTCCTTTCCAGGGAGGATTCGTCCCATCCACGATATCAATTTCCGGTGTTGCAGGGCACGGCATGGATTCGGAACGCTACCCCCTCAGAGTTTGATGACAGGCCCTGGTTGTGGCGGTTACGAAACTGAATCCATCGCCTGGATATCCCGTTGGATGACTTGCGTGCAGGGAAAGACAAGTACCAAAAGCACTCTTGCGGCGTCGGAAATTACCAGATTGCGCATTTTAGTAACAAAAGGTCGCTCTGCCCCTATTCCATACCAAATACTGACCGATGTGGGATGTGAAGGAATTGCATGTTGCCAGGTCTCCAATTCGCTTGCTTAAGGAGGGAAAGACAGAGCCTTCTGCTGCGTGCCGGCATGTTGCTGGCGGCAGAGTCGCTTACCGTATGCTGGATTTATCTGCTGGGTCAGTCGGATGCAAGCCTGAAAACAATCAGAGTCTCTAATGCGCTGCTGCTGGCGGTTCTGCTCCATGCACGGCGACAGCACTGGCCGCTCTACACCCTGGCTGCTCTGGTGGGCAGTATTGGCACCAACTGCTTTTTGTACTCGAACTATCAACAGAATTTCACGTATCTGCTTTGCAATCTGGTCGAGGTTTTCGTCGCTGTTACGCTGCTGACAAATAAGCCGCGCCGGTTTCCGCGCTTCAACTCCATGCGCTATGTGCTGCGCTTCTCTCTGTTTGCGGTGCTGCTGAGCCCGCTGCTGGCAGGACTTCTGAACGCCTTGCTTCGCTTATCAACGCCAGAGGCTCATGAGAGTTCCTTCCTCCATGGCATTATGGCGTGGTGGCTACCGAACGCCCTGGCTATGGGTATCATGGTTCCCGGCATATCTGCCATGATTCGCAGTCCGCTGCCTAAGCCGAAACAACTGCTTTGCGCCCTGCCCATGATGCTGGCGCTACTGGGAATTACGTTGGCAGTGTTCGGACAGAACCGGATACCGCTGTTCTCACTGATTATCCCCCCGCTGATTGCGCTCAGTATCCAGACAAATCTTGGTGTTGCCTCGGCTGCCACTCTGGGAATGGGAATGATCGCCTGCTGGATGACGGCGCATCAATATGGCCCCTTGCAACGGATTTCTCCGGCACTCGACATCTGGCGTCCCATCCTGCTTCAACTTTTTGTTGCAAATGCACTGGTCGCAGTCTTTCTGGTAGAAGCAGTACGGTTGCGCTACGAGCTTTTGAAGCGACAACTTCACAGAGTGAGCAGTCTGTATAAATTGCTGACCACGCAGTCGCGCGACATGATCGTAGTGGCAGATATGGATGGCTATCGCCGCTATATCTCGCCGGCGTCGGAGGAGATGATCGGGTGGACCGGCAAGGAATTGCTTAACAAAACATTCCGCGATACCGTCCATCCGGAGGACCAGCCGATCTTTGCCGAGGCGATTGAATCCATGCGAAATGGCTGCCCGAGCCGGTTCTTCTCTTACCGCGTCCGCCACAAGGACGGCCATTATGTATGGGTGGAGGGGAATCTGAATCTTTGCTACGCGGAAGGATCGCAAAGACCCTCCTGCTATCTGAATATTGCGCGGGACATTACACGACGCAAGATGGCCGAAGAGGAGTTGCAGAGAGCCTACAAGGCATTGGAATCGCTGGCAGTGGTGGATTCGCTGACCGGAGTTGCCAACCGCCGCCGCCTCGATGAGGTTCTGGCACTGGAGTGGCGCAGAGCAATGCGGGAGCACAGGCCATTATCAATGGTGCTGATTGATGTGGACCACTTCAAGCTCTACAACGACCGCTATGGACATCTGCGCGGAGATAGCTGCCTGCGCCAACTGGCCGAGGCGGCTCTGGATGCAGTCAGCCGTCCGGGTGATTTAGTGGCGCGCTATGGCGGCGAAGAATTTGCAATTGTGCTGCCGGGAATCAGTGAAGAGGGAGCCGCAATCGTTGCCGAACAGGTGCGGGTCAATGTGCTGAGTCGCAAACTGGTTCACGCGGAGAATCAAGGCGGTCTGGTGAGCGTCAGTACCGGCTACGCTTCTCAGATACCAAGGCGCGGCTCGAATGTGCGCTCGCTGATTGAGGCGGCAGATCAGGCGCTCTATCGCGCCAAACGCAATGGCCGCAACCAGATTGCCGGGCCGCTGCGCCCGACGCACTCCGAAGCAGGCAAGGCTCATAAACATTTGCCAAAAGAACAGGGTCGGGAGATGCTCCCGACCCTGAGTTGAAGCTGAATACGATTCCGTTCCAGAGAAGCTCTGATCAAGTTACCGCCGAGCACTCTTGATGGAATCCTACATTCCATCAGGGGCTGAAGCCCTGCGTACTACAGCCTTTTTCGGCACGACTAAAGTCGTGCCCTGACACATAACATTACGACGTAGAACCTGTTCAGAGAACACGAGGTGGAACTTGTTCAGAGGCTTCCTAGTGAACGACCGACTGGAAAAGCGGCGAACCAAGAAGGCTGTTGAACTGGCTGTCACTGGCGGCAAAATAGATCGTCAGCAATCCGCCGTTTGAGTCAATCTTGGTTGCATCCATGGCCTGCTTCTCAATGGCAGAGCCAGTGGCCTTCTTGTAAAGCGCAGCGGCATTCAACAGAGAAGAGAGAGTGGTGGAGGTAAATCCATCAGGGGTCTGGATGTTGAGGCTGAATTTGACACCGTTCTGGAAGTTCATTGAGTAAGAACTGGAGATGAGCCGCTTCTTTACAGCCTCAAAATCAGCAACCGCAGAGGCTTCGCCCAGCAGAGTGTGGACCATGGTCTGCGTGCCCTTCTGGTCCAGGATGCTCCACAGAGGCTCGTTTTCAACGCCCTTCATGGCGTCCATCAGTGCGTTGTTGGTGAGCAGGTTTCTGCTCATTCCGTCGCGGGCATCAAGAGCTGATTTGACGGCATCCAGACTGCCGAAGACCATCGTGGTCTTGTCGAGGAAGGAGACCATGGAGCCGCCTCCGCCCATCGGATAAATGCGATTGGTGCGGTAGAGCGTGGCCTTGATCTTCTGCTTGCGGAGATTGGCATAGACGTCTTCCAGCGAATACTGGCCCTGCGCCACGCCAACGGTGCGCGTCTGCTCGCTGGTGGCACTGATGCGGAAGCTGACAAAGGCGAGAATCTCAACGTCCTTGCTTTCATTGAGGCCGGAGTTCTTGAGGGACTCTTCGAGCTGCTTGAGCTCAGGCGGCATCAGCTTGTTGCGCAGTTGCATGGCCGTTGGGGAGTTCTGCATGGCGCGGTAATCAATGGTGACAATCTGCTGGACCTCGTGAGGAATTGCTCCGCGAGCATCGGTGCTCAGTTGTGCAGCAACGGCAGGAATCGTCATTCCAAGCACGAGAAGTGAAGCGGCCAATGGCCGGAAGATACGAATCAACATTGCTAGTACGTCCTCCAGGGGCTCTCAATCTGCCCGTAGTAATCAAAGACGGCATACGCCGAAAAATGCTCAGGGAAAACCCTGAAAATTGATGCTGATTCAATCTTACAGCCCGACACTAAAGTGCTGCCGGCCAGACGAGCGGAGACTGGAGCCTGCGCTCCAGAATTTTCTCCTCCGGATTGAACCCAACCAACTGACGCGCCCAGTCGCTATTCTGCTCAAAAACAGATTCTGGGATGAGCCCGATGATCTCTCCCGCGCCTAAAACTGCCCTGTTTTTCTTCGCCAACTGCTGCAAATGCCGATAAACCTTCGAAATTGGCGTGGTCTCGAGGTCGGTGATGTTCATGGAGACCTGTGCGCGACCGTGGACGAGAACGCCCATCGCCTTGACGCCCTTCAGACCGCCGGAAGAGGCGCGCAGGTCTTTGGCAATAGCGCGGGCGACGGCTACCTCCGTGCTGTCGAGGTAGATGTTGTAGGCAGCGAGAAATTTGCGGGCACCGATGGCGGCGGCTCCGGCGGTGGGGTGCAGTTCGGGGCCGCCAATGTCAGGGCGGCTGGTCGGGTCGCGGTGGACGGCATCGCGCAGACCCTCAAACTGGCCGCGCCGAACCTCTTCCAGAAGCGCTCGGTCAGGACGGGCGGCGGCAGCTTCGTAAAAGTAAACGGGGACGCCGTAGCGAGCCCATATCTCCTTGCCGGCCATCCGGGCGAGGAGTGCGCACTGCTCCAGCGAACTGCCGGCAACGGGGACAAAAGGGATAACGTCGGCTGCTCCGATGCGGGGATGCTCGCCGCGCTGCTTGTTCAGATCAATAAGTTCTGCGGCCTTGCCTGCTCCGCGAATGGCGGATTCAAGGACCAGATTGGGTGGGCCGATGATGGTCACAACGGAGCGATTGTGGTCGGCATCCATGGACCAGTCGAGCAGGCTGACTCCCTCGACGTGCATGGCGGCAACAATGGCGCGGACCCGCTCCTTCACGCGACCTTCCGAGAAGTTGGGGACACATTCGACGATTTGGCCTGTTGCGTTGGGCATGGAGGGAGCTACTTGACCTTCCACCAGGTGTAACCAAGCTGGAACTGGACGCTGGCATTGACGCCGGGATTCTTGTCGCCAAGCGAGGCGCTGGAGATGTGTACGGCACTGGCCTTGAGGTCAATGGAACGACCGGGCTTGAGGAAGTAATGCACCCCAATGCCGCCCTGAGGGGTGAAGTTGAAGACCGAGGTTCCGCCGGGCGTGCCCTCTGGGACAATCTGCGCCGGGGGATACTTGTGCGTGGTGTAAAGAATTCCGCCTGCTCCCTGCGCCCAGGGCAGGAATTTGTGACTGTGGCGGGTGAGGTTCCAGCGCAGAATCAACGGCGTGATGGTCATTCCGGTGAAGGTTCCACCGTTGACCTCATAGGTGTAGCCCTTGAAGGTCTCCAGGTGGTTGGCTGGAGTGAAGCTCTGCCAGTAGGGCATGATGTCGCCGCACATTTCGAACTGACCGGTGAGAATGCCTGCTTTAAGGACACGACTGATGGGCTTGCCAATCTGAAATCCCACAGAGGAGTAGTAATAGTCGTAACGGTCAGCGGTTACTCCCACGCCGCCATTGATGAACGGGCCGTACTCCCAGGCCTTTTTCTGCACGACGACTTGCGCGGGAGCGAGCGGTGCGGCCAGACGGCTCTCCGTTGGGGTGTTTCCATCGGAGGGTGCGCCGGCAGCGTTCTCGGCATAGGAAGCTGTGAAACAAAGCGTTGAGAGCAGAAGTACAGCAGCGGTTCTCTTGCTAAAAAACATTCCCGATCCTTTCCTTACCCTTCGATTTGCAAAAGGAAGGCCGCCCGGTAGTGAGGCGGCCAATCCATTGCGATTGCGATTGGCTTAGTCCTCCGGCTGCTCGTCCATGTCAAAGTTCGAGTAGACGTTCTGCGTGTCGTCGAAGTCTTCAAGGGCTTCGAGCAGACGAATCATCTGGTTCGCTGCTGTTCCTTCAAGCTTTGTATAGACAGACGAAATCATGGTGACCTCGCTCATCACGGTCTCAATGCCTGCCGCTTTGACGGCTTCTGAAACTACCTCGAAGGCAGCGGGGTCGGTGATGATCTCCCAAGTGTCGCCTTCGTCGTTGAGGTCTTCGCCGCCGTGTTCGAGAACAATCTCCATCAACTTGTCTTCGCTGGCTGCTTCTTTTGGGATGGCGATGACGCCTTTCTTCGAGAAGAGGAAGCGCACGGAGCCGGATTCGCCGAGGTTGCCGCCGTTCTTTGAGAAGGCGTGACGGATTTCGCTGACGGTGCGGTTGCGATTGTCCGTGGTGCAATCCACGATGACGGCAACACCGCCGGGGCCGTAGCCCTCAAAGCTGATCTCCTCGTAGAGAGCACCTTCAATCTCGCCAGTTCCGCGCTGGATGGCCCGCTTGATGTTGTCCTGCGGCATGTTCTCGGCCTTGGCAGCCAGGATCGCTGTGCGCAGACGCGGGTTTCCATCAGGGTCTCCACCGCCGCCACGGGCTGCAATGGTCAGTTCCTTGATGAGACGGGTGAAGATTTTGCCGCGCTTAGCATCGAGCGCGCCCTTTTTGTGCTTAATTGTGGCCCATTTTGAGTGGCCGGACATGAAAACCTCTTCGGATTTGCCAGGACTTGCCTGAAATTGGCGTATGCGCTTTTCCAGTTGCTGTATTTCGAAGCCTTAATCGCTCAGTTTCTTTTCCTCAAGGGAAAGCGGCCCTGCGCGATGCGGAAACGCCACCTAAACTGGAGAAATGCCGTAACTGTTCCATGTTAGCAAAAATATGGTGCAGCGCGGGAGATTGGCACAGAATCTAATGTGCATTCTGGAGAGGAATCCCAATGAATCTTACCGGCAACACGATTTTGATTACAGGCGGCGGCACGGGAATCGGGCGCGGCCTTGCAGAAGCCTTTCACAAACTGGGCAATCAGGTGGTGATTGCCGGGCGGCGGCAACAGGCTCTGGAGGAGACGACGAAGGCGAATCCGGGGATGAAGGCCGTGCGCTTCGACATAGAGGATCGGGCGAGCATTGGAGCGTTTGCGGCTCAGGTTGCGACGGAGTTTCCCGCTCTGAATGTGCTGGTCAACAATGCCGGAATTATGCGGCCAGAGAACCTGCTGGCCCAACAAGAGGATTTGGCCGATGCGGAGACGACGGTGGCTACAAATCTGCTGGGGCCGATTCGGCTGACTGCTGCATTACTGTCGCATCTACGGAAACAGCCGCGCTCGACAGTAGTAAATGTTTCCTCCGGACTGGCCTTTGTTCCGCTGGCACTGACACCGACTTATTGCGCGACCAAGGCGGCGATTCACAGCTACTCGCTGTCGTTGCGGTATCAGTTGAAGGAGACGACAACCGAGGTTCTGGAGATTGTGCCGCCGTATGTGCAGACCAATCTGATGAATGGGGCTGAAGACCCGCGCGCGATGCCGCTTGCAGCGTTTATCGCCGAGGTTGTGGAGATTCTCAGCACCCAGCCACAAGCGACGGAAATTTGCGTCAAGAATGTGGAAAGGCTCTATCGAGCGTCGGAAACAGGGACGTTCGATCAGGTTTTTACCGGGCTGAATGATGCCTTTAAGGCGCATTAATTCTCGTGATTAGCTAAGTCTGTCCAACTCAGGCAGCAGGGCGCGGAAGGCTCGGCCACGATGGCTGAGTTGGTGGCGCAGGTCGCCGTCAATCTCTGCCATGGTCAGGCCCTGCTCCGGCAGATACAGCAATGGGTCGTAACCGAAACCGCCGGTTCCTCTGGGCGACTCCAGAATGACGCCTTCCAGCGTTCCGTTGGCGGTCAGGAGAGTATGGCCGTTCTTTGCCAGAGCCAGTACGCAACGATAACGGGCGATGCGCTCGAATGCCGGAACAGACTTCAGGTTGGTGAGGAGAAGAATGTTGTTCCAGACATCGGTGTTGTCGTTGGCATCGGGCGAGTCGGTCATTCCTGCATCGGCTGCGTAACGGGCGGAACGCACTCCGGGAGCACCGTTGAGCGCATCAACCTCGATGCCGGAGTCGTCGGCGAGAACGTAGGCGTCCGGCAGAGAAAGGCTGTAAGCCTCGGCCTTGAGACGGGCATTGCCTTCGAAGGTGTCGGCTGTTTCCTCGACCGGCGGCAGACTCAAGAGATCCGGGACAGAGCAGAGGATGATGTTGTGCGTCTCTGCGGCGGTGGCAAAGTCGCGAAGCTTGCCAGCGTTGGTGGTTGCCACATACAGAGTTAATGCCATGCGGATAGTGTAAACGGCTCCTGACAGGGGGTGGGGGAATGTGCAGGAGTGGAAAAACAGCAGGTCCCTCCGCTTCTCCACCCTAGCGACGAAGACCTGTCGCTGGGGGCCCGGTTGCTGCGGGATGACAAACAAAAACGACGGTTATAAAGTTTTGCGCTTGATTGAAGGTCTTAATCACTCTTGGCGTGGTGGTCGAGTAGAAATTGCACACCGAGATAGGCTATCCAATCAGGCTGGCTGTTCTGACGGGTGACCGTCTGGATGCTGCGGCCTCCCATGAAAAGCAATCGCAGCTTACCGGATGGGATAAGCGATTGACGGCCTCCAATGTCTGCCGTCAGCTCGCGCTGTTTTGGGGCAATGCCGATGCGGTTTGCATCCTGAAGATCGTAGATTTCACTGTAAATTTCCAGCCACTTGTTGAATTCATGACCGACAATCAGGCCGCGTCCCCAACGGTCAGGGACATTGCGGTTGCCGAACCAGTGGCCCGCCTCGCCATTGAACTGGATGGGGCCGGCGCGGGCGGTGAACTCTACGGGCAGATAATACTGCGGGCCGGGTTCAACCACGCCTCGACGAGCGGAGTTGGTGGGGTTGTTGATTGAGACCTGAGGATAGGTTCCAAGAGAAAAATTCATGTTCTCGTCGGATTTTTCTTTGCCCTTGCGGTAGTGCTGGTAGTAGCACCACTTGAGGCCAAGAAGCGACTCGCCAAGTCCGGCGCGGGTGGTGTTGTGCTCGTCAGTGGCGGCTGCGATGGGAAGTTCGTACTTGAGCTGAATGCGGTCGCCCCATCCATAATTGATGTCGAAGTCGGGAACCTGATAGGAGGCGTGCGCAGGGTTGTGGTCGGCAATGAAGCCGACGTTAATCTCCCAGTTATGGTTGCCGGGGGTCGCGGGGTCATCCGTGATGAAAGGAGGGCCGCCCTGTGCGTGAGCCAGAGTTGCGAAGAAGAAACAAAGCAACAGATAGGGAAGTCGTCGCAACATCTTGAGGCGGATTCTCTCCGGAAAGTGGATTGCTGTTTTGCAGGAGTTCACTTCAATTACGGTAGCATTTCAACCTAAAGAAGCTCTGAACAAGTCTTGGTGTGCAGTGTTTTGAAAGGGTGCGGTTTTAACCGCGCCGCTTGCCGGGTAAATTAATTTCTGGGCTTTAGCCCCTGAGGGAATGTATTTTCAATGACTTGCATTCCCTCGGCGGCTAAAGCCGAACCCTTTGATTGTGCGTCCATGGCGGGGCTGAAAGCCCCGCCCTTTCAAAACATTGCAAGAGTGGAACTTGTTCAGAGCTTCCCTAAAGATTAGTTAAAGACGCGCTGAGATGTTTCGCCAAAGGGCAGCCGTTGCATTGCGGTCTGGTACGGCAGTGCGATTTGCCTACTTCGACGATGAGCGCGTGAAACTCATTCAGGTCTTTGGCGGAACCGGAGAAGGCTGCTGCGGTCAGTTGGCGCAGCACTTCGTAATTTGCTTTTTCAGATGCGAGCGAGTGGCGCGAGGCGACGCGGCGCAGATACTCATCTACAACCGGTGCGGGATGATGGAGCGCGTAGAGCAGGATGCAGTCGGCTGTCTCCGGGCCGATGCCGTGAAGTGCTAACAGTTGCTCGCGCACTGTTTCCATGGGGAGTTTGGCCAGATGCCTGAAGGAGCCGCGGTGTTCGCGCTTGAGCCAGTGCGCAAAGTTGAGCAGAGTGGCGGCCTTGCGCTGAATGTGGCCCGATGGCCGAATGAGTTCGCGCAAATCCTCTTCGTGGACACGGAGCAGGCCGGTGAGTGTGAGAGCCTTTGCCGCGTGGAGATTGGCAATGGAACGCTCGACGGCTGTCCATGCAGCGTTTTGCGTAAGGATGGCTCCGAGAGAGACCTGAAAAGGCGTTGGCGCAGGCCACCAGTGCTGCGGCCCGTAAGCAGAAAAAAGATCGCGGTAGTAACGGCGGAACTGGACGGCGGCGGTTGGCATCGCAATAGAATGATAGCTGTTTGCGAGATGATATCGAGGAGAACGGCATTTGCCACTGCACGATTCTTTTCCGCCCACCCATCCCGCATATAACGCGGGATGGATGGGGCACCCTCGATTGAGGCGATGTTTGCAATTCTGAAACGGCATGGAACAAAACATTCAAGGAGCGATGGAATGAAAAGTTATACCGAGTACATGACCTTCCGAACAGCCAAGCGGCGGGAGATGATCCACATTACCGACGAGGTTGAGGCAATCGTGCGAAGAAGCGGCGTCAGCGACGGGCTCTGCTTTGTTTCGCCGATGCACATTACCGCTGCCGTCTACGTAAATGACCATGAGAGCGGATTGATCGAGGACATCGGCAAATGGCTGGAAGAACTGGCTCCGGCACGGCCCGGTTACAAACATCACCAGACAGGGGAAGACAATGCCGATGCACATCTGAAGTCGCTGCTGCTGCATCACGAGACAACGCTGCCAGTGACGAATGGTCGGCTGGATTTAGGGATGTGGCAGCGAGTTTTCTATGCGGAGTTCGATGGGCAGCGCTCGAAGCGGCTGATCGTGAAGGTGCTGGGAATTTAGCGAAGGGCCTCGTCGGAGGGGCTGGTGTGCGGCGGAAGATGAGGCAGCACAACAATGTCTACCCGGCGATTCTGAGCGCGGCCTTCGCTGGAGTTGTTGTCGGCGACGGGATGGTATTCTGCGTAGCCTCCAGTGGAAAGCTGCGAGGGCGGCAGGTCGCGGCGGTCTACAAAATAACGCGCAAGATACGAGGCGCGCGCCGAGGATAGCTCCCAGTTGGACTGGTACTGCGAGTTGTGGATGGGGATGTTGTCGGTGTGTCCCTCGATGCGAATTTCGTATGGCTCTGTGGCCAGCGATTGTGCAATGTGTTCAAGCACCGGCAGGGAAGCGGTTTCCGGCGTGGCTGCGCCGCTCTCATAAAAGCCTGCCTCGCGCAGGGAAATGATTAACCCCTCCTTGTCGAGATGAATCTTTACGGTGCTCTCTGCAATCTGCTTTGCCAGCAGTAGCTCCATCTGGGCACGCAGATGGCTGAGGTCTTCGTGGATGGCATGAGAGGCGGCAATCTCATTACCGGCGACTGGTTCCGGAGGCAATACGGGGATGTTGTTTGCGCCCTTTCCCTTGCCGGTGAAGATGCCAAGAATGTTGAAGGCCTGATCTATGGAAGAGGCAACGCGGTTCTGCTTGCGGATGTCGGCCTGCGAGGTGGAGTAGAGCACGACAAAAAAAGCAAAGATCAGGGTGATGAAGTCGGCATAGGAGACAAGCCAGCGGTCATGGTTGCCTGAATGCTTTTGACGGCGCGCTCTCAACGGTAGCTCCTGGCGGCGGCTGGTTTTGCGGGCGATTTGGCATCAAGGGTTCCATTGCCAAAGCTGGCCAGCTTGACCTCAATCATGCGCGGGTTGAGTCCTTCAAGAATAGAGATGATGCCTTCCAGCATCATCTCGCGGAGCAACTGCTGCTCGCGCACACGGATGCGCAGCTTCCCGGCGGCAGGCAGAAAGAGAAGATTGGCCGCGCCAACACCGTAGATGGTGGCGACAAATGCAACGGCGATGCCGCGACCGACCTCATCAATCTTGTCGAGATGCTGCATGACCTGAATGAGCCCCATGACCGCGCCAATGATGCCGATGGTGGGCGAGAAACCTCCGGCGGATTCAAAGACCGCCGGGACATGCTCCTCCTCTTCACTGCGGTTGTAGAGAGTCATTTCCATAATCTGGCGCAGTTCGGCGGGTTCGGTGCCATCAACGGCGAGCATGAGGGCTTGCTTGAGGAATGGATCCTGAATGGAGTTGAGATCAGCATCGAGCGAGACGACGCCGCTGCGGCGGGCCTTGTTGGCGAAGGTGAGAATCTGACTGCGAATCTGATCGGCGGCGGATTTGCGCACAAAAAAGATTTGCGCGAGCGAACGCAGGGCCTTTAATACGGTGGCAAGCGGGAATTGCAGCAGAACTGCACCGAGAGTTCCACCAAAGACGATCATGGCGGCAGTGGGTTGCAGAACCTGGCCAAGATTGCCGTGCTCAAGAATGAGACCGCCAATCAGGCCGGAAAGAGCAAGAAGGATTCCAAGGACGCTGCTCTTATCCATTCTGCACATCCATTCTGTAAACGGTGCCCATTATTCTTCCTCTTCTTCTTCGCGACGGCGCCTGCGTTGCGCAGTTTCAGGATGAAGGGAGTTGGCGTTGACGGCTTCTTCCGTAGAAAGCGCGCCGGAGAGAGCCGCAGCGGAGAGCAGGCGCAGGATGTCGGCATTCGGCGGCAAGAACCGGGCGACTTCTGCCAGCAACTGCGCGCGAAAGGCGACAAGTTTTGCGACGACATCCGCACAGCTCTCGCGCACGATGAGTTTTTCCCCGGTGAGGAGCGTAATCATCGTGTCGGGCGAGGCCTCGGCGGATTTGATGAGATCGCTGTTAAGAACCAGCGGATTGCCGTTGAGGCGAGTCAGTTCAATCATCGTGCATCATCCATCTCTTGCAGTCTGGAGAATTTTTTGCGGGCGAATCTTCCTTTGTTGTTATCGGCGCGACGGGGGGAAGGTTGAGATGAAAGGATTTTAAGGAAGAGAGCGCAATTGCCATGCCAAACAAGATTTGCTTAACGATGAATTCCTAAAGCGCGCTAAGGGAGGGCCGATGAAGGGTGTGAGTCATGCGGTTCCTCCGCAACGGAAATGCCGGTAGCCCGGTGGGCAACCGACGGGCTTCCGGCGCAAAGGGAACCCCAGAACAAATCTTGAAGAAGCAAAGGAGTTTCATCATGTCTTTGGGAGTCCTCAATAACATCTCTGCGGTCTACGCGGAGAACAGCCTGAACACGACACAGCAGAGCCTGAATACGACACTGCAACAGTTGTCTACGGGTTCACGAATCAACTCCGGTGCGGATGACGCAGCCGGCCTCTCCCTGGCAAATGGCCTGCAGGCAGCTTCAACAGCCTTGACGCAGTCCTCTGAAAATGCCAGCGAGGGTGTGGATATGCTTCAGGTGGCCGATGGCGCGATGTCGCAGATTACCACGCTGCTCAATCGTTCCGTTACGCTGGCCACAGAGGCGTCAAACGGTACTCTCAACACGGCGCAGATTACCGCAGCCAATGCTGAGTACACCAACATCCTGACAGAAATCGGCAGCATCAACACCAACACCGAGTACAACGGCACTGCTGTATTCGGCACAACGGCTGCCACCGTCTACACCTCGGACGGCACACTCTCGCAGACAAATGATGCAACCATCGGTGCCAAAGTGGATGTAACCACTCTTGGCCTGACGGCAGCCGGATTTACTTCCAACTCGACTGCGCAATCAGAGCTGACCAAGATTACAACCGCCATCGGAACCATTGCGACGGATCGCGGTACGGCCGGCGCAGACATCAATACGCTGACGGCAGTCTCGAATGTGATGAGCACCGAAAGCACCAACGAACTCTCCGCAGAAAACGATGTGACGGCAACGGACTACGGCGCAGCCACCTCCAACATGAGCAAGGATGAAATCCTGATGCAGACGGGCATCTCTGCTCTATCGCAGGCCAATCAGTCCCAGCAACTGATTACCAAGCTGTTGCAGTAAGCCTGGCGATCAACCGGAAGCAGGGAGCGGCCCAAACAGGCCGCTCCCTGCTTTTGTTTGTGCCGGAAGGAAAACTATCGGAGAGAAATGACATAGGGAACGACTGAATTCATTTCTGTTTGCGGTTTTCTGCTTGCGGAATTGTAGAGCGAGGAGCATTCTGTCCAGGGCTGAAGCCGCGCCCTTTCAAAACAAAGACAATCCCAAAGCAAATATTTTTCCGTATCCAGTGTAAAGTCATGTTCTGTTGTCACGCCCTTTCAAAGCTGCTAAATGAAGAGCGAATTCTGAGATTCCATAAAGCAATTGTCATGCCAAACATTAATTATTTTCATCACGGTACTAAGGTCATGAAATCAAGCGCCGATGAAGGTTGTGAGTCAACTGGAATCTCCGCAGAAAGCAGGACGGTGCTACTCGGTGGACTCGATGGTTTGGTAGCAACCGGAATTTCTGGAACAAAATTTGCAGCACAGGAGAAAAATCATGGGATTAGGAGTTCTCAACAACATTTCGGCGGTCTACGCCGAGAATAGTCTGAACCATACACAGGCCAGCCTGAATACAACCCTGCAACAGTTGTCTACAGGTTCGCGAATCAACTCCGGTGCGGATGATGCAGCCGGCCTTTCTCTGGCCGATGGATTGGCCGCAGCTTCGACGGCGCTTACCCAGTCCTCGTCGAATGCCAGCGAGGGGGTGGATATGCTTCAGGTGGCCGATGGCGCAATGTCGCAGGTTACCACGCTGCTCAATCGCGCGGTGACGCTGGCGACGGAGGCCTCGAACGGAACGCTCAATGGTGCCCAGGTCACCGCAGCCAACGCTGAGTACACCAACATTCTGGCTGAGATTGACAACATCAACACCAACACGGAGTACAACGGCACCGCAGTCTTTGGTGCGACGGCTGCCACGGTATTTACTTCGGATGGAACACTCTCGCAGACGAATGATGCTTCAATTGGTGCGACGGTGAGCGTGGCGACGCTTGGTCTGACGGCAGCCGGATTCACCGATAACGCAACGGCGCAAACAGAGCTGACCAAGATTACAGCAGCCATTGGAACCATTGCGACGGATCGCGGTACGGCTGGAGCGGACATTAATACGCTGACAGCGGTCTCGAATGTGATGAGCAATGAGAGCACCAACGAACTCTCCGCAGAAAACGATGTGACGGCAACGGACTACGGTGCAGCCACCTCCAACATGAGCAAGGATGAAATCCTGATGCAGACGGGCATCTCTGCTCTATCGCAGGCCAACCAGTCCCAGCAACTGATTACCAAGCTGTTGCAGTAGGGCTTCAGGAATGCGGAAGCCGGGAGGAACTTTAATAAGTTTCTCCCGGCTTTTTCTGCGCGGTTCATTCTTTGAGGTGCTATGGAGGGTTGCATTAAATTTTTCTATTCCTCAAATCTCTTAATTTGGCCATGCGCTTGCACGGAAGCAAGCAGGATGGGAGGAAGTTTATGTCCTCAGTGGGATTGAGTTTTGGTTCGGCAACCAGTGGGCAGGGGTTTAATGTCAGCTCGACGGTGAGCCAGATCATGACGAGTATGCAGGCGGTCGAGACACCGTGGAATACCAGCCTGACCAGCCTGGAGGCGCAGGATACGGTGATATCGAGTCTGGGGACACAACTGTCAACACTGACTACCGATCTGCAAAATCTCACGGACTTTGATGGAGCTTTTTCCGGGATGGAGGGATCGAGTTCAGATACGAATGTTGTCGAGTTAACCTCTGCCAGCACGACAGCAGTTGCCGGTACGCACACGGTTGTGGTGAGCAAGCTGGCGCAGACCTCGACGGAGGTTTCAGGGCAGGTGGCCTCGACCGATGCATTGAGTGGCAGCCTGCAAATTACGGTGGGAGCCTCCGGAACACCGCAGACGGTCACGGTGGATTCGAGCAATCCGACGCTCTCTGATTTTGCTGCGACCATCAATGCTGCCGGTATCGGCGTGCAGGCCTCCGTTATCAATGAAGCCAGCGGGCAGGTGATGGAACTGGTGAGCCAGACCAGCGGGAGCGCCGGTCAATTATCTGTTACCGGCAGCCTGACCGATACAACCACGAGCAAAACCGTGAACTACACATCTGCGCAGAGCGGTCAGGATGCGGAGTTGACGGTAGACGGGATATCGCTGACCAGCTCCTCCAATACGGTCACAACCGCGATTCCCGGTGTCACCATGCAACTGGTGAGCGCCGCGCCGAGCGAGAGTGTGCAGGTGCAGGTGGTCAATAACACCTCTGGAGTGACCACAGCGTTACAGACATTTGTGGACGATTACAACACTCTGATTACAGCCGTGAATACGCAGGAGGGTAATACTGCATCCGGCACTCCAGAGCCGCTGGATGCAACTCCGGTGCTGGCACAGTTGCAATCAGAGTTGGAGAATGGGATTTCAACCGCTGCCGGAGCAGGAAATATTACATCTTTCTACGACCTTGGCATCACGATGAACAATGATGGAACGCTCTCGCTGGATACCGATACTCTCAGCACAGCGCTCAATACCAATTACAGCGATGCCATGAACTTCTTTCAAAACACAGGGGAGTTCGGACAGACCTATCTGAGCACGCTGGGCGACCTTGGCACAACGAACCCGGATGGAGCGCTGGCTCTGCAGAGCAGCGAAAACAGTTCGCAGGAAAGTACTCTCAAAACGGATATCAGCAATGAAAATGCGCTGATATCTACGCAGCAAACAAACCTGACCGCAGAGTTGAACAGCGCCAATGAGACATTGCAGGAGATTCCGAGCCAATTGGAATATGTCAATGAACTCTATTCTGCGATTACCGGATACAACACAGGAACCAGCAGCTAAGAACAAAAGGCGGGCCAATGAAGAGTTATCAGAGCCGATCAATTGAAGGTGCAACGCCGCTGGAACTTGTGGTTGCGCTCTATGATGGCATGATCCGGTTTATGCATCATGCGATTGCAGCGGTCGAGCGCGGCGATGTTCATGCCAGACGCATAGCCGTCAAGCGCGTGCTTGATATTCTGCTGCACTTGCAGGCAACGCTCAAGATGGATATCGGAGGCCGTCCGGCCAAGGCGCTTTCGGACTTTTACGCGGCGATGTTTGCCCTGATTCTGGAGGCCTCCGGCGCGGCCTCACGCGAGAAGTTTGAACATGTGATTGGCTGCATCTGGAATGTGCGCGATGCATGGCGGCAGGTGGCAGCAGACCCGAATGCCAATGCCATGCTGGCGGAGCATCTGCGCGAACAGGCAGAACAGGCAAAGGCTGTCGCGCGCCCGCAGATTCCGCAGGAGGATGCCGAACAGCCTGTTAGCTGGATGGCCTGAATTATGTTTTAGCCAAGGACGGTCAGTTCCTCTTCAAGCTGCTGCTTCTGCGCGAGACCGGCGTAGTAACCGCCCTGCTCCAGCAACTCGGAGTGGGTGCCAATTTCGATAATTCTGCCGCTATCCAGCACTGCAATGCGGTCGGCGTTCCTCACGGTTGAGACGCGATGCGAAATCAAGAGCGTTGTACGGCCCTGCATCTGCTTGCGCAGGGCCTCAAGGATGCGCTCTTCGGTGTAGGTGTCTACGCTGGCCAGAGCATCGTCGAGGATCAGGATCGCCGGCTCGGTCAGCAAGGCGCGCGCAATGCTGGTGCGCTGCTTCTGCCCGCCGGAGAGCGTTACGCCACGCTCGCCGACCATAGTGTCAAAGCCGTTGGGAAATTCTTCTATCTCTTTTCGAATCTGCGCAGCTTCAGCTACTGTTTTTGCTTCTTCCAGGGAGGCGCCTGGCCTGCCGAAGCGGATGTTCTCAAGCAGCGTTTCGCTGAAGAGGAATGTCTCCTGCGGAACCACTCCTATATTCGAACGCAGAACGGAGAAGGGATAACGGCGGACCGGAATACCGTCAATCAGCACGCAGCCTTCGGCGGCATCGTAGAGGCGCGGAATCAAGGATGCGAGCGTGGTTTTGCCGCTGCCGGTGGGGCCGACGAGCGCGAGACTGGTTCCGGCCGGAATGCTGAGATTGATATCGCAGAGAACCGGAGCCGCGCCGTAATCAAAATTAAGATGAACGAACTCGATGTCTCCCTTGATGCGATGGCCGGGCTGGATGTCGGGGTCGGCATCGCTGTCGGTCATCTCCGGCTGGTGGCTCAGAATCTCCTGAATGCGGCCAACGGATGCGGTTCCGCGCTGCACCAGATTGACCACCCAACCGACGGCGATGATGGGCCAGGTGAGCATGAGCATGTATGCGTTGAACGCAACAAAGTTACCGACGTTCATCTGATGATCTATGACGAGATGGCCGCCGTAGAGCAGGGTGACAAACATCGCAATGCCCAGGACAAACTCCAGCGAGGGCCACAACATTCCCATCAACTGAACCAGCAGGAGGCTGCGCCGGATGTACTCCTTGTTGGCGGTTTCAAAGAAGCGGATCTGTGCCTCTTCCTGAGCGTAGGCGCGCACCAGACGGACAGCCGAGAGGTTCTCCTGCGTCTGCGCTGAGATGTCCGAGTACATGGCCTGAATCTGCTCGAAGCGCTCGTGGATGCGGCGGCCAAAGTACTGCACCAGCACACTGGCCAGCGGCATGGGAACCAGAGCAACAAGCGTGAGTCGGGGGCTGATGCGCAACATGTAGTAGACGGCGAAGATGGAGAAGAAGAGCGTGTTGGCGCCGTAAAGAATGGCGGGTCCAAGCAGTTCGCGAACGGCTTTGAGGTCGTTCGTCATGCGGGCCATGATATCGCCGGTGCGATTGGTATTGAAGTAGTGCGTGCTTTGCTTTTCCAGTTGCAGGAAGAGGTCGTTGCGCAGGTCAACCTCGATGTCGCGGGAGATGCCAATGATGATCCAGCGGCAAAGAAAGAGAAAGATATTTTTTACAATGCTGACGGCGATAATCATTGCCGCAAAGATCAGGATGCGCTTGCCCGTGGTGCCTGCGCGGAGTGCATTGACCGCCATACTGAGAATCTGTGGAGAGTAAGCCGAGGCACAGTTGCTAATCAACACGGTAAGGCTGCCCCAGAGGAGTCCGGTGCGATAGCGGCGGAGATAGGGGAAGAGTGGTCTGAGCAGACGAATCACTCTTCCAGTTTAACTGTTTTACGTGGGAGTGCGCAGCAGCAGGTATCCGCCGGTCAGCGCGAAGAGCAGGTCAGGTGACCATGCGGCCAATACTGCCGGGAGCAGATTGACGTTACCCATCGCTTCAAACATTCCCGCCATCACCCAGTAACAGATGGCGACGCCGACCGCTATGCCGACACCGGCCAACGAGCCGCGACGTCCCATAATCAGCGCGAAGGGAACAGCGAGAATTGCCATGATGAGCGTGACCAGCGGATAGGCGATCTTGTGCTGGAGCTGCACGCGCAGGCGCATGGTGTCCAGACCGCTCTGACGCAGATCGCGGATGTAGCGGTCCAGTTCTACAAAGCTCATCTCCTGCGACTGACGGTTTTCCTTCTTGAAGTAGCTGGGAAGTTCGGGCAGTTCGGGGAGGGTTTTTACGTCGAATTTCTGGTAGCTGGAGATGCTGTCGCCTGCGAAAGTGCGCATCCATCCGTTGTCAAAGACCCAGCGCTGGCTTTGCTGCTCCCAGTGGGCGCTGTTGGCGAAGATGCGCCGCTCAAGGTTGAGCGACTCCGGATTGAACTCGAAGATGGTGAGGTTGGCAAAGTGATCCTGATCGGGATCGAAGAACTGGTAGTAGTAGATGCGTCCCGGCTTACCGGGCTGCTGCTTGCCGAAGATCCACTTTTGATCGGGGCGTAAAAATGTTTGCGCGGGATGGCCCTTGATGACGTTGCGCAGAGCCTCTTGCCGACGATTGGCCTGCGGCAGGTAGAGTTCGTCAAAGACAAAAAGCGTGGCGGCGATGATGGCAGAGATCACCAGCACGGGAACTACCAGCCGATAGAGGCTGATGCCGGTGGCCTTGATGGCTGTCAACTCGCTGTTGCGCTGAAGGACGCCAAAGGAGACCAGCACGGCAATGAGAACGCTCAGCGGCGTGATGCTGTAAATCATGCTCGGAGTCAGGTTCATCAGATAATTTCCGACGATTGAGAGAGCAATGTGATTGTGCAGAATGTCGCTGAGGAGTTCGAAGAAGGTGAAGATCAGCAGGAGCAGCACAAAGCTGATGAGCACCATGAAGAAGGTACGCAGAAATTCGCTCAGGATGTAGTCGTCAAGGATAAGCGGAAAGCCACCGCGCTGATGATTGCGCCGGTCGCGTCGGCGGATGGTAGCGAGCGGGTGGCTGGCTGGCGGCGTTTTGAAGCGCGGCAGGCGAATTCGGATGTTAATGGAGGTGATGGCTGCCAGGAGTTTGCCTCCGCGGGACATCTGGCGCAGCAGCACGATTCCGGCAATCGCGAAGAGAAAATTCGCAGCCCAGACAGCCGCAAAGGGTGGAATCTTCTGGTCCTTGCCGAGTGCAACAAAGGCGGAAGAGAGAAAGTAGTAGAGAAAAACCAGAATGATGGTAACGACAAAGCCCTGACTCTTGCCGCCTCGTCGCGAGCTAAGGCCGAGCGGTACGCCAATCAGCATCAGCACCAGACAGGCCGCAGGATAGGCGAGCCGCTGATGGAATTCGATGAGGTAGCGACGGCCCTCCTTCGCATTGCCGAGCGCGAGCAACTCGTGGTTGCTCATGGCGTGAATCGGGGTGTCCATGCGCCCCAGATGGCCGGTTGACTGCGAGGCGAGTTGAAGAGGCAGGTCGCTGCTGGTGAAGGTGGAGACCCTGTAAGCGTCGGAGTCGTTGGTTTGGGTTTCGTGCTCGGTGCCGTTCCTGAGGCGCATCTCAAGTTCCTGATCGGAACTGTTGACGACGGTTGCGGATTCGGCTGTGGTGACCTTGAGATTTGCGGGATCCGAGAGATCAACCATGAAGATGCGGCGCCAGTTGGCAGCGCCGGACCCAGCGCGGACATCCTCGACATAGAGGACAAAGTTCTTGAAGTCCTCGTAGAAGACGCGCGGCTGAATCTCGTAAGAGGCCTGTGAGTTGCGCAGGCGATCATCCAACTGGAGCAGAGCCTGCGCGGCTCTGGGCGCAACATAGAGCGAATTGCCCAGACCGATGAGCCAGCCGCCGATGGCGATGACAGAAACAATGCCGACAAACTTCCACTCGCCCACACCGGAGGCGCGCATGGCTGTGATTTCACTGTCCGCAGCCAGACGGCTGAGACCGAGCAGAATGCCGACCAGCACCGCCATGGGGATGGTGACGGTGAAGGTGTTCGGGAGCGTAAAAAGGAAGACTTCGAAGACGCTGCTGAGAGGTGCGCTGTTGCGGACTACGATTTCAAGAATGTGGCCGAGGTCGCGGATAAAGAGGATGAAGGTAAAGAGCACTCCGCCAATCAGCGCGTGCGATAAAACCTCTCCCTGAATGTAACGCGACAAGATGCGCAACGGACGGCTCCCTTTTCTGTTAACAGTCTATCTTGGTTGCCAGCGGGCCAGACGTAAACTGTTGGCGAGAACGCTGAGCGAACTGAGCGCCATGGCTGCACTGGCGGCTGAGGGGCCAAGGTTCAGGCCAAAAACACCTGCGGCTAGAGGGATTCCAATGACGTTGTAGGCGGCGGCCCAGAGCAGGTTTTCCCACATGATGCGACGGGCTGCACGAGAGAGCTGGATGGCTACCGGGATACGCTGAATTTTGCCGCCGGGCAGGATGGCGTCGCCTGCCTCCTGCGCTAAATCAGTCCCGGAGCCGAGAGCGATACCGGCATCCGACTGCGAGAGGGCGGCGGCATCGTTGACGCCATCGCCGACCATGGCAACGCGCCTGCCCTGGGATTGCATTTTGCGAATGATTGCAAGCTTTTGTTCAGGCAACAGGCCGGCGTGGAGGTCCGTGATGCCAAGCGCAGCAGCGATGGGCAGGGCGGCAGAGGAAGAGTCGCCAGTGAGGATGGTGACGCTGAGGCCGAGTTTGCCGAGAGCGGCGATGGTAGCAGGAGCTTCCGGGCGGAGTTGGTCTGCGGCGTCGAGCCATCCCAGAACACGCCATTTGAGGGGCACACCGCGGACTACAAAGAGACGGGTGCAGCCGGGCGCAGGTTTGGGGGCGACTGGGTTGGGAATCCCAAACTCGGCAAGCAGGGCGGCGTTGCCTGCCAGCAGTTCTTCTTCTCCCTGCGCGGCGATGGCTCCGCGTCCGGGAACGAGGCGGTGATCTGTTGTGGGCTGCGGCTGGATTCCTTTGGCTGTTGCGAAGTTGAGAACGGCCTGAGCGAGAGGATGCAGGCTGGCAGCTTCGATGTCTGCGGCGGTCTGGAACAGTTCTTGTTCCGGGATGCCGTTCGTTGCCTGTGCGAAGAGGATGATGGGCTTGCCGAGCGTGAGCGTTCCGGTTTTGTCGAGGGCGATTGCGTTTGCTGAGGCAAGTCGTTCGAGCGCATCCCCACCCTTGATGAGCAGGCCGAGTTGCGCAGCGCGGCCAAGGGAAACGGTGACGGCGGCGGGAACGGCTAGTCCCATGGCGCAGGGGCAGGCGATGACCAGCACCGTGATGGCGTGAAAGACGGCGAGGCTCCAGTTGTGTAGCAGCAGCCCCCAACAGAGCAAGGTGAGCAGGGCAAGGAATAGCACGGCGGGAACAAAGATGCTGCTAACGCGGTCGGCTAGTTGCTGCATGGGAGCGCGCGAAGATTGCGCCTGCTCCATGAGGCGAAGCATCTGTGCCAACTGGCTCTTTTGGCCGGGATGGGTTGCGGTGAGGGTGAGCGCGCCATCCGTAGAAAGCGATCCGGCAAGAACGCGCTCGCCGACATTGCGCGCGACAGGGAGGGATTCGCCGGTCAGGAGCGATTCGTCGAGAAAGCTGGAACCGGCGAGGATAGTGCCGTCAGCGGGAATGCGCTCGCCGGGGCGCACGAGGAGAGTGTCTCCAATCTCAATGGCTGCGATGGGTATGCGTTCTTCCACGTTGTTGCGCAGGCGTTGTGCAGTCGAGGGCTGGAGCGCTGCGACATCCTGAAGAGCGCGAATGGAGCGGGTACGGGCGCGTGCGTCCAGAACCTGACCAAGTAGAAGAAAGCCGAGAATGAAGAGGACAGATTCAAAGTAAATGTGCGGTTCCAGATGGTGAGCAAGGAACCACTCCGGCGCACGGATGGCTGCAATCGAGGCCGTCATCGCGGAGAGCATTCCCAGCGAGACGAGGGTATTCATGTTGGTTGCGCCGTGGGCGAAGGCGCGCCATGCGCGGCGAAAGATACCGCTGCCGGCCCAGAGCGTGACGCTCAGGGTGACAAAGAGCAGAGCCAGCTTCAGCGGGCCGGTGGGCAGCGTGTAGAGCGACGGCAGAGCCAGCATCAGCGCGTGGTCAAAGCGCGAGTGCATCGGTTCGAGCGGCATCGAGAAAACCATCACCAGTGCTGCAGCAACGATTGTAACGATGGCCTGTACAACGGGAGCGGATTCCTGCTTTTGCGCGGGGGTGTCGGTCGAGCGCGGCAAAACTGCGTCATAGCCGGATTTTCGGATGGCTTCGACGAGTGCGCTGGGCGTAGTGGCAACCGCGTCGTAAAGGATGCGCGCGCGATGGCTCATCAGGTTGACGCTGGCATCGAGGACGCCGGGAGTTTTGTTGAGCGCCTGCTCGACGTGGGACTGACAGGCGGCGCAGGTCATACCGAGAACCGGAAGAATCAACTCCTGCGGACGGTGCTCGGAGGCTACGGGCATGATGCGCTACTGCTCGATGATGGCGCGAAAGCCAGCCGCAGCGAGCGCTGCCACAATTGCATCGGGCTGGGTTGACTCTTCGGTGCGGATGCGGGCTGCGCCGAGGCGAACCTCCTGCGGCTCTGCGCCGGGAACCTGAGCGATGGCCTGAGTGACCCGGCGAATGCAGGAGCCGCAGTGCATTCCTTCAATGTGTAAGGTGATTTCGCTCATTCTTCGAATGCCCTCTATTTACATTATGCGCGAGAAGGGCTGCTGGATTCATTCTTTAGCGCCATCGGGAAGAAAACGGTATCCGACACCGCGAACGGTTTGCAGAAAGACCGGGTGCGAGGGCTCGTCTTCCATGTAGCGGCGCAGACGGACGATGAAATTGTCTATGGCGCGAGTGTCGGTGTCCTCATGCAGATGCCAGACCTCTTCGAGGAGTTCCTTGCGGCTGATGATGCGACCGGCATTCTGGACCAGATAACGCAACAGGTCAGCCTCCATCAGCGTGAGATGGATGGTGCGCTCCGGGGTCTGTAACTCAAGCGCGGAGAAGTCAATCCGGCGATCAGCAAAGTCGTAGTATTCCTGTTCTTCGGCGTGGCCGGCTTCGGCTTCAGTGCGAGTGTGCCACTTCATGCGGCGCAACAGGCCGTTCAGACGAGCAAGCAGAATGGATAAATCAAAAGGCTTGGCCAGGTAATCATCGGCACCGGCGGCAAAGCCCTCCAGAACATCCTCCGGGCGGCTGCGCGCGGTCAACAACAGAACGGGAACGTAGTTCTTTGCCTTGCGCAGGGCGCGCACTACGTCGAAGCCATTGGTGCCGGGCAGCATGACATCAAGAATCACTGCGTGGTAACGATTGTCCGAGAGCAGGTTATCGAGCGCCTGATCGCCGTCATGCACCAGATCAACAAGGTAGCCCTCAGCCTGGAGGTTGAAACGCAGACCCTCGGCCAGATGAAGCTCATCTTCTACAACCAGCAGGTGCTGCGGAGATTTCTCGGTTGCGTTCATGGTTTCTACTCTCGCGGTTATTCCTCAGTGCCGGGCAGAATACGCGGTAATTGTATGCGAATTGTGGCACCTTTGCCTTCTCCGGCGCTTTCGGCTACGGCATCGCCGCCATGTTCGCGGGCCAGAGCGCGTACCAGAAAAAGTCCCAGCCCGGTGCCCTTGACCCGCATGCTGCTCAGGCTGGGCACGCGGTAGAAGCGGCGAAAAATTCGCTTGAGATGCGCCTGAGGAATACCGATGCCCTTGTCCTTGACGATGAGCTGAATCCACGCGCCGTAGTCGAGGCTGAGCCGGACTTTTATCTGCGGGTTCCCCTTTGAGTACTTGACGGCGTTGTCGAGCACGTTCATGACGATGGTGCGAATCTCTTCCGGGTTGCCGCGTACACGCAGCGCGGCGGTGTAGTCGGGAGCCTCAAACTGGATGGCCGCTTCCGGAAGGTGATGGCGGCTGCGCGTGATCTCGACACACTCCAGCGTGAGCTTGGCCATGTCAATGGGGATACGGATACGGCTGCGGGCGCGCTGGCCAATTTCGCCGGCCTTGAGAACCTGCTCGACGGTGGCGATGAGGCGGTCGGAGTCCTCGTGCATGGTGCGGTAGAACTGCTGTCGCTGTTCCTCAGTCACATCGCGCTTCTGGAGCGTTTCCAGATAGAGCCGGATGCTGGCGATGGGCGTCTTGAGTTCATGCGTGACAGCATTGATAAAACTGTCGTGGCGCTCGTTGCGGCGAATCTCTCGAACAAGAAAGATGGTATTGAGAATGACGCCGCCAACCAGAAGCAGAAAAAAGGGAACTCCGAGGACAAGCGCAAGAACGCTGTCTCGGTTGATGGATATCCAACTGATGTTGAGGGTGACGGCAACAACGGCGAGCAATACGCCGAGGGTGACAAAAACTGCAACAGCCGGGCGACGACGGGAGATACGCATAAAGAACCTTCTTCGGCAGAGATAAAATGCACCCGGTCCTGAAAGAACCGGATGCAAGAAGATTAGCTCATTTTGAAGGCGAAAGCGTCACTCCTCCATCTTTGGACCGGGTTTGCGCCAATCGGATTCGGCTACTTTTATATCCCAGGCCAGGCCGAGCTTCGACATCAGCCGGATGGTGTAGTAGTTCGGGTCCACCTCATACCATGCCAGTCCGTGACGCGCGCTGACCGGGTGTGCGTGATGGTTGTTGTGCCAGCCTTCGCCGCCGGTCAGCAGGGCCACAAACCAGTTGTTGCGGGAGTCGTCGCGGGTTTTGAAGCGGCGCGTGCCGAAGGTGTGCGAGGCGGAGTTGACCAGCCAGGTTGCGTGAAGGCCAAGCGTGACACGCAGGAAAACTCCCCAGAGAACCATCTTCCAGCCGCCGATGGCCAGCAGTAGAACGCCGAGTAGGACGAGCGGAATCCAGTGATATTTGCTCAGCCATACATAGAAGCGGTCACGGGCTAAATCTGGGGCATACTTCGCGAGCAACTGCGTTTCTGAGTGCAGTGGGACGCCGCTCATAATCCATCCGGCATGAGACCACCAGAGGCCATCATACGGAGTGTGAGGGTCGCCTTCCTTGTCTGAAAACTGATGATGAATGCGATGGGTTCCCACCCAGAAGATGGGGCCGCCTTCCAGCGCCAGAGTCGCAAATACGGCGAGCGTGTGCTCAACCCACTTAGGTGTTTTAAATCCGCGATGCGTGAGCAGGCGGTGATAGCAGACGCCGATGCCAAGATTGATGGCCAAAAACCAGAGACCAATCATCACGAAAAGATTTGTCCAACTAAAGAAGAAGAGTGCAGCAATTGCGCCAACGTGAAAGGCTGCCATGAAGAAGATGGTCACCCAGTTCATGTTGCGTCCCTGAGCGCCGCGGCCAAGTTGAGGAAGGGTGCGCGTGGCAGTGCCGGCTGGCGCGGGGATGGTCTCAGTTAAGAGGTCCGTTGGTTCGAGTAATTCGACTGGGGTCAAGGGAAGCTTCCTTTTATCCTTACAAGAGTGACGCTACCAGTCGGAGATATGGGTTGGGGGTAAGAGTTTTGTAATCTCGCTGTGCGGGTCAGGAGAGCGATTGCACGAGGATGAATTCTCAGTAAAAATCGCAGCGCGGATTGCGGTCCGGATTGTGGTTCTGCGCTGAATCTGGAGTATAAAGTCAGCATGAGAAGACTGCTGCTCCTGCTTGTTTTGCTGAGTTTTGCGCTCCCGATGGAGGCACAAAAAACAATCCTTCCCATTTCGACCGGCAAGCAACTGCTGGAGCCGGTTCCGGGCAATGTGGATGTGCTCAACGGCATGCCGACGAATGCGGCATGGTCGCCGGATCATCGCTACCTAGCCTTTCTGAATGCAGGTTACGGAACTCCGGAATCCCGGCTACAGCAATCCATCGCGGTATGGGATACAGAGACGGAAAAACAGACGGACTTCCCTGAGATGCGTACAGCGGGGCCGCAGACATTTTTTGCGGGACTGGCCTTCAGCGCCGATGGCAAACATATTTATGCAAGTCTCTCTTCAATTACAAATCCAACAGCCGATGGCAATAAAGCGACGGGAAATTCGGTCGCAGTATATTCACTGAGCGAGGGCAAACTGACGGCAGAACGGCTGATTCCAGTACCCATGCAAAAGTTGGCCAAAGGCAAGCAACAGAACGCGATCAGCAACGCAACTCGGTCAGGGATGGCGATTCCTGCGCCAACCGGGATTGCTGTGGTGAAGGCGTCCGGTGGCAAGGAGCGACTGCTGGTAGCCGACGAGTATTCCGACGATGCGTTGCTGCTTGACGCGGAGAGCGGCGCGGTGATCCATCGCTTTGACCTTTCTGTTCATGCGACGGTTCCTGCGGAGTATCCGATAGCTGCGGCTGCAACGCCGGATGGCCGTTACGGACTGGTGACGCTGTGGAATGGCTCTGCAGTGGTGCTGCTGGATTTGGTGAGGGGAGTGGTGCTTTCGAAGGTTGCGTTGTTGCCGCCGCATCAGACGATCCGCCCGAGTTCGCATCCGATTGCGATTACGCTTTCGGCAAATGGGCGAACGGTTTTTGTCGCGCTGGCAAATCGGGATGCAGTTGCAAAGCTCGTTCTGGCAGGGAATGCATTGCATCTTGCCGGTTACTACGATGTGCGGCTGCCGGGGCAGAGTACATTTGGGGCCATGCCGGATGGCGTGACGCTCTCGCCCGGCGGTCAGCGGCTGTATGTTGCCAACAGCGGATCGAATGCGGTTGCGGTTATCAATACAGCCGTTGTGCCGAAGATTGCAGCACCGTGGCCCCATGTCATGGGATTTATCCCGACCGAGTGGTATACCAGCGCAATTGCTGCGGATGACAAGCAGATTTATGTTGCCACGGGCAAGGGCCGAGGCACAGGGCCGAACAAGGCCGCTCCTGCTGCGGTAGAGGGGATTCCGACGAGTCATCAAGCGCACGCATACATTGCAGCGCTGATTCACGGGTCACTGGCGCGCATTGATCGCAAAGAGACAGAGCAGCATATGGCCGAATTGACGCGCGAAGCCGACGAGGCCAATCTGATGCATCATGCGACGGAACAGATCGTGTTTCGCTCCGGCACGAACCCCATCCGGCACGTCATCTATGTCATCAAGGAGAATCGCACCTACGATCAGGTCTTCGGCGATCTGCCGGAGGCCAACGGCGACAAAAGCCTGGTAATGTATGGGCGCGATATTACGCCGAACCAACACAAACTGGCGGAGCAGTTCGGCATTCTCGACAATTTTTATGACTCCGGCGAAATCTCCGGCAACGGGCATGTGTGGTCCACAGCGGGCATCACCAGCGACTACACAGAGCGTACCTGGCCGGTTGATTATCGCGGACGCGAGCGCGGCTACGATTTTGAAGGCGTGGTTGCGGGAGCCTATCCGATTCAACAGGGCATTCCGGATGTGAATGAACCGCAGAGCGGTTATCTGTGGACGAATCTTGCCAAACATGGAAAATCGTTGATGCACTTCGGCGAGTTTGTCTCAACAAAGTTCTGCGATGACTCCGGCGAAGCACCGAAGAACCAATCGCCACTGGAGGGAACGCCGCAGGCTACGGGAGTTGGCTGCAAGCGGACCTACATCAGGTTTGGCGAGGAGATTCCTGCGAATTATGGCGGCGGCAAAAGCCAATGGCCGTGGAGAATTCCGCTGATTCTGAACAACACGGCGACCAAACCGGAGTTGGTCGGCAACTTTGATCCCGATTACCCGGACTTCAATCTGAGCTTCCCGGACAATCTGCGCTTAGAGGAGTTCTTCACCAAATTCCGCGTGTGGGAGCAGGAACGCAAGGCCGGGAAAGACGCAATGCCAAGCTTTGTGATGCTGCGCCTGCCCGATGACCACACGGCAGGAACGCGTCCGGGAATGCCTCGTCCGCGTGCATCCATTGCCGATAACGATCTGGCGGTAGGACGCCTGGTCGAGGCCGTCAGTCACAGCCGGTTCTGGCAGGATACGGCGATCTTCGTGCTGGAAGATGATGCGCAGGATGGAGCCGACCATGTGGATGCACATCGTTCCATTGCACTGGTCATCAGCAAATATGCGCCCCGCGCCAAGTCTCCTGTAGTGGAATCAAACTTCTATACGACGGTCAGCGTAATTCGCACGATGGAGTCGCTGCTGGGGCTGCCGCCGATGAACAACAATGACGCGATGGCTCCGCTGATGAGCGAACTCTTTGCGGGAGCAGGGGATCAGCCTCCTTTTGATGCCGACCGCACGAATCTGAATAACAATATGATTTACGAGGTCAATACAGAGCGCTCTGCCGGTGCCCGCCAATCCAGCCAAATGGATTTTACCCACGCCGACAGAGCCGACTCGCGAGTGCTGAATGTGGTTCTGTGGCAGGATGCGAAGGGGAATCAACCGGTGCCGTCATTGTTGCGCAATGCCAAGGCAAGCGTTCGTAAGGATGATGACGACTGACGCGCCTATTGCACACGCTTTGAGCCGGGACTTGTGCGATTCGCCTTTTCCTCCTGCGGTCGCAGGGAGAGGATGGTTTTGCTGCCGGCGGAGTGTACGAGAGGCCGCTGCTCAATCCGCGCAAGAGCAAGCTCGCGCTCTGCATCGCGCAGGACGACTAGCGGGGAACGGCCCTTGCTCTGCACTACTCCGAAGTTTGCATAGAGGCGGATCTCTGACTGCTGTACGCGAAAGGGTTTGGAGAAGATGGAGCGGCGCATGCGTTCCACAAGCTTTTCCGTGTCTTGTACGCGCAGTCCGGGCAGAGCGATGAGGAATTCTTCTCCCCCGAAACGGCCCAGCATGTCGTAGCTGCGCAGAAAGCGTTGCAGGCGCTCAACCACCTGTTGCAGGACGCGGTCTGCGGCAAAGATGCCATGCTCGCTCTTGACCGCATCCAGTCCTTCCAGGTCGAGTAACATCAGCGCCAGTGACTCCCGCGAGCGCTGAATGCGATCGGTTTCACGAAAGAACATGTTCAGGAAGGTTTCACGATTCCAGATGCCGGTCAGCGCATCGTGCGTGGCGTAGTAACCGGCTACCGCTTGCGGTCCGGCCAACTCGGAGCTGAGCGCGAGTATTCGCTCAGCTACCGAGAGGCGGACCCGCAACTCAAAATCATCACAGGGCTTGAGAAGCAGATCGTCGGCCCCGGCATCAAGCGCCTGACGAACTGTATCCGAACGCGTGTCTCCGGTCAGCAGAATGGCAGAGAAGCGACTGCGGGCAACGGTTCCCCGCATTTTGTGGAGGATTTCCAGAGCCATCATCTCCGGCAGATTCATGCTTATCAAGGCCAGTGTCGGCTGTTGCAGCGTGGAGAGGCGCGAGTAGGCATCGTAGCCGCCAGAGACATGCGTGACCGGGAATCCCCATTCGCTGAGCGGCAAGACGAGTTCTTCTGCCTCTGCGCTGTCAGGCTCTGCCAGCAGGATGTCGAGATGTTTTCCGACGAGCATGGGGAGAAAGTTAACCTCCACAGGCTTTATCGGAAGGGGATTAGAGGAGCTTAAGAAAATCTATATTTGTGCGGATTTGGGACAGCAAAAAAGGGCGACTTTAGGCCGCCCTTTTTGCGGAAGTTCAGATTCCAGCGTTAGCTGATGAAATCAAACTCCGGCTTGATGGGGATGAGTCCGCGCTCGTATCCCATGTCGAGGAATTTGGTGATGGCGAGCCTGCCGTCGTCTCCGTAATCCACCGTGCGCTGGTTGACGTACATGCTGACGAAGCGATTGGCGAGGCGTGGGTCCAGATCGCGGGCAAACTGCATGGCGTAGGCCAGACCCTGCTCGCGATTGTCCAGACCATGTTGGATGCTGGCCTTGACGGTGCGGGTGACGGTCTCCATCAGCGGATGGCCCAGGCTGCGCTTGATGACGTTGCCGCCCAGCGGCAGCGGAAGGCCGGTCAACTGCTGCCACCAGATGCCAAGATCCACAACCTTGTATAGTCCGCTCGTCGAGTAAGTGAGCTGCCCCTCGTGGATGATAAGGCCAGCTTCAAAGTTACCGGCCAGAATGCTGGGGATGATCTGGTCAAAGGGAACCACAGCCGTTTCCAGGGCCGGATTGTAGAGCTTGAGCGCAAGAGCGGCACTGGTCAGGGTTCCGGGAATGGCAATCCTGATCTTGCCGAGTTCTTCCGGCGCCAGCGGCTTGGTCGAGACGACCATGGGGCCGTAGCCCTCGCCCATGCTGCCACCACAGGACATGACGGCGTACTTGTCCTGAAGCAGGGGGTAGGCGTGGAAGGAGATGGCGGTGACGTCGTAAAAGGTCTCGTTGAGAGCCTTGTGATTCAGCGTCTCGATGTCGGTGAGGACGTGGGTAAAGCGCAGGCCCGGAACGCGAACCTTGTTGGTCGCCAGCCCGTAAAACATAAAGGCGTCATCGGAGTCGGGGCTGTGGGCGATTGTGATTTCTCGCAGGTCTTGTGTCACGGGTTCAAGGATTTCGTTGCTCACTGCTAGGTATTTCCTTTCAAAAAAAACGCGGGCCCTGGGGTTGAAATGATTGTGCTTTTGTACTGGCTTCCTACTTCTGGAAACGCCCGCGAAGGCTGGTCCAGGAACTTGCGATGCCGGCTGCGGCAAAGACCTTTACGGCGTCTCCGGGCAGGAAGGGCAGAATGGTTGCGCTGGCAACTACGCCCAGCGAAGCATGGGTAATCATGGCAAACCAAGCTGCTCCGGCAGAGAGCAGCACCAGATTTGCGATGCCGGCAGCAAGAACTCCGCGGCCAAAGGAAGGCTTGCCGAGGCGGTAAAGGCTGGAGGCCAGAGCAGCGATGGCGGGGTAGGCGATCAGATATCCGCCGGTGGGCCCGATAAGCTGGGCCAGGCCGCCCGGACCGGTCGGAGTAAAGACGGGCAGACCGGCAGCGCCCTCCAGCAAATAGAGCGAGAGAGCGGCAAAGGCCTCCCTGCGGGGCAGCAGCAGAGCTACCAGCAGGACAGCCAGAGGCTGGAGCGTGAAGGGCACCGGAGTGAGGAACAGCGGCAGCGTAATGTGAGCGCAGGCTGCAACCAGAAGGCTGGCGGCCACGGTGCGCACAACGGGCCAGAAGAGTGCTGGCAGGCTGGCGGCTGCGGTGCTGAGGCGAATCGTCTTTTGCGGTGCTTGTGTTATGTGCATCCGGAAAACCTCAAGGTGCTGGTCAAAGATCGGTCTGATTTGATTGTACTTGTCTTACGGCTGGTTTCTATCCTGATCCTCACTGGAGGCTTCAGAAGCCGGGGGCAGCACTTCAGGAGGGTTCTTCTGGCCCTGCAGACGCAGAACATGGCGAACAGTCCCAATGACTGCTGCAAGGAGCAGAAGGAGGCAAAACAACAGCAGGATAAGAAGAATATTCATTGTGGGCTGAGGTCAGGATACCAAATCAAATTGAAATGGGCGGCAAAGGGCCGGAGACGGAACTGAGCAGCCACTCCAGATAGTCCTGAGAGGCACTTTCGACCGGGAGCACGACAAACTCCGGCGTCTGGTAACTGTGTGTGGAGATAACCAGTTGCCGCAGGGCGTCTACCCTGCCGACAGCGGTCTTGAAGAGCAACAGATGTTCGGCGGACTCCTCCACCTTTCCCTGCCAGCGATAAATGGAGTGCAGGCCGGGAAGTATCTGGACGCAGGCGGCCAGATTGGATTCAACGGCCAGCCGTGCCATTCGCTCGGCTGCTTCCCTATCAGGTACGGTTGAGAGCACAATCCTCATTTCAGTCACTTGCGGGGCGTCTCCTCTCGGCTAAGATTGCAGGAGGGCTGTTGCAGATCGCTCCAGCCGACGCTGAGTTCATTTTCAACCAACTTCTTTTTTTATGCGAAAGGAATCACCATGCCAGTACAGATCAAATTCGGCACTTCGGGATGGCGCGCCATCGTTGCCGAAGAGTTTACGCTCGCAAACATTCGCCGTGCAGTGGCCGGTATTGCTTCTTATGTCAAGACGCTTCCTGAGCCGCATCGCGTTCTGGTGGGGCGCGACCCGCGCTTTCTGGGAGAGAGCTTTGTTCTGGAGGCGGCACGGATTCTTGCCTCCAACGGTATTACGCCGATTGTGATTCCCGATGCTGCGCCGACTCCGGCGATTGCCTATGCCGTACGCCAGCTCAAGACCAGCGGCGCTATCAACTTTACGGCCTCGCATAATCCGCCGGAGTACAACGGCATCAAATTTTCGACGAGCGATGGCGCACCGGCCCTGCCCGAAGTGACAAAACATATTGAGGCGGCGGTTCCGGCAGAGGATCCGCTCAAGGCTCCCTGGGGCAGCGAGGTTCTTGCTGCAAAGTACGAGACGGCGGACGTGAAGCCGGATTACCTGAAGCGCATTGCCGAACTGGTGAATCTGAAGGCGATTCAAAGCTCCGGCATCAAGGTTGTTTACGACGCATTCTGGGGCGCGGGCATTGGCTACACCACGGATATTCTACGTCAGGCCGGGGTTCCGGTTGCTCCGGTCCACGATACGCGCGATGTTCTCTTCGGCGGACACGCGCCGGAGCCGGATGACCACCTGCTTGGAGACTGCAAGGCGAAGATGAAGGAGTTTGGCGCGAAGATCGGCGTTGCTACTGACGGCGATGCCGACCGCTTTGGCATTGTGGATGAGGACGGCACCTTTATCCAGCCGAATTACATCATCGCGCTGCTCTTTGATTATCTGATTGAGACGCGCGGCTGGAAGTTTGGCGTGGCCAAGTCCGTTGCCACCACCAACCTGATTAACGCTCTGGCGGATTATCACAAACTGCCGCTCTACGAGACTCCGGTGGGCTTCAAGTACATCGGTGAACTGATTTTGCAGGACAAGATCACTATAGGCGGGGAAGAGAGCGCCGGATTGACGATTCGCGGCCACGTTCCAGAGAAGGATGGCGTCCTTGCCGGGCTGCTGGTAGCGGAAATGGTCGCGGTTCGGGGCAAGAGTCTGGGCGAACAACTGAAGGAGCTATTTAGCAAGGTTGGTTCCTTCTATCCCAATAGGGAAAACTTCCGCTTGACCCCGGAGGTCAAATCCCGTTTCACTGAGAAGTTGAAGATTGATCCCACAGAACTGAGCGGACGCAAGGTTGTCCAGGTGGTTCGCACGGATGGCCTCAAGCTGGTTTTTGAGGATGGGTCTTGGGTCTGCTACCGGTTGTCCGGGACCGAGCCGGTGGTCAGAGCCTATACGGAGGTTCGCAAGGAGCAGGAAAGCAAGGCTCTGCGCGAAGCGGCGGAGAAGTTTGTACTGAGCTAGGTCGCTGACGGTGTGATTTTGTGCTGTCCCACCCATGCGGCAAAAACAAAGACGCCGCATGGATGGGGCACCCACACTGGTGCAACCTCATGCGGTCAAAGACCAAGAGCGGTTCCCTGAAGCAGCGGAGTTTTTTTTGAAGAAGCCCACCACGGTCGAGATTGGGAATACGGGAGCCAGACCTCCCATTACCAACATCGCGCACGAGCCGCCAGCGATCTGGCCTGTGCGGATGCTGCGCCGCATCTACGTGGAGCGGCAGCGCATTTATACGGTGATCGTGATGGGCGGGACGCTGTTGGTCGGCTATCACGTGCTGACAGGTAAGAACGGCTGGAGCAGCTTCCAGCAAAAACAGAAGGAAAGCGTTGCGATTCAACAGGAGATTGAAAGGCTGCGAAAGGAAAATGAGCAGCTCAAACAGCATGTTGGCCGCCTGGAAAATGATCCCGATGAGATTGAGCATGAGGCGCGCGAGCAGTTGCACTATGCCAGACCGGGCGAGGTTATCTACACCATGACTGACAGGCCCGCAGCGCAGAATACGCAGCCAGCGCCGACACAAAAGTAAATCAGTTTTGAACGTTCCTCCGGGCTGAAGCCCGGATACGTTGAATGTGCATCTACGGCGGGGCTGGAAGCCCCGCCCTTTCAAAACAAGGATTTTTCTTCCGCGTTTCGCAAATCAGCGGGAAACGATTAAAAGTCCAGATGCATACGCACGGAGCCTACCCAGATCGGGCCACGGTCACGGTTGTAGCCGGGATTGTCAATGTGCTGGATGTCCAATGCGTAATAGAGCCCGCGCCATGCGTGCAGGTTGTAGTAGGTCTCGACAATGTTCTCACGGCCATAGTGCAGCCAACTGTCTCCCGGAGAATAAACCAGCCCGCCGTCCCCCAGGATGAATCCGAGCCCGCCATCCCGGAGATAGTTCTGGTGGTCGCGCTTGATGGCATTGCTGATTCCCGCCACTCCTACCTTGTCGAGAGGGCGATGCCAGCTTGTTCCACGGTAGTCGCCCGCGAATTCAAAGGTCTGGTCAATTTCGGTGTAGGCAAAGGACTCGTGCTGTCCCTCGTTCCAGCCGAAACGCCCAGAAAGGCGCAGGTCGCTCGTAACCTCCTGCTCGGCGTTGAGGCCAAATCCATACTTCAGCGCACCGTACTTTTCGTGCAGCGTGATGGTGGGAACGGTGACGCCGTAGCTCCGAGTGTCCGAGCCGTTCAGGAACTGCTGAACCGCTTCGCGATAGTTGCCCATATGCGCATTGTTGGCATAGAAGAGGGCGCGCACCGTTCCCTCGCGTTTGGCAATCAGGCTCTTGCGCAGTTCGTACTCGAAGTTCTGTCCGTGGGCGCGGCTGAAGGCCCAGTCCAGACTGATTCCATTGGCAATGATGGGCATGGCTGCAATGGCGTAACGGAAGCTCCAGTTGCGGTCATCGTACTCAATCATGCCTCCGGTGGTGTATCCGCGCGTGTCTGCGGCGTAGTCCCATGCCCCATTGTTGTCATCTGACCAGTTCATGAACTGTAGATGGCTGTCGCTGGAAATGGAGTTCAGGTCGAAGAAGTCCGGCAAGCTGAATTTGCCGATACGTGCTTCAATGCGACGCACGGGAACCTTGCCGGCAAGCGCAAAGGGGCCACGCTCCTGATCCACCTCTTCGTTGGAGAGTGCAAGTGTCTCGTGGAAGCTATAGCGCGCCATATAAGGCACGTTTCCCAGATTCGGGTTGCGGACAACATCGAGATCGGTGAATCCGGCAACGCCGAGAGCCTCGCTCAGGCCACGGCCCCCTGCGTACTCTTCGCTGTACAGCGCTTCACTGCGCAGCCTGCCGACCTGCGGCAGTTCACAGCCAAGATAAAGCGTGCCTAGCAGAGAGGTCTTGTAAGCGCCACGGTTCAGGAAGCTGTTTGTGCCTGAGTAGGCAGCATGAAAGGGAAGATTGCTCTGAAAGATGACATTGAACTGCCCGGAGACCCAGAGACGCTCATCCTTGAAGTGGTTGAAGAGGGTGGTCGGAGCAGGCTCTTCGACCCTGGGCGGAATCACCAGCGTGCTATTTTTGGGTTCAGCAGCTTTTACGTCAAGCAAGGCCTGTTGCGCCGACAAGGGTTTACAAATAGGTACGCAGACAAGCAGCAACGCGAGCATCCGTACGCGGGCAGAGAGAGAGCAGCCTGTTTTGAACTCGAATTGGAGCATGTTGAAGGTTCACTTTCCTCTGACGGAGCACTGAGTGTTTGAGCGGGATATATACCCCACCGGGGTATATCATATACCCCGGTGGGGTATTGTCAAGGGAATACTGAGAAAAGTTTACGCGAGGCTCCGTCTGCTTTTGATGAATGCTGGGTTACTTAGGGAAGCGGGCCTAAGCAACGGGGGAGTGGTGGCTGCTTTCAAGAGAGTGACGCAGGTCTTTGGCAAGGGATTCACGCTGCGCGTCGTCGAGTTTTTTGCCTTCGCTGGTGACATAGAAGACGTCAATGGCGACCTCGCCTTCCGTGTCAATGAGCGCGACCTCGATGTTGCAATGATTCTGCCCCAGGGCGAGGCCAATCTTGCGTAGCAGACCGGGGGTGTCTTGCGCGACTACCTGCAGAAGAGTGCTGTGACTGGAGGAGTCGTTGTCGAACTCCAGCCGGAAGTGATGCTCCATCTTGTGGTGACCGGGCCATGCGTCCATGCGCCGACTGCTCAAAAGCTGCTCGACGGGGGTGGTCAGCAGCACTACATCGTGAATGGAGGCGATAAAGCGGTCGCGCTCCTCAGGATTGAGTTCGAGGGTGCGGAAGGTGTCAGTGAACTGAAAGCTGTCCACGATGACGCCGTCGTCGTTCGAGAAGGCGTCTGCCTTGACGATGTTCATTCCCCAGGCAGAGAGCGCTCCGGCTACATCGGCGAAAAGGCCGCGACGGTCGCGGGTGATAACGGTGATTTCGAAGAGCTGGCGCAGGACACGCAACTCCACATGGACAGGTTCCTCATCCAGTTTGCTGGCAATCAGGAAGTGGTTGCGAATCTGCTCCGGCAGGCGGGTCTGCAAATAACGTTGCGGAATTCCTTCGAGGAACTTGCGCAGTTCGACAGCCTTGTCCGGCACCATGGCACGGATTCGAATGAGGAGCGTCGGGTCAATATCGGAGTGGTAGCGAACCTCGTCCACGCTGCGGTCCATAAAGTTGGCCGTGGACATGTAAAGCTGCATCAGGTTCTCGGCCTTCCAGGGGGTCAGCGCATCCGGATGAACGGCCTTGATATCGGCGTAGGTCATCAGCGTCAACATGCGCAGCTTCATAGGGGAGCCGATTTTGTCGGCGAAGTCGCGAATGTTTTCAATGTCAAAAATGTCGCGACGCAGAGCGTGAGACATCTCGATGTGATGGCGGATGAGGCGGCGAACGGTGTCGCGCTCCTCGGCATCAAAGTCGAGACGGGCCAGCAGGCTTTCGGTCAGTTCGACACTCTGCTCGGTGTGCAGGCCGGTGCGACGGGCCTTGCCGGTGTCGTGCATCAGCAGCGCGAGCAGGAAGAGGTCGAGGCGGTCAATCTCCGGCAGCAACTGTGCCAGACGACGCTCCCAGTCGTGCGCAGGCTGGCGCAGGCTGTGGATGTTGTCAATGGCGAGGAAGGTGTGCTCGTCTACGGTGTAACGGTGGTAACTGTCGCGGATAACCAGCGCGTCAATGCCATGGAACTCCGGGATGAGCATTTCGAGAATTCCCAGAGCGTGCATGGTGCGGAGGGCATGAGCGGCGTGGGGCCCCAGCAGGATTTCGCGCAGACAGTTCCAGAGGAACGGGCCCTCAGGCATGTGAATGGCAAGGACGGGCAGGGCTTCGGTGATGCGCTCTTCGGCGGTCTGGGTGAGCTTGTAGCCGTGAGCGGCGATGCTGGCAAAGAGGCGGAGAATGCCGTCGGAGTCGGTCAGTTGCGTGGTGTCCGCAATGTCCACGCGGCCCTGATCGAGGAAAAAATCGGTAGCGGGAATGGGGGTGCGCTTGCGGCGGAGTTGCTTGTAGAAACTGACGCGGACCGGAGGCAGTGCGTCCATCATCAGAACGGCGCGGCGATGGATGGCACGGGCGTGACGGTAATAGGTGCGCATCCAATAGGAGGGGTCAGCGGTGCCGCGTGTTTCAAGGCCGATGCTGTTGGCGGCGGCTTCATCCTGCGATTGCCAGTCGAGCGTGTTGTCGTCGCGCCCATGACGAAAGTGCAGAAAACATCGGGCAGCGGCAAGAAAGTCAAAGGCGGATTCAGCATCGCCCTTGAGGTCGCGCAGATTGCTGCCGGGGCGTGGCCACTCGTTGTTCTCGTGTAGATAAGTGAGCAGATCAAACCACTGTGCGAAGTGGTAATCGCGCAGGCCGCCGGGGCAGTCCTTGAGGCTCGGCTCCAAATGAAAAATAGTGTTGCCGAATTTGGCGTGCCGGGAGCGGGCAATCTCTGCCAGCTTGTGGACGAGGGTGAGCCACTCCCGTTGCAACAGGGCAGGGAGTACGTCCTTTTGCAGCTTTTGATAGAGCGCGAAGGAGCCGGCCAGAAAGCGGCGGTCAATCAACGAGAGCGTGAACTCGATATTGTCCGGGTCGAACTTGTCGCACTCCTTGAGGGTTCGGGCTGCCGGACTGGCGCGCAGACCGATGTCCCACATGGCCTGATTGATGGAGCGGACCGCAGCGTGATAGTTCTTTTCTGCCTCAGGCGTAGAGAAGAGGTAGAGAACGTCAATGTCAGAGTAGGGAAAAAGTTCGCGTCGTCCAAAGCCTCCCGTGGCTACGAGGGCAGCATCGGCGGGATTGTCCGGAATGGCCATATTCCAGAGTTCGATGGCGATGCGGTCAACGACCGCAGAACGTCTGCGCACAGCGCTGGTGCCATCGCTGGTGCGATCAAAAGTCTGCCGCAGAACAGTCATTTCCTGTTGATACTGGCTGCGCAGGCGCTCAATTTGTTCCAGATCAAAGCTCATGCGGAATGTTTTGAGTTTACACGTTGTTCACGGAGATGCCAGAGAGGAAATACGGATTGAGTATCGAATAATGGAAAAATTCAGCAGGAGGGATGCTGAATATCCCTTCAGCATTGCGAGGGCAAGGCTGCCTCGGCTGAGACAAATGGGACTACAAACAGAAACGGCCCCTCTTCGCGGAGGAGCCGTTTCCGTGGACAGGATAAAAAGGGTTACAGGACGGTTTCGCCGCGCTCGTCGTTGCGGATGCGGATGGCGTCTTCGACCTTCGAGAGGAAGATTTTTCCGTCTCCGATCTTTCCGGTACGGGCCGAACTGGCGATAACCTGTATTGCCTTTTCGACCATATCATCGGGAAGTACCAGCTCGAGCTTGATCTTGGGAAGGAGGTCAACCGTGTACTCGCGGCCACGATAGAACTCGGTGTGGCCCTTCTGGCGTCCATGGCCACGGGCTTCAAGGATGGTCATACCCTCAATTCCAACTTCGAGCAGCGCGTCCTTGACGGCGTCGAGCTTGGAGGGCTGGATGATTGCTTCAATCTTTTGCATATGCTTCTGCCTTTTCGTTGCCGGTTACACCGGCGAATATGGAGACTAACAGGTTCCCCCGTCCGTTGTCGTAAAGATTAGACGAAAGGAACCTGTTGAATTACTCACCGTAGTCGTAGCCCTCTTCACCATGCTGGCTCAGATCCAGGCCCTCCTGCTCGTCTTCAGGGCTGACACGGAGTCCCATCAGCTTGTCTACGAGGAAGAGTAGCACCAAAGTGCCGACAATTGAGATGCCCCATGCAATGGCCACGCCGATAGCCTGATTGCCAATCTGTGCCCAGTTGCCGTCTACAGCACCGGAGGCCAGTGTGTTGCCTTTTGCGTCCTTGAAGATGGGGTTGATGGCACTGGTGGCGAAGAATCCGGTCAGAATCGCGCCGAGAGTACCGCCCACTCCATGAACACCAAAGGCGTCGAGCGAATCGTCGTAGCCAAAGAAGCTCTTGACCTTGACAACCATGAAGAAGCAGACCACGCCAACAGCCAGTCCAATGAAAATAGCCGACATCGGCTGGACAAAGCCAGAAGCCGGTGTGATGGCAACGAGACCGGCAACGGCTCCGGAGATGGCACCCAAAGCGCTGGATTTGCCATTGCGGATTTTTTCAACAATGGACCAGCTCAGCGCTGCGGCCGCTGCTGCAAAGTGCGTGTTGACGAAGGCGCTGGTTGCCAGCGGTCCTGCGCCGAGGGCGCTGCCGGCGTTGAAACCGAACCAGCCTACCCAGAGCAAACAGGCGCCGATAAAGCTCAACACGACGGAGTGGGGAGGCGTCTGGATTTTGGGGTAGCCGATGCGCTTGCCCAGATAAATCGCCGTTACCAGCGCAGAGACGCCGGAGGTTACATGGACCACGGTTCCACCTGCAAAGTCGAGACAGGGGAAGCGTCCGCCGGCAGCATTCAGCAGGCCGCCGACACCCCAGACCATGTGTGCCATGGGGCTGTAAATGAAGATGGACCAGAGGGTCAGAAAAACGGCCATGGAACTGAACTTCATGCGTTCGGCAAAGGCTCCGGTGATGAGCGCCGGGGTGATGATGGCGAACATCAACTGGTAGATCATGTAGGTCTGGAGCGGAATGGTTGCTGCGTAGTTGGGGTCCGGCGTGAGGCCGACTCCGCGCAGGAACATGTTTTGCAGGCCGCCGATAAAGGCATTGCCGGTGCTGAAGGCCAGCGAGTAGGTGACGGTGGCCCAGAGCATGGTGATGATGGCCATCATCGCAAAGCTCTGCATCATGGTGCCAAGTACGTTCTTTTTGCGTACCAGGCCGCTGTAGAAGAGAGCGAGACCAGGACCGGTCATCAACAGCACAAGTGCTGCGCTGACCAGCATCCAGCCGTTGTCTCCGGCGGTTTGCGCATCCTGAACGGCTTTTTCGAGTTTGGCGATGCGGTCAGCATCGGCAGTGAGGGCGCTCTGCGCGGCACAGGTAAGGCCACAGGGAAGCAGAAGAAATACTGCAAGGAAAATCTTCTTACACCAACTGCGCATGGTTCTCCAATTTTTCAAGAGTCAATTCAGGTGGACAGTGTGCAGAACCGGGGAATGGAACATTACTCGCCCTTAACCTTTTATCAAGATATTCTCTCCGACGTAAAGCTTGAATAAAGGTGCAAAGTATTTCAGAGACAGTAAAATCAATTTTTATGGTGAATTTCCTGGTGAATCGCAAAGTCGGGTCTCTCAGCTTTTTGCTTATCACAATGGTGTGTGCGCAAGTTGCAACCAGCGGTCAGCAAATGAAGTCATCTCCAAAGCCAGTGGGGTGCCAGCTTGCGGAGATCAACGGCGAGGTAAAGGCCGGGGAAAGCTTCCGAGAAGCAATTGGTGGAGGGCTTGAGTTCCGTCTGCTGGCCCTGCCGGGCAAAACCGGATGGGATATCCAGATGGACCAGATTGGCCGCGTCAGCTATCCCGATTATGTGGAATTGGCTACGCCGCCCTACCGCTCGATGAACCAGCGGGAGGTGGCGACGACCTTTGGCGTCCGGGCACAGGAGGCAATTAGCTGGAATCCGCGCAGCTTCCACTTTGTGACCAACCCCCAACAGGCAGCAATTGGAGCAAAGAGCTTTGCAATAGTGGCAGGAATTGAGCCAAAACATAGCCCGTCTGAGTGGAACCGCGCGCAGACCGAACTTGCCGCGGTTCTGAGCCATGCAGCCGAAGGCGAGTTGAAGATTGTGGACGCGAGAATCGTGCAGGGAATCGGCGATCCTGCCCCGGGAACGACGGACTGGAGCGACCGGCTGGCACGCACCTCGCATGTGATGGAGAATGCCGATCCGGGCAAGCAGAGCCCGACAGGGGAATTGCGCTGGATTCGATTTCGGCTGAGGCTGTGGCTGCCTGAGGGCTGGGCAGTGCCGAAGTCTATCGCGCAGGGAAAGACATCCTGCCAGCACTAAGCTGCTTTTCACTTAAATCTTTTCCGCCTCCTACCCATTTTGGTAAGCAGGCGGGATGCGGACTCCATAACTGTCGAGGCAGCAAAACCGTGTGCTTCCGTTGTAGGATGGAGCTATGAGTGGCTTGAGTCAGGACAGGTATCTGTTTGGCGCGCTGGAGAGCAGCGCCGCAAATCGCGAAAAAGTTCGCGAGGTCAACTTCGGCTTCGACCAGCCGGATGGCGTGCTGATGACCTCAATGGATTTTGCAGTGAACTGGATTCGCAAGAACTCGATCTGGCCTATGACCTTCGGTCTGGCCTGCTGCGCCATCGAGATGATGTCCATGGGGGCCGCAAGATTCGATATTGCGCGCTTCGGCTCGGAGGTCTTTCGTCCTTCGCCGCGCCAGTCAGACTTGATGGTGGTGGCGGGTCGCGTCTCGCAGAAGATGGCGCCGGTAATTCGCCGCCTCTACGACCAGATGCCGGAGCCCAAGTGGGTTATTTCCATGGGGGCTTGTGCAACATCGGGAGGAGTCTTCAACAATTACGCATTGCTGCAGGGCGTAAACCAGATTATTCCGGTGGATATTTACGTTCCGGGATGCCCGCCGCGTCCGGAACAGTTGATCTATGCCATCACGTTGCTGCAGGAGAAGATACTGCGCGAGCGGGGCAGCCTGGAAAAAACACTTAACCTTAAATAAACGTGCGAAATGCGAAAGTGTGGCGCTACAATATGTCTGTGTGACTCGTTTTCGGATGGGTTGCCTGGGTGTGCGAGTGGTAATTCCATCGCGCCGGTATTTGCAACAGATGTTGTAACAAATGGTTCAATCACCTCTCGGATTCGTTGAAACCCTGAGGTTTTGTGGTAGCAATGAGCGAGAATTGAGGCGACCGGTTTTGCCGGCGCTCTCCAGCCCGGTACAAGAGCTGTCTGAATTGTGCCGATCAATAAGTCTTGTTTTCAGAATTTTTTTGGAGGTTTTTCACGTATGCAAACACGTGCGTTGAATTTGATGGGTCGCATTCTGCTGGCGGGCGTAGTCGTCGCGCTTGGCACAATGACACTTCCTGCACAGAGCAAGGCCAATGCTGCAACGACCCTGCCTGATGCTCCTGCATCCCGCTGGGATGTCTTTGCCGGTTACAGTTATCTGTCGCCCAATAGCTCGGCCAAAATTCCACAGGCTACGGGATCTCCTCTGGTTATCCAGTACAAGGCTATCAATGCCGGTGCTCTGGCTAGCGGCGCTTACTACTTCAACCGCTACATCGGAGTGCAACTCGAGCAGGGTATTCACCCCAGCGGCGGCAACGATGACTTCTACACGACACAGGCAGGACTTATTGCCCGTTATCCCACCACTGAGATCGTTCCTTTTATTCATGCACTTGCCGGTGGAGCGCTTGTTGATGGTCCACACGGACAGAACAAAAATTGGGGAGTTGCCTTAACCGTAGGCGGTGGACTTGATTACAACACCCCCTTTCTTAAAGGCAAACTTGGCGTTCGCCTCTTCCAGGCGGATTACGAGTACATTCATGAGGACTTTGGCTCTGTAGGCTACACCTCAGGCGTAACAACACCTGAGGGCCGCGCCAGCCTGAATGCTACCCGTCTGAGCAGCGGTCTTATTTACCACATCGGTTCGATTGTGCCTCCTCCTCCGGTCACGCTGTCGTGCTCTGCAAGCCCGGCATCTGTTTTCCCGGGTGAGCCCATCACGATTACCGGAGTTGCTGGCAGCCTGAATGCAAAGAAGCCCGCAAGCTATACATGGACCGGAGCCAAGGGCAACGGAGCTACCGCAACGGTTGATACCGCAGCTTCTACCCCGGGAACCTACACGGTTACCGGCAAGGTTGAGCAAGGCCTGAAGGTAGGCCAGTCGGCCTCCTGCTCGGCCAGCTACACGGTCAAGGCCTTTGAGCCGCCAACCATCTCCTGCGTTGCCGATCCTTCGACGGTGAAGCCGGGCGACAGCGTGACGATCACCTCCAAGGGCATCAGCCCGCAGAACCGTCCGCTGACCTACAGCTACTCGGCCTCGGCTGGCAGCATCTCCGGTACGCAGACCAGCGCTACTCTGAGCACCGCCGGTGCGCCCTCGGGCAGCATCACGGTAAGCTGCAATGTTCAGGATGACAAGGGACAGACTGCAACTTCGACGACGAGCGTAACTGTGCTTGCACCGCCCCCGCCGCCAGCACCGAAGACCGCCGCTCTTTGCTCGATCAACTTCGAGCGCGACAAGAAGCGTCCGGCTCGCGTGGACAACGAAGCGAAGGCCTGCCTGGATGACGTGGCTCTGAGCCTCCAGAAGAAGACCGACGCGACCACAGTTGTGGTTGGCGAGGCTGCTCCCTCTGAGAAGAAGGCTGCCGAGCTTGCTGCACAGCGTGCCGTCAACACCAAGGACTACCTCGTAACTGAGAAGGGTATTGCTGCTGACCGTATCGCAGTCAAGACTGGCACGGCAGGCGACAAGAAGGTCGAGAACTACCTCGTACCGGCTGGCGCCACCTTCGAGAACGACGTAACCGGCACCTCCAAGGTTGATGAGACCGCGGTCAAGGTGCAGGCACGCAACCCCGTCAAGAAGCATCACGCCAAGAAGGCTGTAGCAGCTAAGTAATAGCTCAGCTTCGGTAGTTGCTAACCCATCACGAGGCTGGCCGGTTCTCCGGCCAGCCTCATTTCTTGTACCCGGCTCTTTTGGGGCCGATGTCTGAATTCACATTGACTCACGTTTCGGAGACAGGATGTTTTTATTACAGCGGTTCTCCAATATGTCTACCCTGTCCGGCGTTGTACAGGGTGGATTTTTCCTGAGAAAAAATCCACTTGAACGATTGCCTTCGGTGTATAGCGATTGGAGAACCGCTTTAACCCGGCGGGCTCTCTTTGCCGCTCTGCTTTTCTGCTTTCCTGTACTGCTCTTCGCGCAAGGGAGCGGCTGGCGTCCGGTCGGACCTTACGGCGGGGATGCGCGGAGCCTGGCATCAAGCCCCCGTACTCCACGGCAGATTTATCTTGGAACCACCAGCGGCTGGGTCTATGGCTCGCAGAATGGCGGCGCAAGCTGGCAGAGACTCTCGCATCTTGGCATCTCTGATGACTTTGTCATTGACCATTTGATTGTGGACTCCCGCGACCCGCAGACAATCTATGCGGCCGCGTGGGTTCTGACGCGCGGGCAGGGGGATGGCGATGGCGGAATCTTTATCAGCCACGACAAGGGAGTGCACTTCAGCGAGGTTCAGGCCATGCACGGGCAGTCGGTTCGCGCGCTGGCACAGGCCCCCTCGAATCCGAATCTTATTTTTGCCGGCACGCTGAAAGGCATCTATCGCAGCCCTGACCGCGGCGAGCACTGGGAACTGATTTCGCCGGCCGGGAGCAGCGAGATTCACGAGATTGAATCGCTTGCCATTGACCCGCGCAATCCAGAGACCATTTATGCAGGAACGTGGCATCTTCCGTGGAAGACCACCGATGGCGGCAAAACATGGCACAACATTAAACAGGGAATTATTGACGACTCGGATGTGTTTTCCATCATTGTTGATCCGGTTGAGCCGAATATTGTTTTTGCCAGCGCCTGCTCCGGCATCTACAAGAGCGTCAATGGCGGCGAACAGTTCAGCAAGGTTCAGGGGATTCCCGCTACTGCGCGCAGAACGCGGGTTCTGATGCAGAACCCGGTTCACCGCGCGACCGTCTACGCAGGAACCACTGAGGGCCTGTACAAGACTACAGACGGAGGCCGCAATTGGGCCTCGATGACCAGCAGCGAGGTCATTGTGAATGATCTGCTGGTGGACCCATCGGACACGGAGCATCTGCTGATGGCGACAGATCGTGCCGGGGTTCTTGTCAGCAGCGATGGCGCTAAAAGTTTTCTGGCGTCGAATGAAGGCATCACCCAGCGACAGGTCCATGCGTTGGCTGTGGACCCCAAAAATCCGTTGCGAATGGTTGCCGGGGTAGTCAATGACAAGATATTCGGCGGAGCATTCTTTACGAGCGATGGCGGGCAGAGATGGCAGCAGCACAGTAATGGTCTCGAAGGACGCGATGTGATGACTCTGGCCATTCTTCGCGATGGCTCGGTGGTTGCCGGAACAGACAAGGGTATTTTTCGCTGGGTTGCCAGTGGCTGGATACCCTCCGCGAAGGCAACGCTCTATCCACGCAATTTGAACCTGTATCGCCCGATTTCACTTGGGAAAAAAGAGGTCGGTCACAAACCGGCTGAAGAGAGTCTGGACGGGACCGGGAAGTTGGAGTCGAGCCGCATCTTTGACATGCAGTTGCAGGGCGATATGCTTTGCGTGGCGGCCTCGAGCGGCGTCTTCTGCTCGCACGACAGCGGCAAAAGCTGGCAGGGCGGAACGGTGATCTTCAGCGGAGATATTCGCAGGATCGCGCTTGGCAAAGGGGTGATTTATGCGGTGCGTCCCGGCGTTCTGGCGGAATCGAAGGATGAGGGCAAAAGCTGGTTGCTGATGTCCATGCCCGTTCACGCAAAGTCTATTCGCAGCCTTGCCGTCACACCCTCCGGAGACCTTTGGGTTGCGGCTGCTGAGGGGTTGTACCTGACGCACGACAGCGGCGATCATTGGCTTGAGGTCAATCGCTTTCCGCTGCGCGACCTGAATGCCATCGTCTACGAGCCGAGCCTGAAGCAGCTCTTGGTGACATCCGACCAGAGTCCCTACGTCTACAAGGTGAATGATGGCGGGCTGGGATGGAGCTTTGTCAATGCTGGACGCCCGGTGCGGCAGGTCAAACTGGTGAATGGCAGGTTTATAGCGGCATCGCTCAATGACGGCGTGGTGATTGAGCAACAGAGCTTCCCGGCTTTGCACTAAAGCTTATGCCTGAGATGGTATGTCTGCGTCCGGCAACAGTAGAGGATGTCTCTGTGCTCTATGCGCTGGATCAGCGCTGCTTTCGGCCTGGAATTGCTTATAGTCCACAGGAATTTATTTCTATCCTTGGCAGTCGGCGTTGCATCTCGATTGTTGCGGAAGATGCCTATGGGCGGGTGACGGGGCTCTGGGTGCTTGAGGTCTACCACAGGTATAGGACTGCGCATGTGCTGACGGTAGAGGTCGCGCCGGAGTTGCGCAGGAGCGGCCTCGGAAGGTTGCTGATGGCGCATCTGGAGCAGGCGGCGCTCGCTCTGGGACTGCCCCGCGTGGAACTGGAGGTCGCCGAGGATGATCCCATTGCCAGGAGTTTTTATCTGCAACTCGGCTATCGGGTGACAGGACGCGTACACCGGTATTACATGGGGAAGATTGACGCAATCCGGATGGAGAAAATGCTTACGGCTTGATTGCTGCAACGGCAACTGCGAGAGCTTCGCGCTTCTCCTGCGTGATAGGGCCACTGGTGCGCCATAGAATTGTGCCGCTGCGGCTTACCAGCAAAACCACGACTTCACGCTCCTGATGAATCTGCAATGTTTTAAGAAACTCCGGTTTGTTGACGTATAGCGGCACCGTGCCAGCCCAGGCATGAGAGTCATGCGAAGCAGAACGCAGGGAGGAGTTCATCCACCAGCGGTAAATTGCGTTTTCGCGGGAGAAGACCGGGAGCGTCCAGGTGCGCAGTCCATTCAAAGAGCCGCCGGTCTGAACCCATCTATCGGAGTCTGCCTGCTGGTTATGCAGAAAGGAAAGCACCAGCAAGGAGGCGGGCGTTGACAAATCCTTTGGCAGCGTCACCTTGTTCCTGAGCAGGTTATAGGCCGTTACTGAGGGAAGGGTAACGGTGGCGGGCTGGCCATGACTCAGGAGTGAGGCGGGCATCAGCAGCGCAATCACAATAGCAAGGAGGCGGAAAATCTTCACAGGGTTTGTCTATCCTTCGACTAACGATACTAACAGCGCAGACGCAGGATATGCATATCTATACGGTAAGAATCGGTCCGGAAGATACCTCCCTTTGCTCATTTTCAGTATCATAGATGTATGCAGGCAGCAGCCATCACCACCCCCCGCCACTCCTTCCAAACCCACGACCCGCGCCTTGAGGCAATCGCTGCCAGGGTGCTTGCGGGTCAACGCCTCAGCTATGAGGATGGCATCGTGCTTTACGACACCAGTGACGTGCTGGCGGTGGGCTGGCTGGCGAATTGGGTTCGTGAAAAGCTGCATGGCAACATTGCCTACTTCAATGTGAATCGCCATATCAACCCGACAAATGTCTGCGTGGCGAATTGCCGTCTCTGTGCCTATGGCCGCAAAAAGGGGACGGAAGGCAGCTACACCATGGCGCTTGAAGAGGCATGGAAGACGGCCGGCACCGGGCTGACAGAAGCGGTGACGGAGTTCCACATCGTTGGCGGGTTGCATCCGGATTTGCCGCTGCAATATTTTGTTGATCTGGTGCGAGGGCTAAAAGAGCGCTATCCCAAGGTTCACGTCAAAGCCTTCACCATGGTGGAGATTGCCTTCTTTGCCAAACTGGAAAAGATTTCGATTGAAGAGACGCTGATCCGCCTGCGCGATGCCGGAGTGGATTCGATGCCCGGTGGCGGCGCAGAGATTTTCAGCGACCGCGTGCGGCACATCATCTGCGACCACAAAATTGACGGCAGCGAGTGGCTGGAGACGGCGCGGATTGCCCATCGCATCGGTCTCAAATCGAATGCGACCATGCTCTACGGACACATCGAGAATGACGAGGATCGCGTAGACCACTTGATCAAACTGCGCGAGTTGCAGGATGATACCGGTGGTTTCCAGACATTTATCCCGCTGGCCTTTCATCCGGACAATACGGCGCTCGACCACATTCCCAGCACCACAGGGCTGACGGATATTCGACAGGTTGCAGTCAGCCGGTTGATGCTGGATAACTTCCCGCACATCAAGAGCTACTGGCAGATGGTGACGCCAAAGATTGCGCAGATTGCACTGCGCTTTGGTGCGGACGATATTGATGGAACTGTGATCGAAGAGAAGATTTACCACGACGCCGGAGCTACCACGCCGCAGGGGATGAACCGCAGGGAACTGGTTCGCCTGATTACCGAGGCTGGCCGCGTGCCCTTCGAGCGCGATACGCTTTATCGAGCGGTGACGCGGTCGGAAGATACCTTTACGATTGCGGTGTAGTTGAAAGGCAACAGCAGATTTCTCCGCTTCGCAGCGAAATGACAAACAAAAACAAGGACAAACAAAAGGGCAAATACAAAGGCAACAGCAATATGCAACAGCAAGGGCAGCCAGAAACTCTGGCTGCCCTTGTCGGTTATGTAGATGATTGTTTAGCGAGTGCCGCCGCCGCGCAGAGTTGCGTGGAGGCTCTGCTTGTCTTCGAGTGCGGCCTGTGCCGCTGCCAGCCTTGCCGTCAGCAGACGGAAGGGCGAGCAGGAGACATAGTTCAGGCCGATCCTGTGGCAGAAGCCTACCGAACTCGTGTCGCCGCCATGCTCACCGCAGATGCCCACCTTGAGCGTAGGCCGCGTGGCGCGTCCCTTTGCGGTTGCGTGCTTGACCAGATGGCCGACGCCCTCCTGATCGAGTGCCGCGAAGGGATCGTTCTTGAAGATGCCCTGCTTGAAGTAGGCCGGCAGGAACTTGTTGACGTCATCGCGCGAGAAGCCGAAGGTCGTCTGCGTCAGGTCGTTGGTCCCGAAGCTGAAGAACTGTGCCTCCTTCGCAATCTGATCGGCCAGAATGGCTGCGCGGGGCAGCTCAATCATGGTGCCAACCATGTAGTCAACCTTGACGCCCTTCTTGGCAAAGACCTCTTCGGCTACGCGGTTGATAATCGCAGCCTGATTGCTCATCTCTGCTGCCGAGGAGATCAGCGGAACCATGATCTCCGGATGCACTTCGATTCCAGCCCTGGTAGCAGCGATGGCTGCCTCAAAGATGGCGCGTGCCTGCATCTCAGTGATCTCCGGATAGGTGATGCCGAGGCGGCATCCACGCATACCCAGCATGGGATTGGTTTCGTGAAGTTCTTCGACCCGTGCCAACAGCTTGCGCAGTTCCTTGAGTTTGGGCGACTTCGGCTTGAGAATTTCAAGCTGGGCAACCTCAACCATCAGGTCTTCGCGCTTGGGCAGGAACTCATGAAGCGGCGGATCGAGCAGGCGGACGGTGACCGGCAGTCCCTTCATGACCTTGAAGAGTCCGAGGAAGTCTGCGCGTTGCATGGGCAGGAGCTTCTGCAAAGCGGCGCGGCGATCTTTCTCGTTGTCGGCCAGAATCATCTCGCGCATATGTTCGATGCGGTCTTCGGCAAAGAACATGTGCTCGGTGCGGCAGAGTCCGATGCCCTCGGCGCCAAACTGGATGGCCATCCTGGCATCGCGCGGGATGTCTGCATTGGCGCGAACCTTGAGCTTGCGGACTGAATCTGCCCATCCCATAAAGGTGACCAGATCCGGATCGTCCGGGCTGGCTTCAATGGTTTCCAGCTTGCCTGCCAGAACGCGGCCAGTGGCACCATCAAGCGAGAGCCAGTCGCCGGTCTTGAAGGTCTTGCCCTTGACGACCATGGTCTGGGTTTTCTCGTTGACGGTGATGTCTCCGGCTCCGGCTACGCAGCTCTTGCCCATGCCGCGGGTTACGACGGCTGCGTGAGAGGTCATGCCGCCGCGCGAGGTCAGAATTCCAGTCGCCACTGCCATTCCGGCAATGTCTTCCGGTGTGGTTTCGCCGCGAACCAGAATCACATTCTTCATGCGACCGCTCTCGAACTGCTCGACGGCATCCTCTGCCGTGAAGACAATCTGTCCGACTGCGGCACCCGGGCTGGCGGGCAGGCCGATGGCAAGCAGTTCCGCCTTATCGGCATTCTTGAGGCGGGGAACCAGGAAGTCGTAAAGCTGGTTGGGTTCGACGCGGTTCAGGGCCTCATCGCGGGTAAGCAGACCTTCGCGAACCATGTCTATGGCAATGCGAACGGCAGCCAGTCCGGTGCGCTTGCCGTTACGAGTTTGCAGCATGTAGAGTTTGCCATCCTGAATGGTGAACTCGAAGTCCTGCATATCGTGATAGTGCTTTTCCATGCGGCTGGTCATCTTGCGAAGCTGATCGTAGGCATAGGGCATGATGCGCTGCAGCTCGCTGATGTGCGCCGGGGTACGGACGCCGCTGACCACATCCTCGCCCTGCGCATTGAGGAGGAACTCGCCGAAGAATTCCTTTTCGCCGGTGGCAGGATTGCGGGTGAAGCCGACGCCAGTGCCGCTGGTCTCGCCAAGATTGCCGAAGACCATCGCCTGTACGTTGACGGCTGTGCCGAGCCAGTCATCAATGTTGTTGATGCGGCGATACGTGATGGCGCGGCTGTTCTGCCAGGACCGGAAGACGGCATTGCGCGCCATCACCAACTGGGTTTCAGGATCCTGCGGGAAGGGCTTGCCGGTTTCCTTCGCAACTAATTCCTTGTATTTGGCGATGACCTGCTGGAGTGCAGCTGCATCGAGATCAGTGTCAAGCTTGGCCTTCTTGGCGCGCTTGATGCCGTCAAAGATATGTTCAAACTCTGATTTTTTAACGTCGAGTACAACGTCGCCGAACATCTGGATGAGTCTGCGATAGCTGTCATAGGCAAAGCGAGGAGACTGAGAGCGCTTGGCCAGTGCTTCTACAGATTTATCATTCAGGCCTAGATTGAGGATGGTGTCCATCATGCCCGGCATGGAGAACTTTGCGCCCGAGCGCACACTGACGAGCAGAGGATTCTCTCCCTTGCCGAGTTCTTGTCCGGTCAGCTTTTCCAGCCTGCGCAGTGCGTAGAGCATCTGCGAATCAACATCAGGGCTGAGTCCGCCGCGCATCCACTCTCGACAGGCTTCGGTCTGGATGGTGAAGCCGGGAGGTACAGGAAGACCGGCGTTGGTCATTTCTGCAAGGCCTGCGCCCTTTCCGCCAAGAACGTCCTTCATCTTGCCGTTTCCCTCTGCACATCCACCTCCGAAGAAGTAAACATACTGAGGGGTAGGATCAATGGGGTTGTTTTTCTCTGGTTTCGCGATCCGCTTGGTTGCGGACTCAAGAGTGGCTGTCACGCTCATATTCATCGTCTCCTGTGCGCTCTGGGACACGCATCGAAATCCAACGGCAAAATCAGTTCCGAAACAGACTCAACGAAGTGCGAACAATTGCTGAACCGGGACTGTAGCCGATGGATTCCGGATACACATCGCAGGCTTTCTGGTTTGCGAGCAAGAATTTAGGCTTGCGTGTGAACCTTCGACTGTGTTGACGGTCACAGGTGTATGAAAATTCATCGTAATCCGTTGATTTTTCTCGTTTTTTGAGACGCACTTTCCGGTTCTCTGTTATGCGCGAAATGAATTTTCGTTCAGCCCTGCTGGAGATTTGGATGCATCCGTGTTGGGCTTAGTCGCCCGGGGCAGATAGCATGATTGGGATGAGTCTGACGCAACAGACAGTGAGCCGATTTGGCAGCGAATCCGGCTTCGATCTTACCGGTGCCGTCGCGCTGCCTCTTGCCGCTGCGGGTGAACTGCGTGAGCGGGTGGAGGAGTTTGTCGGCACCGGTCGGGCCGGAAAAATGGAGTACCTGAAGCGCAAAAACGATGAAGGCGAACTGCTGCGAGCCAGCGCGACAAATCCATTTCTGTGGGCACGCTCCATGATTGTCTGTGCAGCTAATTACAACGCGGATGCCGTGCGCTCCATTGACGCAGCTCCGGGGGGTGCGGGCTGGATTGCACGCTATGCGTGGTCAGGAAAAGCCGGACGTCCCAGCGATTACCACAAGGTGCTGCGCCGCAGACTGGAGCAGATGGATGCCGGACTCAAGGCAGAATTGGGCGAGTTTGAGTCGCGATGCTTTGTGGATACCGGACCCATTGTGGAGCGCGCTCACGCAGTTTTTGCCGGTCTGGGATGGGTTGGGAAAAATACTTGCCTGATTCATCCGCAGTTGGGATCGTGGGTGTTTCTGGGAGTGATTCTGACCTCGCTCGAAGTGGAAGAACCGGCGCTCACCGTAGCAGATCGCTGCGGCTCCTGCACGCGCTGCATGGATGCCTGCCCAACCGGCGCGCTGATTGCACCGTACAGGATGGATGCAAACCGATGCATTGCTTATCTGACGATCGAGGAAAAAGGCAGCAGTCCTGAGCTGCTTCGCAAACGGATTGGCCGACAGGTCTTTGGATGTGATATCTGTCAGGATGTCTGTCCGTGGAACCGGAAGGCTCCTGTAGCTCGCGATGAGGAACTCTCGCCTCGCGAGCAATTGGTGAATCCATCGTTGCTGTGGCTGGCTTCGCTCGATGAGGCACAGTTTGGCGCGCTCTTCAATGGGTCGCCGGTTCGTCGCGCAGGCTTTGATGGTTTGCGGCGAAATCTGGCTGTGGCCATCGGGAATGCTCGCCTGACGGAGGCCGTGCCGGCTCTCAGGTTATGGAGCCGGGAAGAGAATCCGGCACTGCGAGAGGCAGCCGAATGGGCGCTTGCAGAGATGGCCGGAGCGACTGAGCGCAGCTCCGGGAAAACCTAGCCGGGAATGCAGCGAATTACATTGGCAGCGCAGAGACCCTTGGGGCCCTGCTCGCACTCGAACTCAACCGCATCCCCCTCACTGAGGGTTCTGTATCCCTCGGCCTGAATCACGGAGAAATGAACAAAGACATCTTCGCCGGTCGAGCGCTTGATAAAACCAAATCCTTTGATTCCGTTGAACCACTTCACAACACCGGTTTCTTTCACAGCCACTCCTTGCACGGTTTTATAGCCAGACAGGCCAGACCTACCGGGGATAGTTTGGTTATTTCAGGAAACTGATAAGGAAGCGATGAAGATTTTTTCTACTTTTTACATAGCCGAACAACCGCTTCCCATAGTGGCTGGAATGCAAAAACTGCTTAAATAACGCCGGTTTGGTGAACCCAAACTCATGCAGACAATCCATCCTCCGGTAAAATTGAATCCATATGAATCAAGAGATTGATAGCAGCACAACCGAGGGAAAGCAGGATCAGGTAGAGGCAATCCACTCGCCCCAGCCTCCTGCGAGCCCACGCCCCGGTTCCGGATGGAAGGGCGATATCACGGTTCTCTATCGCTATCTGACCCAGCCGGAGGTACATACCTACGCCTTCAGCGTGGCGGCCAATTCAATTCTGGCTTTCTATCCGATGGTTCTGATGCTTTATGCGACGGTCAGCCATATTACCCGCGACAAGGATTTACTTGTAAGCCTGCACACGGCGATTCTGGGTATTGTGCAGTTCTTTCTGCCGCTCTTGCCGGCAGGAATGGATATGGTCATTCGTAATATTGATCCTGATGCTCACCGGCAGACGCTGAACCTGATTTCACTTTTCAGTTTGTTGATCGGTATGGCAGGAATCTTCCTTCCCCTTGAGGTTGCGCTGAATCGCGTATGGGGTGTGACCAAGCATCGCAATATGGTGATGAATCAGGTGGTCAGTTTTGGCCTCGCCTTCGGCATCTTAATTGTTGCGATCGGGTCTGTTCTCTTTAATGCGCTGCAGCGCTACGCAATTATCGGCATCTGCTTTGGTCATACGGACAACTTCGCTTATCGCACTCTGATACAGGGCGCAACGGTATTGTCTGGAACGGTTGCCGGAATTCTCTTTTTCTTTCTGGTCTATTGGATTCTGCCGAACCGCAAGATCCCTTCACAAGCCGTCCTGCCGACGGCCATTGTCTCCGGTTTGATATGGGAGGTAGCCAGAGTTCTCTACATCCTGCTACTGCCCAAACTTGATCTGGATGCGGCTTATGGTATTTTTCGCATCTCGGCCAGCCTGATTATCTGGTCTTACGTCTCCGGGCTCATCATGCTGGGAGGGGCGCAGTTCTCTGCAAATCGTCATGCCATCCGGCTGACTCACGAGGCTGACGTGGAAGAGTATCGCGAGGCGAATGCCGCTCATTCCTGAGTGATTTTCTTTTCCAGACCCCGTTCCAAGCCCTGCAATGAGAGGCGTACACTGAGACTCCAATGCAAGGGATATTTCGTAAAGCTGAAACTACAGTATTCGCGCTGATTGGCCGAGCGCGCCCGACAGGTCGCCTGTGGCGATGGTGCTTCTGGGCGGCGATTGTCTGGTGCATTGCGGTTGCACTTGAATATGTGCCTGCGGTCAGCAGTCTGGCACAGATACTCTCTTTTCTCAGCTCTCTTATCTTCTTTGTCTGTGGTATTCCGCTCTTAATCCGTTGGCTCTTCAGCACCGTTCTTTGGAAGGTGAGGAACCGGCTGATTGTTACGTACCTGCTGATGGCGCTGGCTCCGATTGTCCTCTTTGGGACGCTGGCCTTTATGGCTGCCTATCTGTTCTCCGGACAATTCGCCATCTTCTCAACTACCTCGCGGATGGAAGAAGAACTCAGCCATCTGGAGTCGCAGAACAGAGGATTTCTGGCGCATGTCAGTCAAGCGGTGACGGCCAATCCCTCGCTCAGGAGTGTTACCATTCCCGAATATACTGATGGTCTCGAAGACGCCTCCCGCCCAGGTCTTGGAGTGGATGCGTTTGTGGATGGCCGTTCGCTGCTTGTCCTGAATGCTCCAGTTCATGCGCCAATTACACTGCCTGCGTGGTTGGGGAATTCCTATCGCGGAGTGGCCTTCGGCGATAAGGGACTTACGCTCTGTGCAGTCAATCAGCGCAAAGTGGGAGCCCATACGGTTGCATTGGTGACTACGCTGCCGTTGAGCCAGCAAGTGGTGGAACGGCTGGCCGAGGGACTTGGACGCCTCAGCATTATTCCGGCACACGACCTGGCCGAAGCTGCAACGAAGGCTCAACAGGAACGACACGCAACCTTTTCCATCAACGTGGGCAAACCGGAGAATAAGAGCGGAGTTGAGGTTAATGGCAAAAACATTGACGATGAAACCTCACCGACTGTCGGCCTGCGTGGTGGAAGCATTCCGCCGCAGAAGCACTTTTACGATGTGCCGGTAAGTTTTCTCGGCCAGCTTAAAACAACGGATTGGTCGGATGGCAAGCAGGATGACAGCACGCTGGTGGTCTACTCCCGGCCTACGATGCTGACGGAGACGCTCTTCAAAACATCGCTCCAGACAGCCGATATTGTTCGCAAGGTTTTTATCGGCATTGCAGTTTTATTTGGCATTCTGGAGTTGATGGCCTTCCTGATGGCAGTTCGTCTGAATCAGACCATCACGCAGTCGGTGCATTCGCTTTATGAGGCTACAAAACAGATTGACTCCGGCAATTTGCGCCACCGCATCCAGGTTCGGCGCAAGGATCAGTTGGCGGCTCTGGGGCAATCCTTTAATGGCATGGCCAACTCGATGGAGCGCCTGCTGGCAGAGCAGCGCGAGATGCATCGGATGGAAAACGAACTGGCGATTGCGCAGGAGGTGCAGAACAACCTTTTTCCTCACGAAGAACTGACGCTGCCCACGCTGGAACTTCATGGCTGCTGTCGTCCAGCCCGCACCGTCAGCGGAGATTACTACGACTTCCTGCTCTTTGGCGGGCACTCGCTGGGGCTGGCGATTGGCGACATCAGCGGGAAGGGAATCTCTGCTGCGCTGCTGATGGCTTCGCTCCACAGCGCTGTACGCGCCTATCGCTTTGCCGATGGCGGGGACGATACCGACGGTGAAGACAACGGAGAGTGGTTCCGGCATCCAGCGCTGCTGCTGACGCGGCTCAATCGTCACCTCTACCAGAGCACCCAGCCGGAGAAGTATGCCACGCTTTTTCTGGCGTATTACAACTCGCCCACCAGTGAGCTGACCTACTCGAATGGCGGTCAGTTGCCGCCGCTGCTGTTGCGCGTGGATGGCAGGATTGACCGCCTGGACTGCGGCGGCCCGGTGGTGGGACTGCTGAGCGGAATGAGCTTTGAACAGAAGAGCCTCAAACTGAATTCGGGCGACATTCTGGTGGCCTACAGCGACGGCGTCACCGAACCGGAGAATGAGTTTGGCGACTTTGGCGAAGAGCGGCTTGTCGAAATTGTTCAGGCCAACCGCCATCTGCCTCTGGAGATGATCAGCGACAGGGTTATGGCCGCCATTACCGACTGGATCGGTCCCAACGAACAGCCTGACGACATCACGCTGGTGCTGGCTCGTCAGCGCTGATGAAAAAATTGATGAAAAATAAAGCACGGGCAACGGCCAAATCCACATCACCTAAAAACGGCAGCAGGCGATTGCTGCCCGGCCTCGCGGTCAAGGATGGCTTTATGCTGCATCCCTTCGACCTTGAGTTCGGAGTGCGTACCAGCGGGCTGGTTGCCGGGCGCTCGCTCAAGACCGGCCACCTGCATGATCGCCACAACACGGCGTACTACGGGGTTGCGCCTTCGGTCCTGCGCGTCCTTTGCCGGCGATGGCAGGCCAGCCAGCCCTGTGCGTCCATCGAGGAGTTCACTTTCATAGACTTTGGTGCAGGCATGGGGCGCGCGGTGCTGCTGGCGGCGGAGATGCCCTTCCGCGAGGTGGTTGGCGTGGAACTGCATCCGGTGCTGGCAAAGATTGCCGAGGAAAACATTCTTCGCTGGCAGGAGGCCGGGCGGGCCAGGGCTCCCATGCGGATTCTCTGTGGAGATGCGGTTGAGTTTGCCTTTCCCCGGACGCCTTGCGTGGCCTTCCTCTTCAACCCATTCAGCGGGGCGGTGCTGCGCCGGTTGCTGAAATCTATTGCTACCGGCTTTGCCGAGCGCAGTGGGCAACTCGATCTGCTCTACGTGAATGACGAGCATCAGAGCGTTCTTCAGCAGCACGCGAGATTCAATCGGATTTACAGCGGACAGATCCCGCGCTCCCGCAAGGATGCCATTGCAGACCACCGCATTCTGGCAAATCAGCCCGATGGCGAGTACGCATCCGCGAACTATGAGGACTGCTGCATATACCGCTGGGTGGGACGCAGGAATTGTAGCTTGCCCGTGGCAGGAGTTGATACTAGTATTCATGGCGTCAAGAAAGAATCAGAACTCTCGCAGGGGAAACTACGGGCCAGATAACACCTTCTATCCTTCTGCGTGACTGCAATTTGCAGGCAGATGGATGGAACAAAGGGGCAGGTCATGAACTTTGATATTGAGACGGTCTGGTTCATTGGGGCTCTTGTTGCCTTCGGTATCGCGTCACTTCTGCTCACTGTTCGAAAGACTTACTCGAATTATTTAAACAGGGTGTTGATGTTCTGCGGCTTCGCGAACATCTGTATCGGTATTGCGCTGAGCATTGATTTTGAACATGCACACGTTGGTGAATTCCTCTTCCACGTAGTTGCTCCTGTTCTTTTCCCCTGTTGCCTGTGCCTTATCTATCGCGCGGTTGCGGAACTCAAACGCCATCCGGCCTCGAATGGGTGGCTCTTTGGGCCGCCGCTGCTGATGTTTGCAGTGTGCGTCTGCTTCACGTTCATCCGGAGAAATATTACGGCAGAGCTGATCCTGTTCAACCTCCTGAATATGATTGTGATGCTTCGCATTGCATGGTCTCTGACGCGGGCTGAGGAAGGCGGCAGGCTGTTTGTAGATATGGTGGCTTCGTGCATCTATTTATTGCACGCGGTTTTGATTGCTGCGGTGATTCTGGCCCACCTTTTGCACGGACACTTCGAGACGGAGTTCAACTACAGCAATCCCCGCTCCATCATCAACAGCATCGCTGCGATTCTTGCCGACGGATTGATCTTCATGCTGTTTACTCTGATGGTATCGGAGAGGCTCAATCGCGTATTGACGGTTCAGGTCATGCGCGACTCCTTATCGGGGCTCTACAACCGGCGAGCCTTCGAGGAGATTGCATTCCGCGAACTTTCGGGAGCCGCACGAACCGATCTGCCAGTGTCGCTGCTGCTGATTGACATTGACCACTTCAAACGCGTCAACGACAAGTATGGACATCTGGCAGGCGATGCAGTGCTTATTGCCGCGACGGAGACCCTGCGCGGCTGTCTGCGGGATGAAGACTTCCTCTGCCGTTGGGGCGGCGACGAGTTCTGTGCTCTGCTGCCCAGAGCCAGAAATGAACAGGCGCAGAATGTAGGAACGCGCATTCTTAAGGCAATTGAGGATTCTGTCTTCTCGTTCGATGGCAAGTTAATCAATATAACGGTGAGCATTGGAATTGTGACGGAAGATGGGCACGTGATGGATGTTTCCACTCTTGTTCATTCTGCAGATGAGGCGCTCTATCTGGCCAAGTTGGCTGGTCGTAACCGGTTTGCTTCAGCTCCCGAGATACGTGCTTATCCCGTGCAGCAGAAGGAATCAAACCGGCAGTTCGTAGCAGACAAGAGCTAGCTGGAGCATTTGCAACAGGAAGATATGCGGTTGAAATGAATTGTTCATCCGAAAGATCGGATTCCACGAAATTTATTACCCTGGAGTGCCCGGCATTTTTCGTACCAGTTTGAATGTTAGAAACTGGTATGAAAGGAGCCATGGATGGCACGAGGAAAGAAGCACACCCCGGAGCAGATCGTGAGCCTGCTGCGACAGATCGAAGTAGCAGTAGCGCACGGCAAAACTACTACATAGGCATGTAAAGAAGCAGCAATCACCGAGCAGACCTACTACCGCTGGCGCAAGGAATTCGGCGGTCTGAAGGTGGATCAGGCCAAACGTCTCAAGGAGCTAGAGACGGAGAACTCGAAGCTGAAGCGGTTGGTGGCTGAGCTGAGTCTGGACAAACAAACGAAGGGCGGATAGTGGAAGCTGTAGACATCGTAAGGAAGCTCGCGATCAACCGGAATGTAACTGCCCCAGCTAAAATCCGTCAGGCGCTCGGGGTCTTCTGCCCGAATGTATTTGAAGCCGAGATCAATATTCGAGCCGTACATTGATTCGTTGCCCAGGCCCCACATAATACCGATGGATGGTCTCGGTCGCGCTCGATGAGGTCAGTAATGAAGCTCATGAATTTGGGAAGAGCGTTTGGATCATTGACGACGGTTTTTTGCGAAGTCCACCGGGTCCTCGTCGAGAGCGTAGATGCCAAGTTGATCGCAATCGTCGAGCAGCTCTTCATACGCTGATTTCGCACGGGTATGGTTCATATTGTTGTCAACCATCTCCTGAACGCTGTACCCACCGCCGTACCAACCGCCGCCGCGCGGTTTTACTTCGCGGCCATTGATGAGAACCCTGCGCCCGGCGCGCTCTATCTTTACAAAGCCGAATCTGCGCGAGAGCGTTTCCAGCACCGCGCCATCGCCGCCTATCACGCTCACTTTCAGCGTATAGAGCCTCGGATGCTCAGCATCCCATTTGAGCGGATTGTCCACTGGCACATCGGTAATTGTCTCTGGCGTCGCGGCAGTGAGTTCGACGACACTGGGGCTTAGCGCAACGGGACGGCCCTCTGTATCTTTGAGCGAAAGCTTCACATGGGCATCGGCAGCGCCGTGGAAGTCCATCCGCAGCCAGACCTTCATCGTTGCGTCGCGATACTGCGAATCTAAATCCGTGGAAATGTGAAAGCGCGAGATGTAGCTTGCTGGCTCAGCAAAGAGCCTCACGGGCTCAAGCCACCCGGCATGTTTATCCCCAAGCCCGGACCTGGTACTGTCAACGCCGATTACCAGACTCGCTTGCGTTCCTGGCTGTACAAACTCTGTTATTTCGCAAGTAAAGGGTAGAAACGCGAACCCCAGTGGTCGCGGACGAATTTGCCGTTGACCCATATCTTCGCGGCATCGGGTACACCGTCGAAGCGCAGCACGATTCGGTGTCCTGCGTAATCTGCGGGAATATTCAGAGTTGTCCGGTAGGCTGTATTTTCAGTGTTACCAGCAGTGCCGCCACCTGTTGCCAGAGATTTCCTGGCTAAGAGTTCTGCAGAGTCCAGCCAGAACTCGCCCTGTGGATTGTCTTCCAGCTACCCACCACCGTGATTGTCCGCGCCACCCCAGTTGTAAGCTCTGGTACGGGAACGATGATCGGCCTCGGCCGTACAGGGTTCTCCTTGACGACGGTGGCCGACAAAGCCCATCCCGGCAAGCCGAGAAGGACGATGACAAACACTTGTCCCAGAGAAAGCACGATTTTTCGCCACAGCTCATTCATGGAATTTAAGTGAGGAGAAGTATACTTCAGCGCGACAGCGGCTTCTTCTCTGGAAAGATATCTCCGTAGAAAAGCCTCCAATGCTGATTCAGCGATACGCGGGTGTGTCTGCTGCGGCTTCGTTCAAGTCGCTTCGCATCGGGAATCTCGTGGTGGGAGATCAGAAGGGCATTTCACTCTAAGATATTCCTTAATGTACCTTTGTTTGCCACATGCCAAACACTCCTAAGTCCTTTGGAATGAATGGCGGGGACGACGGGGCTCGAACCCGCGACCTCTGCCGTGACAGGGCAGCGCTCTAACCAACTGAGCTACGTCCCCGGAGTTTGCCTGCGCTGCCGGAGCAACGCACTCGATGTAGTGTAACAGAGATGCCGCTTCTGCGCACTCCTTCCGATGGTCTTGCCGGCTCAATAGAAGTGTTACTTTCCTATGCTTCTGAGGGCGTGTTCGACTCTATGGCTGCAATATCACGGAGCCTCTATTGACGGAGGGGTGCAGGGCGGTAGACTGGGAGCATCAGGAGAATTTTCCCTATGAAACGAATTGGCTGGCTTTGGGCGGCGATCACAGTTGCGCTGCTCGGCTACGGCTACTACCTGGCACTCTACGGCGCGCCAACCGAGGCGACCATGGGGGATATCCAGCGGATTTTTTACTACCATGTGCCCTCTGCAATGGTCGGTTTTACCTGTTTTCTGGTCAGCTTTCTGGCATCAATTGCCTTTCTGGCATGGCGGCGCAGCAGGCCGGTTATGGCGCAAAAGGCCGATGCCATCGCACTGGCAACGGCAGAGGTGGGCGTGGTCTTCTGTACTGTAGTGCTGATTACCGGGCCGCTCTGGGCCAAGCCGGTCTGGGGCATCTGGTGGACATGGGATGAACGCCTGACCAGCACACTGGTTCTGTGGCTCATCTATACAAGCTATCTGCTGCTGAGGCGCTTTGCAGACGGCTCGCAGATGCAGACTCTAGCAGCGGTTCTGGCTATCTTCGGCTTTCTGGATGTGCCCATTGTCTATATGTCCAACCGCTGGTGGAGGACGCAGCATCCCGCACCCGTGATTGGCGGCGGCAAGAACTCCGGGCTCGATGCCAGCATGTGGCCCGCACTGTTATGGAATATGGCTGCATGGATGGCCTGGGGGATTCTGATTGTCGGATATCGCTATGCGGTGGAACGTCGGCGTCAGAAGCTGGAGCAGAGCATCGCCCTCAACGAACTTGACCCCACCCTGCAGGAAGGAGCCTGAGCATGGATCGCCAACATCTGCATCTGACACTGGCTTACATCGTGACCTGGGGCCTGCAACTGGGGTATCTGGGATGGCTGATTAACAAATTCTCCGCACAGCGCAAGGCTGAGCAAGCTGCCAGGGTTCTGGGCGTGCTGAAGAAGAAATAGCTGTTCCCGGAAGGCTCTGGCCGCAATACAAGCCCATCTGTGAACCGAAATGGTTCCAGATGGGCTTTTACGCTTTACGCAAAAAGCAGCGGAATCGTGTTAACGATTCCGCTGTCCGAGGAGGGGTGCTATGTTCGCCAGAAGGTCAGCTCCAGCGAGGAAGCATTAGTCCATCGCTTCTTAAAGCTAAAACCCAGGGGTTTCGAATTAGTTTCGCTGAAAAATGAAAAAATCTGCTCGCTGTGAATGGCCTATAAAAATCACTAAAAAAGTGAATTTCAGGTCTTGCCAACAGTCACTCCTCTGGCCTATAAAGTTCGGTCGCCTGTAAGTGGGACGAACGGGGGAGCGCACAGCGGTACTGAGGTACTGACTCCTCGAAAGTTGTATTGGCCTCTCTGCAAGAGCAGATGAAGATAAGAATGTACGGAAGGAATGAGCCTTCCGGAAGAGGAGATTGATATGCACGATCTTATCGTTTCGCTACTTTTCATGGGTGTGTTGCTGGTGCCGATGATTGTGCTGGCAGAGGAGCCTCGGGAGGACTGAGGCAACAGTTTTGCCGTCCCAATTTTATGGCCGGCACAAGAAGTTCATAGACTTTCTCTCCAATGGAAAACCTCCATTTGGATTTCAGGGCCACCCCTATCCGGGTGGCCTTTTTTTACGCCTTGCTGCGTGCAAGCCTTGTAGAGATTGCGCCGTTAGCTGTAAGGTTGGGAAAACCAATGAATCCTCATCGGATTGCCTGCCTGATTCTGTTCCTGCTTTGCCTCGGATCGCCCAGCCTGTGGGCGCAAACGCAGACTCCTGCCGCAGCGCAGACTGTGGCACCTGCTTCTGTCCCGCTTACGATAGAGCAGCGCTACCTCTATCAGGAGGCGAATACCTACTTCATCGCACGCAATTTCACAGCCGCGCTGGAGACTGCCCGCAAGATACTTCCGGAACTGAAACAGGGCACCGTAGAGTATGCCTTTATCGCAAGATTTGCCTCCGATGCCTCCATCAATGCTGGAAACTATGACTTTGCTCTGGCTACGCTCAGGCCGATGGAGGCTTCTGATCCCGGCGACTGGCGTACTGCCGGAATGCTGGCCCGCGTTTATGCGGAAACCGGCAAGCGGGAACTGCGCGATCAGGAAGTTGCACGCATCTTTGATCTGCACCAGCACGCTAAGACGCAGGAACTGGCCAATCAACAACAGTTCTATCTGGAGAGAATTTCTGTTGCCGGCGGTACGGTGCGTGTCTCGATTTTTCTGGAGCCGTATGGCAAGTTCCATACCGAGATGTATGCGTGGGTCTGCGACGAGGCTGGGCACGAGCTGCTGCGTATCGCTCTGGAGAACAGCGACATTGACCAGAAGTTCTTCGCCAAAGAGCATCCGGATCAGGTAAAGCAGGGAATTCGTCGCTACTCGCTGGATGGGTATGAAGAGGTCAGGATGGCCGGTGGCATCGTGAACAATAACCACATCACCTATGGCTTTTATGATGGCAAACCCAGCTACGATCTGCTTCGCGCAAGAATGATTGAAATCGGTACGTCAAAGCTGAAGTCGGTGAGTGCCGCTACAAAGTAAATTCCGCACGCGAAAGGAATTTGTAAGCTTCCATTGGAAGAAAACATCGAATCACCGCAACTATTCCAGCTTTGCCCCATTCATACCTACAGCGATACACTAACGCTTTGAGGTGATGAAGATGCTTGTAGTTATGAAGTCGCAGGCCACGCGGGAAGAGATTCAGGCTGTCTGCGCATACATTGAATCCCTTGGCTTTCGCCCCCATCCCTTACCGGGGGCACAGCGCACGGCCATCGGCATCACCGGAAACAAAGGCGAGATGAGTAGCGGCAGTCTGGAGGAACTCTCCGGAGTGGCCGAGGTTATCCGCGTCAGCAAGCCTTACAAACTTGTCAGCCGTGAGACTAAGGAGGAGGACACCATCGTCCGCTTTCCCGGAACCGATGCCACCATCGGCGGACGCGACCTCGCCATCATCGCAGGGCCATGCTCCATTGAAACGCGCGAGCAGGCATTCATCGTTGCCGAGCATGTTGCAAGGGCCGGAGCGCAGTTCTATCGCGGAGGAGCCTACAAGCCGCGCACCTCTCCTTATGCCTTTCAGGGCCTTGGCGAAGAGGGATTGCAGATTATGGCCGAGATCCGCGAGCGCTTTGGATTGCGCATCGTGACCGAGGCGATTGATTCCGAATCGCTCGAACTGGTCGCGCAATATGCGGACATGATCCAGATTGGCGCTCGCAACATGCAGAATTTTTCTCTGCTGCGCAAGGTGGGGAAACTGCGCAAGCCGGTTCTGCTGAAGCGCGGCCTCTCCGCCACGCTGGAAGAGTTTTTGATGGCAGCCGAGTACATCATGAGCGAAGGCAATTACAACATTGTGCTCTGCGAGCGCGGCGTAAGAACCTTTGCCGATCATACCCGTAATACGCTGGACCTGAGCATCATTCCTGCAGTGCATCGCCTGACCCATCTCCCGATTCTGGTGGACCCCAGCCACGGAACCGGCAAGCGCAACAAGGTGGTTCCGATGGCACGCGGCGCGGTGGCCGTTGGCGCGGATGGAGTGATGGTAGAAGTGCATCATCAACCGGACAAGGCGCTCTCCGATGGACCGCAGTCACTGTATCCCGAGCAGTTTGAAGTTATGATGGATGAGATTGGTCAGATTGCGCCCATCCTTCATCGCAACCTGCCACGTGGAATTCAGGTGGAAGCTGCTGCAAAATAAATCGCCACACGCACGCAGGGAGAGCAGAGAGCCGTTATGACAAGAAAGAGCGCACTCGCAGTCTTGCTGCTGATGCTGTTGCCTTGTGGATGCCGCAGGCACGATTTCCCGCAGTATCCCGCAAATTATCGCGAATTTGCATACATCAGCAACGGAGCGGATAACACCGTTACGGTGCTGGATATGGTAAATCTGCGTCAGGATCGCGTGCTTGCGGTCGGATTGGCGCCTGTAGCCGTAGCCGTCACTCCCACGACGCATGAGGTTTACGTGGTGAACTCAGGGAGCGGGACTGTCTCCGTGATTGATGCGGAGAAGAATGCTGTCGCTGCGACCATCCCAGTTCATCGCAAGCCCTCTTCCATTGAAGTGGATGCGAAGGGCGAACGCGCCTATGTTGCAAACTCCGAATCCAATACGGTCAGCGTTCTTGATCTGAAGCAGCATCGCGAAATTGCGGTGATTGGCGTGGGGGAGGGGCCGGGATTGGCAAGGCTCTCTCCTGATGGACAGATGCTGGTGGTCACTAACCGCAAAGGGAACAGCGTTTCGCTGGTTGATTTGAATGCGGATGCTTCAAAGGATCAGGTTCGCAGCGTGATTCCGGGATGTCCGGATGCTACGGATGCCGTGGTGCTGCCGGACTCCGGCAAGGCATTTGTGGCCTGCTCGGGCAGCAACTTTGTGCTCTCGATCGCTCTGAAAAATCAGGATCACGCAGACCGCCTGGAGGCACGCCTGAAGGTGGGTGATGCTCCGGTGCATCTGGCGTTGAAGCCTGATGGTGGTGAGATTTTTGTGTCAAATTCGAAGTCGAGTACCGTCAGTGAGATTGCAACCGGCACCAGCGAGGTTGGCGGAGCTACGCGCGTGGGAACCCTGCCGGTGCGCGGAATTGTGAGCGCAGACAATACGCTGCTCTATGTGAGCAACTTTGACTCGGGTACGGTGAGCGTCTACAGCATTGACGATGGCAAGGTCATCAGTACGATCCGGAGCGGCGATGGGCCGGGCGCGCTGGCCTTCAACGCCAAGGGAAATCTTCTGCTGGTAGCAAATGCTCAATCCGGTGAGGTTACTCTGCTAAGGACTTCGACTCAGACACTGTTTACCCTGCTGCCCTCCGGCCATCAGCCGAATGCGATTGCGGTAAAGGCTTTTCTGGCGCAATAGGTGGGGCGCTTATTTCACGAGACAATTGAAGACGAAGGCTTACAAATTGGCGCATACTAGCGTCTAACGAGTTGCGGAGTTGCGTTTGTTTTCCGGGGATGCGCAGGTATGGGAGCAGAGCATGAATCGGCATAAGTCATTGCAGGCGTTTGCGTTGACGGCGGGAGCATGGCTGTTGCTGCTGATGGCTGCCTCTGCCCGGCAGACGACTGACCCGGCCACAACAAAGCCAGCCGATGCGCAGAACCCGGCGGCACAGACGACAACCCCTGCGAGCACCGGCGCACAGAGTTCCGATAAGAAAAGCGCCGACGCTGCACCCGGAACCATGACCGGCGCAGAGGTTGAGGCCGAGAGCAAGAAGGCCGCAGCCGACGCCAAAGCCAAAGAAGACGCTAAAGCCAAGGACGATAATTTAGCCGTCAAGAATGAGGCTCCGGTTGACCCCGGCAGCAACATGATTAAGGTCAAACAGGGCAGTATTGACGATGTGAATGCCGTTGGCAATCGCGATATCGGCGGTCGCGGCATGGGGAACTGGTACTCGGCGGATTGGGAGATTAAGACCGGCAAGGGCTATTCGATGCAAATTGATAAGGCCACCAAGTTCATCACCGACCCGGTCATTACGGAGTATGTAAATCGCGTGGCGCAGAATCTGGTCAAGAATTCCGACGCCAAGGTTCCTTTTACGGTGAAGGTGATTGATTCCGATGAGATTAATGCCATGGCCTTGCCGGGCGGCTACTTCTATGTAAACTCCGGGCTGATTCTGGCTGCCGATGAAGAAGCGGAGTTGGCCGGAGTGATGGCGCATGAGATTGCCCATGTGGCCGCTCATCATGCCGCGCGCGAGATGACCCGCATGAACTATACCAATATTGGAATGATTCCCGTTATGATCTTCCTGCCGTATTCCTGGACAGGATATGGGATTTATGAAGGGTTGCAACTAGCGATTCCTGTCACCTTCCTCCACTTCTCGCGTGAGTTTGAGGCGCAGGCAGATTACCTTGGCGTGCAATATATGTACCGCGCCGGATACGACCCCCAGGCCTTTGTGTCGTTCTTCGAGAAGATTCAGGCCCTGGAAAAACGCAAGCCGGGAAGCCTAAGCAAAGCCTTTAGCGATCACCCGCAAACGCCTGACAGAATTGAAGATACGCAAACGGAGATTGCCCAGATTCTGCCCGCCAAGGACGAGTATCTGGTAACGACCTCGGAGTTTGATGACGTCAAGGCCCGGTTAGCCAGATTGACCAGCAAGCGACGTCTGAACGACACCAAGGGCGACAAGAAGCCCTCCCTGCGCAAGGCCGGCACTGATTCTACAGACAGTTCAACGCAGAATACGTCGGACAACGCAGACGACAAGCCAACACTTCATCGCCGCGACAACTGAGGCCGTGAGTTTGCGGGTTCGTATTCCCGCAAATAGTGGTTTTCCAATCTGCATGGAAACTGTATCTTAAGGGAGGAAAGGGCCAGCTCTGTACGAGCGGTGGAGGGTATTTGCGTATGAAGCGGGTCTTGATCGTGTTGGTTGTTTGTCTGGCCATTCTCTTCCTGACAAAACTAATAAAAGATGTTCCTCAGGAGCCGAAGGCCGGTTATTCCTTTGTGTTGATGGGGCAGAAAGTGATTAGTTGCAGCACCCAGGAGATTGTTCTGGCGAATACAAACAATGAATCAAATCATCTGGATAAGGATGATAGCTGGCCTGATTGCAGCGTATTCAGCGGGGACGAGTTATATGATTTTTATCTGAACAGAGGCGAGCATACACACTTTGATCATTATGAAAAGACCGTCTGGTGGCGGAAAGTCATTAAGTAGGTCTGCTAGCAGCCCTTTTTGCACTTCGACAGAATAGCCTGTTGCAGCCGCTGGCGCAGGGAGTCAGGCAGCTCGTAGAGTTCGTGGCTGCGGTAGATTTCGATGGTCTTGCGCGTGGTGTCAAAGGTGACGTGGCAGTGGTCGCAGCGCTTCATATGCTCTTCCAGATGCGCGCGCAGTTCGCCCGATAGTTCGCCGTCAATCAGTTCGTCGAGTTGTTCAAGGAATTCTTTACAGGTCACTGCTCACCACCCCGGGACTTTTTATGGAAGTAGCGGCTTAGCCGCTCGCGCAATTGCAGGCGAGCGCGCAACAGACGCGACTTGACCGCAGGAATGCTCAGACCCAGCGTCTCGGCTGTTTCCTCGGTCGAGAGACCCTCCACATCGCGCAGCACAAAGACCACGCGGAAGCCCTGTGGAAGTCCCTGAATCGTCTTGCGAAGGATATCGGCCAGTTCGGATTGTCCGTAGAGCGCCTCCGGATTGGGGCTCCAGTCGGCCAGATCGCGGGGCATGGAGCCCTCTTCCGTCTCCACATCTTCGTCAATCGAAACCATCTTGCCAGTACGGCGCTTGCGCAGGCGCATCAGCGACTCGTTGACCGCAATGCGCACCAGCCAAGTATAAAACTTTGAGTTCCCCTGAAACTGATCGAGCTTCTGGTATGCCTTCAGAAATGCGTCCTGAACCACATCTTCGGCATCTTCGCGATTTTGCGTGATGTGCTGCGCTATGCGGAAGACCTGCCGGTCATACTGACGCACCAGCTTTTCGAAGGCGCTCACATCGCCCTCGCGGGCCAGTGCTACGAGCGCAACATCGGGGTGAATCTCATCCGGCATTTGTGCCTGAGTGGTGGACATGTTTGACGTTTTCAGAAAATCATTTTTGCTACGGGGAACCGGGAACTTTCGTTGTTCTGATAGTAAATGGTCGGGCAGTGCCGGAGCAAAGGCTGCGCTGGCCGTATTGTTGATGGGCTCAATCATTCCAAGTATTGGATGCAGGCGTTCCCCAATGGATTCGGCATACTCTGCGGCAGGGGACACAACCGGATGATCGCAGGAGATCGTAGTGCGTTAACCGGATGGGTTCCGCATATGTCTCCAACAGGGGATAGAGCCGGAAGTTAGCATAAAGTAAACATTAGGCAGGTGAGGAGAACTATGCGGGCAGGCAGATTTTTCGCTCTTTTTCTTGGGATGATGATAGTGGTAGGCGCCGCAAAGGCTCTTGTAGCAACGCAGAATGAACTGCCGCTGCCTAAGTCCTATAGAAAGGCTGCGCCAGCCAAGTCGGCGCCCACGAAACCTTCAACAATAAAGAAGGCTACGAAGCCTGCTGCCAGCAAGACTACTCACAGCACTGCCACGAAACCTGCGACCAGAACGCCCCCTCAAGCCAGGGCAAGAACCACGACAAGATCGCAGCGCACAACAGCAAAGCATCGCAAGGTAGCGCACAAGCCGCTCAACACAAAACAGAAGGCGCAGAGTGATCGCCTGCGCAAAGCATTCGTTTCTTCCGCGCAGTTGCGTCCGATGGCGCAACAACTGGCGCAGTATCGCACTCCCGCGGCGTATGCCGGCGTTCGCTCTTATGCGATGGCGCACACGGGCGATGCCGCTGTAGCTGCGTGGCTTGCGCTCGGCCACGCGCATCTTGCCGATAAGCAATATCCGGAGGCGGCACTGGCGCTTGCAAAATTGCGTGCGCAGGCAGGCATGCTTGCAGACTACATTGATTTTTTGGGAGCGCAGGCAGAGTTGGGTTCGAACAATCCGCAGCAGTGCCTGTTTCTGTTGCGCGGTTTTCAGGCGAAGTATCCGGAGAGCATCTTCAACGCGCAGGTTCCAGCGCTCGCGGCCAATGCTTCGCTCAAACTGGAAGATACGCAGGGCGCTCTGCGCACTTTAAATGCGGCTTCTGGAACATCGGCAGCAACACGGCTGGATTATCTGACGGCGCTGGCAAAGGCGCAGCAACTCTCCGGGTTGCGCGAGGCGGCAATTCGCAGCTATCGGCACATCTACACGAATTTTCCCCTGAGCAGCGAGTCGCAGGATGCGCGGTCACAACTTGCGAAACTGGATGCGCTCGGCACCTTGACCGTGGCTGACCAGCGAGCGCACGCAGATGCACTCTACAAGGCTGGACGCTATGCAGAGGCATCGGACGAGTACGGCCGGTTGGCTGAAACCGCCGGGGAAGCAAATTCCTATCGCGCGCTTTCTGCGCTCAATAGCCTCAAAGCAAAACGGCTGACGCTGCAGGAGGCCGAATCGCTTCCCGATACAAATGACAACAACGGCGCATTGCGGCTCTATCTATTGATGGAACTGGCGCGCAATCGCGATGACCTCGGCGAGCAGCAGCAGTTGGTCGAGCAGTTGAAGGCTCGCTTTCCGCAGAGCCAGTGGCTCTCGGAGGCGCTTTATTCCAGCGGCAACATGTATATGCTGCGAAAGGATTATGCGCATGCCGTGGAGTACTACTCGCAGCTTGCGTCGAGCTTTCCGCAGAGCACGAATGCAGAGGCTGCACACTGGCGCGCAGGTTGGTGGAGCTATCGTCAGGGACAGTACGAACTGGCCGCAAAGTATTTTGACCAGCATCTGCAACTCTTTCCCGGTGGGAAAGAGACAGCCGCTGCGCTCTACTGGCGCGGGCGAATCTGCGCGGATGTTGAGCATCAACCGGCGCGGGCTGCAGCATATTACAACGCAGTCGTGCGCGGCTATCAGCATTTCTTCTACGCGCAACAGGCACGGCAGCGTCTGGCGGAACTTGGCAATGTTACGCCGACACCGGAGCTGGAATGGGTTCATGCGCCGGATGCTCCGGTCCTGAGCGATGATGTGCCGGAGGACGACCCGCATGTGGTCAAGGCGCACCTGCTGGCCAATGCCGGGCTCAACGAATATATTCCGCAGGAGATTTCGGCCAGCGAGGGCAGTTCCGAGTGGGGAGCCTTTGCCGAGGCGGAGATTTATAACTCCTATGGCGAGGCCTATCGCGCCATGCGCGTGATGAAGCGCGCCATCCCCAATTACGCATCGCTGCCGATGACTGCACTGCCGATGGCTTACTGGCACACACTCTTTCCGCAACCGTATTGGACGACGTTGACGGCTGAGGCAGGGAAGTACAATCTGGATCCGGTGATGGTGGCTTCGCTCATTCGGCAGGAATCGGAGTTTAATCCAACGGTCATCTCGCACGCCAATGCTTACGGGTTAATGCAGATGCTGCCCTCTGTGGGCCATCAGATGGCCAAGGCCGAAGGGATGGGCTCGATTGATACGGCACAACTGCTGAATCCGGATACGAATCTGCGACTTGGGATCAGATACCTCAAGCAGACTCTCGACAAATTCGGCGGAGTGCAGGAGTATGCCTTTGCCGCCTACAATGCCGGCGACGACCGCGTGGCGGATTGGAAGTCAACAGGGAACTATCACGGCATGGATGAGTTTGTGGAGTCCATTCCATTTACCGAGACGCGTGAATACGTGCAGGCTATCCTGCGCAATGAGCAGTTCTACCGCGAGATTCAGGCAAACGATCCGGCAAAGTAGCTGCCCGGCAGAATCAAGCAAGATACTGGTCCTATGAAAGATTTACTTGACGCAGGAGGCCGGAGAACGCAGACTGAATCCAAACATTTCCGATAGAAATGTTTTTGGGCGGCAACCTAAAGTCAGGCTGGCGAGATGAACCAACAGCGCTTCAGCACGCAAGAGGTAACCCGACTGACCGGTGCAACCGCTCGTCAATTGCAGTGGTGGGATGAGATCAGCCTTGTTGTCCCCGCCCGCGAAGCCAACCGCAGAGCCTACTTCCCTGAACAAATACTGGATGTGCAGTTGATGTTGGAGCTTCGTCGCTCGCATCTGCCGCTGGAGACGGCGCAGCGCGTCCTGCGCTCCTTTCATGGCAAGGCTATGCCGCATCTGGCAGAGGTTGCCCGGTCACGGCAGAAGCACTTCCTGCTGGTGAACGAGAGCGGCCAGTGGATCGTCCATAGTGCAGAGGCTCTGATGGAACAGGTCGCGCGCGTTGCGCAGCCGATTTATGTGATTTCACTCAGAGAAGTGCTGGGTCGCCTGGGAGGGCTTTTTGTGCAGAGCCCGCAAAAGCGCCCATCGCAGAGAGTTTTGTCGTTTGCAAAGGAAAAGGAGGTTCGCCGCGCAGGATAACAAACAAAATCAGCAGACAGCAGGCCCGCAGCAACAATGTGGGGAGCATGAATGCATCACTCACACCAAAGGAGCGAGTATGACACCCGAACTCGAAATGCTGGAAGAGTGGATTCCGGAACAGATGGAGCCCGGAACATTGTTTGTGCTGGAGAATGCCGGCAGTATGGGCGAGGCTGCGAATCCCTATGTGGCTGTGCTGAGTTGTCCAAACTGCGGCACCATGGGACTCATCACCAAATTTCAGTATCTTGGCCAGGAGTCTATGATCTGCGGTGGGGATACCTGCTCGGTTGAGTATTACTTGCGCGATGAGAAGATTGTTTATCGCAAGCCGCACTAGAAAGCCGGGCAAACAGAGGCGCGGGATACAGTGGATGTGTCCCGTGCATTCGTTTGCTCATTTAAGATGGTAGATGCGTGCCCGGATGGCGAAATCGGCAGACGCAGCGGACTTAAAATCCGCAGGCCGCAAGGCCGTGGGGGTTCAAGTCCCCCTCTGGGCACCAGGATTACCGATAAATTATGGGATAACGAACCCTCAGCATATTGGATGCTTTGCCCAATAAACAAAAAATGGCTTGTAGCGTGTACTGCGTATCGTTTGTATCTGTGGTTTACGATGGATGCATCGGTAGAGGGAGATTCTTATGGCCTCGTATATAGGCTGCACCCGGAGACTGGTCGAAGTGCTGCTTGCGGGAATTTTTCTGGCGCCCTATGCTGTTGCCCAATCCAGCATGAACATCACTTATTTCACAATCGCTGAAACGGACAAGGACGCCAACCGCTCATCCAATGGAGTCAGCACCAACTATGTGCTGCCTGCACTCGGTCAAAATGGCCTTCCCGTCTTTAACACCAGCGCAACTGCAAGCACAGGGAACATTTATGTGCCGTATGACCTGCTTGCCGATAAGGAGATTACCTGGTGGAGCCCCACGCTCAACAACGGAGGCTCCGGCGGTAACTCAGACGTTGTCCAGACCGGCACAGGGGTCGTGACGCTCCCCTTCAATAACAATGCTTTTTACCCGCCCAACGGGACAGGCGCAAATGACACGATCGGATTTCAGGCGGCAATTCTGTCCGGAAGTTTGTACGCGCCTGTGGCAGAGACTATCAGCTTTTCGATCTCCTCGGACGATATGGCCTTCCTTTATCTCGACGGCCAGATTGCGTGTGATGACGGCGGAGTGCATAGCGCGACGGCTGTCCCCTGCACCACCTCGGTTATCTCAGCCGGTTCCCATGTGATCGAGTTGTTTTTTGTAGACCTCAATCGGACCGGTGCAGTATTGGATTTCAGCATCACAACGCCAAATACAAGCATCAATCCCACCGGGGTCACCACAACCACTCTTGCCATAACCTCAGGCGGAGCGCCGGTGACAACGGTTGCCGCTGGCAGCGTGGTCACGCTTACTGCAAGCGTCCTCTCGAACCATGTACCGGTGACACCAGGGCAAATCAACTTCTGCGATGCAAATGCCGTTCTTTGTGATGACATTCATCATCTGGGAACAGCCCAGTTGACCAGCGCCGGAACCGCGACCATCAAGTTCATTCCCGGCATTGGCAGTTACAGCTACAAGGCTGTTTTCGCTGGCGACAGAACCTATATCAAAAGCTCATCGAGCGCTTCGGCCCTTGCGGTGACGGGACTTTATCCGACTACAACGACGATTGTGCAAAGCGGCATCAAGGGAAACTACACTCTCACCGCAACGGTGACAGGCTTTGTGGATTCTGATGCATTGGCCTCACCGACCGGAACCGTCTCCTTTTTCGACACAAACTATGGCAACGCTCTGCTGGCAACGGACTCAGTCGGTACGGGCGTTCTGGGACTGAACTGGTTCAACTCGCAAACTCCGACCACCGGAATCGAACCTGCTTCAATTGCAGTCGGCGACTTTAACGGAGATGGAATCCCAGATCTGGCAGTACTGAACAATAACGACGGTGACATTGTCAACCCTGCAGCAGGCTCCGTCACCATACTGTTAGGCAATGGTGATGGAACCTTTTCTCAGACTTCGACAAGTCCACCGACGGGCATCAATCCTAAATCTATTGTTGCTGCGGATTTCAACGGAGACGGCAAGACCGATCTTGCGGTCGTAAACAACAACGATAAAACAATCACTATTCTTCTTGGCAACGGAGACGGAACTTTCACGCCAACATCAACAAGCCCGTCTAATCTCGGTGGTGCTACTACGCAAGCAGTTGGAGATTTCAATGAGGATGGCATTCCCGACCTTGCCGTTGCGGATGTTCTAGGGCGTGTCACTGTCCTTCTGGGTAACGGGGACGGTACATTTACTCCGACCGGTGTCTATACCCCTGCAGGACAACAAACTTGGGGCATCGTGGTAGATGACTTTAATAGGGATGGCCACGCGGATCTGGCTACGCTAAACTCTTCTGGTGGCGCAGCGGGCACAGTCACAATTCTTCTTGGAAAAGGGGATGGAACCTTTACCGCAACCAGCGTAAGTCCGGCAACCGGAAAATGGTCTACTGCCATAGTTTCGGGCGACTTCAATCAAGATGGAAAACCAGATTTAGCACTAGTTAATGGAGGAGATAACACAGCAACTGTTCTGCTAGGTAACGGAGATGGCACGTTTACGCCTACACCAGTTTCCTATGCCACCGAAGCGCAGCCCCAATCCATATCAATTGGAGATTTCAACGGAGACGGTAAGGCAGATCTGGTTGTAGGAAACTGGTGTTGTCACGAGACAGTTCTTCTTGGCAATGGAGACGGCACTTTTACGCCTTCTACCGCATCACCAATGGCGGGCATTATGTCCTATGCAATGAGCGCAGCAGACTTCAATGGGGATGGCGTAACCGATATTGCCACTACAAATCTCAATCCTAGTTCGTCGTCAACAGCACCCGGAACGGTTTCCATCCTGCTAACGCAATTAACCCAGACAGTAACAGCAACCGTGAATGCTGTTTCGCCGATTGGTGCTGGCTCGCATCTGGTGGATGCCAGTTATCCCGGAGACCCACTCTACAAGCCAAGCATCTCCGGCACAACTCCATTGGCCGGAATGATTCAGCCAACAATTGTCTGGCCCGCGCCCGCAGCAATCCCTTACGGTACAGCACTCAGTAGCACGCAACTGGATGCCGTTGCCTCTACAACTGGTTCCTACACTTACACACCACCAATCGGAACAGTGCTCAATGTTGGTACGGAGACACTATCCGTTCTATTTACTCCCACAGACACGACTGATTACATTAACGCGAGCGCCACAACTTCCATTACCGTGAATAAGGCTCCGGTGAACATTGCTTTCACTTCCAGCATCACTTCTGCTCCAGCGGGCACGCCGTTTATTCTTACAGCCACAGTAATAAGCACAACCTCTGGAACCCCAAGCGGAACGGTTACCTTCTTCAACGGTTCGAATGCAGTCGGCACGGCTTCGCTCGTCAATGGGGTCGCGACTTTTTCTCTAGCGCTGTTCAATTTTGGAAGTAACACACTGACGGCCAGCTACTCCGGTGATGCCGATTTCCTGGCAGGAACATCCAGTCCGGTTATAGTCACCGAAGTGTCTGCCAACACTGCGACATTGCTTACCGCCACGCCCAACCCATCCGCGTTCGGATTTACCGTGACCTTTACCGCGACGGTATCGAGTCTGGCGGGAACGCCAACAGGCGCTATCTCCTTTTATGATGGCTCCGTCCTGCTGGAAACAGCTCCTCTTGCTCCCTCAGGCGTGGCTTCCTATTCGACCAGCGCTCTGGCTGTGGGTTCGCATAACATCACGGCAGTTTACGTGGGCACTACGCACTTCGCTGCGAGTACTTCGAACCTTGTCGTCGAATTAATCGGGGACTTTAGCATCTCTGCCTCGCCCGGCTCAGGAACCGTCTACAGCGTTCAATCTGCCGGTTATACAATTGCGATTACGCCGAGTTATGGATTCAATCTGCCGGTTGCATTGAGTTGTTCCGGATTGCCCGCAAACACCACCTGCACCTTTTCGCCAGCAAGCGTGAGCGGGGGCAGCGGAAGTTCTACGCTTACAATACAGACGACCGCACCCTCGCCTGTCACATCCTCCAATACGCGATTTACGAATATCCGTTATGCTGCGTTGGGCTGCCTGTTGCTTCTTTTGCTTTCCAAGCGGCTTCACTTCCTATCGAGAGCCCGCTTCCTGACGTTGTTTTTCCTGCTTCTAATGGGAGCATCCCTCTCCGGATGTACATCGCAGGGAACATTGGGAAATGGAACTCCGGTTGGAAATTACCAGATCGCCGTCAATGGCATTGCGAGCAGCGGTTCCCAGACTCTTGCCCATGCAACAACGGTGACGCTGAAGGTTGAATCGCTGTATTAAGTCGGTTCTCCATCGGATGGCTTCCGCTACGAAATAAGTTCGTAGCGGAAGCCATCTTTGTCCAGCGCGAGGCTGATGGCCTTGATGTGTCTTGTGCCGCGCGTCTCCAGCGTGACATCAATGCAGGTTTCGCCGAGCGATACGCCGTAATAGGTGCGGTTGTGGACGGTTTCGACGATGTTGGCGCGCTCGGCGGCAAGAATCTGCGTCAGTTGCAGCAGCGCTCCGGGGCGATCCTGCAAATAAACACGGATGCGAACCATGCGGCCATCCTTTGCCAGACCGCGCTCGATAATCTTTGCCAGCAGCGTGACATCAATGTTGCCGCCGCAGACCAAAGCCACCGTCGGTCCCTGCGGAAGAGTGGTTTTGTGCTGAAGAATTGCAGCCAGCGCGGCGGCTCCGGCACCTTCGGCGAGAGTCTTTTCCTGCTCCAGCAGAACGAGGATGGCGCTGGCAACCTCTTCATCATCAACGGTCACAATCTCATCCACATATTTGTTGACGAGCGGCAGCGTCAAATCCCCGACACGACGGACTGCAATGCCATCTGCGATGGTGGCGGCGGCGGGGAGAGTGACCGGCTCGCCCGCCTCCTGAGCGCGAATCATCGAGGGCAGGCGCTCAGTTTCGACGCCGAGAACGCTGATATTCGGGTTGGTTTCCTTAAGCGCGCAGGCGATGCCGCTGATGAGTCCGCCGCCGCCGATAGGGACAACTACAGTGGCGAGGTCGGGAACCTGTTCGAGCAGTTCGAGTGCAATGGTTCCTTGCCCGGCGATGACCTCGTAATCGTCAAAGGGATGGAGGAATGTCATGCCGCGCTCGGCGCAGATGCGCAGAGCCTCGTCACAGGCTTCGTCGTAACTGGCCCCGTGGAGCAGAACCTCTGCGCCAAAGTTGCGTGTGGCCGCTACTTTGACTAGCGGCGTGGCCAGCGGCATCACGATCATGGCGCGAATGCCGAGTTGCGAGGCGTGCAGTGCAACACCCTGCGCATGATTTCCGGCAGAAGCGGCGATGACTCCGGCGGCGCGCTCGGAGGTTGTGAGGGTGAGCAGTTTGTTCAGAGCACCCCGCTCCTTGAAGGAGCCGGTGCGTTGCAGATTTTCCAGCTTCAGATGGAGCGGCACACCGCCAAGCTCCGATAAAGAGTGCGAAATCTGGCAGGGCGAATAGTAAATTGCATCGCCAAGGCGCTCTCTTGCAGTTTGGATGGAGGCGAGCGTCAGGGAATTGAGCTTTGTCATTGGAGTTTTCATCCCGTCTGGTGACTCTTTAAAGGATACCGCTTGTCAGTCAAAACAGCTTCGCCAACTCTGCGAAGCTCTCGATGCGGAGCAGATGTTGGCCTGTTGGCGCGGGTATGACCTCGTCGTGCTCCAGAACCCAGGTGTGGGGATGAAAGATGTGGATGGCATGAAGGCCCGCTGAGAGCGCCGGATTGATGTCTGACCGAGGGCTGTTGCCAATCATCCAGCTTGAGTGCGGGGACAGCTCGCGGCGATGGCAGACCTCTGCGTAGGCGGCTGAGTTCTTTTCGCGAACAATTTCTACCGCAGCAAAATGATGCGCCAAACCTGAGCGGGAGAGCTTGCCGGCCTGTTCGGCGTGGTTGCCTTTGGTCATCAAGATAAGGCAGTGGCGTCTGGCTAATTCTGGCAGGGTTTCGGCAACACCGGGAAGCAACTCAATCTCCGCTTCGGTAATGGATCGGGCAAAGCTGAGAATGCGCTCGCGTTGCTCGATGGTCAGGGGTGACTCGCTAAGTCGTTCAAAACATGTAAGCAGAGATTTGCTGAAACTGGGAATTCCGTAGCCATGCGCAAGGATGGTCTTGCGCTCAACCCGGTTCAACTGTTCGCGAACCTCCGCCGGGGAATAATGACGGTGGTTGAGATAGCTGATAAAGGCCGCTATGGCCCGCTCAAAGTAGATGTTGTTCTCCCATAAAGTGTCGTCCGCATCCAGAAGAAGGGTTTGCGCGGCAGGGAAGCGAGGAGTGGTCATAGGTTGATTGTAGGGAAATCGGCAGAATGTTTGGGCTCCCCAATAGGACAACTACTGGATGGTTGCTAAAAATATCAGGTTTTGCGGGCAACCTATTTTCGCGTAAGGATGTTTTCTCAGTATTGTGATGTTCATCACATACTACCCTCTTTCCATAGTCCTAGTTTCCCCGTGTCAGTCTCCCAAAGGGGACTGCGATGGAGTGAGCACCCATGATTGAGGAATCTGTATTTGAATCCTGTCGTAGGCGTGGGATTTCCAGAAGGCGTTTCCTGGAGTTTTGTACCGCAGTGACGGCCACTCTTGCTCTTCCTGCCAGCTATGCTCAGACGGTAGCTGCTGCGCTCAGTCAGAAGAAGCGGCCCACTCTGGTCTGGCTTGAGTTTCAGGATTGCGCAGGGAACACCGAGTCCCTGCTGCGCTCTACTCACCCGGCGGTCGAAGACATTGTGCTGGAAGCTCTTTCCCTTGAATACCATGAGACGATCATGGCCGGGTACGGCAAGCACGCCGAGGCTGCCCTGCAACGCGTCGTCAACGAGGAAAAGGGCAAGTACCTTGTCATTGTAGAAGGCTCAATCCCGATGGCCGAGGATGGCATCTACTGCACGATTGGCGGTCGCACCGCCATCGAGATTGCCAAAGAGGTCTGCGGAAGCGCTGCGGCCTGTATCTCGGTTGGTGCCTGTGCATGGGATGGCGGGCTGGTTCGCTCGCATCCGAATCCGACCGGGGCACTTGGACTTCAGGACGCAATTCCTGGACTCAAGGTGGTGAATATGCCGGGCTGTCCGCATAACTCGGCCAATACGGTTGCGGCTCTGGTGCATTACCTTACCTTTGGCGAGATGCCAGCACTGGATGGCTATAACCGCCCGCTCTTTGCCTATGGGCACATTATCCATGACCAGTGCGAGCGTCGCGCGCACTACGACTCCGGTCGCTACGTTCAGGCCTGGGGCGACGAGGGCCATCGCAAGGGCTGGTGCCTGTACAAGATGGGCTGCAAAGGGCCTGAGGCAACCTACAACTGCCCGACGGTTCGCTGGAACAGCGGCACAAGCTGGCCGGTGAAGGCAGGGCATGGCTGCATCGCCTGCGCATCACCACGCTTCTGGGATACGAAGTCGCCCTTCTATGATCGCCTGCCGCATCCTCCGGGCTTCGGAGTGGATGTGACTGCCGGTGAGATTGGCTGGACGGTGGTCGGAGCCGTAACGGCTGCCACCATTGCCCATGGCGTCGGCCAGATGGTCCGCAGAAAGGTTGAACCTGCCCACGTTGAAGAAGCCCCCAGTGTCACAACATCTATCGGCACTGCAAGCAGCGAGGAGAAAAAGTAAATGTCACGTCTGGTGATTGATCCGGTAACACGCATTGAAGGGCATCTCCGCATAGAAGCGGAGATCAGCGGCGGTCATGTCACGGATGCCTGGAGTTCGGGAACCATGTTCCGGGGGATTGAGTTAATCCTGCGTGGACGCGATCCCCGCGAGGCCTGGATATGGGCACAACGCATCTGCGGCGTCTGCACCACGGTTCATGCCATGACCTCGGTGCGCGCGGTCGAAAATGCTCTGGGAATTGAGATCCCGGAGAATGCCCGCCTGATTCGCAACATCATCTCCGGCACTCAAAATGTGCAGGACCACATTGTCCACTTCTATCATTTGCACGCGCTGGACTGGGTGGATGTAACGCTTGCCCTGAAGGCGGACCCGGCAAAGACCTCGGCGCTGGCACAGTCTATTTCTGACTGGCCGAAGTCGAGCACTGTCTACTTCAAGGCGATTCAGGATCGCGTGAAGGCTCTGGTTGCGAGTAAGCAGTTGAGCCTGTTCAGCAGTGGAGACTGGGGGCACCCGGCCTACAAACTGCCGCCGGAAGCCAACCTGATGGCCGTGGCTCACTACATCGAGGCGCTGGAGCTACAGCGCGAGTTCATCCGCATTCACGCTGTGCTGGGCGGCAAGAACCCGCATTTGCAGACCTATCTGGTTGGCGGAATGGCAACGGCAATGGATGCCAATGAACCGGAGGCAACCATCAATCCGGAGCGCATCACTCTCATCAATCAACTGATTACACTTGCTACCACCTTTGTGAAGCAGGTCTACATCCCCGATGTTCTGGCAGTTGCCAGCTTCTACAAGGAATGGGCCGGCTACGGTGAGGGCCTGGGAAACTTTATGGCCTACGGGGACTATCCCTCAGGCAGCGTAAAGGATCCGGCAGGCTTTGCCTTCCCGCGCGGCATCCTTCTGGGTCGCAACCTTGAGACGGTTCATCCGCTCGACCCGAAGAATATTACCGAGTATGTGACCCACTCCTGGTATGAGTACAGCAGCGGAGATCAGACCGGCAAGCATCCTTCCGAGGGCGAGACCAGACCGAAGTACTCCGGGCCGAAGCCTCCGTATGAGCAATTGAATACGGATGAAAAGTACTCATGGCTGAAGGCTCCGCGCTACGACGACAAGCCGATGGAGGTTGGTCCGCTGGCAAGAACGCTGATTGCTTATGCCTCCGGCGACAAACAGGTTCAGGAGCTGGTGAATGCGACTCTGGCGAAGCTGGGAGTACCGGCAACGGCTCTCTTCTCGACGCTGGGACGCATTGCCGCCCGCGCGCTGGAGACGGATATCATGGTTGGCCGTCTGGCAGGGTGGGTGGCGCAACTGGATGACAACATGTCTCACGGCAATGTGCGCATCCATGATGGTGCGATGTGGGACCCGGAGAGCTGGCCGAAGAACTGCGCAGGTTTTGGCTTCCACGAAGCTCCGCGCGGCTCGCTCGGACACTGGATCGAGATCGAAAACAAGAAGATCGTGAACTATCAGGCGGTGGTTCCATCTACATGGAATGCCGGTCCACGGGATGCAAAGGGACAGCGCGGAGCCTACGAGGCAGCGCTTATCGGTACGCCGATAGCCAATCCGGAGCGCCCGCTGGAGATTCTGCGCACGATCCATTCCTTCGATCCCTGCCTGGCCTGTGCCGTTCATGTGGTGGATGCCAAAGGGAAGACACTCGTCTATGACAACCGGTCTCTGGTCTGTGAAACGGTCTGAGAGGAGTTTGATTTATGGATTCAGTTCAGATTTCGAAGGTCGGGCCTGAGACCCAGATTACTCTGGGGGACAGACGGCCGATTGCTCTCTATGTATGGGAGTGGCCGGTTCGTCTGGCCCACTGGCTGCTGGTTCTTTCGCTGGTGGTACTGACGCTTACCGGCTTCTACATGCATGGGCCTATGCTCGAAGCTCACAGCTCCCGCGCATGGGTGATGGGTACGGTTCGTTTCATCCACGAGTGCGGCGGTTTCTTCCTGATTGCAGTGCTGATTCTGCGGCTTTACTGGTTTGTATATGCCGGGAACCAGTGGGCGACCTGGCGCTCCTTCTTCCCGCTGCGCAAGCGACAGTGGGTGGGGGCCGTAACCATGCTCAGCTATTACACCTTCCGCCGCAGGGAACCGGACCTGGTGATCGGCCATAACTTTCTGGCGGCAATGACCTATCTGGTGATCTTCTCCCTGCTGAGTATTGAGTGCCTGACCGGCCTGATCCTCTTCAACGGTGTCTCTCACGAGCATGTGCTGGGATTCTTTGTCGGATGGATTCCGCAAATCATTGATATCCAGTACATCCGCATGATGCACTTCTTAATCATGTTCCTTTTTATGGCGTTTCTGGTTCATCATGTGTACAGCGCGGTGCTGGTATCACTGGAGGAGAAGAACGGCCTGATGGAGAGCATCTTCAGCGGATGGAAGTTTGTACCGCGCAAACTGCTGGATGAAGAAAATGATCTGCTGCGGTCTATTTTGGCCCACAGTGCATCCAAAAAAGAAAGCAGGCGCATACACAAATGACAACCCCATGCCGAATCGCGTTGCTCGGACTTGGTAATCTGATGCGTACCGACGATGCCTTTGGAATGCTGGCCATCGAAAGGCTGGCGAAGGACAAACGGCTCCCGGAGGCGGTTCACGTGATTGAGGGTGGAATTCTGGGCCTTGATCTGCTTAACAGCCTGCGGGACATTACCCATGTGCTGGCAATTGATGCCGTGGAGACCGGAGATCCGCCGGGAACCGTGGTTCGCTTTGCCAATATCGAGTTGGACAACCTGCCCATCTCAAAGAGCGTTCATCTGCTGGGGTTCTCAGATTTGCTTGGTGTTCTGAAGCTTCTGGATGCGGCACCAACCGAGACGGTGCTGCTGGGAGTTCAACCCGAATCCACCGAATGGGGAACGGAGTTGACGCCCAAAGTGGCAGCGGCCATGGACGAGATCGTCGAGCTGGCATTCGAGCAGATTGACCAGTGGATGAATGCTGCTACGATTCCCAGAGAGACGATTACTCTCTCCTGTATCGTCTGTTAACGGAGGTCCGGCGTGTGCCTTGCAATCCCTGGGAAGGTACTCTCTATTGCAGCGGAAAATGCGATTCGCATTGGGCGCGTCCAGTTCGGCGGCGTGACGCAACCGGTGTCGCTTGATTTTGTTCCTGAGGTTGTGGTGGGCGACTACGTGATGGTGCATGTGGGTTTTGCTATCAGCCGCATTAATGCCGAGGAGGCGGAAGAGACCTATCGCACACTCGAAGCGATGGGGATGCTTGAGGGCGAGTTGCCCGTGCGCGAAGATGCTGGAAATTCCTAGGGCGTCACGGAGCAGAGATGAAATATCTGGATGAGTACCGCGACAGCCGGTTGGCAGAGAATTTGCTGCGAGAGATTGAGCGCGCTGTCACGCAACACTGGGTGCTGATGGAGATATGTGGCGGCCAGACCCACACCATCATGCGCTACGGCCTTGATGAACTGCTACCCAAGAAAATTGAACTGGTGCATGGGCCGGGATGCCCGGTATGCGTTACGCCTGCCTCGGTGCTGGATCGTGCGATTGAACTGGCCCAACGCGAAGAGGTGACGCTGGTCTCCTACGGCGATCTGCTGCGCGTCCCCGGAACAAAGATGGATCTGCTTTCTGCACGAGCGCGGGGCGCGGATGTTCGCATGGTCTACTCCCCGCTGGATGCTTTGCGAATTGCGCGAACGAATCCCGAACGGAAGGTTGTGTTTCTGGCGGTAGGCTTTGAGACGACAGCTCCGGCGAATGCGATGGCGGTTTATCAGGCGCATCGCGAAGGGCTCAGGAACTTCTTTCTGCTTTCCTCGCATGTACTGGTGCCACCTGCGATTCGCGCGCTGACGGCCTCGCCGGAGAACCGGGTGCAGGGATTTATTGCACCAGGGCACGTCTGCACGGTGGTGGGCTGCGAGGATTATGAGCGGCTGGTCGAGGAACTCCACATGCCGATTGTGGTAGGTGGATTTGAGCCGGTTGACCTGCTGCAGGCGATTCATACGCTGGTGGTCAAGTTGGAATCCGGTAGGCCTGAGTTCGCGAATGAATACAAGCGCTCGGTGAGCCGGCACGGAAATCCGGCGGCACAAAGAATTGTGGAAGAGGTATTTGAGGTCGCCGATCAATCGTGGCGCGGGTTGGGCGAGATTCCAAGGAGCGGGTTGAAGCTGCGTGCAAAATATGCGCCGTGGGATGCAGATAAAGTCTTCGAGTTGGATGTGGTGAAGGCGGAGGCACCCTCGGTCTGCATTAGCGCAGAGATTCTGCGGGGACGGAAGAAACCGACTGATTGTACGGCCTTCGGCATCACTTGTACGCCGGAGAGCCCGATTGGCGCGCCGATGGTTGCATCCGAGGGCGCTTGCGCAGCTTATTATCAATATCGCAGGCACAATCTGGTGAGCATTCAATGACCTCTTTCAGTTGTCCACTTCCGATTCCTGAAACCGAGACTGTTTTGCTGGGGCACGGCAGCGGCGGCAAGCTCTCGGCAGAGCTGATGAACAGCATTTTTCTTCCGGCTTTTGCGAATTCAATTCTGAATCGCATGGACGATCAGGCAGCGCTTGAGGTTGATGGCGTGCGGCTTGCATTCACTACAGATTCCTTCGTCGTCAAGCCGTTGTTTTTCCGTGGAGGCGATATTGGTTCGCTGGCGGTTCATGGCACGGTGAACGATCTTGCGGTTGGCGGTGCGACGCCTCTTTACCTGAGTGCGGCATTCATCTTGGAAGAGGGATTTCCGCTGGAGAGTTTGCGGCGCATTGTCGCCTCTATGCGCGAGGCCGCACAGAAGGCAGGCGTTGAGATTGTTACAGGCGATACCAAGGTCGTCGAAAAGGGAAGCTGCGACGGCATTTTTATCAACACAGCTGGAATCGGCGTGGTGAAAAACAGGTTGAATCTTTCGGCAAATCAGGCGAAGGTCGGCGATGTGGTGCTGCTGAGCGGGCCGATTGGCGACCACGGCATTGCGATTCTTGCCGAGCGCGAGGGATTGTCCTTTGAGTCGGAGGTGCTCAGCGACTCTGCTCCGTTGAATCTGCTGGTGGAGGCGATGCTGGCGACCGGCGCGGCGATTCGCTGTATGCGCGACCCTACCCGAGGCGGCGTTGCCAGTTCGATGAATGAGATTGCACACAGTTCCGGCGTCGGCATTCAGTTGGTGGAGGCTGCGATTCCGGTTCGGATGGAGGTTCGCGGGGCATGTGAGTTGCTGGGACTTGACCCGCTCTACATCGCGAATGAAGGCAAACTGCTGGCCATCTGTGCGCCTGAGGATGCCGAGCGTTTGTTGGCGGTAATGCGCAGTCAACCTTTAGGGAAAGAGGCGGCAATTGTTGGCAAGGTGACAGCGGAGAATCCCGGCATGGTTACGCTGCGAACAAGCCTCGGCACCACGCGCATAGTTGATATGCTGGCCAACGATCCCATGCCGCGCATCTGTTGACGCCATGCACGAGATCGGGATTGCCAATTCGGTTCTTGATGCCAGCGTGGCAGAGTGCGCCAGACGTTCGGGTGTAAAGCTGACTCGCATTGGAGTGCGCATCGGTGTGCTTGCCGGAGTGGACATTGAGGCGCTGCGATTTGCATTTGAAGCGCTGACCAAAGATACGGAACTGGAGCAGGTCGGGATTGAGATTCAAAGTTGCCCGCGCAGGAATCGCTGTCTGGATTGCGAAGAAGAATTTGTATCGGAACTTTATACGGAGCCTTGCCCGAAGTGCGCCTCTGAGCATGTAATTCTGACAGGCGGCGAGGAACTGGACTTGGCATTTATCGAGGTGGAGGAACCATGACAGTGATTCCGATGGAAAGAAAAGTTTTGAGTGAGAATCAGCGCATTGCTATTTCGCTGCGCAAACGCTTTGCAGAGAAAGGAATCCTCTGCCTGAATCTCATCAGTTCGCCCGGCTCCGGCAAGACGATGCTGCTGGAAAAAACGCTGGCTGGCCTGCCGCCGGAAGAGCGCGTGGCAGTGCTGACTGGGGATTTGCAAACAGAGAACGACGCCAAACGTCTGGCGCAATACGGGTTTCCAGTGCAGCAGATTACGACCGGCGGAGTCTGCCATCTGGATGGCAGTATGGTAGAGCGCTCGCTGGAGCGCTGGTCGCTTGATGACATTGATCTGTTGATTATTGAGAATGTCGGCAATCTGGTTTGCCCATCCAGCTACGACCTTGGCGAAGAGGCAAAGATTGTTCTGCTCAGCGTGACCGAGGGCGAGGACAAACCACTGAAGTATCCATCAATTTTTGCAAAGTCAGAGCTACTGATTCTGACCAAGATGGATTTACTGCCTTATGTCCCTTTCAACCTGGAGCAGGCGCGGGCCAATGCGCAGAGCGTGCATCCGGGCATGGAGATGATTGAGGTTTCCGCAATGACCGGCGCTGGCATGGATGCGTGGCGAGAGTGGCTGGTGCGACGCCGCGAATTGATTCTCAGCCGCAGCACGCGGGCCTAGCATGAAGATACGGCAACGAATTTCTGTCTCCGGCATTGTGCAGGGGGTTGGATTTCGACCGCATGTCTACCGACTGGCGCATCGCTATGCGCTTACCGGAAATGTAAAAAACACCGTTGCTGGCGTCATCATTGAGGCGCAGGGAACGGAGCCTGCGCTGGCGAGCTTTTGCGCAGGTCTCTCGGCAGAGGCACCTCCGCTGGCGAAAATCGGTTCTGTTCGCGTTGAGGCGCTGGAGTGCCAGCCGGAGACGGAATTTGTCATTCTTGGCAGCGACTCCAACGAGCCGGCTAATACGCTGATTGCGCCGGATAGCGCAACCTGCGCGGATTGTCTCTGCGAATTGCTCGACCCCTGCGACCGTCGCTATGGCTACGCTTTTACGAACTGCACAAACTGCGGGCCACGCTTCACCATCCTTCGCCACATCCCCTATGACCGCAAAAATACTTCGATGGTGGTCTTCCCAATGTGCCCGCTTTGCCAGGCGGAGTATGACGATCCGTTGAGCCGCCGCTTTCATGCCCAGCCCAATGCCTGCTGGGATTGCGGGCCGCAATTAACCCTGCTCGATGCGGATGGATTGCGGGTGGAAGGCAATCCGATTGCTATAGCCGTTGAATTACTGAAGACGGGCCGCGTGCTCGCGATTAAAGGCCTCGGCGGATTTCATCTTTCCGTGGATGCATCGAATGCTGCTGCGGTTGATGTGTTGCGAGAGCGCAAGCACCGCTTTGAAAAACCGCTGGCTGTGATGGTTCCTGATCTGGAGCAGGCGGAAAAACTCTGCGAGGTGAGCGATGCGGATCGTGCGCTGCTGCAATCGCCGGAGTGCCCGATTGTGTTGATGCGTGCGCGAGCGGATTCCCGTCTCGCGGATTCCATTGCACCGCGCAATCCGGACCTTGGTATTTTTCTTCCTTATACACCGGTGCAGCACCTGATCTTTGCCGAAGGTGGTTTTCACGCGCTGGTGATGACGAGCGCCAATCTGAGCGAGGAGCCAATCTGCATTGATAACGCCGAGGCTATCGAACGCTTGAACGGGATTGCGGATTTTTTTCTGATACATAACCGTGAGATTCTGCTGCGCTGCGATGATTCTCTGGCGCGCACCTCGACGGGTTGTGTCGAGATACTGCGGCGCTCGCGAGGATTTGTTCCGGTGCCGATTGCACTCGACCGGGAACGGCCCTCCGTGCTGGCGGTTGGCGGCGAATTGAAGAATGCCATTTGCCTTACGAAGGGAAAAGATGCTTTTCTGGGGCAGCATGTAGGCGATCTGGAAAATCTGAGTGCATACAACTTTTTTCAGGAATCCATAAGGCACCTTGAGGGGATTCTGGAGATTATCCCGACTGCAATTGCATATGATCTGCATCCCGGCTACCTGTCCACACAGTGGGCTCTGGAGCAGAAGGGTATTCCAAAGATAGCGGTGCAGCATCATCACGCGCATGTTGCCAGTTGCATGGCAGAGAATCACCTGGCCGGGCAGGTGATTGGTGTCGTGCTGGACGGAACCGGATACGGTAGCGATGGGCAGGTGTGGGGTGGTGAGGTCCTGGTCGCTGATTTTGGCGGTTTTTGCCGAGCTGCCCACATAGAGTACGTACCGCTGCCCGGCGGCTCACAGGCAATCCGCGAGCCATGGCGGATGGCGGTGGCGCATCTTATTAATGCCGGTGGCGATGCTCTGGAACGCGCCCGGCCATATCTGGCAGAGATTCCTCAAGCACAGGTGGAACTCGTTGAGCGAATGGTTCGGCAGGGAATCAATAGTCCGCTGACATCAAGTTGCGGCAGACTCTTTGATGCGGTTGCAGCACTTGCCGGTGTGCGTTCAAGAGTGAATTTTGAGGCGCAGGCTGCAATGGAACTGGAAGCATGTTGCCTGGAGGATGAGTCAATAGGGGAGTATGGCTTCTCCATTCGCGAGGGCGATTGCTACCAGATAGGGACAGCACAACTCTTAGATGAGATTCTTCAGGACCGGCTTAAAGGAAGGCTTCCGGATGTCATCAGCACCCGTTTCCATCGGGGACTGGTCTCTGTTCTGGCAGGGGTGGTTGCGCGCATTGCTGAGGATACCGGGATAGATAAGGTTTGCTTCAGCGGAGGGTGCTTCCTGAATCGGCCCCTGCTGCTGGGGTTGGATCGCAGGCTCAAAGAAGCGGGCATCGAAACCTATCGCCACTCAGAGGTTCCATGCGGCGATGGCGGCATCAGTCTGGGGCAGGCAGTCATTGCGGCATTTGCGCAAGGGCGGTGAATCCTCAGAGCATTTTCGCTTTCCGATACTTCCATCTTTGCACGGTAACGCAGTAGCAGATTCTGTGACGCAACACGTGAGTTCAAGAAGAAAGACAAAAAATAACAGCAAAAGCAATATTGGTAACAGGAAAAGCAATAAAAACTGATTTTTAACGGTACTTCGAAATGAAATTAAGGAAGGCGAAATAATCTTTAGTTTTCAGTGAGCACCATCTCCGGATGGGGCCTGGATGCACATGAAAATTCTTCTGTTAAATGGAGTATTTTGTATGTGTATCGGGATTGCGGAGAAAATATCACCGAACGAAACTTTCCTTTGCCCTCAGGGTTTTTACCGTTAGCTGTATCACTGTTAATACTGTCATTTTCAGGTTGGTTTTCATGATGTAACGGTTGCAGGAATAGATTGCAAGCGAAACGCTTTATGCAGGGGAACTGGATTGAAGCATCTTAGATTAAACGCGATGGTCATCATGCTGCTGGCATCAGGGATGACTGTGGCTCAGTCGCCTTCGAACCCTGCCATCAACACTGTGTTTGAGAGCCCCTCTGCTCTTGCCCCCCAGAACCGCGTGGATGAACTGGTTTTTGCTCACTGGAAGCAGATGGGACTGCCTCCGGCACGGCTCTCGTCGGATGCAGTATTTCTCCGCCGCGTTTATCTGGATGTGATCGGTACTTTGCCGACGGCCGAGGAGGCGCAGAGTTTTCTGACCAGCAAAGATCCGAAGAAACGCAGCACCCTGATTGACACTTTGCTGGAGCGGGAAGAGTTTGCAGATTATTGGGCCCTGCGCTGGAGCGATGCGCTGCGCATCAAAGCGGAGTTTCCCATCAATCTGTGGCCCAATGCAGCTCAGAGTTATCACCACTGGATTCACGATGCGTTGCACGAAGATAAGCCCTATGACGAATTTGCAAAAGAACTGTTGACCTCGAATGGCAGTGACTTCCGCGTGGCGCCTGTCAATTTCTATCGTGCCATGCAGAATCGCGATCCCAAGGGAATTGCTCAGACCGTGGCACTGACCTTTATGGGTACACGGGCCGAGAACTGGCCGCCGGAGAAACTGGAGGCAATGTCTGTCTTCTTTTCGCATATCGGTTACAAGTCCACGCGGGAGTGGAAGGAAGAAATTGTCTTCTTTGATCCGACAGGTGAATCCGGCGCAGAGAAGCGGACACCGGAGCAACTGGCGGCGGTAAGTCTACCGCGCCAGGCAACGCTGCCGGATGGGACGCGGGTGCAGTTGACGGCAGATCAGGATCCGCGCGAGGCCTTTGCCGACTGGCTGACCTCGCCAAAGAATCCATGGTTCAGCCGCGCGATTGTGAACCGTATCTGGTACTGGGTGATGGGGCAGGGTCTCTTCGAAAATCCAGATGAGGCGGGACTGAATGCAAAGCCGGAGAATGCGGCACTGGTCAGCTATCTGCAACAGGAACTGGTGAATTCGCACTTCAATCTGAAGCACATTTACCGGCTGATTCTTACATCGGAGACCTATCAGCTTTCCTCGGTTCCTCGTGGGGATCGCGCGAAGTCGCAGGCAAACTTTGCCTCATATACGCCGAGACGTCTTGATGCAGAGGTGCTGATTGACGCGCTCTGCCAGGTAACAGGAACCAGCGAGCAGTATTCGAGCATTGTTCCTGAGCCATATACTTTTATGCCCGATGGGCAGCGGGCCATCAGCCTGCCGGATGGCAGTATATCCAGTGCCTTTCTGGAGCAGTTTGGCAAGCCCTCGCGCGATACAGGATTGCTGACCGAGCGCAATAACACCACGACGGATGGGCAGCGGCTGCATATGCTCAACTCCACGCATGTGCAAAGAAAGATTCAGCAGGGACAGGTGTTGCAGGATATGGCGAAGAATGCAAAGAGTCCGGATGACTTTGTGAATTCTCTCTACCTCACGATTCTTTCGCGTTATCCCTCGGGGGAGGAGCGCGGCATTGCTTTGAAGAAGCTTCAAACAGGACAACGACGCGACTCGGCTGTTGATCTGGCATGGGCTTTGATTAATAGCACAGAGTTTCTTTACCGGCACTAGGGTTGGAGGCGCAGGATGAAGAATCGCAGAACGGAACTGGACGGGAATCACGAGATACTTGACAGGATTTCTGTTGGAGGCATCTCCCGGCGCGAGGTCATGCGCGGAGCTTTCCTGAGTGCAGCAGCGCTGATGGCTCGCGGCCTGAGCCTGCCCGCATGGGCGACCACTACCACGCCAGCGGTTGGAAAAGCAAAGTCTGTCATCCAGATTTGGATGGCAGGCGGGCCGCCGCATCTGGACAGTTTTGATCCCAAGCCGGGTGCAGGTTCCGATTACACCGGTCCGCTCGACCATCCCATTGCTACCAACACAAGCGGCATACAGATCAGTGAATTGCTGCCGCTGCTGGCCAAGCAGTCCGACAAGTACTCACTGATACGCAGCATGACGCATGGCTTGTATGCGCACGAGACAGCATCCTACACCGTGCAGACCGGAAGGCCGAGCGGCGGGCACGATGTGTTTCCGAATGTCGGCGCTGTTGTCTCGCTCTTTCGCGGATACAAGGCCGGCTATAAGGGATTGATCCCTCCTTACATTGTGCTGACGCAGCCGCAGGGACGCTTCTCCGAGGCCGGTTTTCTGGGCCAGCAGTACAAACCTTTCGCAACGGGCGGTGATCCGGCTCAGCCGAAGTTCGCCGTCGAGGGAGTGATTGTTCCCGGCGTTACGGATCAGCGGCAGCGGGACCGCCGCGACCTGCTGCACCAACTCGACACTCTGGGCCGTGCCCTGAAGGACGATCCGCAGGTGGCCGTCATGAGCACGGCAGAGAAGCAGGCCTATGAGCTGATTCTGGGAGAGTCGGGCAAGGTCTTCGACCTCTCGCAGGAAAAGGATGCTCTGCGAGACCAGTACGGGAAAAATACCTTTGGGCAATCCTGTCTGGTGGCGCGCAGATTGGTCGAGCACGGCGTTCCTTACATCACCATCAACTACGGTGGCTGGGATACGCATCGTCAGAACTTCCAGACCATGCGCCGCAAGTTGCCGGAACTGGACAAGGGGCTCTCTGCGCTGCTTCAGGACCTCTCGGATCGCGGCCTGCTCGACAGTACGGTGGTATGGCTTTGCGGTGAGTTTGGACGCACTCCGAAGGTCTCCTGGGAGGCGCCGTGGAATGGCGGACGCAATCACTGGGGCGGGGTATTCTCCGCACTGGTGGCCGGAGGCGGATTCAAGGGCGGTCATGTGATCGGCTCCTCGGATGCGCTTGGCGAAGAGGTTAAGAGCCGTCCGGTGTACCCGCTGGACCTGATTGGCAGTGTCTATGCGCAGATGGGTATTCCTGCGGATGCACGCTTGCCTCACCCTGAGGGGCTCGATGTGCATGTGATGCCGAATGCCTCCGAACACCTGCCCTCTGCCGGATTGCTGAAGGAGCTGGTGTGAGGTCAGTTGCACGAATCTTCGCGTTGTTGCTCTGCTGCGTTCTCTGTGGGAGCGCGCAGCAGAACACTCCACATGCGGCCTACGTGTATCCCGCTGGCGGCCAGCAGGGGACCAGCTTTGATGTCACGATTGGCGGGCAGTTCCTCAATGGTTCTCATGCGGCACTTATCTCCGGCGAAGGTGTTCATGTTTCGTTTCTTGAGTTGCTGAAGCCAGTCTCGAATGACGAAGCTATGAAACTGCGCGACCGCCTCAAAGAACTGATGGCGAAGTGGCGCGCGGCAAATCCGCAGTCCCCTGCCGCAAGACAGGCGGCGGCTGCTCAAAAACAAACGGCTGCGGCAGACCCGAATGCTCCTCCTGCACCTTCTTTCTCCCCGACAGCATGGACAGACAAGGATGAGAAAGAGGTCCGCGAGATACGGGTAAAGCTTGGCCAGTTTCAACTGCGCAGGACAAATGCTTCTCTGGCAGAAATGGTCCATCTGAAGGTTTCCATCTCTCCCAACGCTGAGATCGGAGTGCATGAACTACGCATCGAGACTCCGAATGGTGTGACAAATCCACTCAATTTTTATGTGGGGCAGTTGCCGGAGTGGACGAAGCCTACGGCAGGAACCGTATCGAGCGAGGACGTTAATGAGCAGGGAAACCTGCGCATCCGTATTGACAATCCACCGCCTACGCCTGTGGTCGAGGTGACACAGCCGGTGTTGATCAATGGACAGATTGCTGCAGGCGGTGTGGATAGCTATCGGTTTAAGGCTCACAAGGGCGAACATGTTGTTGTGGCCACCAGCGCTCGCGAAATTATTCCCTATATTGCGGATGCCGTGCCGGGATGGTTCCAGGCTTCGTTGACCCTCTTCGATTCAAAGGGGAAAGAGGTGCAGTACGCAGATCACTACAGCTTTCATCCTGACCCGGCGCTGATGTATGAAGTGCCGGAGGACGGCGAATATACAGTTGTGATTCATGACTCGATCTATCGTGGCCGCGAAGATTTTGTTTACCGCATTGCGCTCGGCGACCTCCCTTTTGTGACCGGAATGTTTCCGCTTGGCGGCAAGGCAGGCGGCAAGACCACGGTTGAATTCACCGGATGGAACCTGAGCCAGACCAAACTGACCGAGCGCTCCAAAGAAAAGGAAAAGGGAATTGAGATGCTTGCGCCGGGCGAGGCTGAGTTCAACGCGCGTCCCTTTGCGCTTGATACGTTGCCGGAGACGATGGCGAAGAGTGAGAACCATTCCCATAACAGCGCGCAAAAAATCTCTTTGCCGGTGATTGTCAACGGTCGCGTGGCGAAGAAAAATGAGTGGGAGTATTTCCAGTTCAAAGGCAAGGCGGGTGAAGAGATCGAAGCTGAGGTCTATGCGCGCCGCCTGGACTCTCCGCTGGATTCCATCCTGACGCTCATGGATGCCAGCGGGAAGACGATTGCCGAGAATGATGACTTTGTAGATGAGAGCGCCGGACTGCTTACCGATCAGGCCGATTCGCGAATCAACTGCAAGCTGCTTGCGGATGGCACTTACTACCTGAAGTTGGGCGATACGCTGCGCAATGGCGGACCTGAGTACTCATATCGGCTTCGCGTGAGCCATCCGGAGCCTGATTTTGAGCTGCGCATTACTCCTTCCAGTATTAATGCAAAAGCAAATTCGATTGTGCCGATTACCGTATTTGCGATTCGTCGCGGAGGATTTGACGGGGATATTCTGCTCAAATTGAAGGATGCACCGCACGGCTTCCAATTGAGCGGTGGGTTGATTCCGGGAAATCAATCGCAAGTACGAATGACGATCTCCGTACCTACGACAGAAGGCAACCATACCAGCAATCATCTCTATCTGGATGGCTTTGCAACAATTGGTGGCAAGGATGTGCATCGGAGAAGTGTTCCTGCTGACGATCGGATGCAGGCCTTCTTCTATCACCATCTTGTGACTACAAAAGATATGCTGGTTACGGTGAACGGGCAGCAGCGCCAGTTGATGAGTTGGACTGCTCATATTGATCACACCCTGACTCTGCTTACAGGCCGGACCATGACGCTGAAGTTTGATTTGCCGCCTGCGATGGCAGGCCATGTGAAGTTCGTACTCAGCGAGCCGCCGGATGGCATAACACTTGAAAAATCCACGCCCTATCCGGATGGCAGCATGCTTCTCTACCTAAAGGTAGATGGTGCTAAGGTTAAGCCCGGTTTGCGTGGAAACCTGCTACTCACAGCGACGCTTGAGCGACCTTCCCCGCAGGGTAAGGGCAAGAACTTTACGCAAACAGATTTGCTGCCCGCCTTTCCATTTGAAGTGCTCTCTTCTGCACCTCATCCGGTTGCGGGAAAGGAAACAGCGGCACTTCAGAAGCAAAATCAGTAAGCGATTGACAATTCAGCGAATCAAACAACAACCAAGGAGCCATATGACCACGGAACTGGAAACGAAGCCGGAAATGCACACCGCAATTGCCCGTCGGGCTATCACAAACCTCAACGTACTGGACGAAGCCTACGATTACGGCAGTGCCTTCTCTCGCGGATTGAGGCTGGAGTTCAACGGCGTAACGATGCTGCTCATCTCCGGGACGGCCAGTATTGACGAGACAGGGAAGTCCGTATTCATCGGGGATTTTGGCGCACAGTTACAGAAAACATTCGATAATATTACCGGCCTGCTGGCCGCTGAAGGAGCCACGTGGAAGGACGTGGTGCGGACTCGCTGCTTCCTGCGGGATATTGACCGCGATTATGCAGAGTTCAACAAGGGACGCAATGAGTTCTTCCGTGCGCAGGGGCTTGATCCATTCCCGGCTTCAACGGGTGTTCAGGCCAAGCTCTGCCGCCCGGAACTGCTGGTAGAAATTGAAGCTATGGCGATGTACCACAGCAAGTAGTTGCCGGTACAAAGAAAATCCCCCGGCCCGACCGGGGGATTTTCTTGCAGTAAAGGCAGCGATTAATTGGTTATTGAGGTTATGCAAATCAGATTTTATTACAACGGCAGAACGAGTTCTTCTTCAGGCAAGTGCATATTTGCTTTTCCATTGGTCTATTAGTTGCTTCCAAGTACAGTGCAGTTCCCCTTTTTTGTATCTCAGATGGTTTTGGAATGAACGTACACTTTGCGAATGCAATATGGAGCCGTCGCAGACTACGCTTGTGGCTTATCCTGTCACTCTTCCGGTGGGACAGACGCTAACGCTAACGGCTACAGTTGTGCCGCGAAGCGGAAGTGCGCCAACCGGCACTGTTACCTTTACCAGCGGTGCTATCACGCTCAGTACTGCGTTGTTGAACGGCAGCGGGGCCTCGATCTTGTCTGTACAGACAATGGCACCCAGTCCAATCTCGCAGAATAATGCAGACACGGCAAAATATTGCATTTCTGCTTTGGGTTGTCTCTTGCTGCTTTTGCTGCCACGCAGGCATCAAATTCTCAGAAGTGGCCACGCAATGCCCGCGTTCCCGGGTTTCCTGCTGTCTGGTGACTTTCTCGCTGGATGCACGACTCAGGGCAAACTGGGAAATGGAACTCCGGTAGGCAGCTATCAGATCACTGTCACCGGATATGCTTTGAACGGTACACAAATGCTTACCCACTCAACTGCAGTTACATTGAATGTTAAATTCCTGTATTGATGTATCGCGTTCGCAGGATCAGCTTGCCTCAGGCTGACTCAACGATGATGTTTCCGTATTGAGTCGTGTCACCTGTACGGATCAGTCCGATTGCAGAGGGTACTCTTCGCTTGAATTCCGGGTGCGGTTCAAAGGCGATGCTGGGAACCAACATGGAATAGGCTTCAACCACCGGTGCTGAGTTTGCTTCCAAAAACTCACTGGCCATCCAGGCTTTACCAATGTTGAAATTGGAATTCAAAGCCTGCAATACTTCGAGAACGGTTGGTATGTTGTCTATCAGAGAAATGTCTACCGTTTCAATTTCCGGCCAGAATGGAAATCCGCGGTCTGCAATCACAAGCGTATTGGTATGCCGTACACGGCTGATCAGAGAATTGATTTGAGGGTTGAGAATTCCATTCTTGAGCATTGATTACCTCGTTTTGTCAATTTGTGATGTTACTGCATATTTGTTCTGAACAAATCCTTCGTGCCGGGCGAAGGCCTATTTCCGGCGCTGGCTGGAGGCACGGATGATAAGTTTGGGCTTGGTTAAATGGGTTTTGGGCCGCTGCGTTGTCTTTGCAGTAGTCAGAGACATGGCTAACTCAGCTGCTCGAGTTCCTATTGAGGTGCTGTCCTGATCAATTGTGGATAAGGGTACGCGCAAAAAGTCTGCGTTGAGAACATTTCCGCATCCCACCACTGCTATATCCTCCGGGATGCGCAGTCCTGCATCCAGAATTGCTCGCATGGCTCCCATGGCAATTGGATCGTTATAGCAGAAGACGCCATCAGGGATTGTTTTCTTCTGCAATAGCATGTGCATGGTTTCGTAACCGCCCTCACTGCCACTGCCATCTACAGAGCCGCTGCTGCTTACGATGTTGAGCGGTGTCAGCTTATGAGCAGCAAGTCCGCGCTGAAAACCATCCAGTCGGCCAAGTGCTGTACTGACCTCCGGGCCCCGGATATGAACAATCCTTCTGCATCCCTGCTCAATGAGATGGTCGGCGGCAAGTTTGCCGGCGGCTACATCATCCACGCCAACAAAATTTGCTGCCAGTCCACGAAAATATCGGTCAATCAGTATGTATGGGATGCGGTGCTGCTCAATACTTCGGAAGCTTTCGACGGTCCACTGGCTGGAGGCGATCGCGATGACATCCACGCGCCGGGTCAGCAGTTGTTCAATTTCCTGCTTCTCCAGTTCCGGATCCTCTTCCGAAGAGGTGATGATGAGACTGTAACCCTGCTTTCTAATTTCGGCAGCAAGCGCCTTAGCGATCTGAGCAAAGAATGGATAAAGCAGATCAGGAACGACCAGCCCAATTGTCCAGGAGCGTCCGGTGATCAAGGAGCGGGCAGCCAGGTTCGGCCGATAATCCATCTCTTTCATTCGTTTGAGAACTTTTTTCCGGGTCGCTTCACTGATATCAGAGTGATTGCGAAGAACTTTGGAGATGGTGACTGTTGATAATCCCAGATCGCGGGCGATGTCCTTCATACGAACCGGGACGATGCGCTGCGCCAGTTGGCGATTATCCTTTTCGATTTGTTGCTTAGCCATGGAGAGAATCACCTTGGAAAAGGGAATTGGCGTAGCCATTGCGGACTACCAGAGCGTTTTCGATTCCCATGCTTACATTTTTGCACTGTACAGGGTGGCTTTTCGTAAAGGAAAGCAATTTGATGGCCCGGCTCCTGCAAACACTTAAAGCGAAAACACCTTATTGTCGCCAAGTGTAGCACCTGCCAAAAGTTATCGGTAAGGCAATTTTTAAAAACTGAATGAGATATTGACAGGAAATCACTTGAAAAGATACGATTGCACGTCGAAAGTTACCGGTTACTAAAAAGACTGGATGGCAGTACGGGATTCCCGATGGAGTCTCGTGCTGGAAGCGGTCTGATCCGGTTGTCCATGGAAGGGAATTAATTTGTATGCAGAGCACGGCAGTGTTAACCCCAACGATTCAGGAGACAGACTACCGTCCTCTAGGCAAGACCTCCCTGCGCGTTTCCGCTCTCGGATTTGGTGCCTCGCCGCTGGGGAATGTATTTCGTCAGACTACCCCTGCAGAGGGGATCGAGGCCGTACACTTCGCCATTGATCAGGGCATCAACTTCTTTGATGTGTCACCCTACTACGGGCTTACCTTGGCTGAAACACGTCTTGGCGAAGCGCTCGTTGGCTATCGGGACAGGGTGGTGCTTGCTACCAAGTGCGGTCGTTACGGAGCGGATGGATTTGATTTCTCAGCAGCGCGTGTTACGGCGAGTGTTGATGAATCCCTCAAGCGCCTGCAAACGGATCATCTCGATATTTTGCAGGTTCATGATGTCGAATTTGGCGATGCGCGGCAGATTGTAGAAGAAACAATTCCTGCACTGCGCAAGCTGCAACAGCAGGGAAAGACCCGCTATGTAGGAATTACCGGATACTCCCTGCCGAACCTGATGAAGATTGCAGCGGAGGCTCCGGTGGACAGCATTCTGAGCTACTGCCGCTACAACCTGCTGATCAACGATCTTGATACGAAACTTGTCCCCTTTGCCAAAGAGCATGGCATCGGTGTCATCAATGCATCGCCTTTGCATATGGGAATTATTACGGAGCAAGGTGCACCGGAATGGCATCCTGCACCGCAGCGGATTCGAGATGCAGGCAAACGAATCGTTGAGATATGCCGCAAACATGGTTTGGGCGGCTCTGCGGTGGCTGTTCGTTATTGTCTGGATTACGCGGCCTCGGCGAGTACCTTTGTCGGCATGTCGAACCGCAAGCATGTTGAGGAGAACCTGCGCTGCCTGAATCTTAAGAACGACCCTGATTTGTTTGCTGAAATACAGCAGAGCGTTGCCGCGGACTTCAATTTCATCTGGCCCTCGGGACTTACCGAGAATCACGGTTAGTAGTCATCATGATCCGGCGTCTTTGGGAGCCGGCGGAGGATATTTCTTGAAAGCACTTTCCCTGTTGAGTGCAGGTGATGTACGAGTCACCGATGTTGCCGAGCCGAAGCTGAATGCTGGCGAACTGCTTCTGAAGATGGAAATGGTTGGTTTGTGCGGCTCGGACCTGAACTCGTTTCGAGGGCGCAATCCGATGATCTCGTTTCCACGCATCCTTGGTCACGAGATTGCCGCAACCGTTCTGGAAGGCAATGACAGCATTTCCGCCGGAACGCGGGTTACAGTTTCGCCTTATAGCAGTTGCGGAACATGTCCCTCTTGCCGTCGCGGGCGAGAGAATGCGTGTCGCAATAATCAGACACTCGGCGTTCAGCGGGATGGCGCAATTACGGAGATGCTGGCGGTGCCGTCTGTGAAGGTGTACCCTTCAACCCTGCCGTTGAAACACCTCTGCATAGTAGAGCCGCTTACGGTTGGCTTTCATGCCGCTGCTCGCGGCAGAGTTTCCCCTCAGGATGTGGTGGCAGTATTTGGTTGCGGCGGTATAGGTCTTGGAGCCATAGCAGGCGCAGCCTTTCGCGGCGCACGCACCATCGCAATTGACCTTGATGATGCCAAACTGGAGACTGCAAAACACGCCGGAGCCACCGACCTTATCAATACAGGTCGCGAGGATGCCCGGGAACGACTGCGCGAAATCACCAATGGGGATGGGCCCGATGTTGTTATAGAAGCAATCGGTATTCCGGAGACCTATCGCATGGCTGTCGAAGAGGTTGCCTACACCGGACGCGTTGTGTACATCGGTTATGCCAAGGAACCGATTGCTTTTGAGACAAAACTCTTTGTGCAGAAGGAAGTGGACATCATGGGGTCGCGCAATGCGCTGCCGGAGGATTTTCTTGCCGTGATGAAGATGCTTGATGCAGGCCGGTTCCCGGTGGATGAAGCAGTAACGGCCATCGTTCCGCTTGCTGGAGCGCCGGAGATTCTTTCTAAGTGGTCAGCCAATCCTGCGGCCTTTACAAAGATCATGATTCAGATGAGTTGAAAACATGCGTTTTCATTGTGTGCGCCTGAAGCGGATACAATTTGCGCCATTCAAGGAGAAGTGATGCAGATAGCACCAGTAGAAATTCGTAGTACTGAGACTGCCGAGAGCCACGAGAATGTCCCTGTATTTCCATCTCAACACAGAATGCCCTTTGTTCTGGTGACGGTGCTCTTCTTTTTGTGGGGCATGTCTAACAACCTCACAGATATTTTGGTGCAGCAGTTCAAGAAGTCCTTTGAACTCTCGCCGATTCAGGCTCAGTTGGTGCAGACGGCAGTATTTCTTGGCTACTTCTGCATGGCAATTCCCGCAGCAGTGTTCATGCGCAGGTTTGGCTACAAGGCTGGCATTCTTGCAGGGATGTGCCTCTTTGGCGGTGGAATGTTGATGTTCTGGCCTGCTGCCATCATCGGGCAGTACGGACCATTTCTGCTGGCGCTGTTTCTGGTTGGCTGTGGTTCGGCAACGCTGGAGACGGCAGCCAATCCCTTCATTGCGCAGTTTGGCCCTCCCCAAACCTCTGAACGAAGGCTTAATTTTTCGCAGGCCTTCAATCCTCCAGGAACCATCACCGGAGTTTTGATCGGAACCTTTTGTATTTTCTCGGGCATTGAGCTGAGCAAGGCAAAGGTTCTGGAGATGAAGGCATCAGGAGGATACACCGCCTATCTCCATTCCGAGATTCTCCGCGTTGTACCCACATACGTTATTCTCGGCAGTGTTGTTCTATTGTGGGCGCTGTGGATTGCTTTTACAAAATTCCCCGTTATCGAATCGGAACATCTTGCAGGAGGCGATCAGGGAAGCTTCAAGCAGCTTCTTCGCTATCGTCATTTATGGCTCGCAGTGGTTGCGCAGTTCTGCTACTGCGGAGCACAGGTCAGCACATGGAGCGCATTCATCCCATACGTAAAGCAGTACACGGCTTCCACGGAGCGGACGGCGGCAATCTTTTTGACTGGTAGCCTGGTAGCCCTTGCAATTGGCCGTTTTATTTCGACTGCTCTTATGCAATGGTTCTCGCCAACAAAGATGATGGGAACGTACGCCCTGATCAATATAGCCCTGCTTTCGGTTGGGATACTCCATCCTGGGATGGTAGGAGCGTGGGCAATTCTTGCCACCAGCTTCTTTATGTCTATCATTTTCCCGACTATTTTTGCCTTGGGCGTGAAGGGGCTGGGAGCAAATACAAAGATTGGCGGTTCGGTTATTGTGATGGCGGTTGTGGGTGCTGCTATTGTGCCGCCTCTTCTTGGATTTATCGCCAGACAAAGCGGCAGTTATGCGCTCGGATACAGCGTGGTTGCGCTGGCTTATGTGGTAGTGGCCTGGTATGGATTTCTGGGTTCCCGAACGCAGGGCGAACCTGTCACAGACTTCTAAAGAACATCTCGATCTTATGCATGGCGCGGTTTGAACTGCGCCGCTTGTAGGCATGATGGCCTTGTTCTATATCCGGAGACGAAGGGAAGGTTGCTGGAGGAGATTCAAGCCACGTTCGAAATCAACTAAGAATACTTCGTGTGACAGAAAGGGCAGACTCTGCTGCAGGGTCTGCCTTTCTGTTCGTGCGGTATTTACTGCGCGGTCTGGGAATAAAGGCGTACTGGTCCGAGCAGTCCCGACGGAAGCAACGGCGAGTTCGGCTTATAGGGTACAAAAGCTGCAAATGTATATTTCGTAGTCGCATCCGGTTGCTGATCACCGATCATCCGATTGACCCATGCGTTGATGACTTTGATGGTGACCTCATTTGTGCCTGGCTTAAGCATGGCGGTTGCATCCACTCGATACGGAGCGTGCCAGACAATGCCTAAAGACTTGCCGTTTACCGTAACCTCGGCCAGATTTTTTACAACGCCAAGATCAAGCCATAACTTCGCGCCGGGTTTGAGCCAGTCCGATGACACCTGAATGGTATTGGAATATATTCCTGCACCGGAAAAGAACTTCACTCCGGCAATCGGGCTCTCGCTCCACGAAATGAGTTTGTCCAGAGTGATAGATGCTGGCGCACCGCGATCCGGCTGGAAGTTCACCTTCCACGGGCCGCTTACTGTCGCCAGTTGTGTCACCAGAACCTTTGGCAGAGTTTGTGATGCTGTTGCGGCTGGTTTGCGGAAGACGACAAAGACGGTGCCCCATGGATCAAGATGCAGCGGCACAGTAGTGCGGCCATTCGCGATGGTGTAGGAAGCGGGTATTGACATGCCCGTCTCGGCATACCACAGCTCCGGTTCCTTGCCTGCTACACGGAAGCTTGCCTCCACTGTCTCGTCGCGGTCATTGCGGTTGTCGAGGAAGAAGATATCGCCATCGGCAAGCCTGCGATGCACAAAGGCGATTCTCGTATTAGTTTCGGGGCGGGTGTAATCAAAGTCCTGCACGACGTGCAGAGCATCCAGTACTGATGCGGCGTTTCCTCCGGCGTACACCCTGCCTTTGCCAACGGTGTGGATACCGGTGCCATCCCCAAACAACTCGTCATCCAACAACTTGTACTCGACTTGATCGTCCGCCAGACTCGGCGTGTCTGTGGGCTTTTCTCCAGTCACGACCGCACCTTGCTCCACCAGCTTATGAATGGCGCGAAGAATAGGCAGAGACATATGTTTGCTGTACGGGTCCAGCACCAACAGCCGGTAATTCATGCCACTGTGAGTCGTAATTCGGCCGCTGGTTGCAGACAATTCGTGAATCAAAGCATCTGCATTGATGTAATCAAAGCCGTATCCATCTGGAATATCCGGCGCCTTGTCCGCGAAGATCGCCGTCAGATTCGAGTCTTCACCGTAAAAATAGAGAATATCTGCGGCGAAGCGTCCTTGCTGCAACATGTAGCTGCTGCGTGCCAGATACTCCACCCACGGCCCGGCCTCTTCTGCCCAGGTTTCGTTCCGGTTGAACCAGAGCCCATAACGTCCAAGTGTCAGTCCCGGTTCTTTGCCAATTAGCGGCTGGTGAGTTGATTCGTGAATGACCAGGCGGTTGATTCCGTTTACAAATTCCTGATCGGCGGTTGGTTTTAGCGTTGCCGGTGACCAGACCCACGGGGCGTTTGCCGACGTCATGGATTCTGCCGCCGCAAGATTCTGTCCGTAGATATGCGCAACTGAGGCGGTTTCCCGGTCATCCGCATCGTAGCGGTACAACGGCTTGTTGACTTCAGGCAATTGGGTCCACATTGCGCCCATCGGGATATCGTCGAGCTTCTTTACTTCCATGCCATCGGCAATGAATGCACGCCCCGATTCGTGCGACTCGCTGTAGTGACTCATGCCACGCTCTTTCAACGAAGCCTCCAATTGATCGTAGTGTTCGTCGGCAATCAGGTCTGCAATCGTTTTACGGAAGTCCCATAGAAATTGGTCACTGGCCTGCGCGCTTTCCACCACGTGACCGGTTAATACGGGTAGCCACGGATGCGGATCATAGCCGCGTCGCCGGGTGAATTCGGCAATCATATTGTTGGTCCAGTTTTGCGAGCCTGCCTCCCAACTGTCATTTGTCATCGAGCGAATGCCGCGCTTTCCCATGAAATCTGCGCCGACGATCTGCTTGTAACTGTCCAGATATGCATCAATATAATTTTTGACATACTTTGCGTTCAGTTTGTCCACCTCAAATCCGGTGGCTTCCTTTTCGGCTGGGTGATTCGTATTGCCTAACAGCGAATAGCCGATTCTAAGCACGACCCAGTTGCCAGGCGGAGGCGCCCAGTCCAGCGTGCCATCCGCATGGAAGCGGCTTGTCAGATTGATTACTTCGTCCTTCCGGATTGCATCAGCAGAGGCCACATCGGGCGTTGCGAAACCATACAGGTCAGGCATCAGGCTGAATGCAGCCTTTTCTTCAAAGTGGTTTACGCGTGCGCCCGGATGGAGTACTAATTCCGCGATATATACATCGGTCGGAGGCATGGAAGTTGCGGCGTTGGGTGGCGGAGGAGTCTTGAAAGTTACTCGAAAATATTTTGCTGTCGTCGGAGCAAAGGCAATGGTGTGTTCTGCTGCGCCGCCTTTTGGAATGGAAGCCACAACATGGAAGCTCTGACCGTCATCGCTGGCCTCCAGCGCCTCTTCTCCCGTGTCACGGGATTGCCCATTCTTTCCGGTTACGATTGTCAGAGCACGAATCAACTGCGACTGCGGGAATTCATACTGAATCCATGCATTCTCGCCAACCTGTGCAGCCCTGTGCAGTGTGGTGGCATTCATCAGGTCTCCATCCGAGAGCATTGCTGCATCAATGGTTCCGCTGCTACAGGTAATTATGGGTTGCAACGACTCTACCGGATGATCGCTTGCCGGCCTTCGATATGCCACCACAGCGCTGTCCGCATAAAACTGTGGTGCATCAAAAAAAGTACCTTGGTTTGCAGTGACCATATTTTGAAAGGGCCCATTGTTGGAGGGCGGATGAACCAGCGCGCCGGTGAATTTCTTGCCGCCTTCAACAAGCGTTTCACTCCATACGTATTTCTTCATGGCTTCAGACGCTGGCACCCACGGGCCGCCCGTTTCGCTCCATCCGGGCGAACCTGCAATCGTTTCTTCCAGACCCAGTTGATCGGCCAGAGTGGTTGCATATTGAAAAGCGTCCTTCCATCCTGGCGTCATGTAGGCCATGCGCTTATCCACGACCAGCGGTGTTGCCAGTGAAATCAAAGCTGCGTCGAAATGCTGGAAGCCGCCCAAGCCCACACGGTGCATCCATTCCAAATCCAGTTTGATGCCTTCCTTGCTGATGTTTCCATCCATCCAGTGCCACCACACCTGCGGGCGCGCGCTTTGCGGAGGATATTCAAAACCGGCTTTGAGCGGATCAGGCGTACTCTGTGCTGTCGCGGTGCTGATCCCGAGAAAAATCGCCAGGAAAGCACAAAACAATCTTTTTGTTTGATGGTTTGCAGCATTCCAACCTTGATTTGCCACTGAATCTCCAATCTATAAGTGCAAAAATCTGGGGGCGAAGAATCCGCTGGAGGAAAAACTCGGATGGCATGGCACGGAAAATCTCGTTCCCTGATTACACAGAGGAAGATAGCACCAATTTGAAGTACTGTTCTACCAGCCCGAAGGCACCTCCAGTCGTTCGCACGCCTCTATCTGAAACTGTAGCGTCTGAGGATGCAATTGAAGAAGAGGGGATTAGAAAAGGTTCGGAATCTCCAATATTAGGCATTATGTAATGCATTTAAAATGCTGGCCAATTCCAGCATACTTCTTTACGCATGAACTACAACGATTCTTGCGCTGCATTACTGCCTGATCATACTTCGGGGAGATTTAATGAAGTCAGTTTTCAAACTCGCATTTTGCCTTTTGCTATTGTCAGGAGTTATTGCCGGTCAGTCGTTAGTGAGTACATCTGTCGCTAAAGTTCAGCCTTCTTCGCCAACCTCCATTTCTTCAAAAGGGAACGTGGATGTATCAAGGGCAATTGTTGATGCAACGATTGAACGACTCCCGACTGCTTCCGATCTGGGACCGTGGGAGTATTCGCGCGCGCTTTTTTTGATTGGCGAACTCAGCGTTTATCGCCGTACGCACGACCCTAAGTATCTTGATTACGCCAGACAATGGGCAGATTCACACATCAATGAACAAGGGGTGATTGATCATACGATTGATTCTCTTGATTTCATCATGCCTGGGAATCTTGCCCTTGGCCTCTATCAGTTGACGGGGGAGAAGAAGTACAAAGTCGCAGCAGAAAAACTGGCTTCAGCCTTCAGTCGGTATCCCCGAACCAGAGATGGCGGCTTCTGGCACGGATACGGCAATAGTCATGGTCTCGATCCTGCTTCGCACCAACTTTGGCTTGACGGAACCTATATGGCACTGCCATTTCTAATCCATGCAGGAGCGCTGTCAGGGGATCAAGAGAGTGCAAACGCAGAGGCTACGCAGCAACTCCTTATCTATACCTCTCATTTGAAAGATGCAGATGGCCCCCTTTTCTTTCACGCTTACGATGAAACAGGTAAGGCAGCCTGGGCCAATCCCGTAACGCACCAATCATCTGTTAAGTGGGGGCGTTCGATTGGATGGTATTCAATGGCGTTGGTAGATGTTCTTGATACACTGCCGCAGACTCCGTCGAGCACGAAGGAGGGTCAGGAGAGGATGAAACTGATTGCAATAGCCCAACAGCTTGCTCATGACCTTGCACTCTATCAGGATCCAGCGACCGGTCTGTGGTTTCAGATCGTGGATCAGCCGAAGCTCGCAGGCAATTTTCTTGAGACCTCCTGTTCCAGCATGTTTACCTACTTTCTGGATGTGGCCGTCAAACGCGGATATGTTGATCAAAGTTACAGAACCGTTGCAGACAAGGGATATCGCGGTGTTTTGTCAAAAGTAGGCGTTGGAGCCGATGGTTCTTACCACGTCACTGATATCTGTGAAGGAACCATGGTCGGGGATGAGGCATCCTACCTTGCCCGCAAGCGATACACAGATGATTTTCATGGACTCGGCGCGTTTCTGCTTATGAATGAAGAGGTGCAGTACAATCATGCTGCAACGCCAGTGAGGAATGAAGCTCACTAACGAGAGCGTGAGGTCGAGGAATAATTCTGGCTATATACCTTCGTTGTGCTCAAGAATTCTGATTCCGATACAAGGTGTTTATGCTGACGCGAAGAGAGATGATTGTCGGTTGCGGGTCGTTGATGACAGGCGCAGCTCTGTATCCGCTGGATGCGCTTGCGATGGCACCGGCAGATGCGCCCACCCATGAATTGTGGGATCGCTACTGGGTTGGCACCTCCTATTATCCCGAGCAGTGGCCGAGCCGCCAGTGGGCTGTTGACTTTGAAAAGATGGCGGCCATGGGCGTCAACACAGTGCGCATGGCGGAGTTTGCCTGGTCCTCCCTGGAGCCTTCCCCCGGGCGCTTTGAGTTTGCGTGGCTCGATCAAGCCATCTCTCTGGCCCATGCCAACGGAATTCAAGTGCTGCTCGGAACGCCAACAGCCGCCGTGCCTCCGTGGCTCTACAAACTTCACCCCGACGTGCTGGGAGCGAATCAGAACGGAAATTATTCCTATGGCGGACGGAAGGGATTTTCGATTGACAGCCCTGCCATGAGAGAGGCTGCGAGACAAATGATCCTGCGCATGGCCGAGCGCTACGGAGCGAATCAGGCCGTGGTGGGTTGGCAGATCAGTAATGAGCCCGGTTACCCATTTGAAAATTATGACCACAACTCCCTGTTGGCATTTCGTGCATGGTTGCAGCAACGCTATAAGACGGTTGCTGCGCTGAATGAGGCCTGGGGAGGGAAGTTCTGGAGTAACGAATACGACGACTTCAGCGAGATTCAGTTTCTGCTGAATCCCGCCGAGGGGGCGAACCATCCGGGCATGCGGCTCGACTATCGCCGCTTCTTCTCGGATTCATTTCTGCGCTGGATAAAGTTTGAGACAGAATTGATCCGGCCTCATGCCTCAAACCAGATACTGTTTACAAATTGGCCCGATACGCACTGGTCGGTTGATCTCTTTGCTGCTGCCGGATTATTGGATGCAACGGCCTGGGATAACTACGGAATTATGGCCGGGGACGGCGATTTTCATCAGCAATGGTTTGCAGCCATGAATCATGATCTTTGCCGCTGCACACGGCCGGATCATCGCTTTTTCGTTGCAGAAGAGCGTAGTCAACCGCCGGCAGCCTCTGATCCGCTGGTCGTGCGGCTGCAAACATACATGGACATCGCACACGGTTCCTCGGGCACGGTCTTCTTTGAGTGGCGGCCACCGCTTGCCTCAAATGAGATGGGCTACGTCTCGATGCTGGAAGCGGATGGCACTCCCGGTATTGCTGCCGATCAACTGAGACGGCTCAGTAAGGAGTTAGGCCGCATCTCTCCCCGATTGTCGAAGGCGACTACACATTCGCAGATAGCCATGCTCTACAGCTACCCCAACCATTGGGAGAGTGGGGGATGGCAGACGGACCCATTGAAGTCGAAGGGAAATTACGCAGACAGCGCTACTTTCCAGAGCTTTTACGGCGGGGCCAAGGTGCTGGGAAACAATATTGACGTAGTCGCTCCGGATGCATCTCTGAGCCAGTACAGGATGGTGATTGCTCCCGGCCTCCAGATGCTGACAGATGAGGTTTTCTCTGGTCTGGAAGCATATGTGCGGCAGGGCGGGATTCTTGTGATTGATCGCCGGGCAGGAACGCGGGATGATTTTGGCAGGCTTCGGCCACTTGTTGCCCCCGGACTTTTTACTGCGATGGCAGGTGTGCGCGTTGAGAGCAACTCGCGTACACACAACTCGAATCCTCAGACTGCAATTGTCTTTGACGGGAAACTGCAGAGGTTCAAGGTAAACGGTGAAATTGATCGGCTCAGGATGGATGGAGCAGAGCCGCTGGCTTTGTTAGATGGAGAGGGTGTGACAGGTGAGCCTGCTGTTACTCAGCACGCCTATGAATCCGGCCACGTCGTGTACGTCGCGACCGAGTCGGACGATGCCGAGTTTTATGATGTGCTTTTTGATGTTCTCGGCCAGAGATTCCACATTGAACCAATTCTTCGCGTACCCAGAGGCGTGGAAGTGGTCAGCCGCAAGAGCGAGAATCGGGAATGGATATTTTTGTTGAATTTAACCTCTCTAAAGCAGCAAATTACTCTCCCATTTGCAGGAGTCGAACTGCTCTCCGGTCAATCTGTCAGCAGTAGCCTGAAGCTGGAGGGCTTTGATGTTGCAGTAGTGGAGCGCATTTTAGAGAAGCTTTAGGGAAAACGAGGCAGATGGACTGCATTGGAGAAGGACTCCCGATTTCCTTGGACAAGGGAGGGAGAAGTATTATACTTTTCGTAACATGAGACAGCCACACTTTTCCCAGAACACAGTGGGAGATATGACCCGGGATGTTGATTCCTTCGAGCCCTTTGAAGAGGCTCCCAGCGTGGCCAGCGCAGATCTCGACGAGTTGCTTAATGCCACACAGGTTCAGGTTGTATCTGCTGTGGAGTGGCTCTGGCTGAAGAACTGGAAGATCGGACCGCGTGCCATTCTCGACTCCATGTGGTTTTATGTGGAAAAGGGGAGTGGGCACTACCTTAGGGCCAACCATAAGGAGCGGGTTCATTTTGGCCCCGGCAGCCTCATTCTGGTCTCTCCCGATACCGTTCACACGATTGAACAGGATACGAACTGCGAGTCGCATGTCTATGCAGTCCACTTTCATGCGCGCATCTACAGCGCAATTGACCTGTTCAGCCTCTTCGGATTTCCAATGGTGGTTTCAAGTAATCCGGACAGTCCATACGCCTCGGTTTCGAGGCGGCTGGTGCGTGAGTTTGCCTACAAGCCGCCGGGATGGCGCAGTGCAATGAACGCGGAAATATTTGCAACTCTCATCGAGATTATTCGAACCGAGGCCGCGCGCTTCAAGCCTGATCTGAATCTCACGGCGTTGGTGGAAATCCCGCGTTTTCTACCCGTATTTCGCCATATTGAGCAGAATTTATATCGCCCGGAATACACGGTGCTGGAAATGGCCCGGGCCGCTTATCTGAGCGAGGTACATTTTCGCAAGGTTTTTCGCCGCGTAACCGGTATCAGCCCACTCAGGTTCCTGCAGCGCCGTCGTATTGAACGGGCTTGCAGCCTACTGCATACAAGTTCCGACAGCATCAGCAGTATTGCCGAGGCATGTGGCTTTCAGGCTCAACCCTATTTCCATCGCATCTTTCACTCCTGGACAGGGACCACGCCGCGTGCATACCGCAGGGGAGAGAAGCCCTGATTCAGCACGGGGACACCAATAGCATCAATTTGTGCATCCGATTGAGCCTCTGATTCTTCCTCTTTTTGCGGAAGCAACGTCGGTGATTTCACTGGCTGCTGTTCAAGACATGGTTTGCGGCTGTGGGAAAACGATGATTTGTATGCGGGCGTGCATGTTTACCGGGCAAAACGTGTGTCCGAATGGGCACAAAGATGGTATGACAGCTTCACGATGATCTTGCGGTTTGGATGTTTGAACTGCAATAATTCCGTGCGTTTGACAATGAACAGAAAAATGCACAAAAAAAGTAGATTTCGTACTTGTTCGGGGGATTTCTGCTCTTTACTGTCTTTACGTTTGGAAGTATGCACTTTTCTTGTCGCGAATGGATCTGTTATCCGGAAAAGCACAAGCAGAAATGAATAAGAAATTAAGTCCGGGAACGAGACACAGTTGATTTTGAGAGGCCGATGGATGGAGTTACTGAGCATGAAGATGCGTAAGCTGGTTGTTGCTTTACTGATGATTTTTTGTAGTGTTGCTGCGTTTGGGCAGACGAGTACAGGAAGCCTGAGCGGGAGCGTCAACGATCAGAGCAAGGGCGCTGTGCCCGGGGCTTCTGTAAGCCTGACCAACCTGCAGACGGGTATTACGACCGATACTCAGAGCAGTAAAGCTGGTGTCTACAGCATCCAGTCCATCCAGCCCGGAACCTATCGCCTGACAGCGAAAAAGGATGGATATGCCGAGGCTGAAGTTGATAATGTCGAGATACAGACCGGCGTTTCGGCGACGATTAATATTCAACTGAATGTGGGCAAGGCAGCAGAGACGGTTGTCGAGGTCATCGCAGCGCAGGAACTCCTGTCGCCGGAATCTGCCACTCTTACCGGCGTAGTGGCGAAGCAGGTGGTCGAAGACCTCCCGTATCCGGAAAGAAGCGCTCTGGAAGTGGCAACCCTGATGCCTGGCGTGCAGGGCGATCCATCCTATGCCGGCGGGATACAGAGTGAGAATCCCGGAACCTTTACGCAGCCGGTCACTCCCGGCGCATCCATGTCTATTTCAGGTTCAAGGCCCGGTTCTTCGGCATTTCTGGTGGATGGCTTTGATGTCACGCTTTCTGCATACCCGCGTGTCGGCATTACATTTTCTTCCGATGTCATTCGCGAAGTCACAGTCCAGCAAAATGGACTGGCAGCGCAATATGGTCGCACCGGTGGCGGCCTCGTCAACCAATCCACTGTGAGTGGGGGAACGAAGTATCACGGGGACGTGATGTTCCGTCATGCAGGCCCGCCGCTTGTGGCATCTACTCAGGGAACCGTCGGGTACCAGATGCACCAAAATCTCTTTGGTGTGGGCGTTGGTGGGCCGGTTCCGGTGCCTTTCGAGAAGAAAAGCCATACCTTCTTCTACGGATCGTTTGAGCCTTTGCGCGCCAGTTCCCATCAACTGTCCGCCGGTCGGGTTCCAACACCGCAGGAATTAGCCGGGGATTTTCATAACAGTCTGGATTTGCTGAATACGACGATTCTCAAGAGTCAGGGCTATGCGGCAGCCTATGCCGCACCTCGTCTCGGTCCGATAGATTATCAGTTTCCGCTGAATTCGCAGGGTTTTCCTAGTGGCACCCGTTATTCTTCGTCATCGAGCTACGTTCAGGCGGTCAATCCCAATCCGAATACTGCTTTCTGTGTAGGACTTCCGGCTGGAGCCTGCGGACTCGATGACATCGGCCCGCAAGTGGCAGCAAATCCGGTAGCTCAGTATGTCAATTCGCTCCTGCCGATGCCAACGAGCCCTATTCCCTCCACCCAATTTCTTTATCCGGACGGCAATACCTATAACAACCTTGGGTACAATGCCAACGAAGAACGTGCTGTGGTCAATAATGACAATCGTTATACTCTGCGCATAGATCAGGAGTTGCGCGATTTTGATCACATTATTTTGAGATACAGCAGAGTGCCCGTCTACGGTTCGCGATCAGGATTTCTCGGACCTGACTCGGTAGCAAACAACATTGCTACTGATAAGACCACAGCGCAGAATGCAACCTTGAGCGAGACTCACATCTTTGGCGGGGCCAGCGTGAATGAATTCCGCGTGAGTTATCTGCGGGCGGCCCGGTATCGCGGACCTTCGCCCGAATCACTTACAAAAGATTTTGGAGCAGCAATGGGGCTGTCTACCGCAGAGGCAGGGGTTGGGTTTCCAGCCTTTCAATTTGGCAACGGCCTCCCCACAATCGGCGGCGGCGGTTCTCAGACGGATGGCGGACGATCTCTTGATATCAATTTTGGCATCGGCGATGACTTCTCCAGATTGATCGGCAGACATTCATTGAAGTTCGGTGGAGAGTGGCGCGCGCTGCAACTGAACCGAATAGACAATCAGGATACTTTTGGCGGCAACTACACCTTCGCCTCCGGCTACACAAATAACGGAAGCAGCGGTGGAAGTTCTCTGGCCAGCTTTGATCTGGGCATTATCAGCCAGTTCCTCATTCGTACTCCTCAGCCCTTCTATTACCGCTGGAAGTATGGTGCGGCCTATATTCAGGATGACTGGAGAATTTTGCCCAAGCTCACGCTAAACCTGGGATTCCGTTACAACCTGGAGTCGCCTCGCAAGGAGAAATACGGTCTGCAGGGCAGCTTTATGGCGGGCAATCAGGGCACACTGAACGGTTATCCCGTGACAGGCGCATTTGTATTCTCCGGTCATAACGGACTGGAGAATACGCTATGGCCGATGAATTACAAGGGATTTGAGCCACGCGTCGGCGTTGCCTATGCGCCTGTAAGCAGGATGACGGTTCGCACGGCCTACAGCCTGATTCATACACCGCTGACAGGACTTGGCAATGATGTGGCGCCCGATCTGGCTCGGGCAACTTCCAGCATCGGAGAATCTCTGGGCGGAGTGAACCCGGCGGCATGGGTGAATTACATGACCAATCCCATCTCGGTGCCTACGAATCTCTCCATCATGCGGAGTGGTCCTCTGTATACGTATGTGTCTTCCGCAGGATCATCGGGTTCCTCTACAGTTGGACTGCTGCCGAATATCAGCCAGTCGAATGCCGTACCGTATGTGCAGCTCTGGTCGCTCTCCGTACAGGTTGAATTAGCGCACCAGACGATGGCCGAGGTCAGTTATGTCGGGCAGCGCGGCACACACCTTTTTGCTCCACCAGCCGACACCAACGCGCCTCCGTTAAACCTGCTGATGGCACAGATTCAGGCAAACGCAAATATGGGCGCAACGAATGTTTCCAATCCCTATGGGCTCGGCCTGGAGACCCTGCTTGAGGCTGACCGGCCCTATCAGCAGTTCTATAACAACGTGATTGAGAGCACCTACAATCGCACGGCCAGTTCTAACTATAACGGCCTTTATGCGCATACCCTGACTACATTCACCGGTGGTCTGCGACTGCTTACCAGTTTTTCGTGGTCCAAGTCGCTCGATGATGCGTCGTCGGGCACAATTGACAACAATGCCACAGATGTATACGGCTTTGCATACCCGCAGACACCGTATTCCCTCAAGGGAGAGTATTCACTCTCGACCTTTGATATTCCCCTTCAGGTACATGCAGCCTTCTCATACTTGCTTCCGTTTGGCACGGGAAAAGAGTTTCTCGGCAGTTGTCCGCATTGGTTGAATGAAATTGTTGGCGGCTGGAGAACTTCAGGAATCTTCGGGGCGCTGTCGGGCTATCCGCTTCGCGTCACGGTCGGAGGGCCTGGTTATTTCATCTCAACAGCAGCCCCGACAACCTCCACTCCAAATCCCAAGCCCGGCGGGAATGGAACAGCCGAGCAGGACTTCAACCTGCGGCCCAACATTGTGCCTGGCGTGCCGATCATCAAGAAGAACTGGAAGTCTGATCCGTTTGGCTATAACGGAGTTGGCTATCTGAACGCCGCTGCATTCGCGGTTCCGGGTACGCTTGGGAATCCGGCCCTTGGAAATGCCCGCCGGACTCTTGGGCAGGCGCGCGATCCGAGAACCATCTCCTTTGACGCCTCTGTCCGCAAGCTATTCCAAATTACGCAGCAACGTGTACAACTGATGCTGTCCGCAGATGCGATCAATGCACTCAATCACGCCAACTATTTCCTGGGAACGGGGGCGACCGAACACGAGGTATTTGGCAGTCTGGACACAACGACAGGCGATCCCGGATACGGAACCTATTCCGTGAATTCAGCTTTCGGAAACATCACCACGGCCAGCAGTGGAAGAGTGTTATTTCTAGGTGCCCGTGTGATCTTTTAGATGGAGAGCTAGATGGACAGCAATTCCGGCCTGCTCACAAACGGCTCAACCCTTCTGGAAAAAGGGTTGAGCCGTTTGTTTAGTTTGTAGTATTGAGAACCAGAACAGTAGCGATTGGGTCCAGCGGTTTTGCCGGAAGCTCAATGTCCAAAGCATTCCCCTTGCGGGTCAGCTTAAGAGGCTTGTGCGCTGGATCAGCTAAAAGATATGCGCTCGTTACGCTTCGTGGAAGCTTATCGAGATGGAAGACCCCATTCGGCCAGTTGAATATCTCAATGTAAATTTTGTCCGCAGTCGTCGTGGAGCGCCAGTTCCAACGGGGAATGAACTCTGGTTCGCCCTTTTCGTCTTTCTTTGTGGGGCTGAAAGCGCCTGCTTCGGGGCCGAAGAGTGTGGCCTGTGTGTTGTAGATTGCATCCCCATTTACGGCTAGCCATTGCCCGATTGCGTGAAGACGATCAATCTCTTCGTGGGGTACGATGCCTCTGGCGTCTGGCCCGACATTGAGGAGATCGTTGCCGCCCTTACTCGCAATATCAATCAGATTGCGGAGCAGGGTTTCCGTGGATTTATAGCCTGATTCGTAGGAGACATAACCCCAGGTATTGCTCAAGGTCATCGTCATGCAGGATTCCCAGTCCCGACCGGGGTATCCCTGCGCCGGAATGCGTTGTTCGGGGGTCTCGGTATCACCGCTATAGCTTCCACCGAGACGATTATTCCAAATAAGATTGGGATGCTGATTCAGCACTTTGACAACCTCTGCTGCGCGCTGAGGGGTCATTTCTTTGCCGGGTGTATCGAACCAGAGCACGTCAGGATATCCCGGATAATTGTTCAGGAGTTCCTTGATTTGCGGGATTGCCTTGGTTTGGAGATAGGTATCGAAGCTTCCGTCCTGAGCAGTATCCCAGTGACCGGTCTCCGGATTGTGTGTGCCTCTCACGTGGGCCGCGCCACCGGGAGCCGTCCAGTCCTGCGCCTGCGAATAATAGAAGCCAAGCCTGATTCCTTGCCTGCGGCACTCTGCAGCCAGTTCGCGGAGCGGATCGCGCTTGAAAGGGGTTGCCGACACAATGTTGAAGGGATCGGCCTTTGAATCGAACATGGCGAAGCCGTCGTGGTGTTTGGCAGTGATGATGATGTACTTCATGCCGGCCGATTTTGCGAGAGAAACGATCTCCTGTGCGCTGAATCCTGTCGGATTGAATTGCACGGCGAGAGCTTTATAGTCGGCAACCGGAATCGTCGCACTGTTCATAATCCACTCAGCAAATCCACGATCTCCGTGTTCTCCCGGCCCGGTAATCTTCTCTCCCTTCCACGTGCCTGCGGGGACGGAGTAAAGACCCCAGTGAATGAACATGCCAAATCGAGCTTCGCGCCACCACTCCATGCGGGCATCGCGCTCGGCTTTGGTTTCTGTGTCCTGTAGGGCTGGAACGGGATGTTTTGAGGAAGCCTCAGCCACCTTAGCTTGTGTCTGGGCAAAACTTCCTGATGCGATGGCCAAAAGAGAGATGGCCGCAAGAGTGATTCGTACTGGTTTCATTTGGTTCCCTGCGATCAGAGAATGTGTGCCCGGGGCGGAGCGCTTTCTGTTACCGTCCAGTTCACAAAGTCATAGACCAGCCGCCGTCCTGTTACCGGACTGGTCACTGTTAAATTCTGGCCGCCCCCAATACCTGAGACAACCCTGCTGCCAGCGGGAGTGCAGATGGTACAGCTAAGGTTTTTGTCCCAGACCTGCTGCACCCAGGGCGTCCACATCAGCGGCCATCCTAAATAGTCAATGGCTGTTCCGTTGAGGTAGTTCGTTCCCCCGAAGACGTTTTTGAGGATATCTCCGTCACTGGCGGTATATACAGCATAGGGGTGGTCGCCGGTTAACCCGGTTACATCGAGAGATGCATGTGTTTCAATCCATTTTTTATAGTTCAGCAGGGTTTCGGCGTCCGTGGCTCCAGCGTATTTTGATGGCGAAGCAACTTCGAGCGCAGAGGCCAACTGCGAATGCGGATTGAGAGCGGCGGGGTCATATGCAGAGAGTTCATGCAGGCCATCCCATTTGAAGGGCGCACTCAGCCAGAGGGAAATCAGAACGTTGTCATAGAAGAGATAAAGCCGGCCTTTGGTTGCAGTTTCGGTTGCGATCATGGCTCGTGGAACAATTGCGGATCGGCATGGGAAGTTGGGAATTGGGCCGTTGGTAAATCTCCACGGATACGGATTATTCGTGCAGAGCGGTGCGTAGATATAAAACTGATTCGGTTCGTTGACGCCGCTAAGGTGATAGTTGTACACGCCAACCTGTGCGTTCTGTACCTGGAAATACTGTCCATGCTGTCCGGAGCCGTAGGTGTGGTTTGAAACCGCACAGTCATCGGAATCCTTTGAACAGGCAGTCGTAACACCGGTCGAAACAGTGTCAACCCGCCAGCGCGGCGCTCCGGCGTAGAAGGTGCTTGGGTAGTCAGACATGGAGGCAGAGGGGTTCCAGACAACGCCGCTGAGAACCGCCGCTCCCGAAGCTTTAGTAGCTATTTTGGTTCCGCTTGAGGTCTCAAAGTCTGTTTCACCGAAGAGAGCGTAGTTCGGAGTGATGTAGGAGCTTTGCATAAATTGGTAAGTCGGTCGCGATGGCGTGATTGTTCGAGCACTGAAGTTGTAATGGGTCGCGGCTTTGGACCAGGAGACAAGGTCGAGTATCTCCTGTCGCGGGGTGTAGGCGGGACCATCTTCCTTGTGGAATCCGCTTACGCATTGACAACTGGCAGCGGCCTGAATGGCTCCAAGCATATATTCGATATTGAATCCGCGCCCCGGCAGAGGACCGCCCAGATAGGGCCAGAGCGTCCAACTTCCATGCTGGAATTGATTCTGCGGCGCGATATCGGCATAACGCCGAAAGGAGGATGCGGCCCATGAACTGTTGAGCCAGGTGCTTGCAGCGTTTGCCAGCAGCCAATCGTACGTCATAGCGGCACGCTTCTTGATCTCAGGATCACGAGCAAAGTCGGCCAGGACGCGAAGACTGATGAAGTAGGAGCCGCTATAGACGTTTGAATCAAACTCCTGCAGGTTGTGAGTGGCAATCTGATTCATGATGCAAAGTAAAAAGGCTCGCCCCGTCGGGTCTCCCTTGACGAAATCGCTTGCAAAAGTGTCTTTTGGGTAGGCTTCCGAGGCCAGAAAGCGAGCTGCAGCAGCCATCAGCAGTTGATTACTTGTATGTGCTGTATCCCAGTGAGGAAATCCGGTGAGCGTGGATTCAAATACGGCAGACAGGTTCTTTGAGGAGTCCGAGTTTGGCTGGAAATGGCTCGACCATCGCTCCATAATGTCTACTGTAGCAATCAGATTGAAGCAGTCGTCATCGGGATGCATGGGCTCGTGCAGTTGGGGAAGCACATTCAGAATCAGCGTCCGGGCTTCGGGGTCCAGTCCTCGTAGATACAGGCTTTCAGCAGCCCACAACTGAAATTCGATATGGTGGCTACGCTCCAACTGGGAGGCTTTGTCGGGCAACAACTGGATTGCATACTTTGCGCGTTGTTCAATGGTATCGAGTACCTGTCCGGATGCAGAAGAAGTAGTTAAGAGAAGGAGAAAGACCAGTATGCAAGTAACTCTGGCTCCGCTGAAGAGGGAAGAGCCGATCCGGTAAGCCATCAGAACACCTCATCCAAAAGCGAGGATATACATGGATACCAGCAGATATCTCGCTCTTTCTATCAAAGTTGTAATTCTGCTGGAATCAGTGATTGTTTTCAATAGATTCAAAACTTCTTCTGATGCACTTTCCGAGCACAAAAGGAAAGCTGCATGGTTCCTTGAGAAGAGGCGTTGCGTCATATTTCATCCTGCTGTAAATGCTTGAAACTGATTGTTTATGGCTTGTGGGTTGAATGTGTAGCCAACATCGCTTGTCGCGCTGGATACCCAGCGAGGGTTGTGTTATTCGGATAATTGAATTTGTTGCTTCGTCAGCTTTGGACGAAAGTTGCAATTTGTTGCAAGCTAAGCAAAGAAATGTACTTACAGGAAATCGGTAGTCTGAAATATATAGGTGATTCTCACAAGAACAAGCATCGGAATCTACATAAAATTAGCTACTTGAGTGTATTGTCATTCACTTATAGGGGGGCATAGGATTGCCCGAGTCTGAGTATCTTCCGCATGAACTGAATCGAATTCGTTCCAAAAGACGCTTTTGTTCGGCTTGGAAGTATTCATGCAGGCGGGGAATTAGTTAAGAGTCGGGTCAAAATGGAGGGTGTCATGTTCAACTCATCGGTGCCGGTTTCAAGGATTTCCGAGTCGCTAACGATCTCGAGAGTGCAGAATCCGATGTTATTCGGACTGCGTGCCAAGCAGGGAAGAAGCATGGTGAGCGCCATGGCTATTGCACTTCTGATGCTCTTTGTGATGGCCCCATCCATTTTGCAGGCGCAGGTACAGTATGTTCCTGCGATGACGAATGTAGTTGGGCAGGCGGGTTCGAGCAGTTGGTCTGGGGATGGTGGTCCAGCCTCGTCGGCCAAGATTAACGGAGCGAAGGATGCGGTATT